>Ga0182745_1000564_pt1 | contig 40659 bp, 40 predicted proteins | sample eDN3rd30CKraftBY_FD_128523 | JGI IMG/M metagenome (GOLD analysis project Ga0182745, IMG submission 128523) | Enriched backyard soil microbial communities from Emeryville, California, USA - eDNA 3rd pass 30_C Kraft BY (version 2) (version 2) | ecosystem: Environmental > Terrestrial > Soil >...
CTCCCCACGCCGCAAGCGCCGGATACACCGCGAGATAGAGTGACAGCAGCAGCACCGCGGCCCAGCCGAGCCACGCCGGCATCGCCGCCTGATAGGTGAAGGCGGTCGCGATCCAGTTGAGGCCGAGCGCGAAATGCCCGACCCCGAACGCCCAGCCGATCCCGAAGGCGCGCCAGCCCCCGCCGCTGCGCGCGATCAGCGCCATCCAGCCCGCGAGCGCGAGCAGAGTGAGCGGCCAGAGGTTGAGCGGCGCGAAGCCCGTCGCGGAGACGAGACCGAGGAGCAGCGCGGACAGCTTGGCCCGGCGGTCGGCGAGAGCGGTGATGCGAGGAAGAAATGCGGTCACGGCCGCTGCCTTAGACGATCCTTGGGCGCGTTTGTATCGCCAATCGGCTTTCGGCGTCACATCCGCCGATGGCTGCGCATCGCGAAGCTCGAGGTGATGCGCGAGACGCCGGGAAGGCGCGAGAGGATATCGCGGTGGAAGGCGCCATAATCGTCGATCCCGGCGATCTGGACGCGCAGGATATAATCGCCGTCGCCGGTCATCAGATACCATTCCTGAATCTCGGGATGGCGGCGCAGCGCGGCCTCGAAGCGGACGAGATATTCCTCTGTCTGCCGCTCGAGCTCGATCTGGACGATCGCGATCGTTCCCTCGTCGGGCGCCGCGCCCGAGACGATCGCGGTGTAGCCGCGGATCACGCCCGATTGCTCGAGCAGGCGCACGCGTCGCAGGCAGGCCGAGGGCGAGAGACCGACTTCGGCGGCGAGCGCGCTGTTGGTGGTCCGCGCGTCGAGGCGGAGGCGGGTCAGGATTCGCCGGTCGGCGTCGTCGAGCGCGTGCATGTGGAAAATTCCAATTGTTCGCAGATTATGCCGAAAATATCGCGAAAACTAGGCAATTTATATAGCAGATCGGCGAAATATTGAGGATAATATTCGCTATCTCTCGCCCAGGAGAGAGAGATGGAACCGCCCCTTCACGCCGAAGCCTGTTCGAGCCGCCTCGGCATCGACCTCGATGCCCTGCGCGCCAACTACCGGATGCTCGCCGAGCGTGTCGCGCCCGCGCGCTGCGGCGCCGTGGTCAAGGCGAACGCCTATGGCCTGGGCGTGTCGCGCGTCGGCGCCGCGCTCCATCGCGAAGGATGCCGCACCTTCTTCGTCGCCCAGCTCTGCGAGGCAAAGCCGCTAGCAGGTGTGGTCGGCCCCGATGCGACGATCTTCATCCTCAATGGGCTCGACCCGGGAAGCGAGGCGGCGTGCGCCGCCGCCGGCGCCGTCCCGGTGCTGAATTCACTGTCGCAGGTCGCGCGCTGGCGTGCCTACGCCCGCGCGCTCGGTCGCCCGCTTCCCGCCGCGCTGCAGGTCGACAGCGGCATGTCGCGCCTCGGGCTGCCGGCGGAGGATGCCATCGCGCTCGCCGTCGACCCCGCGCTGGCGTGCGAGCTCGACCTGCGGCTGCTGATGACCCATCTCGCCTGCGCCGACGAACCCGGCCGCGCCGCGAACGCCGACCAGCTTGCGGCATTTCGCGCGCTCGCCGCGCATTTTCCGACCGTGCCCGCCTCGATCGCCAACAGCGGCGGTGTCTTCCTGCCGGCGGATTTCCACTGTGATCTCGCGCGTCCCGGCGTCGCGCTGTTCGGGGTCGATCCGGGGCCGGACGCACGAGGGTTGCGCCCCGTCGTCCGGCTCGACGCCCGCGTGCTCCAGATCCGCACCGTCGCGGCGGGGGCGGGGGTCGGCTATGGCCTCGATCATGTCGCTTCCGCGCCTCAGCGGCTCGCAACGATTGCGCTCGGCTATGCCGACGGCTGGCCGCGCTGCCTCGGCGGTATGGGCGGCGCCTGGCACCGCGGCGCGCGGCTGCCGATCGTCGGGCGCGTGTCGATGGACAGCCTGACCGTCGATATCGGTGCGCTGGCCGAAGGCGACCTTGCCGAGGGCGATTTCGTCGAATTTCTTGGGCCCTCGCAATCGCTCGCCGATGTCGCGCGCAATGCGGGCACCATCGCTTATGAGATACTGACGCGGCTTGGTGCGCGTCACGCGCGCATCTTTGTCGAGGACGGCAACGCCGGGGTCGTCCTGCCGGGAGAAAATCCATGAAGGTCATCGTTCTGGGCGCCGGTGTCGTCGGCGTAGCCTCCGCCTGGTATCTCGCCGAGGCGGGGCACGAGGTCGTGCTGGTCGACCGCCAGCCGGGGCCGGCGCTCGAAACCAGCTTCGCCAACGCGGGCGAGATTTCGCCGGGCTATGCGTCGCCGTGGGCCGCACCGGGCATCCCGACGAAGGCGCTGCGCTGGCTGTTCATGAAGCATGCGCCGCTGATCATCGAGCCGCGGCCCGACATGGCGATGCTGCGCTGGACCTTCGCGATGCTCCGCAACTGCACCGCGGCGCGCTACGCGCTCAACAAGAGCCGCATGGTGCGGCTCGCCGAGTATAGCCGCGACGAACTCGTCGCGCTGCGCAGCCGGCTCGGTCTCGACTATGACCAGCGTTCGCTGGGCACGCTCCAGCTCTTCCGCACGCAAAAGCAGCTCGACGCGAGCGCCGGCGACATCGCGGTGTTGCAGAATTATGGCGTGCCCTACGAACTGCTCGACCGCGATGGCTGCGTCGGCGCCGAGCCGGGCCTCGCCGCCACGCGCGACCGGTTCCTCGGCGGGCTGCGCCTGCCGCACGACGAGACCGGCGACTGCCATATCTTTACGAACAAGGTCGCCGCGCTGCTGCCCGCGAAGGGCGTCGAGCTGCGCTACGACACGCAGATCGAGGGGCTCGAGACGGAGGGCGACCGCATCACCGCGGTCCACACCGACGCGGGAACGCTGCGCGGCGACGCTTATCTGGTCGCGCTCGCCAGCCATTCTCCCGCGCTGCTGCGGCCGCTGGGGCTGCGCCTCCCCATCTATCCGGTGAAGGGTTATTCGATCACGCTGCCGGTCGCCGATCCCGAGCGCGCGCCGGTCTCGACGCTGCTCGACGAAAGCTACAAGATCGCGATCACCCGGCTCGGCAACCGGATCCGTGTCGGCGGAATGGCCGAACTGTCGGGCTTCAACCGCGCACTCCCGCCGCGCCGCGAGGGCACGCTGCGCCATTCGCTGAACGACCTGTTCCCGGGCGCCGCCGACAATGAAGCGTCGTCGAATTTCTGGAGCGGGCTGCGTCCGATGACCCCCGACAGCACGCCGATCGTCGGGGCGACGCCGATTTCGAACCTGTTTCTCAACGCGGGGCATGGCACTTTGGGCTGGACGATGGCATGCGGCTCGGGCCGCCTGATCGCCAGCCTCATCGGCGGAGAGGCGCCGCCGATCGACCCCGAGGGCCTGGGGCTCGACCGCTATTCACACTGAACCCAAGGAGATTGTCATGAGTATCGAGCGCCTTCATTCGGGCCCACGCATGAGCCAGGCCGTGATCCACGGCGGCATCGTCCACCTCGCGGGCCAGGTCGGCGCGCCGGGCGAGGATGCGGCCGCGCAGACGCGCGCTGTGCTCGCGCAGGTCGACAGCCTGCTCGCCGAGGCCGGAACCGACAAGTCGCGCCTGCTGACCGCGACGATCTGGCTTGCCGACATGGCCGATTTCGGCGCGATGAACCTGGTGTGGGAAGAGTGGATCGGCGGCGCCAACGCCCCGACCCGCGCAACCGGCGAGGTTCGCCTCGCGACTCCTGACTATAAGGTCGAGGTGATCGTCACCGCCGCTCTGGCCTGAGCCGGGGACGAGCGCGGCGGGCGATCACAGCATATATTTCATGCGGATCGCCTGCCGCGCCTCGCCGTCGATCGCGAAGCTCGCGGCCTTGAAGCTCGGCGGGCCGGCGATGATTGCGGGATTGCGCGAGAAGCCGAAGCCTTCCTTCGGCAGGAACAGCGCCTTGTCCATCCGGTTGTTGCTATTCTCGTCATGGACGACGGCAATCGCGTAAACGCCCTTGGCGGGTGCGGGAACAACAAAGTCCGCGGCGGCCGCGGTCTTCACCGCCATCCGCACCGCGTTCTGATCCTTGCTGCAGTCGGGAAACGCCTTGCGGTTGGTGGTCAGGCAGACGAGCAACTGCCCCTTCGTGCTGCGCAGCCCGGTGATGCTGACCTCAACGCTCGGCGGCGGGGCGCTCGCGGCGATCAGCAGCGGCAAAAGAACCAAGCCCGATATCCGTGCCGCACGCCTTGTCCCAGAAGCGGAAATAGAGCCCATAATTCCCCCGATAGGCGGCATGGTGCGCCTCGTGATGCGTCGCGGTTATCAGCCAGTGCCCGGCGGGTCCATGCACCAGCGCGCGCGGTGCCATTTCCCACCCCATATGATTCGCGACGCCCATCAGCGTCATGATCGCGAGGACGAGGCCGAGCATGGCGACATGGATCGGGACGACGAAGACCAGTGCCGGGATGACGACCGCGCCGGTCAGCGCTTCGACGGGGTGAAAGCTCATCGCCGCCCACGCCGTCGGCGGGCGGCTCGCGTGATGCACCGCATGCGCGCGGCGGAACAGCCAGGGGCGGTGCATCGCCCGGTGCGTCCAATAGAACCAGCCGTCGTGGATCAGCAGATAGGCGAGCAGACTGGCGGGCAGATACCAGAGCGGATAGTCGCCGACGTCGGTGTAGACGCGCGTCCAGCCGCGCGCCTGCCAGCCCCAGGCGACGATGCCGGCGGGAATGCCGTAGATGGCGGCGCTCGCGAGGCTCCAGCCGATCTCGCGCCGGATCTGCGGCCCCAGCCCGCGATAGAGGCCGGGGTGCCGAAGCCGCGTCGCCAGCGCGAAAGCGCCGCTCGACACCAGATAGCGCCCGCCGACGATCAGCGTCATCGCGAGCGCCGAGAGCGCGATGGCCGCCGCCGCGCTCATTCGGGCGGGCTCGCCGTGCCGTCGCCGAGCGCGCGCTGCATATAAACGGTGTCGAGCCAGCGCCCATGCTTCCAGCCCATCCCGGCGAGGCGCCCGGCGTGTGCGAAACCGCACGCGGCGTGGAGCGCGACCGATGCGGGTTCGCCGCCGCCGATGACCGCGACCATCGTGCGGAACCCCGCCGCCTCGGCCGCGGGCAGCAGCGCGTCGAGCAGCGCGCGGCCGACGCCGCGGCCCTGCTGCGCCGGGGCGATGTAGATGCTGTCCTCGCACGCCCAGGCATAGGCGGGGCGCGGGCGGAACTGGCTGGCATAGGCATAGCCGGCGACCCCGCCGTCCGCCGCGCGCGACGAGAAAGGGCCAGCCTTTGGCGCGATGCTCCGAAATCAGCGCCGCCGTCGCCGCGACGCTGCGCGGCTCGATGTCGTAGCTCGCGGTGCCGCGCGCGACATGATGCGCGTAGATCGACGCGATCGCTTTCGCGTCGTCGGGTGTTGCGGATTCGATGAGGGGCGCGGGCGTGAGCACGGCGGGATTTTGCAGCAAGCCGCGCCGAAAGTCATCCGCGCCGAATCGCGCGCCATTGGCCTTCCCCCCGCTTTCGTGCTCGGCTACGCCCGTCGTATGACCAGCACCCCGTCCTCGCGCTGCGACATCGCCATCGTCGGGGGCGGGCTCGCGGGCGGGCTCGCCGCGCTTGCGCTCGCAGCGAAACGGCCCGACCTCGACGTGCGGCTGGTCGAGGCGGGGCCGGTCGGCGGCAATCATATCTGGTCCTTCTTCGACAGCGACATCGCCAAGCGCGACCGCTGGCTCGTCGCACCGCTCGTCCGCCATCACTGGCCGGCCTATCATGTCCGCTTCCCCGGGCATCACCGGACGCTGCGCATGGGGTACAAGAGCATCACCAGCGAGGCGCTGGCGGAGGTGGTCGCGGCGGCGCTGCCCGACCGCCTGATCGCCGACCGTGCGCTCCACGTCGCGCCCGACCATGTGCTGCTCGCCGCGGGTGGGCGGCTCGACGCGCGCCACGTCATCGACGCGCGCGGCGCGGGGAACGGGTCGGCGCTGACCTGCGGCTGGCAGAAATTCGTCGGGCAGGCGCTGCGCGTGAAGGGCGGGCACGGATTGGCCCAGCCGGTGGTGATGGACGCCGCGGTCGAGCAGCTCGGCGGCTATCGCTTCGTCTATCTGCTCCCGCTCGATGCGGAGACGATCTTCGTCGAGGACACCTGCTACAGCGATGCGCCGGACCTCGACCTCGCGGCGATCCGGGAACGCATCCAGGCCTATGCCGCGGCGCAGGGGTGGAAGGTCGCGAAGAAGGCCGTGCGCGAGGAGAGCGGCGCGCTGCCGGTGGTGATCGCGGGCGACTTCGATCGCTATTGGCCGCCGTCCGATCGCACCGCGCGCATCGGCGTGCGTGCCGGCGCCTTTCACGCGACGACGGGTTATTCGCTTCCCGAGGCGGTCCGCACCGCCGTCGCGCTCCCCGACCTGATCGGCCCCGACCTTCCCGCCTTGCTGCGCGAACGCGCCGCTGCCGGATGGCGGCGCCAGCGCTTCTACCGGATGCTCGGCGCGATGCTCTTCCGCGCCGCCGCACCCGACGAGCGCTATCGCATCTTCGAGCGCTTCTACCGCCTCCCGCCCGGCCTGATCGCACGCTTCTACGCGGGGCGTTCGCGGGCCGGCGACAAGCTGCGCCTGCTCGCCGGCAAGCCGCCGGTGCCGGTCGGCCGCGCGATTGCGGCGCTCAAAGACCTCGACTGGAGATGACGCGCAGCGCGATCGTCGTCGGCGCGGGCTTCGGCGGCCTCGCGCTCGCGATCCGGCTCCAGTCCGCGGGTGTCGCGACCACCATCGTCGAGGCGCGCGACCAGCCCGGCGGACGCGCCTATCACTGGCGGCGCGATGGCTTCATCTTCGATGCGGGGCCGACCGTCATCACCGATCCGCCGTGCCTTGAGGAACTGTGGGCGCTCAGCGAGCAGGATATGGCGGCCGATGTCGAGCTGGTGCCCGTCGCCCCCTTTTACCGCCTCGACTGGCCCGACGGCTCGACCTTCGATTATTCGAACGACGAGCCCGCGCTGCGCGCCGAAATCGCGAAGCTCGATCCCGCCGACGTCGACGGCTACGAGCGTTTCCTCGAATATGCGAATGGGGTGCATCGCGAAGGCTATGTGAAGCTCGGCTCGGCCGCCTTCCTCGACTTCGCCTCGATGCTCCGCGCCGCGCCCGCGCTGATGCAATATCGGGCGTGGCGCAGTGTCTATTCGATCGTCTCGTCCTACGTTCGCGACGAACGGCTGCGGCAGGCGCTGTCGTTCCACACCCTGCTCGTCGGCGGCAATCCGATGACGACGAGCGCGATCTACGCGCTGATCCACACGATCGAGAAGCAGGGCGGCGTCTGGTGGGCGCGGGGCGGCACCAACGCGCTGGTCGCGGGGCTGGTGCGATTGTTCGAGCGATTGGGCGGGACGTTGCGTCTCGGCGATCCGGTGACGAAAATCGAAACGCGGGGCGACCGCGCGACCGGGGTGACGACACGAAGCGGCTGGCGGGCGGACGCCGACATGGTCGCGTGCAACGGCGACCTGATGCACAGCTATCGCGACCTGCTCGATCACAAGCGCGGCGCCAGGGTCGCCAAGGGGCTCGCGCGCAAGCGCTGGTCGCCCTCGCTGTTCGTCGTCCATTTCGGGATCCAGGGCGATTATCCCGACATCGCGCATCACAGCATTCTTTTCGGCCCGCGCTACAAGGGGCTGCTCGACGACATCTACCGGCACGGCGCCGTGCCGGGCGATGTCTCGCTCTACCTCCATCATCCGAGCGCCACAGACCCCGGCATGGCGCCGCCGGGCCACGCCGCCTTCTACGCGCTCGCGCCGGTCGCGCATCTCGGAAAGGCGCCCGCCGACTGGGACGGCGCGTTCGGGCAGCGCTTCGCCGACGCGATCCTCGCCGAGGTCGAACGGCGCGTGCTGCCCGGCCTCAGCGCCAATCTCGTCACCCGTTTCCACTACACGCCTCGCGATTTCGGCCGCGACCTGTCGGCGCATCTCGGCAGCGCCTTCAGCCTCGAACCGCTGCTGCGGCAGAGCGCGTATTTTCGCGCCCATAACCGCGACGACAGGATTTCGAACCTTTACTTCGTCGGCGCGGGGACGCATCCGGGCGCTGGTATCCCCGGGGTCGTTGGCAGCGCCAAGGCAACGGCCCGTTTGATGTTGGAAGATCTATGAAACGCCTCGCCGTCTATTGCGGGTCCGCGACCCCCGCCGATCCTGTCTATATCGAAACCGCGCGCCATGTCGGCCGCACCTTGGCGAACCGCGGCATCGGCGTCGTCTATGGCGGCGGCCGTCTAGGGCTGATGGGCGCTGTCGCCGATTCGGCGCTAGAGGCGGGCGGCGAGGTGATCGGCGTGATCCCCGACGCGCTGGTCGGCACCGAGGTCGCGCACCGCGGCGTCACCGAGCTTCACGTCGTTTCGGGGATGCACGAGCGCAAGCGGATGTTCACCGACCTCTCCGACGGCTTCCTCACCATCCCCGGCGGCGTCGGCACGATGGACGAGCTGTGGGAAGCGATCAGCTGGGCGCAGCTCGGCTATCACGCCAAGCCCGTCGGGCTGCTCAATGCGGCGGGCTTCTACAACGACCTGATCGCCTTCAACCGCAAGATGATCGACGTGGGCTTCATCCGCCCCGCGCACGCGGGAATCATGATCGTCGATGCGGGAATCGATGAACTGCTCGACAAGATGGCGGCCTATCGGCCGCACGAGCCGATCTTCGCCATGAAGGCCGACGATTTGTGAAGAAACTCCCCCTCCCGCAGGCGGGAGGGGGCCGGGGGGTGGGCCAGTCGGGCTCGCTACGCTCGCGCCCACCCCCAGCCCCTCCCGCCTGCGGGAGGGGAGCATGAGCTATGACGCACAGGCCCTGCACGGCTTCGCGCATGACAGCATCGCGCAAGGGTCGAAGAGCTTCGCGCTCGCGAGCCGGCTGTTCGACCGCATCACGCGCGAGCGGGTGTGGCTGCTCTACGCCTGGTGCCGCGCCGCCGACGATCTCGTCGACGGGCAGGATCACGGTGGGGCGATGGCCGGAGGCCATGACGCGAAGGCGGCGCTGGCGCGGATCCGCGCGCTGACCGACCGCGCGTTCGCGGGCGAGCCGACCGGCGAGCCCGCCTTCGACGCGCTCGGCCTGCTGCTCACCGAAATCGCCATCCCGCGCGGCGTCATCGACGATATCATCGCCGGCTTCGAACTCGACGCCGACGACTGGCGGCCGCGCAGCGAGGCGGATCTTCTCCGCTATGCTTATCATGTCGCGGGCGCGGTGGGAGTCGCGATGGCACTGGTGATGGGGATCGACGCCGGCGACGAGGCGACACTCGACCGCGCATCGGACCTCGGCATCGCCTTCCAGCTCGCCAATGTCGCGCGCGACGTCGCCGAGGATGCCGCCGCCGACCGTTGTTATCTGCCCGACGAATGGCTGGTCGAACTCGACATCCCGCCCGGCCAGCACATGCACCCCGCCTTCCGTTCGCGGCTTGCCGTGATGGCGAAATGGCTCGCTGAAATGGCTGAGGAATATGAGGCATCGGCACGCTGGGGCGCGCGCAAGCTCAGCCCGCGCAGCCGTTGGGCGGTGCTCGCCGCGACCGGTATCTATGGCGACATCGCTCGCGAGGTCCGCCGCCGCGGCGACCATGCCTGGGATCACCGCGCATCGAGTTCGCTTGGCACGAAGCTCGGCTGGGTCGCGCGCGCCGGCTGGTCGGTGCTGCGCCGCCCGCCGCAGCGCCGGATCAGCCGCGAGGGGCTGTGGACACGGCCGCGGACGGGGAAGGGCGAATGAGCCAGCTCGAGTGGCTGGCGGCGGCGCTGGTGCTGATCAACGTTGCGCTCGTCGCGCGGCGCAGCGTGTGGAACTATCCCTTCGCGCTCGTCGCGGTGACGCTCTACGCCTTCGTCTTTTATGAAGCGAAGCTCTACAGCGACATGCTGCTCCAGGGCTTCTTCTTCGCGCTCAACCTCTACGGATGGGCGAACTGGCTGCGCGCAAAGGACGACAGCGGCGTGCCGGTCGGCTGGATGACGCCGCGCGAGCGGAGTCTTTGGGCGCTCGCGACGATCATCGCCTGGGTCGTGTGGAGCGCGGCGATGCACCGCTTCACCGACGCGGCGGCGCCGTGGGCCGACGGCGGCATCGCGATGGCGAGCATCGCCGCGCAAGGCCTGCTCGCGCGGCGTCGGGTCGAAAGCTGGTTCCTCTGGATTCTCGTCGATCTGATAGCGGTCCCGCTGTTCGCGTGGCGGGGCCTTTATGCGACGAGCGCGGTCTATGTCGTGCTGCTCGGCATTTCGATCGCCGGCCTGATCGAATGGCGCCGCGCCGCCGCGGCTGGAGCGACCCCGGCGTGACACGGCACATCTGCCTCCACGGCGCCGAAAGCACCGGCAAGTCGACGCTGGCGCCGCGCCTTGCGGCCCGGCTCGGCGCGCCGGTCGTCCCCGAGTACGGCCGTACTTATGCCGAGGCGAACGGCGCCGAGTTCGACGAGGCCGACCTGCTCGCAATCTTCGATGGCCATGTTGCCGCGACGGAGGCGGCGCTGGCGCAGCGGCCCGACTGGCTGGTTTCGGACACCGACCCGCTGATGACGCAGGCATGGGCGATCATGCTGCTCGGCCGCCGCCTGCCCGAAATTGACGCGTGGACCAACACCGCCGACCTCTATCTCGTCCCCGCGATGGACCTGCCATGGCAGGAGGATGGCACCCGCCTCTTCGGCAGCGACCTCGCGCGTCGTCAGTTCATGGACGTTGCGCTCGCCGAACTCGACCGGCGGAAGCTGCCGTGGGCGTGGGTCGAGGGCGACGGCGCCGCGCGGCTGAAAAGCGCGCTGGCGGCAGTGAAGGCGGCGGGGGCGTAGCTGAATGTCGGCGATGGGGTGGAAACGGAACGGCGCCTTGGCGATTGGAAACGCCAGATAGCCGACTAACCCTATGCGATTCAGCTACCGCTACGAACGGCTTAGCCTTGACGATGCTACGTTATCTGGCATCCTCGGAGGATGGCAAAAACTTGGACGTGTAGTTTGGTGATTGCTTTGGCTCTTGCCTCTGTATCGCCCGGAAGCGCCGCGACCGTTGAGGAAGATGCGCCATGTTTCGACCTCGCCGTAATCGCGACGACGCCTCGTTATGAGTGGCACCCAGTTGAGGCCGGCCCCAACGAAATTATCATGAGATCGCCTGTCTCGCTTCGGTTTTCGATTAAGCAGGTTATTTCTGGTACATTGGATTCCGCTCAGATAGAAATCGAGACATCGCTACACACCAGATTTAACCCCGAAATTAAGCAATTTCTCCTATTTTTGAAAAAGGAGAATAACGGAAAATACTCTCTGCAAGAGGTGAACTATCAGCTAGTTCCTGATCGCTCGGGTCGGCTTGTATGGCCGATACCGACGCCGCTCGATTCATACCATACAGAAGAGGGGTTTACGCCAGCTAACTACGAAGCCTTGATGCAGCCGATCCACTATCGGCCGAAAGATGCGTGGTGGCTTGTAACACCGCCCGATGTCGATCCTCCAACTGCTGAGGAATATAGCTGGGGGAAGCTTGATAAGAAAGGCGTCATCATAGCGTCGCGCGGCATTTTTGCTGTCGATCTAGTCGAGGCCGCGGCGGAGAAGCGATGCGGGGCAATCTCTACTCAGTAGGTTAGTTACTTTGTATTGGCCGGGTGAAACGGCAGCTAACGGGATCTTGCATAATGTCTATGATAGGACGATTCGGGTCGCTACCCGCCGTTCACCCCGAATAAGTATCCCGCAATTCGCGCTTCAGCACCTTGCCGATCGGGCTACGCGGCAGTTCCTCCACGACCTCGATTGCGCTCAGCCGCTGGGTCTTGCCGACCTTGGCGTTGCAGTCGGCGCGCACCGCTTCGGGGTCGGCGCCCTCCTTCAGCACCGCGAACGCCACCGGCGTTTCGCCCCATTCGTCGCTCGGCATGCCGACGACGGCGGCTTCGACGACGCGGTCGTCGGCGGCCAATATCGCCTCGAGATCGCTCGGGAAGATGTTGAAGCCGCCCGAGATGATCATGTCCTTCGCCCGGTCCATCAGCGTCAGGAAGCCGTCCTCGTCGATCCGGCCGATGTCGCCGTGGCGGTAGAAGAGGTTTCCGTCGGCGTCGTGCCAGTGCATCGCTTTGGTCGCATCGGGGCGGTTGTTGTAGCCGGTCATCATCGCGGGGCTGCGACCGACCACCTCGCCGACCTCGCCCTGCGGCAGTTCGTTGCCCTCCTCGTCGATCACCTTGGCGATATGGCCCGGCGCGGGCTTGCCGACGGTGTGGAGCTTGTCGGGGAATTGATGCGCTTCGAGGATGAAGGCCGCGCCGCCCTCGGTCATGCCATAGATTTCGACGAGTCCGCCGGGCCAGCGCGCCAGCACGTCGGCCTTGAGCGCGGCGGGGAAGGGCGCCGAGGTGCAATATTTCATGATGAAGCTCGACAGGTCGAAACGGCCGAAATCCTCGAGCGCCATGATGCGGCGATATTGCACGGGCACGAGCATCGTGTTGGTCGCGCGCTCGCGCTCGGCGAGTTCGAGGAAGCCGCGCGCGTCGAACTTCTTCATCAGCACGGTCTGCCCGCCCGATCCGATCGTCGGCAGAAAGCTCGCCATCGTCGTGTTCGAATAGAGCGGGGTCGACAGGATCGTCACCGCCGCCGGGCCATAGGCGGGGACGCCGCGCTGGATATGCTGCCAGCGCATCGCATGACTGTGGACGATACCCTTCGGCGTGCCGGTGGTGCCCGACGAATAGATGATGTTGAAGCCGTCGAGCGGATCGATCGCGACGGCGGCCGGCGCGGCGCCTTCGGGGCCCATCCAGTCGCCCAGCGCCACGCCGACGTCGCTGCCGTCCATCGCGATCCGGTCGCTGGCGGTGACGGCCTGTCCTTCGAGGCTCACCGAGGCGGCGCTGTCGAGGAAGAGGTGGCGCGCGCCGGTGTCGGCGATCATCGCCGCCATCTGCTCGCCCGTCGCGCTGTTGGTGATCAGCCCCGCGACGCCGCCGGCGCGCAGCGTGCCGAGGATGACCGCGATCTGCTCGACGCTGTTGAGCCCGGCGATGGCGGTGCGGTCGCCCTTCGCCAAGCCATCCTGCTGAAGCCGCGTAGCGATTCGGTCGATCATCTGGTCCAGTTCGGACCAGCTCAGGCGCCGAAACGGATCGGCAGCCGCTACGGCATCGGGACGTTCCTGCGCGTGGACGCGAACCAGATCGGGCAGGGTAGCGAAGTCGGAGGCGAGCAGGTCGGCACTGGTCATAGCGATTCGTTAGCACAGCAGCGCTAGCGTGCAACGGCATGGGGGAGGGACCGGGCGGAGGCGGGGCGGCCGCGGGGAGGGGCGATGGACGAACGCGACGGCTGTGCGCCGATCGACCTTCCGCCGCTCGTCGCCATCCATCACCCGCGCGAAGCCCGCGCATGGGCGCTCGCGAACGCCGTGTCCGCCGCCGGCTTCCGCGTCGCGCTCCTGCCGCCGCTCGCGGGCGGTGCCGCCCGGTGGCGCGATGGTTGTTTCGATGCGCTGGCGATCGATCCCTTCGACGACCCCGTCGCCGCGGATACCATTCTTCTCGCGCGCGGCATCGCGGCGCGTAGGCCGCTGCTCATTCTGTCCGACCGCGAATCGCGTGCCGAGCGGATGGCGGCGCTGAGCGCGGGTGCCGACGACGCGGTCGGCTGGGCCGATGATCCCGCGGAGGTGGTCGCGCGCGTCGCGAGCCTGCTGCGCCGCAGCCGGATGGCGGCGGGGCAACTCGGCACCGATGAGCTGCGCATCGACCTGATCGACCGCCGGGTCGAGCGCGCCGGGCGGCTGATCCGGCTGCCGCTGCGCGAATTCGACTTGCTCGCGAATCTCGCGCGCGTACCCGACCGGCCGGTTTCGCGCGAGGCGTTGCTGCGCGCGGTGTGGCGGATCGACTTCGATCCCGGCACCAACCGCGTCGAGGTGCATATGTCGCGGCTGCGCGCCAGGGTCGACCGCGGTTTCGCCTGGCCGATGCTGCACACGGTCAAGGGCTGCGGCTATGCGCTGCGCTCGCGGCGCGGCGAGCTTGCTTGACCAAAAGTTTCAACCCGCTACTCATCTCGGGAATAAAGAAACCAGACAGCCCCGGAGACGATCGCCGATGCACCCCTCAGTCCACGCCCGCGCCAACCCCGACAAGCCCGCGGTCATCGTCGCCGAAACCGGTGAGACGATCAGCTATGCCGAGCTCGACGCGGCGTCGAATCGCGCCGCGCAGATGTTCCGGGCGCACGGGCTGGGGCATGAGGATGTCGTCGCCTTCATGCTCGACAACACGCCGCATTATTACGGCCTGACCTGGGGCGCGCAGCGCGCGGGGCTGCGCTATGTCTGCATCTCGTCGCGGCTGACGCAGGACGAGACCGACTACATCCTCGACAATTCGGGCGCGAAGATGCTGGTCGTCGCGGCGAGCCTCGCCCCCGCGGCGCTCCAGCTTCGGACGCAGATCGAGCGATTCTCGATGGGCGGCGACATCGCCGGCTGGCCGACGATCGAGGACGAGCTGGCGAAGATGCCCGCCGAGCCCGTCGCCGACGAGCGCGCCGGGGTCGACATGCTCTATTCGTCGGGAACCACCGGGCGGCCCAAGGGGGTGCGCGTGCCGCTGCCCGAGGAGCCAGCGATCGACGCCCCGAACAGCCTCGTCATGCTCGCCGCCGCGGCCTTCGGCATCGGGCCCGACAGCGTCTATCTCTCGCCCGCGCCGCTCTATCACGCCGCGCCGCTGCGCTGGTCGATGACGATCCACCGGCTCGGCGGCACGGTGGTGCTGATGAAGAAGTTCGATCCCGAGGGCGCGCTCGCGGCGATCCAGCATTATCGCTGCAACGCGGCACAGTTCGTGCCGACGCATTTCGTCCGCATGCTCAAGCTGCCCGACGCGGTGCGCGCGCAATATGACGTGTCGACGATGAAGAGCGCGATCCACGCCGCCGCGCCCTGCCCGGTTCCGGTCAAGCAGGCGATGATCGACTGGTGGGGACCGGTGCTGCTCGAATATTATGCGGGGTCGGAGGGCAATGGCATGACCTTCGCGACCAGCCAGGACTGGCTCGCGCATCCAGGGACGGTCGGCCGCGCGATCCACGGCGCGGTGCATATCGTCGGCGAGGATAACGAGACCGAACTGCCGGCGGGCGAAGAGGGCGCGGTCTTCTTCGAGAGTGAAAATGTCTTCGAATATCACGACGATCCCGAAAAGACCGCTTCGAGCCGCAATGCGAAGGGCTGGTCGACCCTGGGCGACGTTGGAAAGCTCGACGCGGACGGCTTCCTCTACCTCACCGACCGCAAGAGCTTCATGATCATCTCGGGCGGGGTGAACATCTATCCGCAGGAGATCGAGAATCATCTCGTCACCCATCCGAAGGTCGCCGATGTCGCGGTCGTTGGCGGGCCGCACGAGGAAATGGGCGAAGAGGTGATCGCGGTGGTTCAGCCCGCCGACATGGCCGACGCGACCGACGCCTTCCGTGAGGAACTGGGCGCCTATGCGCGCGAGAAACTGTCGGGCGTGAAGATCCCGCGGCGGATCGACTTCATGGAAGCGCTTCCCCGCCACGATACGGGCAAGCTCTACAAACGGTTGCTGCGCGACCGCTATTGGGAGCAGGCGAAGGAAAAGGCGTGATGGGAACCCGCGTCGAATTCTTCTTCGATCTGTCGAGCCCGTGGACCTGCCTCGCCTTTCATAATCTGCCGGCGGTGCTCGCGCGCACCGGCGCGAGCGCGCGCTATCGCCCGATCCTGGTCGGCGGCGTGTTCAATGCGGTGAACCCGGCGGTCTACGCGGCGCGCGAGCAGGCCGACAACCGGCGGATGCAGCATGGCTGGAAGGTGCTGAAGGACTGGGCGCGGCTCGCCGACGTGCCGATGAATTTCCCTTCGCGATGGCACCCGGCCAAGAGTGTGGCCGCGATGCGCTTCGCCGCGGCGCTCGAGGACGACCAGCCGGCGCTGGTCCGTTTCGCGCGCGCCGCCTTCGCGAGCTATTTCGACCGGCAGGAGAATCTCGACGATCCCGACGTGCTCGAAACCGTCGCCACCGTCGAGGGACTCGATGGCGCCGCCATCCGGGCGGCCGCGGGCAGCGATGCGGTCAAGGCGCGGCTGCGCGCGAATACCGAGGAAGTGGTCGCGCGCGGCGGCTATGGCTCGCCGACCATCTTCGTCGACGGCGAGGACATGTATTTCGGTAACGACCAACTGCCGCTCGTCGAAGCGGCCCTGACACGTTGAACGCCACGTTGAACGCAACGCTGACCGCGAAGGACTCTCCCATGAAGGACCGCATTTCCATCACCATGCTGGGCGGCGGGATCGCCGACGTCCGGCTGATCCGCGCCGACAAGATGAACGCACTCGACGCCGCAATGTGGTCGGCGCTCACCGAGGCGATCGACGACCTCAAGGCCCGGCAGGGTCTGCGCGTCGTCGTGCTGTCGGGCGAGGGGCGCGCCTTCTGCGCCGGGCTCGACCTGTCGAGCCTCAGCGCCGAGCGCGATCCGGGGGCAAGCAGCGCGGGAGGCACGCTCTCCGACCGCACGCGGGGGATATCGAACAATGCCCAATATGCCGCCTGGGGCTGGCGCGAGCTACCGGTGCCGGTGATCGCGGCGGTGCACGGCGTCGCCTTCGGCGCGGGCAGCCAGATCATGGCGGCGGCCGACATCCGGATCGTCCACCCCGACACGCGGATCGCGATCATGGAGATGCGCTGGGGCCTCGTCCCCGACGTCGCGGGCATGGCGCTGTGGCGGACGCAGGTCGCCGACGATGTGCTGCGCGAGATGATCTATACCAATCGCGAATTCAACGGGTCGGAGGCGAAGGCGCTGGGCTTCGCGACGCATGTCTCCGACGATCCGCTGGCGAAGGCGATGGAACTGGCGGAGGTGATCGCGAACAAGAATCCGCACGCGATCCGCGGCGCCAAGCGCTTGTGCAACATGCTCGCCGACGCGAGCGATGCGGACATTCTTCAGGCCGAAAGCGACGAGCAGGTGAAGGTCATCCGCACCCCCAATCAGATGGAGGCAGTGATGGCCGGGATGGAGAAAAGGAAACCGAATTTCGTCGATTGACGGTCAATCGAGAAGACTCAAAAACCTTGCCGCATTGTGCCAGTCGGCCTCGCGCCGCGCGCGCGCCTTTTGCGCTTCGCTGTCGGCGCCCCAGCGGCGTTCCTGATAGAGTTCGTCGAGGCTGACCGCCTCCCATAGCTCTGCGGCGCCGAACGCGCCCTCGATCAGCGCGAGCCCCGCGACCAGCGAGCCGCCGATCGTGACGAGCGGCGTGAGCGCGGCGAGGCGGAAGGGGTGGAGGTCCAGCACCGCGCCACGCAGCGCCGCGATGGTCGCCGCAGGCTGGTCGACCGGGATGACTCCCTGCGCAAGGGTGAACTCGATGCCGTGGCGCCCCTCCGCCCAAGCGAGCAGCGGATTCCACGCCACCGCCTGCTCGGCTTGCAGCGCGGCATCGCGCGCGTCGCGGTAACAGAGAAGGTCGCTCTCGGCATAGGCGGCGACCGGCGCCGCGAAGGCGGCGGGGTCGGGGCTCGCGAGGTCGATCGCGGCGTTGGCGAGGCCGGTCAGCGGCATCGACGCGGGGTCGAGGGTCTCGCCCTGCGCGGCCCATTCGGCGGCGATCGCTTCGGCGAGCGCCGGGCTCGCGACGACGAGCGGCGCGCGCGCCGGGGTGTGCACGGGACGTCCATCGAGCGCGATGCCCCAGCCGCCATCCTGCGGGGCGGCTTCGCTCTTCTTCCAGAAACGCTTCATCGCGGCCCCGGCGACTTCCAGCGGCGCGCGAGGATCTTTGGCATCACCGCGAAATCGAACAGGCCGATCAGCACCACCGCGACCCCGATCCAGCGATCGGCAGGCGGCCCGGCAAGCGTCCAGCCGCCGCGGATCAGGACGAACCCCGCGAGCACGAAGATCGCGCCCGTGATGCGAATGGCGTTGAGCGCGATGAAGCGCTTCTTGGCGAGGGCGTCTGCTGCGGCGGTCATGCCGGCTTCCTATCGCCGCCAAGGTGCCGCATCAACTGCGCGAGTGCGCCGTGCCCGGTCGCGTCGAGCCCGGCGGCGACGCGTTCGCGCTCTTCGGCGGGCTTGTTCTGCGACAACTTGATGGTGGGACGCCACGCGACGATCCGCATCTCGAAGCCGATGATCGCGTCGGTCATGCGTCCGAAGATCGCGGGATCCATCTTGTCGCGCGTCCATGGAGCCGCTGCGGCAATGCGCGCCTCGTGCTGCGCCGAAAGCGTATCGAGCTGCGCGACGAGCTCGGCGTCATCCAGCCGGCGCGCGGCGCCCTCCATCTCGACCGCGATATAATTCCACGTCGGGACCTGATCGGTGGCGGCATACCAGCCGGGGCTGACATAGGCGTCGGGGCCCTGCACCACCGCAAGCACCGGCGTCCCGTCCAGATGTTTCGTCAGTGCGTTGCCGCGGGCGAGGTGAAATTGCAGCGTCGTAGCGTCATTGCTCAGCACCACCGGCGCGTGGGCGACGCGCGGGCCGTCGGGGGTGGTGGCAAAGAGGGCGGCGAAACCGATCTCGCGCACCAGCAGCGCGGCGAGGTCGTCCTCCTTCGGCCGGAAGGCAGGGCTGGGGTGCATCAGCGCGGCTTGCGCGGCGCCGGCTTGCGCCCGCTCCCCGGCTTGGCGGGGCCGCGCTTCGCCGACGGCTTGCCGCCCGGCTTGGCCGGGGCGTCGCCGCGACCGCGCCTTTCGCCGCGGCGTGCCTTGCGCACCTGCTTGGCATGGGCCTTGGCCTTCGCCTTCTGCACGGTCTTGGCCGAAGGCTTCGGCGTTTCTTCGGCGAGCACGTCACCCAGCAGCGGATCGAAGCCGAGCGCGTCGAGGCTGGCGGCGAAATGCTCGGGAACCGGCGCCGAAATGTCGATCGCGCCGCCGTCGGGATGGTCGATGCGCAGCCGGCGGCTGTGCAGGTGGAGCTTGCGGCTGATCGTGCCGGTCAGGAAGGCGCTCTTGCCGCCATATTTGCCGTCGCCGACGATCGGGTGACCGATCGCCGCCATATGGACGCGAAGCTGGTGGGTGCGCCCGGTCAGCGGCTGGAGCTCGACCCACGCCGCGCTGTTCCCGGCGCGCTCGATGATCCGGTACCGCGTCTTGGACGCCAGCCCCTTGTCGTCGACGTGCATCTTCTCGCCGCCCGATCCGGGTTGCTTGGCGAGCGGCAGGTCGATCTCTCCCTGCGCGATGTCGGGAACGCCGACGACGATCGCCCAATAGGTCTTGCGCGCGCTACGGTTCGAAAAGGCTTTGGCGAACCAGGCCGCGGCGCGCGGGGTGCGCGCGACGAGCAGCGCGCCCGACGTGTCCTTGTCGAGCCGGTGGACGAGCTTCGGCCGCACCGGCGCGTCGAACTGAAGCGCATCGAGCAGGCCGTCGACATGGCTGTCGGTCTTGGTGCCGCCCTGCGTCGCGAGGCCGGGCGGCTTGTCGAGCACCAGCGCGCTCGCGTCGCGGTGGATCACCATCGACGTGGCGAGCGCGACGTCGGCATCGGTCAGCGGGCGTCCCTTGCGCGCCGGGCGCGCCGCCGGGGCTGCGGGGGGAACGGGCATGGCGATGCGTTGCCCTACCTCGATACGGTCGGACACATCGGCCTTGCGGCCATCGAGGGTCAGCTCGCCCGACCGCGCCCAGCGCGCGATCAGCGCGTGCGGCGTGCCCGGCCGGTGGCGCTTGAACCAGCGGTCGAGACGGATGCCGTCATCCTCTTCGGCGACGACGGCGCCGTCGCGATCGGCTTTGGGCGCGCTCATGCCGGAAGCTGCCGCATAAGCAGCATGCCGAGGCCACAGGCGGCGATGCCGACGATGACCGATGACAGCACATAGGCGGCCGCCTGCGCGATCGCGCCGCGTTCGAACAGCAGCCAGAATTCGAGGCTGAAGGAGGAAAAGGTCGTGAAGCCGCCGAGAATGCCGACGCCGAGGAAAAGGCGCGTCGTGTCGCTGCCGCCGCTCCGCGCGAGCCAACCGACGAGCAGGCCCATCAGCAGGCTGCCCGCGATGTTGATCGACAGCGTCCACCAGGGAAAGCCGGGGCCGAGCCGCGCCAGCATCACCTGGCCGACGAGGTGGCGGCCGCCGGCGCCGATCGCGCCGCCGACCATGACAGGGAAAAGGCCGTTCATGGGCTCCGCCCTAGCCGCAAAAGCGGCTCAGGCAAAGCGGCCGCATTGCTATGTATCGGGGGCCGTCACCGCGGGCGCCGGACGCTCGTGCGCCGCGCGCCAGTCGGCGGGGCGCGTGAAGGCGCCCTGCCAGATTCCACGCCGCCTCGCCTGCGCTTCGGCTTCCTCGACCGCATAGCCGTCTTCGGTTGCGACGGCCCATCCCGCGCGGATCATTTCGGCGGTAAGGTCGACGCCGTCGGGGAAGGGCGCGGTACGGCACGAGGCGAGCGTGCGATGATAGACGTCGCGCGCCGCGAGCTCGCAATGCAGCGGACCGCGCCCCGCGAGCCGTTCGAGCGCGGTGCGCGCTTCATGCCCGCACGGCCAGCGGCTTCCGTCTGCGCGCGCGCAGTCCTGGCGGTATTCGACCGCGTCGAGCCCGGTCAGGCGGATCGTCAGCGCCGCATCCGCCTGCCGGACGGTCAGGCTGTCGCCGTCGATGACGTGGACGAGGGGCAGCGTCGTTGTGGAGGCCGGAAGCCAGACCCATAGCGCGGCCGCCATGCCGGCGAGCAGCAACAGCGCGACGAAGGATCGGAGTCGTCGCTTCCAGCGCAGAACGGTCAGCGAAGGGTGCGCGAAGGGCATGGCGCGGCCCTGCGCGCGGCCGTAGCGCTTGGCAAGTGCGGGGAGATGCGCGGAGGGGATTGACGGCGAGAACAAAACATGTCCAAAATGGACCAATCCCGATCCAAAGGACAGGCGCCGACTCATGCAGCGACGATGCTGGGTCCGGATTGGCGGCAAAAGCGAACGAACAAAAGGTGAATATCACCGTAGTGGCGACATAAGGACACCAGGACGGACAGGCGGGGAAGGAAGGGCGGCACAATGGAACATGTGATGCGGAGCGTGGCGATGCTGGCCGACCAGGAACGCCCGGTGTGGCAGGGGGCGTCCTCGCCGGAACGGCCGATCTCGGTGCTGCTCGTGTCCGACGGCTGCGACGCGACGCCCGAACCGGCGGTGGCGGCACGGCTCCGCGTGACGGGGCCGGTGGCGCCCGCGCGCAGTGCCGGCCATGTCCGTGACACGATATCGCCGGACATTGTCTGGCTCCGCGGCGCCGAGCGGCTCGACGACGCGGTGCTGGCCGAACTGGGCGAGGCGCTGGCCGCGCGCGGCGGCCGCCTGATGTGCGAAACCTCGCTCGCGGCGCTCGATCGCGTGGCTGCGGCGATTCCTCCTTCTGTGCGGACCGAATGGCTCGTCGAAGCCGATAGCGCCGACCGGCTGATGGCGGTTGCCGCGCTCCAGTCGCCGCGGTTGATGGCCGTCAACGACATGGCGCGCGACGACACGATGGAGCGGATCGACCGGCTGCAGGAAGAGGTTGCGCGGATCGCGCGCCTGCTCGGCGATCTCACGGCTCCGCGCGGCCTGCCGGGAACGCCGAAGCCCTATGCTGCGCACGGCGAGGCGGCTGGCGATTATCCGGGGCAGCTACGCTCGCCGCCGCGCGACTATGCCGCGACGCCGCGCAGCTTCCTGCCCGAGGAACGATCGATCGACCGGCAACGCGCCAAGGGGGTGCGGCGGATGCTGCGTCAGCGGCGGATGCGCGAGCAATATTTCCCCGCCGACCTGTTCGCCGACCCGGCGTGGGACATGCTGCTCGACCTCTACGCCGCGCGGCTCGAACGCCAGCCGGTATCGGTGTCGAGCCTGTGCATCGCCGCCGCGGTCCCCGCGACGACCGCGCTGCGCTGGATCAAGACGATGACCGACGCCGGGCTGTTCCTGCGCGAAGCCGACCCCGACGACGGCCGCCGCATCTTCATCGCGCTCGCCGAGGGCGCGTTCGACGCGATGGCGCGCTATTTCGAGGCGCTCGAGGAATAGGGCCCGCTTGCCAGCGCGCGAGCTCTGTGGCAGGGCGCGCTTCCCGAAAGGGGCGCTTAGCTCAGTTGGTAGAGCATCTCGTTTACACCGAGAGGGTCGGCGGTTCGAGCCCGTCAGCGCCCACCATATCGTCCCGCCCGCCGCCGGATATGAAAACGCCCGCCCCACAGGGGGACGGGCGTTTTGGCATTCTTTCGTCGGCCGCGATCAGGCCGCGAGCTTCCTCAGCACATAGTGGAGGATGCCGCCGTTCATATAATATTCGACCTCGTTCGCCGTATCGATGCGGCAGAGCGTGTCGAAGGCGAAGGTCGAGCCATCGGGGCGCGTCACATTCACCGTCACCGTCTGGCGCGGCTTGAGGTCGGCGACGCCGGTGATCGTGAAGACATCGTCGCCGGTCAGGCCCAGCGTCTCGCGCGTCTGGCCGTCCTGGAACTGCAGCGGCAGCACGCCCATGCCGACGAGGTTCGAACGGTGGATACGCTCGAAGCTCTCGACGATCACCGCGCGGACGCCGAGGAGGTTGGTGCCCTTCGCCGCCCAGTCGCGCGACGAGCCGGTGCCATATTCCTTGCCGGCGATGACGACGAGCGGGGTGCCGTCGGCCTTGTGGCGCATCGCGGCGTCGTAGATCGGCATGACCTCGGCACCGTAGCGCGACATGCCGCCTTCGATGCCGGGGACCATTTCGTTCTTGATGCGGATGTTGGCGAAGGTGCCGCGCATCATGACTTCGTGGTGGCCGCGGCGGGCGCCGTAGCTGTTGAAGTCGGACTTGCTAACCTGATGTTCCATAAGCCATTTTCCGGCCGGGCTGTCCGCCTTGATGCTGCCCGCGGGGCTGATGTGGTCGGTGGTGATGCTGTCGCCGAGGATCGCGAGCGGCTTCGCGCCGACGATCTCCGACACCGGCGCGGGGGTCATCTCCATGCCCTCGAAATAGGGCGGGTTCGCCACATAGGTCGAGCCCGCGCGCCACTGATAGGTGTCGCTGCCCTCGACCTCGATCTTCTGCCAGTGCGCGTCGCCCTGATAGACGTGGGCGTAGCGCGCCTCGAACATGTCGCGGTCGACCGCGCCCGCGATCGCGTCGGCGACCTCCTGGTTGGTCGGCCAGATGTCGGCGAGGAACACGTCCTGGCCGTCCTGGTCCTGGCCGATCGGGGTGGTGGTGAAATCCTCGGTCACCGTGCCCTTCAGCGCATAGGCGACGACGAGCGGCGGCGAGGCGAGGAAGTTGGCGCGCACGTCGGGCGACACGCGGCCTTCGAAGTTACGGTTGCCCGAGAGGACCGAGGCGGCGACGATGTCGTTGCCGTTGATCGCGGCCGAAATGGGTTCGGCGAGCGGCCCCGAATTGCCGATGCAGGTCGTGCAGCCATAGCCGACGAGATTGTAGCCGACCGCATCGAGATGCGTCTGCAGCCCCGCCTTGGCGAGATAGTCGGTGACCACCTGCGACCCCGGCGCGAGGCTGGTCTTGACCCACGGCTTGGGCTTCAGCCCCTTCTCGTTCGCCTTCTTCGCGACGAGGCCCGCGGCGACCATCACCCCGGGGTTCGAGGTGTTGGTGCAGCTGGTGATCGCGGCGATCACGACGTCGCCGTCGCCGATGTCGTGGGTTTTGCCCTCGACCGCGACGCGCTTCGGCCCGCTCTTGCCGTAGAGCGTCTTGAGGTCCGCGTTGAACACGTCGTCGACCTCGGTCAGCACGACCTTGTCCTGCGGGCGCTTCGGCCCCGCGAGGCTGGGCACCACCGTCCCCATGTCGAGCTCGAGCGTATCGGTGAAGACGGGGTCGGGCATGTCGGCCGACAGCCACAGGCCCTGTTTCCTGGCATAGGCCTCGACCAGCGCGATATTCTCTTCGCTGCGGCCGGTGAGGCGCATGTAATCGAGCGTCTTGTCGTCGATGCCGAAGAAGCCGCAGGTCGCGCCATATTCGGGCGCCATATTGGCGAGCGTCGCGCGGTCGGCGAGGCTGAGCGAGGCGAGGCCCGGCCCGAAATATTCGACGAAACGCCCGACGACGCCCTTGGCGCGCAGCATCTGCGTCGCGGTGAGCACGAGGTCTGTCGCGGTCACCCCTTCCTTGAGCTTGCCGGTCAGCTTGAAGCCGACGACCTCGGGGATCAGCATCGAGACGGGCTGGCCGAGCATCGCGGCCTCGGCCTCGATCCCGCCGACGCCCCAGCCGAGCACGCCGAGGCCGTTGATCATCGTCGTGTGGCTGTCGGTGCCGACGCAGGTGTCGGGATAGGCGACCGTCTGGCCGTCCGCATCCTCGCTCGACCACACCGCCTGCGCGATATGTTCGAGGTTGACCTGGTGGCAGATGCCGGTGCCCGGGGGCACCGCCTTGAAGTTCGACAGGCTCTTCGACCCCCATTTCAGGAAGTCGTAGCGCTCGCCGTTGCGATAATATTCGATCTCGACATTCTGCTCGAACGCCTTGGGGTGGCCGAATTCGTCGACCATCACGCTATGGTCGATGACGAGGTGGACGGGGACGAGCGGGTTGATCTTCGACGTGTCGCCGCCGAGCGTCGCGATCGCGTCGCGCATCGCGGCGAGGTCGACGACGCAGGGAACGCCGGTGAAATCCTGGAGCAGCACGCGCGCCGGGCGATACTGGATCTCGCGGGCCGACACCGGATTCGACTGCCAGTCGACGATCGCCTGGACGTCGTCGGTCGAAACGGTGAAGCCGCCGTCCTCGAAGCGCAGCAGATTTTCGAGCAGCACCTTCATGCTGAACGGCAGCCGCGACACGTCGCCCAGCTTCGCCGCGGCCTTGTCGAGCGAATAATAGGCGTAGGTCTTGCCCCCGACGTCGAGCGTCGAGCGAGTTCCGAGCGTGTCGTGGCCGGTGGTGGTCATGTGCAGTTCCCTCTTGGGGCGCGGCGGGGAATGACGGCCCGAGGCCCGGTCAGGAGAGCGGAGCCGCGGGGAGTCGCGCGCGCGGGTTTATGTCGGCGCCTCCCTACGCCGGAGGGCGGGAAATGCAAGGGGGGTGGGGCGTGCGCATTCGGCGCACGCCCCGATTTCGGCCGTCGGATTCAATCCTCCAGCGCCCTGACGGCGCGCGGCCGCCTGTCGGGCCCGACCGCGACGAAAATGAAGACCGCCTGCGTGACCTTGTGCGCCTCCTCCGCATGCCGCTCGCGGGCCCAGGTCTCGACCTCGACATGCATCGAGGTGCGGCCGACCTTGATGAGGCGGCCGAAGACCGAAACCTCGTCGCCGACGAAGACGGGGCGGTGGAAGTTCATGCCCTCCACCGAGATCGTCACCGCGCGGCCGCGCGCGTGGAGCGACGCGACCGACGAAGCGGCAAGGTCCATCTGCGCCATCAGCCAGCCCCCGAAAATATCGCCATAGACATTGGCGTTGGCAGGCATGGCGGTGACGCGCACCGCCGGTTGGGCGCCGGGCATCCGGTCGGGCGGCACGATCTCATCTTGCAAGATAGGCCTCCTTCACCAGCGTGCGGGCGCGCATTGATTTCGCGGCGGCGACCATCGCGATCAGCGCGGGGCGCACCTCGTCCCACTTGCGCGTCTTGAGCCCGCAGTCGGGGTTCACCCAGATCTGCTCGGGCGAGATATGCTTGCAGGCGAGGGCGAGGAGGTCGGTCATCTCGCGCTCCGCGGGGATGCGGGGGCTGTGAATGTCATAGACGCCGGGGCCGACCGCGTTCGGATAGGCATAGGAAGCGAAAGCGTCGAGCAGCTCCATCTGCGACCGCGCGGTCTCGATCGAGATGACGTCGGCGTCCATGTCGCCGATCGCGCGGATGATGTCGTTGAATTCCGAATAGCACATATGCGTGTGAATCTGCGTGTCGTCGCGAACGGCGGAGGAGGCGATGCGGAAGCATTCGACCGCCCAGCCCAAGTAATGCTGCCATTCGGAGCGGCGCAGGGGCAGTCCCTCGCGCAGCGCGGCCTCGTCGATCTGGACGATCGCGGCGCCGGCGGTTTCCAGATCCTGTACCTCGTCGCGGATGGCCAGCGCGATCTGGCGGCAGCTCGCCTCGCGCGGCTGGTCGTCCCGCACGAAGGACCAGTTGAGGATGGTGACGGGGCCGGTGAGCATGCCCTTCATCGGGCGATCGGTTTGATCCTGGGCATAGCGCCACCAGTCGACCGTCATCGCTTTCGGGCGCGAGACATCGCCATAGAGGACCGGCGGGCGGACGCAGCGCGAGCCATAGCTTTGCACCCAGCCGGCGCGGGTGAAGGCGAAACCGGCGAGCTGTTCGCCGAAATATTGCACCATGTCGTTGCGCTCGAACTCGCCGTGGACGAGGACGTCGAGACCGATCTCTTCCTGCCATTTCACCGCGGCGCGCGTTTCGGCGCGGAGATAGCGGGCGTAGGCCTCGTCGTCGATCTCGCCCCGGACGTGCGCGGCGCGCGCCTTGCGGATATCCGGGGTCTGCGGGAAGCTGCCGATGGTGGTGGTGGGGTAGGCGGGGAGGCCGAGCCGCTTTTGCTGCGCTTCGCGGCGCGCGGCGAACGAGGCGGCGCGGCGGGCGGCGCCGGCGTCGAGCGCGGCGATGCGGGCGGCCACGGCCGGGTCGTGGATCTTCGGCGAGGTTCGACGCGCGACCGCGGCGATGCGCGAGGCGGCGAAGGCGGCGAAGCTCGCATCCTCGCCTTCGTTCAGGGCTTTCGCCAGCGCGGCGAGTTCCTCGACCTTCTGGGCGGCGAAGCTGAGCCACTGCGCGACCTCGGGGTCGAGCGAGGTCTCGAGCGCAAGGTCGACGGGGACGTGGATCAGCGAACAGGAAGGCGCGAGGATGACGTCGCGCTTCGCCGCCAGTTCTTTCAGCCGCCAGTAGAGATCGGGAAGGTTGGCGCGCCAGATGTTGCGGCCGTCGATCACGCCGAGCGAGAGGAGAACGTGCGGCTGGAGTCTGGCGAGCGCGGGCTCGAGCTGGTCGGGCGCGCGGACGAGGTCGAGGTGGAGGCCGTGGACGGGGAGTTCGGCGACAAGATCGAGATTGTCGCCGAGGCCGCCGAAATAGGTGGTGAGCATCAGTTTCGGGCCGCGCGTCGCGAGGCTGGCATAGGCGCGCTCGAAGGCGGTGCGCTGGTCATCGGTCAGGTCGAGGACGAGGCAGGGCTCGTCGATCTGTACCCAGTCGGCGCCGAGCGTCGAGAGCCGCGCGAGGATTTCGGAATAGGTCTCGAGCAGCGCGGGCAGCAGCGCGAGCGGCTCGACCGCCTTGCCCTTTGCCAGCATCAGCCAGGAAACCGGACCGAGGAGGACGGGGCGCGTCGGGTAGCCCAGCGCCTTGGCCTCGGAAAACTCGTCGAAAATCTTGGTCGAGGCGATGCGGAAGCTTTGGCCGGCCGTGAGTTCGGGGACGAGGAAATGATAGTTGGTGTCGAACCATTTGGTCATTTCCATCGCGGTCGTATCATGGGCGTGGCCGCAGTCGGCCCGGGCCGTGTCATGCTGCGCGCCGCGCGCCATCGCGAAATAGAGATCGGGATCGACGCTTTCCCCCGCCCAATCATAGCGCGGCGGGATCGCGCCGATCAGCGCCGAGGTGTCGAGGACGTGGTCGTAGAGCGAGAAGTCGTTCGAGGGCAGGATGTCGGCGCCGAGTGCCTTTTGCCGCCCCCAGTTCAGCGCGCGCAGCCCCGCGGCGGCGGACAGCAGTTCGGCGAGCGACGATTTGCCCGCCCAATAGCTTTCAAGAGCGAATTTGAGCTCGCGGCGAAGGCCGATACGGGGAAAGCCCAGAGTGGCGACACTGACAGTCATGATACAAGCACCTTGCAAGGAGCAAGGCGCCGGACAGACGCGAACGCACGGGGTCGACGCCCGCAAGGCAAGGTCGGGCGCAGCCATGCATGCGGCCTGACCGGACACCCCGCCGGAGGACGTTATCTGACGAGGCAGGTCTCCTGGCTCGCGGGTCCATGCGGCGGTCGGGCCTTCCCGGTTCCTTGCCGAACCAGTGACGCGTGATGACCGCCGCTCGCCGCTTACAGTTGCGGGGGCAGCGCCGGCCTTGCCCCTTTCGAGGCGCACCGGCTTCCCGTCTTAGCTTCCCGCCGCCGGAACGACGCGAAGAACCTCGACGGCTTTCAGGATAGGGTCCGCGGTCCGCTTGTCAATGATCATATAAAGAAATCTTTATATGTATGTGCCACACCGCCTTTATCGCTATCATCATGATCTGGAAGACGAGGCTGGCCGGGCGTGCTGGTAGACTGGCGGCCGGCGCGCGGGCCGGTCAGGCAATCGCGCGCGGGACGGGCGCGGGGCTGAAGGCGCGGACGCGGTCGCGGCCGGCGCGCTTCGCCTGATAGAGCGCCTGGTCGGCCTGGCGCATCAGCCGCGAGAGGCCCTCGCCGGGCACGCCGGCGGCCAGGCCGATGCTGACCGTCGGGGTGAGCGCCGCGGGGATGCGGCCCTCGCAGGCGGGGGCGAGGCCGGTGCGGATCGCCTCGGCGAGCCGGCGCGCCGCCTCTATCCCCGCGCCGGGGAGGAGGAGCGCGAATTCCTCGCCGCCGATGCGCCCCGCGACCATGGCGGCGGGGCCGATCTGCCCGACGTGCGCGCCGAAGGCGGCGATGATCGCGTCGCCGACCGCGTGGCCGTGGGTGTCGTTGATCGCCTTGAACTGGTCGAGGTCGGCGACCAGCAGCGCGGCGGGCCGCCGCTCGTCGTGGGCGCGGCGCAGTGCGACTCCCGCCGCCGCCTCGAACCCGCGGCGGTTGAGGAGGCCCGACAGCGGGTCGCCCTCCGCCTGCACGCGCAGTTCGGCGAGAAGGTCGATCGCGACCGCGACCATCAGCGCGATCGCCGCGAGCACCGACACCATCGCCTGGCTGAACTGCACCGTCGTCCAATAGACCGACTGCTGGAAGCCGTTGTAATTGTCGAAGCCGCCGCCGAGCCACAGGATGACGAGCGGGCGGACGATCAGGTTGACCGCCGACAGCGCCGCGACCCAGAAGAGGACGCGGTCGATCAGGTGGGGCTTTGCGATCGGCCACAGCGCGCGCACCACCATCAGCGCGATGACCCCGGCGCCGAGGCTGATCGCATAGATGCGCGCGGCGATGCTCGGATGGCCGAGGAGGAACCAGAGGAAGGCCGCCATCGACAGCGCGGCGGTTGCCGCCATCGCGCGCCACGGCACCGGGAGGCCATAGCGCCGGACGATCGCCGCGGCGAAGAAGGCGCCGGTGGCGAGAAAGCCGAGGTTCGAGGGAATGCGCTGCAGCTCGAAGGGCAGCACCGGGCCGACGTCCTGGATCAGGAAGGCGAGCGCCGACGCGAGATAGGCGATCGCGGCATAGGCGACGTAGATCTGGTCGCGGCGGTTCAGCCACAGGAGGAAGAAGGCGGCGGCGAACAGGAGGCCGATGCCCGGATTGAGCAGCGAGATGAAGAATTGTCCGGTCAAGGCGGCGTCCTGCGTAACCCGGTCTTCCCTTAAGGGCCTTAGGGATAACGCTTTATTACTTTTCCGGCTACCGCGGCGCTCAGGCGGTGCCGCGGAGCGCGAGGCGGACGGGAATGCGCGTGCCGCTGCGGCTGTGCCCCGTGTCCTCGAGCGCCATCGCGACGAGCGCTTCGCCCGCGGCGTCGAGGTCGGGTTCGATCGTCGAGAGCGCGGGATCGACGAGGGTGCCGGCGCGGATGCCGTCGAAGCCGATCAGCGCGATGTCGTCGGGCACGCGCCGGCCCGCATCCTTGAGCCCTTGCAGCACGCCGAGCGCGAGCATGTCGCTCGCCGCGAAGATCGCGTCGACGTCGGGGTGCGCGGCGAGGAGATCGGCGGCGGCGGCGACGCCCTGCGCGTGACGGTCGGGCGCCGGCGGCGGAGCGATGACGACGGGCGCGACGCCGCGCGCCGCGAGCGCGGCGGTGAAGCCGTCGCGGCGCTCGTCGAACTGGCGTTGCGGCGACTGCTGCGGGCCGACGAAGGCGATGCGGCGGCGGCCGCTGGCGAGGAGATGCTCGGCGGCGAGCTGGCCGCCGACCTCGTTGTCGCTGCGCATCCAGTGGAAGGGGTCGCCGGGGCTGCCCCAGCAGGTGAAGTCGAGCCCCGACGCCTGCGCCTCGGCGAAATATTGCCAGGCGGGGCGGTTGCTGGTCGTGCCGATGACGATCATCGCGTCGGCGAGACCCGAGGCGACGAAATCGGCGCGGAAATTTCCGGGGCTTTCCTGGAAGCTGACGAGCAGGTTGAAGCCGCGCGCCGATGTCGCGGCGGCGATGCTGCCCAGAAGCGCGAAATAGAATGGGTTGATCGCGCTCCGGTCCTCGCCGGGACGGCAGATGGTGACGAGCGCGATCGTCTCGCTGCTCTTGAGCCGCAGCGACGAGGCGTGGCGGTCGACGACATAGCCGAGCTCGCGCGCGGCGGCGGACACGCGCGCGCGGGTTTCCGCATTGACGCCGGGGCTGCCGCGCAAGGCGCGCGACACGGTCGACTGCGAAACGCCCGCGCGCTCGGCGACGTCGAAGGATGTCGGACGCAGCATCTTCACTCCCCTCGGATCGTTCCGCTGGCGCGGAACCTCCACCGGCCCGCTTCTCTCGCCGCGCGCCGGGGGCTTGTCAATCGGGTGCGGGGGCGGGCCAGCGGATGGTCACCGCAAGGCTGTGGTCGGCCGCCCGGCGGTCCCAGCTGCCTTTGAGCTGGCGTTCGATCAGCGAGCGGATGAACTGGGTGCCGAAGCTTTCGGTGTCGACGTGCGGCGTTTCGGGAAGGCCGCTTTCGGTCCAGTCGAGCGTGACCTCTTCGCCGTCGCGGCGCCAACCGACCGCAAGCTCGCCCCGCCCGGCGAGCGCGCCATATTTGATGCTGTTGGTCACGAGTTCGTGGATCGCGAGCGCGAGCGCCTGCGCGGCCTCGTCGCCCAGGCGCACGTCGGGGCCGGCGAGCGCGGCGAGGCGATCCGCCGGCCAGCCGGCGAGGCCGAGCTCGCGGCGGATGATCGCGCCGAGATCGACGGTCTCGACCGCGCCGGTGACAAGCATCTGCTTCGCGTCGGACAGCGCGCGCAGCCGGCCATCGAAGCGGGTTTCGAAATCCGGAAGATCCTTTGATTCGCGCGCCGTGATGCGCGCGAGCGCGCCGATGCGCGCGAAGACATTCTTCATCCGGTGCGCCATCTCGCCGATCATCAGCTCGCGATCCTCGGCATGGCGCTCCTTCTCCTCGGCGAGCGCCTGAAAGGCGCCGAGGCGCCGGTGCTGCATCTGGTGGAGCCGGATGGCGAGAAAGGCGATCGCGACCCCGAACAGCAGGATGGCGAGCGGCCGCCCCAGCCGGTCGATGAAGCGGCCATAGGATATGCGCATCGTCCATTGCCGGTCGGCGACCTGCAGCCGCTGTTCGTGTGCGTCCCAGCCGATCTTGCCATGGACGAAGACGCGCGGCGCCGACGGGCCTTCGCCCGCGGTCACCTCTATCCCTTCGATGCCGTCGATCTGTCTGCCGAGAACCGAGGTCATCAGGTCGTGGATGCGGAAAGGCGCATAGACGAACGCCTCGACCGGACGCGCGCCGCGCGCGGTGGCGACGGTCGGCGGGGTCGCGGCCTCGTCGGGAGGCGGCGCGGCGCCGGCGTCGAGAAGCGGCTGTTCGGCATAGACGGGAATATAGATCAGGAAACCGGGTTGTTTGCTGCCGGCGTGCCGTTCCTGGACCAGCTGGACGATGCCGCTCGCCGCCGGCTGCCCGGTCAGCCAGGCGCGGCGCATCGCCTCGCGCCGGATCGGCTCGCTGTACATGTCGTAGCCGAGCGCGTCGGCGTTGAGTGGATCGTCGGGCTCGATGAGGACGATGGGAAAGCCGACGGGCTGGTCGGTGGCGGGCCAGACCGCGATGTCGCGGCCGTAATTTTCGCGCAGCCGCGCCTCGACCGCGGCGGGCGTGCTGCGCGCCATCGCGATCGCGACGCCGACGCCCTGCATCCCCGGCGCGCGCGCCTGCGGCTGGAGCGCGGCGAGATAGGCGCGGACGCTGGCGCCGCCGGTCGTCTTGTCCGACTGATAGAGCGCGCGCACCCCTTCGAGGATGGAGAGCTGGTCGCTGAGCCGCGCATTGACCTGCATCCCGATCCGCGCCGCCTGGTCGGATTCCTGGGCCTTGTTGTAGAAGAAGCTGGCGATGGCGGCGGCGAGCGCGGCGAGCATGATCACCAGCCCGATCACGCGGACCGAAAGGGCCATCAGCCGATCTGCCCAGAGCGATGGACGCATGGTGGGTATCCTGCTGACAGAGACCGGCATAGCGCCCTCAACCACCCGTTTGTTTCACGCCGGGCGACCGAGGGCAAGGGCATTCTGGTCCGCGCGAAATTGGCCGTTTGACTTTTGGCGGGCGCCGTGCGCTAGCATCGCGGCGGGAGGACCACCCACCTTGCGACACCAATATCCCCTGCCGCTCCACCATAGCTGGCCGCTGTTCGAGCGCGCGCGTCATTTCGACCTCGGCTGGGTCGACCGGCAGGGCATTCGACCCCCCGCGGACATGACGGTCGGGGCCGTAGGCGAGAGCGAAGCGATGACCCAGGCGGGGGTCGGCGTGTGGCACTGCGATCTGGCGGGTGACAGCCTGAGTTGGTCGCCGACCGTCTATGACCTGTTCGGCATCGCGCGCGGCGCGGCGGTGTCGCGCGAGGATGCGGTCGCGCTCTATTGCGAGGGGTCGCGCGCGGCGATGGAGCGGCTGCGCGCGCATGCGATCGCGCACCGCCGCGGCTTCACCCTCGACGTCGAAATCGGTCCCGCGCGGGCGCAGACCCGCTGGGTGCGGCTGATCGCCGCGCCGCTGTGCGAGGGCGAGACCGTGGTCGGGCTGCACGGCTATAAATGCCTGCTGGGGCCGGCGCTGGGCTGACGCTGGCTTTCTCGCGGGCGGAAGGGCGCTGTCGGGGAATAGGTTGTTTACGGGTCCCGCCGGCTCATTCCCCGCCATTAGGCGACGTCATTTCAATCGTCATCCCGGACTTGATCCGGGATCCATTGGCCCAAGCGCTGCGTGAATGGATCCCGGATCAAGTCCGGGATGACGAATGTATAAACGACCGATTGCGGACATTTCTGTTCGTGCCTTCAATCGAAGCGTGATAGCCTCGGCTCCAGATGCTCCTTCTGCCTATCCTTCAAGAGCTTTGGTTCGTGCTGACACTCGCGGCGCTGGCTTGGCTAGGCTTGCCAATGATCCTAGTTTGGCGACGCGCGACGATCGGAGCTGCAGTAATATTGATCATCTGGGCTTTGATATTCTGCGGATTGGCATATTGGTCATACGGGATATCGACACGGCTGGCGCAACCTAATCGGGATGGCCCGCTAGCTTCGGCGTTCCTTTTCTTAATTTGGACGATTTGTTCGCTCTCCTCCGCAGCCTTCGCCGCAACACTCCTGATAGGCGCTCGGGTTAAGTGATCCGCCCTCGTTTGAACGGAGCAAGCGACCGGTAGCGGCCGTAGCGGTCATATCCGACATGTACCCCGGCGAAAGCCGGGGCCCAGGGCTTCGTCGCGCGGCCCTGGCTTTTTACCGCCCTGGACCCCGGCTTTCGCCGGGGTGCACAATGGAATGGAAACGTCCGCTTCCCACCCCAAAGCCGACGCGCGCTCGGGTTCCAGCTTTCGCGGGAATGACGAAGAAATGACCGAAGCCAGCGCGCCGGCGCGCCGGGGCCGGGCCCGTTCGCCGCAAAGAGGCGGTTGCCACGGGGCGCCCGCGCCGACAGAGAGGGGCGATGGGTAGCGAAGGGAGCGAAGCGGCAGGCGCGCGGGGCGGAGTGGGCGCGCTGTGGTCGCGCGCCTATGTGCTGCTCACGCTGACCGCGCTGTTCTGGGCGGGCAATTCGATCGTCGGGCGCGCGGCGCGCGAACTGGTGCCGCCGGCAGCGCTCGCCTTCTGGCGCTGGACGATCGCGCTCGCGCTGCTGCTGCCGCTCGCCTGGCCGCACCTGAAGCGCGATGGGCCCGTGCTGCGCGCCCGTTGGCCGGTGGTGCTGACGCTCGGACTCCTGGGAATCGGCTCGTTCAACGTCCTGCTTTATACCGGGCTGCAGACCACGACCGCGCTCAATTCGATGTTGATCCAGTCGGCTCAGCCCGCGCTGATCCTGATCGTCGGCGCGCTGGTGATGCGCGACCGGACGAGCCCGCGGCAGATTGCCGGGGTGGTCGTGTCGCTCGCGGGCGTGCTGGCGATCATCGGGCGCGGTGACCCCGCCGTGCTGCTCGCGCTACAATTGAACAGGGGGGATGCGATCATCGGCGTCGCGGTGCTGCTGTGGGCGCTCTATTCGGTGCTGCTCCGGCGGCGGCCGCCGGTGCACCCGCTGAGCCTGCTCGCCGCCTCGATCATCGTCGGTATCCTGTTCATCGCGCCCGTCTATATGGTCGAGCTGGCGGGCGGACGGCGGATCGTGCCCGCGACCGAAAGCGCGCTGGCGATCGCCTATGTCTCGGTCTTTCCGTCCTTCCTCGCCTATCTCTTCTTCAACCGCGGGGTCGAGCTGATCGGATCGGCGGCGACGGGCCAGTTCCTGAACGTGATGCCGCTGATGGGCGCGGGGCTGGCGATGCTCTTCCTGGGCGAGGCGCTGCACCCTTTCCATGTCGCGGGGCTGGTGCTGATCGTCGCGGGCATATGGGTGGCGGGAAAGCCCGCCGAGGGCGGTCAGGCGAGCGCCGCCTCCACCTGATCGAGCCGATCCTTGCCGAAGAACATGGCATCGCCGACGAAGAAGGTCGGGATACCGAACACGCCGCGCGCGACCGCGGCCTCGGTGTTGGCGGCGAGCCTTGCCTTGATTCCGGGCTCCTGCGTCCGCGCGAGCAGCGCGGGGCCGTCGAAACCGTTCGCCGAAAGGAAGGCGGCGGCGACCTCCGGGTCGTCCATCTTCAGCCCCTCCTCCCACATCGCGCGGTTCGCGGTGTCGATATAATCGTCGAGATGCCCCTCATCCTCGGCGACGATCGCGCCGCGCATGAGGAGGAGGGTGTTGACCGGAAAATGCGGGTTCAGCCGGAATTTGGTCAGGCCGTGCCTGTCGATGAAGCGCCGCATCTCGAGATTCTCATAGGCGAGCTTCGCGGGGGCGTCGGCATATTGGAGCATCGGCGCCTTGTTGCCCGTCGCCTTGAAGATGCCGCCGAGCAGGCAGGGCGTGATGACGAGGTCGGCGCCGGTGCGCTCCAGCAGTTCGGGGAGCACCTTCAGCGTCAGATAGGCGTTGGGGCTGCCGAAATCGAAGATGAGTTCGAGCGTCTTTCGAGGATTTTGGGTCACCATCTTTCTCCCCAGGGGCGAAGGTCGAGTTCGTGCGTCCAGGCGCTTTTCGGCTGGCGGTGGAGCATGACGTAATTGGCGGCGATCGCGTCGGGATTGAGGATCAGATCCTGCGCCTTTGCGCGGTCGAAATTGGGATGGCGGCCCTTGATGAATTCGGTGTCGATCGCGCCATCGATGACGATATGCGCGACGTGGATGCCCTGCGGTCCCAGTTCGCGCGCCATCGACTGGGCGAGCATCCGCAGCGCCGCCTTGGCGCCCGAAAAGGCGGCAAAGCCCGATCCGCCGCGCAGGCTTGCCGTCGCGCCGGTGAAGAGGATGGTGCCGCGGCCGCGAGAACTCATGCGCTTGGCAGCCTCGCGCCCCGTCAGGAAGCCTGCGAGGCACGCCATTTCCCAGACCTTGGTGTAGACGCGCACCGTCGTCTCGCTGATCGGGAAATTCACATTGGCGCCGATGTTGAACACCGCGACCTCGACCGGGCCGACCTCGGCCTCGACCTGATCGAACAGCGCGATCATCGCGTCCTCGTCGCGGGCATCGGCGGGGAAGGCGCGCGCCGACAGGCCGTCGTCGCGGATCGACTGCGCGAGCGCTTCGAGCGCGTCGGCGTTCCGCTCGCGGCGGTTGACGCAGGCGGTGAACCCTTCGGCGGCGAAGGCGCGCGCGATCGCACCGCCCGTGGCGTCGCCGGCGCCGATGATGACGGCTGCGGACATAAGCGAATCTCCTCTTGCGACCGATAGTAACTATGATAATCATAGTGACAAGTGATTTTCTTTTGAGGATCGAGTGATTAAGGCTGTACCGATGACACAAACTTCGTCATTGCGAGCGCAGCGAAGCAATCCAGGGTGGCGTATACCGCTCTGGATTGCTTCGCTGCGCTCGCAATGACGCGGGCGGGTGAGGGCTCATGCCCAAGCGCACCGATCTGTCCGATACCTTTTGCCCCGTCGGGCGCTCGGCGGAACTTCTGGGCGACCGCGCGGTGCTGCTGATCCTGCGCGAGCTGTTCTTCGGGCGGGGGCGGTTCGAGGCGATCGTCGCGAATGCGGGTCTCGGCCCGCAGCTCGTTTCGGCGCGGCTCAAGCTGCTGGTGGCGGAGGGCGTGGCCGAACGCCAAGCCTATCAGGACCGTCCGCCGCGATACGAATATCGGCTGACCGCGAAGGGCAGGGATCTGTTCGATGTCCTCTACGCGATGCGCGGCTGGGCCGAGCGCTGGGCGTATGAAGCGGGCGAGACCGGCGGCGGGCCCGCGATGCGTTATATCCACCGCACCTGCGGCACCGACGTCGGCACGGCGACCGTCTGCCCTGGCTGCGGCGAGGTGCTGCGCTATGGCGCGCTGAAGGGAGAGCCGTCGCCGGCGCTCAGGGCCGAGCAGGCAGCGAAGGCGGGCTGATCAGGCCTTTTCCAGCGTGCACTGGAGCGGGTGCTGGTTCTGCCGCGCGGCGTCCATCACCTGGTTCACCTTGGTTTCTGCGACCTCATAGCTGAACACGCCGCACACGCCGACGCCCTGCTGGTGGACGTGGAGCATCACCTGCGTCGCCTGTTCGATGTCCATGTTGAAGAAGCGCTGCAGCACCATCACGACGAACTCCATCGGGGTGTAGTCGTCGTTGAGCAGCAGCACCTTGTACATCGACGGCTTCTTGGGCTTCGCGCGGGTGCGCGTCGCGATGCCGACACCGGGGGTGCCGGGCGCGTCGTCGTCCTTGTCCGCCATGGCGCGGACCGGACCGGAAGGTGGAACGGAGAACATCATCGCTCGGAATATCGCACGCGGCGGCGGAATCGCAAGAGGGCGGGGAAGCATTAACCCCCTTTTCGCGGCACCTTGCGGAAAGCGGACCCAGCGAAAGCAAGAACCGCCCGCATCCGCGAGGGATGCGAGCGGTCCTGGGGTCGCCGGCGCAGGCGGGGAGGAGGGGAGAGAGGCCCGCGCCAACGGGAAGAGGAAGGCCCTTAGGCTGCCTTCATCTTCGAGCTGATGACCGACACGCGGTTCGAGATCGGCGCGAAGCTGTCGTTCGCCATCTTGACGACCAGCTCGCTGGTCTTCGAGGTCTGCGCGACGGCGGCGTCGAACGCCTTCTTGCTGTTCTCGGCATAGAGCTTGAAGAATTCGGCCGGCGACTTGACGGCGGTGTAGCCCTTCAGCGCGGCCGACGTGTCCTCGAAGCTCTTGCGGGCGAAGGCGACGCCTTCCTGGCCGAGCGTTTCGAAGTTCTTGGCGGCGATCTTGCCGGCTTCGACCAGCGCTTCGACATTGGCCTTGTTGAACTCGACGGCTTCCTCGGCGAGCTTGCTCGACTTGGCGAGCGCTTCCTTGGCGCGCTCGTTGAAATCGGCGGTCAGGGCTTCGGTGCGGGCCTTGGCGTCTTCGGCGAACTTCTTGACGGTGTCGTTCATGGTCTTGAATCCTTTGGTGGCGGCGGCGACCGGCTTCGGCGCGACCTTGATCTTGGGAGCAATCGTCTTGGCAGCCGCCTTCTTGGGAGCGGCCTTGGTGGCCGGCTTTGCGGCCTTCTTTTGGACCGGCTTGGCCTTGGCCTTCACGGTCTTGGTCTTGGGCGCCTCGACCTTCGCGGGGGTCGGGGCGGCGGCTTCGGCGACAGCCGGGGCCGCGGGAGTCGCCGGCTTGGCGGCGGTTTCCAGCGTCGCGGCTTCGAAAGCCTTTTCAGCACTGTCCATCTTGGTAGCCATGGGACAACTCCTTTATGTTGCAGTGCACAATATAGGAGTGGCGCGGCGATTTCAAGAGAATTTTTGTGCGCCGCACAAAAATAATCGCGAAGCTGCCGCGATGGCAGGATAATCGCGGGATATTACCGTTGCTTGACGTAGCGGCCGGGGGCGTCCTCGATCGCCTTCTTCTTGCCCTTGCCGGGGATGCGCGCACCCTTGGCGGGAGTCTTCGCGCCGTCCTGCGCCGTGATCCAGCCGATCCAGTGCGGCCACCAGCTTCCCTTGGTTTCCTTTGCCGAGGCGGTGAAGTCGTCGAGGCTCGCGGCGTCATTGTCGCCGGTCCAATATTGATATTTGCCCGCTGCGGGCGGGTTGACGACCCCGGCGATATGCCCCGATCCGGCGAGCAGGAAGGTCCTGGGGCCGGAGAGATGGTCCATCAGCCGCCACACGCTGGCGAGCGGCGCGATATGGTCCTCGCGCCCCGCCTGGATATAGGCGGGGGTCTTGATCTTCCGGAGGTCGAGCGGGGTGCCGCACACCGACAGGCTGTTCGGGACGACCAACCGGTTGTCGCGATAGAGGTCGACCAGATATTGGCGGTGCCACTTCGCGGGCAGGTTGGTGACGTCGCCGTTCCAGTAGAGCAGGTCGAAGGGCGGATAGTCGTTGCCGAGCAGATAATTGCTGACGACATAATTCCAGATCAGGTCGCGCCCGCGCAGCGCGTTGAAGGTCGCGGCCATGTAGCGGCCGTCGAGATAGCCCTGCGCCGAAAGCTGCTGGAGCAGCGCCAGATAGGATTCGTCGACGAACATCTTGAGGTCGCCCGCAAGCTCGAAGTCGACCTGCGCGGTGAAGAAGGTCGCCGATCTGACCTTGTCGGCCTCACCCTTCGCCGCGAGCATCGCGAGCGTCGCGGCGAGGGTAGTGCCCGCGACGCAATAGCCGATCGCGTGGACGTGCGGCACCGCGAGCAGGTCGCGGATCGTGTCGATCGCGTCGACCTGCGCCGCGACATAATCGTCCCACACCAGTTCCTTCATCGACGCGTCGGCCGATTTCCACGACACCATGAAGACCGAGAGCCCTTGTTCGACCGCCCAGGCGACGAAGCTCTTCGCGGGGTTGAGGTCGAGGATGTAGAAACGGTTGATCCACGGCGGGAAGATGACGAGCGGGACGGTGAACACCTCCTTCGTCGCCGGCGCATAATGGATGAGCTGGTAGAGGTCGGTCTCGTGGATCACCTTGCCCGGCGTCGTCGCGATATTGACCCCGACCTCGAAGGCGTCGGGATCGACATGGCTCAATTGCCCGCGCGACAGGTCGGCGAGCATGTGGCGGAGCCCCTTGAGCAGGCTTTCGCCGCGCGTCTCGACCGCGCGCTTGATGACCTCGGGATTGGTGATCGCGAGGTTGGTCGGCGACAGCGCCTCGGTCATCGATTTCGCCGCGAATTCCATCTTCGCGCGCGCCGCCTCGTCGAGCCCCTGCATCTGTCGCGCGGTCGCGAGCAATTGATCGGACAGCAGGCCATAGGTCTGGCGGATCAGCGCGAACGCCGGATTCGCGGTCCAGTCGGGATCGGCGAAGCGCCGGTCCCTCGGGGCGTCGGCGGGCGGATCGGGGGTAAAGCCCGGGGTCAGCGCCGCGAGCGAGGTCCAGAAGGCGGCGCCCTGCTCCCACATCTTCGCACTCTGCTCGGCCCACATCTGCGCGCCGTCGCTGCCCAGCCATCTGGTCGGATCGAACAGCGGCGCGGCGGTCTGGCTCGCCTCGGCCTGGCCCAGCGCAAAGTCGAGCATCATCTGCTGCGCGCGCGCCATGACGCTCGACCAATGCTGCATGTCTTCGGGCGACGGCATGAAAGGGTTCAGCGTGTCGACCGTGTCTTCCCCACCCTTGTCGGTGCCCGCATCGCTCATGTTCGTTCCCGCTGGTCAGTGCCGTCAATATGCCTATAACAAGCCGCGATGCGGCTGGCGAGATTGCCGCTCGCGTCAATTCAAACGCACACGAAAAGGAGTTGTTCTAGTTTCCCATGTCCGAAGATGAATTCTATCGCATCAAGCGCTTGCCGCCCTATGTCATCGCCGAAGTCAACGCGATGCGAGCGGCAGCACGCGCGGCGGGCGAGGACATCATCGACCTGGGGATGGGCAACCCCGACCTGCCGCCGCCGCAGCACGTCATCGACAAGCTGTGCGAGGTCGCGCAGAAGCCCGACGCGCACGGCTATTCGCAGTCGAAGGGGATTCCGGGCCTCCGCCGCGCGCAGGCCAATTATTACGCGCGCCGCTTCAACGTCGAGCTCGACCCCGAAAGCGAGGTCGTGGTGACGATGGGGTCGAAGGAGGGGCTCGCCAGCCTCGCGACCGCGATCACCGGCCCCGGCGACGTCGTGCTCGCGCCGAACCCCAGCTATCCGATCCACACCTTCGGCTTCATCATCGCCGGGGCGACGATCCGCAGCGTGCCGACGACGCCCGACGAGAATTACTGGCGCGCGCTCGACCGCGCGATGGCCTTCACCGTGCCGCGCCCGTCGATCCTGGTGGTCAACTATCC
>Ga0182745_1000565_pt1 | contig 40489 bp, 40 predicted proteins | sample eDN3rd30CKraftBY_FD_128523 | JGI IMG/M metagenome (GOLD analysis project Ga0182745, IMG submission 128523) | Enriched backyard soil microbial communities from Emeryville, California, USA - eDNA 3rd pass 30_C Kraft BY (version 2) (version 2) | ecosystem: Environmental > Terrestrial > Soil >...
AACAACGGCGGGCGCATCGCGTTTCTCGGCGATGGCACGCTGGTCCTGTCGCTTGGAGACGGCAGCGCGCGCCGCGAGGAGGCGCAGAACCCCGCGAACCATCTGGGCACCGTGGTCAGGGTGGACCGCGAGGGCCGGCCGCCCGCGGATAACCCTTTCGTGCAGCAGCCTGGTGCCGCGCCCGAGATTTACAGCCTCGGCCATCGCAATGCCCAGGGCATTGCCGTCGATCCGACGACGGGTGACCTGCTGGTCGCCGAACACGGCGCGCGCGGCGGCGACGAGATCAACCAGATCGTGTCGGGCGGCAACTACGGATGGCCGGTCGTCACCGGCGGCATCGACTACCCGTTCGCGCGCGTGACGCCGTTCCGCCGGCTGGACGGCTACCAGGACGCGGTTCTCGAATGGACGCCTTCGATCGCGCCGGCTGGCCTGGCGGTTTATGACGGTGCGTTGTTTCCCAAGTGGCGCGGCGACCTGCTGGTCCCAGCACTCAAGGAGCGCGCGGTGCGCCGCGTGCTGCGAGATGGCCGGCGGGTCGTGGGCCAGCAACTGCTGTTGGCCGACCTGAACGAGCGGATGCGGGACGTCAAGGTGGCCCCTGACGGTTCGATCTACGTCCTCACCGATGGCATCCACGCCAAGCTGCTACGCTTGACGCCACGCTCCGGCTGAGCGAATGGCGATCCTTCACATCGAGCCGCTGCCGATTGCTCCCGTTCGTCGGCCACGCAATTGCGCGACGAGATCGAACTCGTGCCTTTCGGGTCGCTGGACGGGCTGGCGAACCAAGTCGTCAAGCAATTCTGCGACAAACACCCCGAGCGCTACCTGCTCGCGTTCGTCCATGGATACCTCTGCGATAACGACTTGCTGCATGTGCGAACCGACGCCGAGAAGTCGCTACTGGGCGCTCTCAACCTCATGGAGTGAATCGCTTTCGTTGGGGTCCTACCGCCCCTTGATGATCGCGAGTTTGGGCTTTTGTCAACGTGGAACGACGCGACGCTCACAGTCCTACTCCTATCCTCAAAGATAAGCGATGGACTGTGTCCGGTCATTCAAGGGGCTGGCTCAACCGAGGAATCAGGGGGCTATATCAATCCAGCAATCGGGGCAACCTCAGGCAGATGCCTCCCGCCGTCCCACCGCAATCGTGGCTGCCTCCCCAATCCATTTGGCTGGCCAGAGCCCGGCCCTAACCAGACCTTGAATTTGCTCTTCGACAAGACTGAGCATCGCAGCGGTCGCCGGCGTCAGCGGGCGAGTCATGGAGGTCGCAGCCGCGACGGTGCGCGGCAGGTATGGCTTGGTGATTGTTGCCAGTGCAAGCACACCACTTCCAACTTCCTCAGCTACCGCGCCAGGCGAGAGGATGGTGCTGGCCATCCCGGCTTGAACAACCTTCTTGATGTTGGGCAGCGAGTCAATTTCGGCAACTACGTTCAACGCGATGCCTTGGCGGGCGCACGCCTCGTCCACAATGCGGCGCAGCCCATGCTCTTTAGCTGGAAGAACCATAGGACGCTGCGCCAAGTGATGCAGGGAAATGGACTTCGATAGTGACGCCTCGTCGGCATGGGTCACCAGCGCTAGTCGCTCTTCCAGAAGCGGCCGTTGATCGAAGGCCTCTTCGCTGGACTGTAGGAACAGCACTGATAGGTCGAGACGGCCGCTGCGTAGCCATTCGCCGAGAAAGCCGCTGTGGCTTTCGACGATCTTGAGTTGGATGTCTGGGTACAGCTCACGCGTCGCCCGAAGAATGGGTAGCGTGGCGATGAGTGCCACAGTCGTTGGAAGCCCCAGAGAAACCTCGCCACGGACTTGCGCGTTCGTGGACCGCACCGAGTTCTTTGCCCGTTCGACGTCGGCAAGGATGACGCGTGCGTGTTCGACCATGGCTCGACCGTCATCCGTGAGGGTCATGCCGCGATTGGTGCGGACAAACAGCTTGGTCCCCAGCTCGTCTTCTAATGTGGCAATGCTGTGGCTCAGCGCAGGCTGCGCGATATGCAGTGTGCGAGACGCAGCCAGCACGCCCCCGGACTCATGCACGCCGATGAGGTAGCGCAACTGCCGCAGCTCCATGGGTATCGTCCATTTCTATAACGAGTAGCTTTCGAATGTATTTTACAGATACAAGGGATGTGGAGAGACTGCACTCAAGGAGCTTGCATGACGACGATCCCTTCCACCGTTACCACCGATATGCCGCTTGCCGACGTGAAAGTCGTGGACCTTTCTCGTTTGGTGTCGGGCAACATGCTCACTCACGTGTTGGCCGATCTCGGGGCCACGGTCCTGAAGGTGGAGGCCCCAATCAAAGGCGACGAGTTGCGCGCATGGCAGCGAGAGGGGATGAGCACCTACTGGATGGCTTACTGCCGTAACAAGGACAGCCTGGAACTGAATCTTCGCAGCGCTGAAGGCATGAGCGCCTTGCGCGACCTGCTTGAGCGTGCCGACATCCTGGTGGAAAACTTCAGGCCGGGAACGCTGGAGCGAATGGGATTGGACCGCGCAGCGCTGCATGCGCTCAATCCGCGTCTGGTAGTCGTGCGGATCTCTGGCTGGGGCCAGACCGGCATGTTCGCGGAGAAGGGGGGCTTCGGCTCGCTGATCGAGGCCATGAGCGGCTTTGCCGCAATGAACGGCTTCGCCGACCGCCCGCCTGCGTTGCCTCCGTTCGCACTGGCCGACTCGGTGGCAGGCCTGTATGGCGCCTCGCTTGCGCTTGCGGCCTTGCACAAGCAGCGCGCATCGTCCCAACCCGAAGTCCAAGAAATCGATCTGTCATTGTTCGAGCCACTGTTCTCACTGCTGGGGCCGCAAGCAGCCGAGTATCAGCTCACAGGAAAGACAACCCCGCGGTCAGGCAGTCGCTCGCCCACGCATGCGCCGCGCAACGTCTATCGCACAAAGGATGATCGATGGGTTGCTCTTTCTGCTGGCATGGAGGGCACGCTCCACCGCCTGTTCGAAGCGATCGGAATGCCGGATGCGCGCAGCGACCCGCGCTTTGCAACGCACGAGGCGCGCCTGAAGAACATCGAGGCACTGGACGAGCTGATCCAAGGTCATATCGCAACGCTGACGCTGGAGGATGCGCTGGAGTTCTTCCGGGTCCGCGACATCACGGCCGGCCCTGTCTGCGACATTGCGGACTTGCTGGAGCATCCCTATGTGATTGAGCGCGAACTGCTTGTGGAGCAGACAGCACCGGATGGCCGGAAGGTGCTTGTACATGCCGCCCCTTACCGGATCAACGGCCGCCGGCCTCCCATTCGCAAGCAGGCGCCCGCCTTGGGCCAGCACCATGATATTTGGCTCGGCGAGCGAGCCGATTCAACGAACACCTCGCAAGCCAACGAAGAGGTGAGCTCGTGAGCGCCGGCGCGCGGTTTGAAACGGATTTCGCAGCCGCCCATGCGGAAGCCCAAGCCAGAGCGGCTAATAGCCTGCGTTCGTTTCTATTTGTTCCGGCTGCCAGTGAGAAGCTGCTGGCCAGCGCTGTCGGGAAGTCGAGCGACGCGGTGATCCTGGACCTCGAAGACGGCACTCACCCGTCGAGCCGCTGTGAAGCCCGAAGGAGGCTGGCCGGCTCCATCGCCCAAGTGCGTTCGGTCGGAAAGAGGGCTGCGGTGCGGATCAACGCGGATTGGCTGACGGCCTTCGAGGACCTGCGTGCTGCCGTGGTGCCCGGGATTGATCTCCTGGTACTGCCGAAGGTGGAGCATCCCAGGGACGTGCAGGTGATCGAGCAGCTCGTGTCCGCGCTGGAGAACGAACAGGATGTGGCCGCCGGCCACACACGATTCCTGCTACAGATAGAAAGCGCGTTGGCGTTGCCCCGGCTTTACGACATCGCGGCGGCTTCGCCGCGCAACTTCGGGATGATGCTGGGAAGCGAGGACTTTTCGCTGGACTGCGGTGCGCTGCCTACGTTCGAAACCTTGCTTGCTCCGAGCCTCATGGTCTTGCACGCGGCGCGTGCCGCCGGCATTCAGCCGATCGGCTTTGTCGCGTCGATCGCAGACCTGGGTTCCGAGGCCGAGTTCCGGCAGGTACTGCAGCAGGCGCGCGCGCTCGGTTTCCGGAGCGCGGTGGTGGTGCACCCGAAATTCGTGGAAGCGGTGAACGAGTCCTTCACCCCCAGCGCAGCCGAAGTGGCGCATGCAAAGAAAGTGGTCGCCGAATTCGAGTCGGCATTCTCCCAAGGGCAAGGTGCGATCCGTGTCGACGGCCAGATGGTGGACAAGCCGGTGTACCGACGTGCCCTGGAAGTCGCGCAATCAGCCATCCTAGGGGGCAAGTCTGCCGTGCCGGCGCTCGGAGATCGACTGTGAAGATCGTCTTCCTGGATCGCGAAACATTGCCCGCTTCCGTCGTTCTGCGCGCCCTGAGCTTTCCGCATCAATGGACCTGCTACGACAGCACCTGCGCCAGCGAATTGCCGGCGCGTCTGCGGGATGCGGAAATCGTGGTAACCAACAAAACGCCTTTGGATAGTGAAGCCGTCCTCAGCGCAAGGAATCTTCGCATGGTCGCCATTGCTGCGACGGGGACCGATCACATCGATCTAGCAGCGTGCGCAGCGCGTAACGTTGTCGTCAGCAACATCCGAAACTATGCGATTCACACCGTGCCCGAGCACACCTTCGGGCTGATATTTTCCCTGCGGCGCAGCCTTCTGGCTTACCAACGCTCGGTGCGCGAAGGCCGCTGGCAGGCCTCTGGAAAATTCTGCTACTTCGATCACCCGATCCGGGATCTGCACGGATCCACCCTTGGCGTCGTCGGTGACGGCGTCCTGGGAAGGGCAGTGGCGGACATCGGCCGTGCATTGGGGATGCGCGTTCTGTTCTCGGCATACAAGGGGGCAACCGCAATGGGCAGCTTGTACACACCGTTCGAGGAGGTGCTGGCCCGCTCGGATGTGATCACTCTGCATTGCCCGCTGGTCCCAGCAACACGCAACATGATCGCAGCCCGAGAGTTCGCGCTTATGCGGCGCCGTCCGCTCATTGTCAATACCGCGCGAGGGGGCCTGGTGGACGAGATGGCGTTGTGTATGGCACTGCGCAGCGGCCAGATCGGCGGGGCGGCCTTCGACGTCGTCACCACGGAGCCACCGCCCGCCGACCATCCCTTCATGGAGTTGCTTTACGCGCCGAACTTCATCCTGACCCCGCATGTGGCATGGGCATCCAGTGAAGCGATTCAGGGGCTTGCGGACCAGCTCATCGACAACATCGAAGCATTTGCGGCGGGCAAACCTCTCAACACGAATCCTTAACTCAGCGCCTTGGCGCGTACAACGATGACCCGAGACAAGACAGATCACCGCAGAAGACATGTACTGGCCGCCGCAGGCCTGCTGGCGATGGGACTGGGCTCAGGCCCTCACGTGCATGCGCAGAACTATCCCCCAGGGCCGGTGAAGATCATCATTCCCTTTTCTCCAGGCGGGCCAACTGACACGATCGGCCGCCTGCTCGCTCAAAGGCTGCAGGAGATCTGGGGCCAGCCGGTGATCGTGGACTTCAAGCCGGGCGCCGGCTCGACGATCGGCGTTGACTACGTGGCCAAGTCGAAACCGGATGGCCTCACGGTCGGAATGATCAACGCGTCCTTTGCAGTCAACCCATCGCTGCGCAAATCGCTGCCCTACGACACCGTGAACGACATCGCGCCGATCACGCAGGTGGCGGGCCTGCAGGTTGCTATCGCCGTGCGACCGGACGCGCCCTTCACCACGTTGCCTGAGTTCATCGCCTATGCCAAGAAGAATCCCGAGAAGATCAGCTTTGGCACACCAGGCACCGGCAGCACGCCACACATGGCGGCCGAGTTGCTCAAGAGCCGTGCCGGGATCAGCATGGTCCATGTGCCCTTCAAGGGTAGCGCGCCTGCGCACGTAGAGTTGATGGGGGGGCGGCTGGATCTCGTCATCGACCCGCTTTCGTCGCTCGCGCCGCATGTCGCTGCAGGCCGAATGAAGATTCTCGCCACCATGGGGCAGAGGCGGGTGTCAGGCTACGACTACCCAATCGTGGCTGAGACCGTGCCGGGCGTCCATGCGGTTGCGCTACTGGGTTTCATCGCGCCACGAGCCACGCCGCGGCCCGTCATCCACAAGATCCAGTCGGACATCGCTTCGATCCTGAAAGAGGACGCCGTTCGCAAGCGAATCGAAGAGCAAGGCATGGAGGTGGTCGGATCAACGCCTGAGCAATTCGAGACCTTCGTGCGCTCGGAGATCCAGCGGTGGGGGGAGGTGGTGAAGGCAGCGGGCATCGAGGCGGAATAGGTCTAAACAAGGAGAACTGAGATGGCATTTGAACCCCAGGAAGGGAATTACTACCGCATGCCGGTATTCTTTGGCCCCACACCGGGGCCAAGACAGTGGCCTGGTGTCGAGAAGTCTCACGAGGGCAACACGCATCGGCGGGTCATCGCTGGCGTGAGTTTTCTCACTCACGCCGACGCCATGGCGGCCCTTCTACCGCACGGCTTCAGTCTATGGGGCGAGCCGGTCGTGACGGTTGACGTCACGTACATGAGCGATCTCGGCTGGCTTGCTGGTCGTGGTTACAACATGTCGGACGTCAAGCTGCCGGTCGTCTATGAGTCCAAGAAGGGACCGGTGCATGGAACGCTGGTCTTGGTGCGCTGGGAAAGCTTGGCAGACCCCATTCTCAGCGGCCGGGAAGAGTTGGGCCACAACAAGCTGTGGTGTGACATTCCCCCGCTGCGCACGATCGACGGTGCGTCGTCGACGGCGCTGAACTGGCTGGGCCATACGTTCATGAGATTGAAGGTATGGGACATGCAGGACGCCCAGCCCTCCGCCGGCGACAGCCGCAACGCAGGCATCCTTTCATACAAGTACATCCCCAAGACCGGTCACTGGGGCCATGCAGAGGCCGAGTACGCGACACTCACGCCGAAGCCGGAAAGTGGTCGCATCGTTGTACACAAGCGTGGCAAGGGAAGCATGGAATACATCCGGTCGGCTTGGGAGGACTTGCCGACCCTTTACCACGTGGTCAACGCCGTAGCGGGCCTCGAAGTCGTGCAGTGGCGGGGATCCTTCTATACGGAGACCATCGGCGGCTTCGGCAACGCTGCCGAGACGCACATCCTGGAGCGGGCCAAGTGAAAAAGCACTACATCAACGGGCAATGGACCGAACCCAAAAGCGGCCAAAGTCTCGAAGCAATCGACCCGTCCACGGGAAAGGTATTCGACCACATCGCACGCGGCACGCAGGCCGACGTTGATCTCGCGGTGGCCGCAGCAAGAGCCGCTCTGGATGGGCCGTGGGGCCGGACTTCGGCCCTGGAGCGCGGCCGAATCCTCATGCGGATGAATCAGGCGGTGCACGCCCACCTCGACGAACTCGCGCGACTGGAGGCACAGGACACTGGCAAGCCGCTCTCGACGGCACGCAACGACATTCTCGTCCTCGCGCGCTACTTTGAGTTCTATGGCACGGCAGTCGACAAGATTCACGGTAACGTGATTCCCTTCGACGCCGGCTACAACGCATTGTTGCTGCGTGAACCCCTGGGCGTTACGGCACACATCATCCCATGGAACTATCCTGCCCAGATGGTGGGACGGTCGGTCGCTCCCGCCCTGGCAATGGGCAACGCGGTCGTCCTGAAGCCGTCGGAAGACGCCTGCATGACGCCCTTGCGCATTGCCGAGCTTTCGGCGGAGTGCGGGATTCCCCCGGGCGTCTTCAACGTGGTGACCGGTCTGGGCGAGGAGGCGGGCGCCGCGCTATCTGGTCATCCAGGAATTGATTTCGTCACATTCACAGGATCGAACGAAGTCGGTGCCCTCGTGCAGGCGGCGGCGGCGCAGAACGCAGTCAAGGTTGCTCTTGAGCTTGGCGGCAAGTCGCCTCAGATCGTGTTCGCCGACGCCGACATGGATCGTGCAGTCCCCGTGATCATCAAGGCGATCGCCCAGAACGCCGGGCAGACTTGCGCCGCAGGAAGCCGTCTTCTGGTGGAGCGATCCGTGTACGACAGTTTCGTGGAGCGTGTGGCGCACGCGTTCGGCAAGATCCGCGTCGGCACATCAGAAATGGATCGCGACTGCGGCCCGCTTATCAACGACACGCAGCGCAAACGGGTGCTCGGATACATCGATCAGGCGCGCCGTGACGGCATTCCGGTGCTCTCCGAAGCCGCGCTGGAACCGTCGCTGCCCGACGAAGGGTTCTACGTGACGCCCACGATGTTCGGCTCGGTTCCGCCCGAACACCCCTTGGCCCAGGAAGAGGTCTTCGGACCTGTGCTGGCTGTGACGCCCTTTGATGATGAATCCGAGGCAGTACGCATCGCGAACGGCACGGCCTATGGGTTGGTGGCCGCGGTCTGGAGTGAGAACGGCGCTCGACAGATGCGTGTTGCGAAGTCACTGAAGTCGGGTCAGGTCTTCATCAACTGCTATGGCGCTGGCGGCGGGGTGGAACTGCCATTCGGTGGCGTGAAGCGAAGCGGCCATGGGCGGGAGAAAGGCCTGCTTGCGCTCGAAGAAATGAGCAGTGCCAAGACGATTCTCCAGTTTCATGGATGACAGGGTTTGCGCCATAAGTACGTAGGCAGACAGAGCCATAGATTGAGGAGTTAGCTAAGTGATCAGATATCTCAAGCGCGGACGAGACGTCCAGGTGCGGGCCGACGAAGACACAAAGGTGCGCGCCACCGTCGAAGCCATCATTGCGGACATTGAAAAGCGTGGCGACGACGCCGTGCGTGAATACAGCAGAAAGTTCGATGCATGGGAACCAAGCGACTTTCGCCTGTCTCAGGCGCAGATTGAGAAGGCCCTAAAGACCCTGTCGTCGCGAGAACTCGAAGACATCCAATTTGCCCAGGCTCAGGTGCGCAACTTCGCGCAGATTCAGCGCGATTCGATGCTTGACGTGGAGGTGCAGACGCGGCCGGGCGTATTCCTCGGGCACAAGCACATTCCCATCAATGCTGTGGGCTGCTACATCCCAGGGGGAAAGTATCCGCTGCTTGCCTCAGCTCACATGAGCGTGCTGACGGCCAAGGTCGCTGGGGTTCAGCGCGTTGTCGCAACCGCGCCTCCATTCAACGGCGAGCCGCATCCCGCCATCGTGGCGGCGATGCACATGGCCGGCGCCGACGAGATTCTGGTCCTGGGAGGTGTGCAAGCAGTCGTGGCGATGGCGGTCGGCACGTCCAGCATCGCGCCGGTAGATATGCTGGTCGGCCCTGGCAACATGTTCGTTGCCGAAGCCAAGCGGCAATTGTTTGGTCGAGTTGGCATTGACTTGTTCGCCGGGCCTACCGAAACGTTGATCATTGCGGACGATTCGGTAGACGCAGAGCTTTGCGCGGTGGACCTGCTCGGGCAGGCCGAACACGGTCCTACTACGCCAGCGGTGCTGCTGACCAACAGCGAAGCGCTGGCCAAAGCCACGATGACCGAGGTAGATCGGCAACTCCGAGTGCTTCCAACCGCCGCCGTCGCGGCCAAGGCCTGGGAAGACTTCGGCGAGGTTATCGTCTGCGACACGCAGGACGAAATGCTGAAGAAGGCCGATGAAATCGCGTCCGAGCATGTGCAGGTCATGACCCGCGACCCTGATTGGTTCCTGAAGAACATGAGCAACTATGGCGCCCTGTTCCTCGGGCCACGCACCAACGTCGCCTTCGGTGACAAATGCATCGGTACCAACCACACCCTTCCCACCAACAAGGCAGCACGGTACACCGGTGGCCTGTGGGTGGGAAAATTCCTAAAAACCTGCACTTTCCAACGTGTGACGACTGATGCGGCCAGCGCCGAGATCGGCGAGTACTGCTCCCGGTTGTGTCACATGGAGAACTTTGCGGGCCACGGCGAGCAAGCGAATATCCGCGTGCGTCGGTATGGCAATCGCCCGGAGGTGCCATGGTACGCCCCTGTCCCGGCACAGAGCGCATGAGCAGCTGGGCCCATGCAGGTGCAGCATGACGTCCAGATCCGCAAGTTCCAAACTCAAGTTGCCGGCGTCGTCGGGATTTCGACTCGACGGGAAACGCGCGCTGGTCACTGGCGCGAGTCGGGGCTTGGGCCTGGCTGCGGCCGTCGCACTCGCGAGAGCCGGGGCTAGTGTCACGTTGGCAGCCCGCTCCGAAAGCGAACTCGCTTCTGCTTGCCGGGCCATCGCTCAGGAGGGGGGTGCGGCAGAGTTTTTGGTGATGGACGTGACGGATGCGCAAGCTGTCTCAGCCTCCCTTGCACGTAGACCTCCATTTCATGTTCTGGTCAACAACGCCGGTATGAACCGGCCGAAATCTTTGGTCGATATGCCCAACGAGGACCTCGACGCTGTGCTTGACTTGAACGTGAAGGCGACTTTCTATGTCACTCGCGAAGTGACGCGCCGACTTCTGGAGTTTGGCGAGAGGGGATCAATCATCAACGTGAGTTCCCAGATGGGCCACGTGGGTAGCCCGCGGCGCACCCTTTACTGCGCTACGAAACACGCTGTGGAGGGAATGACAAAGGCTCTGGCCTGGGAACTTGGAGCCGCGGGCATTCGCGTGAATACAGTATGCCCTACGTTCATCGAGACAGCCTTTACTGCACCGATGTTCGCTGATGCGACCTTTCGTGAGTTTGTCGTCGGGAAGATCGCACTTGGCAGACTTGGCAGGATAGAGGAAGTCATGGACCCGATCGTTTTCCTGGCCAGCGATGCTTCAAGCCTGATGACCGGAAGTTCGTTGATGTTGGATGGTGGATGGACAGCAGCATGAACAGAACGTCCGACCGTACCCGAAGTCTGTAGCAGTGCGGTCAGCGCGTGACCACAACACACCGCCCTGAGTAGCTATGAGCCTTTCTGCGTGAGTTCGGCCTCTGAGGTCTGCTTCCGTGTGCCCCGCAAGCACTCCAATCTGATGCAAAATTATCGAGCGAGACTGTCGGCACCAAGCCAGTGTGCTGCAGCCATCCGAAAAACGATCCCGGCTTTCGAACTCTTGAGGATGCTTCGCGGCGATGGCAATTGCTTGCACGAGGACTTGGGAGCCTTCGCTCGCATCCTCCCTAAGCGAGGCCGATCGTGTCGTAAGTTTCCATAGCTCAAGCCCTTATGCCCCGACTCCCTGAACTCAATCGCCGCGAAGAACTTGCACCCAATGCCCTGCATGTGTTTGACGACATCGTTCGAGCGCGCGGGAAAGTCGCCAACAGCTATGCGGTCATGCTGCATGCGCCGATGCTAGTGGACCGAATCGTCAAGCTGGCGACCAATATTCGCTTCGAATCAACGCTCTCGAGGCTGACTCTCGAACTGATCGCGCTCACCGTGTGCGCCGAACTCGACAACCAGTACGAGATCGGCGTCCATACACCTTCCGCCCTACAGGCGGGCGTTGATCCCATGGCCTTAGAAGCCATCAAGGCGAAAGCGAGCCTCGACGCGGTAAGTGAAGATATCCGAGTGGCTGTCGATTGCGCCCGCGAGCTAATCAGCACACATCGCCTGAGCGACGACAGTTTTGGGGCCGCCCATTGCATGTTCGGAGACCAGGGCGTGGTTGAGTTCATCGGCGCGGTTGGCTTCTATTCGATGCTGTCGTTGATGCAGAACGCTCTTCAGGTGCGCTCACAGGACTCATGACGGTTGGAACGGGTCGTATCGAATCAAGCTGTTCTCTCGACATACGACGGCGAACACGGGCACTGCTGGTTGCAAACGGCCAAGTGTTTGCCAGGCCGATTGCGGCGCCTCAGCGCGCTGGTATCCGTCTCTTTCCGTTTCTGCATCTCCGATCTCGGCCGTGGCTCTAGCTTTCGTTCACCTGTCCCTTGCGATGAGAGCTGAACCCTGCATCTGGCAGCATGCTGTGGTCAGGCGTGGCTACCTCTGATACAAGATGTCCAGGGCATTGACGCGGGCCGCTTTTCCCCAAAGACTGGACGCCATACATGGAATGAATCGTTGCAGTGAAATTTGAAATTGGACTGGGTACCTTCCTGAATCGAAGATCCGCATCCATTCACTTCAACGATCATGTCTTCAACCATCCACCCGCCGCTGCACGGCGTCACCGTGCTCGAACTGGGGCTCCCTGAGGCCGGCCAGTACGCCGGTCGTCTTCTGGCTGACTTGGGGGCTCGCGTGATCACTGTCGAGCCGCTCACTGGTATTGACACACGTGCGTTGCCACCCTTCGTTCATGATGTGTCAGGCCGCCAGCGATCCGTGGCGCACGAGTATCTCAACTCGGGTAAGGAATCTGTCGCCATCAACCTGAAGGATGGCCTGCTGATGTCTTTGCTGCGCGGCTTTGAAGGCAAGGCCGACGTGCTTGTTGTGGGAGGTGACTACAAGGCGCTCCTGCCAGCGGACCTTCGGATTGCGACAGTATCTGCCAGCCTGTATGGATTGGCGGGCGGTCGCGCCGATGCGCCAAGCTCGCCGCTCACGCGTTTCATGGCAGGGGGTAGTGGTTCACTGATGCCGACGGCGCGGCCTGCAGCACCCGGCGCTCTTGCCGGAGAATGTTTCTCGGGTGTTGGCATCGCCACCACTGTGCTGGCGGTCCTGCTGGCGCGGATGCGCACAGCAGGCTCTCCGATTCCGATGGCTGACCATTGCGAGCAGGCCCATCTGGTAAATCTGGAGAAGATGTTTATTGGACGCATCTCCAAGGATAAAGCGGTCGTCACGCGCGAGAGCCATCGCTATCCGTTTGGCGGAGCGGTGCGTTGCAAGGACGGGTTTGTGTCCATGCTGATCAACGAGCGGCATCAGTGGAAAGGCTTCAGCGAGGCAATCGGCCGTCCGGACTGGGCGTATGACCCGCGCTTTGCTACCGGATCCGCGCGGTTCGCCGTCAAGGACGAAATTGAAGCTGCCTTGGTTCCATGGTGCGCTTCCCGCACGCGAGCAGAAGTGGTCGAGGCCATGCGCAGCCGCCAAGTACCTATCGGTTCGGTGAACGAGGTTGGCGAACTTGCAAGGATTCCCACGTTGCGTGCACGCCGGTTTGTCCGCGACGTGGAAACCCCCTACGGCGAGGCTGTCGCGTTGGGTCTGCCCTACGGCGCAGATCCTCTGTGGCAAGCCGGTCGTGACGAACGGCGGCCCTTTGCTCCTCTGTTGGGCGAGCACACAGCGCAGGTCCTGCGTGAAGCCGGGTTCGCCCAAGCGGAACTCAGTACCTTCGAGTCCATGAATCTTACTAGGAGCGAACATGCAGTCGCCTGAATGCGGCGCAGTCCAAGTACTGCACGGAATCCGTGTCCTAGACTTCACTTGGGCCGGCGCTGGTCCCTTCGCGACCGAGCAGCTTTGCCGCCTTGGCGCGGAGGTTGTGAAAGTGGAGTCCGCTTCGCGGCCGGACCTCCTGCGTGTTGCCAATATTGCCTACAACTGGGGCCCTGGAGGAATAGAAAGCAACGCTTGCTTCAATGACATCAATGCTGGTAAGCGCTCGATTTCGCTGGATTTGAAGAGCGCGGCCGGGCGGGACATCGCCTTGCGGTTGGCGCGTGAAGCCGATGTGGTTTGCGACAACATGCGCCCCGGCAAGATGGAGGCGCTGGGCTTGGGATATGAGCAATTGCTCGCGATCAACCCGCGCATCATCTGCTGTTCGGTATCCGCGACAGGCCGTATCGTCATGCCGGACGGCTGCGCTCAGGCCGATGTACCTGGATACGCACCCGTTTTCTGGGCCGAGGGGGGCGGAGCGTCGGTCACCGGATTTGCGGGGGCGGAGCCTGCCTACTTCCGGGCCCCGACTGATATGAACGCTGCGACGTACTTCGCGCTGGGAATCCTCTCGGCACTGTTCGTCCGCGAGCGCACGGGCTCTGGTGCCAGAGTGGACTGCTCGGCCGTGGAAACAGTGACGTGCTCGGTGGGGAGCGAAGTGCTCGCCGCGTCGCTCGGACACTCCACAGATGGCTTGAGAGGCAATGATCGTCCACCCTATGCCCCCAACGATGCGTTTCCTTGCTTTGGGGAAGATGCTTGGATCGCGATTTCGGTCGCAAACAACGATCAGTGGCGATCCTTATGTGACGAACTTGGGCTCGAAGGGCTTGCTGCGGATGAGCGATGGAGCTGCGGGGCGCGTCGATGGAAGGAGCGCGAAGCTCTCTATCAATTCATTGCACAAGCCACACGCGAGCGAGACCCGTTCCAGCTTGAGCGTGCGCTTCAATCTGCGGGCGTTCCTGCGTCCGCCTGCGCAACGCTCGCCCAGCTCCTCGAAGACGAAGGACTGCGCGACCGCGGCTTCTGGCAGACCACCCACCACCCGGTCATCGGAGAGCAGCGCGTGGGCGGCCTCGCGTTCATCCTAGAGCCGCCACTGCCACAACACGGCCGTGCCGGCCCCTTGCTGGGCGAACACACGGCAGAAGTACTGGCTCACTGGCTGGGTGTGACTGGTGCGGAACTGGCGACCTTGAAATCTCAAGGCGCGTTCGAAACCTATGAATTCCCCGCACCAACGCACCGGGAAAAGGCCGGCGCATAACCAGGAGACATTTCTCATGAAAAGTTCAATCACCAGGCGACTCACGCTTGCCATCGTTGCGGCACTGCCGTTCGCGGCGGCTCAAGCGAACGAGCCCATTCGCCTGATCGTTCCGTTCGGGCCCGGCAGCGGCACCGACCTGATCGCGCGAACGCTTGCCAAGGCGGTTACGGACGAAACGGGCACTCCGGTGATCGTGGACAACAGACCCGGTGGAGAAGGTTTCATCGGCTCCCGCGCAGCAGCCAGTGCAGTACCTGACGGGCGCACGCTCCTCATGGCGGGCAGCTCTACGCAGGTCGTCAACGTGCATCTCTTTAAGAAAATGCCCTACGACCCGGTCAAGGACTTCGTTCCTGTGACTCCGATCGCGCGCACATCCATGCTGCTCACGGTGAACGCAGACCTGGCCGCAAAGAGCACCGCGGAACTGGTTCAGCTGGCCAAGGCGAAGCCGGGTGTGCTTAGTCTAGGAAGCGGCAGCGCCACCACTCGCCTGGTGGGCCAGTTCTTTCTCCAGAAGGCTGGCATCAAGATGCTGGACGTGCCTTACAAGACGCCCGCTCTGGCGGTCACAGACCTGATTGGGAACCAGGTGAATGTGGTGTTCATCGACCTACCCACTGTTGCCGGTCACTTGCAAAGCGGCAAGCTGCGGGCGCTGGCAGTGACTGGCAGACAGAGGATGCAGGCACAGCCGGAGGTTCCGACACTTCAGGAGAGCGGGCTGAAGGACTTCGACATTACAGCTTGGTACGGGATTTGGGCGCCAGCTGGTACGCCACCAGCCCTCGCCAGTCAGTTGAATGCCATGTTCAGTAAGGCCATGGCCAGCACGCCCGTCAGGACATTCTTTAGCAATGCCTCAATGGAGACTTTCGGCGCCATGACGCCGGAGCAGTTTCAGCAGTTTCAAGCGGATGAGACCGCCAAGATCGGACACATCGTAAGGGCGGCCGGAATCGAGGCCCAGTAGGAGGAACCATGAAGATCGTCTGCTACGAATCGGTGGATGGGCCACGCTGTGGTGTTCTGGAGAGCGGCATGGTCTTGGATGCCGCGGGCTTGTTGGGACACGCGGGTGTTCTGCGAGACGTCCAGGCGCTCCTGGAACTCGGCTTCGATGCCGTGGAACGCCTGCGAGTCGCTCCCAGATCTGCGGAGGGAACTGCCATTGAAAGCACCCGGCTGCTCGCGCCGGTGCTTCGGCCTCCTACCATCCGAGACTACAGCGTGTTCGAGAGCCACGCTTCCATGGGCGGAGCCTGGGAGCTTCACGAGGCTTGGTATCGGCTGCCGACCTTTTACTTCTCCAACCCGCTCTGTGTCTACGGAACCGGCGATGTTGTGCCGTACCCCTCCGCGACCGGCAAGTTCGACCTGGAGGTTGAGTTGGCGGTCGTTATTGGGCGCGAGGGGCGCAATGTGAGTGCACGGGATGCGATGGAGCACATCGCCGGCTTCATGATTTTCGTGGATTGGAGCAGCCGCGACCTGCAACGCGACGAGATGCAGCTTCATCTCGGCCCGGCCAAGGGCAAGGACTCGGCCAATTCCTTCGGTCCCTGGGTGGTGACGCCCGATGAACTGACGCGTGCCATGCGCGAGGGCCAACTGCATACGCGTGCCACGTTGAAGGTCAACGACGTCGAATGGCTGACGGGAACGACCGGCGGCATGCAGCACGATTGGCCAGCGCTGATCGAGCGCGCGTCCCGCGACAGCCGGATCGTGCCAGGCGACATCATCGGTTCCGGTTGCGTCGCGGGGGGCTCGATTCCCGAGATGATTCGATCTGGGCGGCCGGCACACTATCTGGAGCCCGGTGATCGCCTCGAAGTATCGCTCGAGGGGCTGGGGGTCCTCACGTCTACCGTTGGGCAGCGCGAAATGGAACGGGATGGCTATCGATTCCTCCCACCTGCCCGATAGGGCAAGGGAGCACCACATGACAGAAACAGCAATCGTCGGAAGCGCCGTTGTTCCCAATGGAATCTACGCCCAGCCGGATGATGATCTTCTCGTGCGCTGCGTGGTCGATGCTGCGCGCGACGGGGCCGTGCGCAAGGAAGAGATCGGCGCGCTCATCTCGATGACGCCGCGGGCCCATACCTATCAGCAGTACCAGACGCAGCACGTCTCCAGTCGGCTGGGATTGAAGGTGCAGACACTGTGCGAATTTGAGTTGTCCGCACTGGGCATGTGCAATGCGCTATCCCATGCCGCGCATCTAATCGATGATCGGAATATCCCTGCCGTGGCGATCATGGGCTGTTCCCGCGAGAGCACGGTTCCGACGTCCGAGTTCTTCGGGAATCGGACTGCCCGGACATCGGACGCAAGCTTTATCGGGCCTTTCGGCATGACGCCGATGTCGTGGAACGCGCTGGGCGCTCGGCAGATGATGGCTGACGGCGAGGCCACTGAAGCGGATTTCGCCGATGTGTCCGTGCGCCTGCGTCGCCAAGCGATCGACAACCCCTTCGCCTACTTCCGCAAAGCAGTCACGCGTGAAGAAGTGCTGGCCTCACGAATGGTTTCCTCACCAACGCGCCTGCTCATGGTATGCCCCCGCACTGATGGGGCGGGCTGCATCATCGTTGCAAGGGGGGACATTGCCGCTCGGCAGCCGGCGAAGGCGATCGTGCACAAGGCACAGGGGATGGCGCACGATGGCGACAATATCATTCCCGAGCGAGCAGGGCGGTCAATGTGGGCTATCCCCGCAGCAACCACGGCTATCCACGATGCCTTCGAGCGCAGCGGACTCGGCCATTCCGACATCGACGTGATCGAGCCATGGATACCCTTCGCACCGCTGGAGGTTATGGTCATGCGCGCTATGGGCTTTCCACGCAACTACGGCGAGACGTATTGCGTCAGCCCGTCGGGAGGACCGATCGCGCGCGGATACCCGCTGCTGGCAACCGGGTTCTACAACTGGCATGAAATCGTTCAGCAACTGCGAGGCCACGCGGGGCCGCGCCAGAAAGATGGTGCGCGATTCGCCATGGCTGTGAGCGAAACGGGGAACTACAACGAATGCGTAGTGGACATCTTTGCGCGTTATGACGGATCTTGCGGGCGGCGCTGAACAGGAGACGAAACATGCATGCAATGCCTACCGAACACGAAGCCTTGGAGAACTATGCCGAAAACGTTAAGGCACGCGAAGACGCAGCGCGTGAACTCCTGGCCCAGCACAAAGAAGTGTGGGGGGAGGGGCCGCCGTACTTCAGCCTTGGCACGGAGAAATTCTGGAGAGCGCTCGCCGCCGGTAAGTTCTACCTTGCCAGGTGCGGCCATTGCGGGCATGTGCATTTCCCTCCCCGAGTGGTCTGCCCTGAATGCTGGGCGAAGGATGCGAGTCAGTTGCAGGTTACGTCGGCAGTGGGCACGCTCATCACCTTCACCGACTTGCACGTGACCTCTCCAGCCTTGAAGTCGCTGGCGCCACTTCGACTGGCAATCGTGGACCTCGATGAAGGCGTGCGCGTTCTCACGTGGCTGCGAGGCAACGGTGCTGAGGAAGCAGAGCCCGGAAGGCGCTGCCGAATCGTTGTCGAGGAAGTGCTGGGACGCAATTGGTTCACCGCCAGAGCGGTCTGACTCAGGACTGGTGGCGAACCCGGCGCACCGTCTCTATCAGCGCCTCCAATCCGGGCACCTCGCGTTGCGGGTGCCAAGCAACGAAAGCGCTGGGTTGCCGTTTGACGGAGCGGATGGGCACATAGACGGCGCCGTCTATGCCGGCCCTGCTGACAGACTCCGGTACGAGCGACACGCCGATGCCAGAAGCCACAAGGGCGACCACACTAAGCACTAGCGCCGCGGCGACACGCACTTTCGGCTGAAACCCCCCGGCGCTGCAGATTGCGATGACGTGGTCATAGTAGGCAGGAGATGGCTCGCGAGAGAACATGACGAATACATCATGGCGAAGTTCTTCCACGTCAATTTCACGCTTCGAAGCCAGCGAATGGCCGCATGGCAAGCAGGCGACGAACCGCTCCTCGAACAACACCAGGCTTTCAATGCCAGCCGGAGCCACTGGGCTGTTTATGAAAGCCACGTCCAAGCGCCCATTGCGCAGCATGTCCAACTGCGTCTGTGTGGAAAGTTCGCGTACTGACAGCTCTATCTCCGGATAGGCTTGAGAGAACTGATTGAGGACGTCGGTGAGTCCACGAAAGAGAAGTGTGCTTGTGAAGCCCACATCGATGAAGCCTGCGCGACCTGCTGCCATGGAGCGCGCGAAGTCGAGCATCTTTTCTTCCAGAGTCACGATCTCGCGTGCGCGCTTTAACATCGCGCACCCGATCAGTGTGCTGCTCATCGACTTGCTTCCACGCTCGAACAGTCGAACGCCCAGCTCTTCCTCAAGGCGCATAACACTGTTACTCAATGCCGGCTGCGTCATGTGCAGCCGCTGGGCGGCACGTCCAAAGTGCATTTCTTCGGCCAGGACGACGAAGTGTCTCAACTGTCTCAGCTCCAATTCCGAGTCCTTCTAAAGATATTCCGATGGCGAACAGCGCTTCGCCGCACGACGCAATGCTCGCCAGGTATATCGTCGACAACGCAAGGAGCGGGCAGGGTCGGTTGCGACAGTTCCGATATACACCACACCAGGTCGGGTTCGACCTCGATCTGCGAGTCGCGACCAGGTCCCCGAGCAGCTAGCGGAAGACAGCTTAAGCGTGCGATGCCAGCGCCTCCATGGCCCTTTCGTACTTATCGAGGGCGCCTTCAGCTAGGACCTCATACGTCTGAGCGGTCTCCGAACACAGATCTGCAGGTAGGAACGTCGCGGGCCGAGGACAAAGTGTCTACCGATTGCAGCAACGTAAAGAGCTCCTTGGCCGCAGCTTGTGTATGCGTCTTTTCTGTGCATGCAGCAAACTTCTGCCACAGCTCTTCCGTTGTGAGCGGGTCCGATGCGTGCCCCCGAATCGTCTCGATGGGGCCGCTTTCGAGCACCGTGCCATTGTGCAGTTTGATTGTCACGGTCTCGGTCGGCGAAAACACCGGATCCCGCGGATCTTGTTCGTCCAGCGGAGTAAGTTTTACCTTGGGGTAGAACGCTTGCATATCGGCGCGCTGAACCACCGCATCGGTGAGTTCGGTCACTCCCATTTTTCCCATCAGTACCGCGGCAGCGATTGCGAACTCGCCGCTGAATTGGGCGGCATATCGCGTCGTGGGTTGGTGGTTCACAAGCACTGTCGTCTGGCCCCGGCCCATCTTCACCTCGACGGTTTCAATGTCGTCGCCGGTGATTCCTTTGCCTTCGAGCATCTTGACGGTCGCCTCGAATGAGCGGTGCATGAAGTAGCACGTCGGATAGCGTTTGACGAGCAAACTGTGTTTCGGCAAATACCACTCAATGCCCAGTTGGACGGGGGCATCGCGGTCCGGTGCATTGTCTGCTGAGAATGCCGTGAGAAATCCCTGGGGATTTTCGAGCGCGCTGTCACTCCCCGTCAGCCCCGCAGCAGCAAGGCGCACGGAGATGAGGCCATTGCGCGCAGCCATCCCTGCGTGGTAGCCCTTGGTCATTGACGGAAAATTCGCGGCCAGTCCTCCCGCATGGCTTGCCGCAATCGAGAGAGCTGCAGCAATGCGATCCTTGGGCAGCTTGTGCAGAACTGCCGTCGCCGCTGCCGCTGCGATCGTGCCCAGCACTGGCGTGGGATGCCACCCCTTGCGGTGGTAGTTCTTGTCACGCCGCCACAGCTCGCACCACACCTCATAGCCTGCGACATAGGCGGTGACCAGTTCCCGTCCACTTGAACCAAGTGCCTCGCCCTCGGCCAAGATCGCAGGAACCAGTACGGCGCTCGGATGGCCCGAAAGCGACTGGTCGTCGAAATCGAGACTGTGTGCGGATGCGCCGCCTAGCAGTGCTGCATCCGGGGCTTTGACTCGATGCGAGGAGAGACATGCCCTGGCTTCCTGGGCTCCTGCCGGCTCGACCAAGGTGCGCCGAACGATGTCAACGACAGGCTGGTCAGTTCCTACCATCATCACGGCAACGGTGTCGGTGAATGCATTGCGCACCAGAGGAAGTGCGGCTTCAGGCAATTGGCCAAAATCAATGCTGGCGAGGAACTGGGCTATGTCTGCGGTGAGATTTCTCATGATGTACCTTTTCAGTCGGGGATGCCTGCCGCTACCGGCAGTAGCTATCGCCGATGGGTGAACGGGCGATTCATTGCGGCGTGATCTGGGCCTTCTCGACGACGCGGGACCAGCTCGTGATCTCGTCGCGCATGCGCTTTCCGAACTCGGCGGAGTCTGTGTACGCAGGAGATACCCCGGCGCCCTCAAACACCTTCTTCAACTCGGCGGAACTCATCGCCTTCATGATCGAAGCCTGTATGGTCTGGCGCATTTCCTGCGGTATACGGGATGACCCCAGAACCCCGAACCAATACATGACGGTGTAGTTGGGATAGCCTGCTTCCGCGAAGGTGGGTACCTGCGGAAGCGCGGGATTCCGGGACTTACCACTCAGTGCGATGCCGATGACGCGACCATCGCTGATGTATTGGCGGGTGGAGCCGACGCTCCCGATTGCCAGATCAATACGTTGCCCGATGACGTCCATTACCGCTGCCGTAACACCTTTGTAGGGCACGTGGGTCATTCGCGCTCCGGTTTGCAGCAGCAACTCCTCGAAAGCGAGATGGCCGGACGACCCTTGACCGCCCGAGCCGAAGGTCACCGCTGTAGGGTCCTGTCGCGCCATAGAGACGACGGTGCGCAGGTCCTTTGCGGGCAAGCTGGTACGAGCGACCAGCACGGCCGGGGCTTCTGCCACGTGGGCGATAGGCACGAGATCGTGAAGCGGGTCATATGGCAGCTTCTTGTACAGCGCAGCCGCAACGGCAAAGGAGTTGTCCGTCAGGAGCAGTGTATGGCCGTCGGCCTCAGCCTTCGCCACGACTTCGTTGCCTAGAATTCCACCGGCCCCGGTCCGGTTCTCCACAATGACCGGCTGACCCAAAGCCGTCGTCAGTTCTTTGCCCAGGGTCCGGGCTGCTGTGTCGGTGAATGAGCCCGCTGCAAAAGGGACGACGATCCTGACGGGCTTGATGGGCCAAGGCTTGGGCGTCGGAGTTTGGGCGACGGCAACAGCGCTGACGAAGAAAATCGACGAAATGGCAGCCTTGGCGACTGCGGGGAGCGCGGAACTGACCGAGATTCACGAGAACGATCGCTTCGTCATATTGCGCTTCGCAGCGGAGCAAGAGCCGTGCGTGAAGCTCGGGACGTTGATTTCCATGACCTATGTCTCCTTCCTGAATGGAACCTACTTGCCGGTGATGGGGCTTCGTGAGACACGAAGTGCCTCCCGCCTTCTAACGAGGCGGGTGGAGAATGCGAAGAACCTGAGCGCAAGATCAGCACCAAGTGCTGCCCGGCTTGGGAGCGCTTGGCGCAGCTCAGTTTTGAGCCTTACTCTTCCGTAAAGAACTTCTCGCCCCCGAAGAATCGGTTGGGCTTGGTGAAGATGGAAAGGAAGACCGCCCCATTGGGTGAGCGAGCCACATGAGTGTTGCCACCAGGACGCCACACGAAGCCGCCAGGGCCGCATTTCCCTTCAGCATCTTCCAGCGACCCCTCAAGCATGTAGGTCTGCTCGATCGACGTGTGCTCATGCAGGGGCACCACGGATCCCGGTTCCATCTTGAACATGATTGTGGACATGCCGGATGCCGGGTCTGAGTAGAGAACCTTCATCTCGATGCCAGGAAAGTCCGTCGTCTGCCAGGGCATGGTGGCTGCGTCGATATAGTGCGAGCGCAGATGCTCCGGCAAGGTGGGGGCCGCCGCGGGGATTGCTTCAGAAGCGGTGGATGTCATGATTCAACCTCCTGGGTCGCATTGAGCGACTCGATGGAAAACGGGCGGTCGTGCTGCAGGCTCGGCAACTGCTGCCGGCGCCTGGCGACATCGCCCAGCGAAAGGGGCTGGATCAGCAAGCCTGGCTCGCCATCCAGTTCGGCAAGGACCACGCCGTCCGGGTCGATGACCAGGCTGTGGCCGTAGCTCGTGCGGCCGTTGCCGCTCTCGCCACAGGCCGCGGCAGCGAGCACGAACGCGCGGTTCTCGATGGCACGCGCCCGGACCAGCGTGCGCCAGTGGCCGGGGCCGGTCTGCCGGGTGAAGGCCGCTGGCACCAGCAGAACCTCGGCGCCGGCCTGGGCCAAGGCGCGGTAGAGGTGCGGAAAACGCAGGTCGTAGCAAACCGACAGCCCGACGCGGCACCAGGGGGTGGTGACGACCGCCGCCTTCTCTCCGGGCTGGTAGTGCCGGGACTCTTCGATCTGCGTGCCGTCGGCCAGCGTCACGTCGAACATGTGCAGTTTGTCGTAGCTTGCGCGCACCTGTCCGCGGGAATCGAACACCAGCGAACGGTTCGCCATCTTCTGCACGGATTCGTCGTGTACGGCATGGGAACCGAGGAAGATCCACAGGCCATGCTGCTGGGCAATGCGGCTGACCTCGCGTTGTACATGCTCGGCCTGTTTCGCGGCCTCCAGCATGACGCTGCGCCGGCCATCGAGGCCGCTTGCGTACTCGGGCAGAAGAAGCCAGTGCGCGCCGCCCTTCACCGCGTCGCCCGCCAGGCTGTCGATGATCGCCAGGTTGGCGTCGACGTGGGGGGACGGCGCGTACTGGCCGAGCGCGACGGTGAGCGCTTCGGTCATCGTGCCTTCAATCCCAGCATCTCGCGCGCCTGTGCCGGCGTGGCCGCCTCGAAGCCCAGGGTCTTCAGCACGTTGAGGCCTTTCTCGACCAGTTGCGCGTTGCTGGTGGCCTGCACGCCCTTCTCGACGTAGAGGTTGTCCTCCAGGCCCACGCGCACGTGGCCGCCCAGCAGTGCAGACTGCGCCAGCATCGGGTACTCCTTGGGACCGATGCCAAAGGCGGCCCAGTTGGCGCCCGGGGGCAGCAGATTGCGCATCGCCATCAGCATGTCCGGGTCGGCGGGCGCGCCCCAGGGCACGCCCATCACCAACTGCCAGAGCGGGTTGGCGTCGATCAGGCCCTGGCTGATCATGTGCTTGGCCAGCGCGATGTGGCCCGTGTCGAACACCTCCAACTCGGGCTTGACGCCGGCCTCGCGGATGACCTGGGCGACGATCTCGATGTGACGCTGGATGTTGATCAGCGCACCCTTGCCGAAGTTGAGGCTGCCCATGTCCAGGCTGCAGATCTCTGGGCGTAATTCTGCGATGTGGCGCGAGCGCTCGGCGGGCGTGCGCAGGTTCGAGCCTTCGCCCACCGTGTTGGCCGTCTCATCGCTGGGGATGAAGCGCGCACCGGCGCCAGTGGTGAGATTGATGATGACGGGCGAGCCGCTGTCGCGGATGCGCTCGACGACCTCACGGTACAGCGCCAGTTCGATGGAGGGCTTGCCGGTCTCGGGGTTGCGCACATGGATGTGAGCGATGGCGGCCCCGGCCTTGCAGGCTTCGATGGCGGAATCGGCGATCTGCTGAGGCGTGACGGGGACCGCGGGAAAGCGGCCGGCGGTGTCGTCGCCGCCGGTGATGGCGCAGGTGAGGATGACGGGCTGGCTCATGGGGGAACTCTCTCTATCGATTGGAGGGAACTGCTTACTGGATGCGTATGTTTCGCTTGCGCACGATGTCGCCAAGCGCCTTCTGGCTGCGCAGGAAGGATTCGCGGAACTGCTCAGGCGTGCCGGGGTCTGGCAGGAAGCCGCGCTCTAACAACTCCTTGTTGATGGCCGGTTCGTTCAATGTGTCTCGGACGGCTCTTGCCAACGCTTGCACCGCTTGCGGCGGAATGCCCTTCGGCGCCAGGACGCCCTGCCAGCTATAGAGGTCAAAGCCGGGATAGCCGCTCTCCTGCACGGTGGGCACATTCGGCAGGGTCTGGAGCCGGTCCTTCGCGGAGACCAGCAGAGGTTTGAGCTTGCCTGCGCGGATGTGCGGCAGTGCCGTCGCGGGATCGGAGAAATAGAGGTCGATCTGACCGCTCAGCAGCGCCTGGATGGCGGGCGCTGCACCGGGATAAGGCACATGCATCGGCGTGACGCCCACGCGGTCGGCGAATGCTTCCATCGTCAGGTGATTCATGCCGCCTTGGCCCCAACTGCCGTAGGTCACGCGGTCTCCGCGCTCCTTCATGTAAGCGATCAGTTCGGCGGCATTGCCGGCGGGAAAGTCTGGCTTGACCAACAGCACGAGCGGCGTGCGCACCAGGGGTGCGACAAACTCCAGATCACGCTCCGCCGAATACTTCAGGTCTGGGTAGAGGGAGGAATTGACGGCCACCTGCTCGGCCGTGTTCATGACCGTGTAGCCGTCCTTGGGCGAGGACAGCAGTGCCTGCGTGCCGATGATCGTGTTTCCGCCGGGGCGGTTGTCCACGATGATCGGCTGTTTGATCGTCTGCGACAGGCGCTGCGTCACCACACGCGCCACGTTGTCGGCGCCACCGCCTGCCGGGTAGGGGACGATCCATCGGATCTGGCGCGAGGGATAGTCCTGTGCAACGGCGACACCGCTCAGCGAGAGCGATGTGGCGAGGGCGATTGCAACGTGGGCGAGCCGCATGGGGTTGTCTCCTTGTTAAAACGGGTGCTTGAATTTTCTTCGGCACTAGTCAGTGGTGGCTACTAGGTAATTCACGTAAAAGCAAACGATGTTTAAACACTTGTTTTATTGAATCGTGAGACGAAAGAAGGCCGGGCGGCTCGCGGCCTCGGTGTGCGGCCACGAAGCGGCCCGGCGTCTTCACCGGGGCAGTTCTCAAGCGCGGCTGTCGCCTGTCCATGGACGGCAAGGGCGCGTGGCGCGAAACGTGTTCGTGGAACGGCTATGGCGAACCATCAAGTACGAGCGCGTTATCTGCGCGCCTACTAAGGCGTGAGCGTTGCACGTGCCGACCTGGAGCGTTCATCCACGAGTACAAGCAAAACGGCCCCATAGCCGCTTGGGCAATGCGACAAAGGATCAATCAAACCTATTGGGCACTGCTGCCGGCGCTGTAAATGGCTGCCTAGAAAGAAATCCGCTGGTGCGCCCCGAGTTGCCCGCCGCGTTGGTCGGTTTGCCGCAAGCGCCGACCGTCGCCGTGGACAACTCTGCACCCGTTCAACCTGCCAGCAGTATCTTTATCTCTCGGGGGAAAAGCTGTTCAGACAAGCGGGGCCACATTTTCACGTTGGTGTCTGAGAGGCGCCGATGTTTGTGTTGCGACGCCGTTAGTCGATAGTGATCGACTTTCCCAGTTCTCGCCACCGGTTGATCAATTGCTCGCTTCGAAGCTGATGATCTTCCGGGGTGCTGCCGACTACGTCATAGCCGAGCGTGGCCAACTTAGTGTTGGTGGCGGGCTCATTCATTGCTTCCAGTGCCGATCTCCGTATCATTCGACGGATCTCAAGGTCTGTATCTTTCGGGGCATGGATGCTCCACAGACTCAAGAGGTCCACAGAGCTGAATCCCAGCTCTGCAAACGTCGGGATACTCGGGACACTGGGATGCCGGCGTTCGCCGGTTATGGCGAGGGCTTTAATTCTTCCTGCCTGAATCAGTTCCCGAGAACTGCTCAAGCCGCCGAACTGAAAGTCGATCTCGCCCCCCAGCAACGCGTTCATGGCTGCGCCGGATCCTTTGTACGGAATGTGGCGCATCTCGGAAGAAGAAGCTTTGGCCAGTATCACGCCCGCCAGATGCGTCCCGGAACCCACCCCGCCTGAGGCATAGTTAACTCCTCGAGCTTGGGCGCGGGCAATCAACTCATTCAGCGAGCTGAACGGCGCTCCAGCGCTTGCGATCATCACGATGGGGGCGGACGCCAACATGGTGACACCGGTGAAGTCCTGGATGGGATCGTAAGGCAGCTTTGTCTTGAGCAGCCCGGGGTTTGTATAGAAAGAGTTCTCGGAAGCCAGCATGACATTGCCATCCGGCCTTGCTTCTGCGGTCATCCGTGTAGCGATAATGCCATTGAGATCTGCGCGATTCTCGATGACGACACTCCGTCCGAGGCGTTGTTGCATACCGGGTGCCAGCATTCGCATGAGAATATCGGAACCTCCACCTGGATTTCTTGGCACAAGAATGCGCAGAGGTCTTTCTGATGCGATAGAGGTCTGGCTCCAGATCGCGCCAACGCCAACAAGCGTAGCACCAGCTGTCGACAAGAACTCCCGACGACGCACTAGTCGTTCCTTGGTTGTGGTGTCGCGCATTTTCTCACCTGCTCACTTCACGGTTCCAGCGGCGGGCCCAGTTGGCGATGTTGTCCGCAATCACCTCACCATCTGGGAACCAGAGCTTGTCGAAGTTCTTGCCGTACGGGATGACATCCAGTGTCTTGGGCGAAACAACGACATCGGCAATTGTCGGGCCGACATATTGCCGTTCTGCAAAACATGCCTGGCCCTCGGGAGTCAACATCTGGTCAATGAGTTGCAGGGCCAGATCGACGTTCTTGCTACCTTTGGGAATGATCATGACGTGAAGGGAACCGACCCCGCCTTCCTTCGGATAGACGACCCCAAGCGGCAAACCCTTGTCAATGGTCACGCCTGCACGATCGGCGGCCCAGATCGCTGCGGCGATTTCCTTTCGTTCGAACATTGAGACAACTTGATCTGGTTGCGTGTACAGCACCAGGGACGACTTCACGAAAGGCTTGATCTCCTCGAAGCCGGCATTTAACTCCTTGCCGTCCCCGCCTTTGGCTCGATTCAAAGACATCAGAAAATGCGCACCGTCAACCGGGCCGCTGACATCCGGTACGAGCAGCTTGTTCGCATACTCCGGCTTCAGCAAGTCGTACCACGAGGTTGGAGGAACCTTCACCTGACTTTTGTCGTACGCGATCGTGGTCGCCGCCACTTCAAAGGCAATGTACCAGCCATTTTTGTCCTGGAAACGCGTCAGCAATCGCTTTCCATTTGGCAGTTTCTCCCTGTCAATTGGGATGAGGAGGCCCTGTGCGCCCAACTGAGCGACGTACCGTGCGTCCGTCATCAAGAGGTCGAAGTCAGATTTTCCCGCCGTTGCACGAACCGATGCGGATAATTGCGCAGCATTTCCAGTCTTCGTGAATACCTTCGTCCCAGTTCGCTTCTCGAAGGCATTGATGTGGCATGCCTTCAAGCTCTCTAGAAACGAGCCTCCGTACGTTCCGAGCGAGAGTTCCTGGGAAGCCGCAGCGCCCGAGATGATTGCAAGTACGGAAGAAACTATTGCCTTCTTTGAAAGAAAGAAATTCAAGATATGCTCCTCACATTGGTTGGGGTGTTCGAATTCCCGATTTTTCAACCGTAGGCAACTTTCGAACACATTGAGTCAGGCAGTTGCAGCCAATATCTTTTGTGCCGCCATCTCACCGATCATCAAACACGCAGCATTGATGTTTCCTGAAACGATTCGCGGCATCACTGAAGCGTCTGCGATACGAAGCGCCTTCACACCACGTACTTTCAAATCCGGATCGACGACGGCCTCAGCATCCGAGCCCATCCTGCAGGTACCACAGGGGTGATAGACGGTTCCAGCGGTCCGGCGAATGAAGTCGAGAATCTCCTCGTCGGTTTCAACACTCTTTCCTGGCTTGTGTTCGTGCTTGATCAGGCTGGAAAGCGGTTCCATCTGATGAAGCCGTCGTATCTGACGAACAGCATTGACGAAGAAGGAGCGGTCACCGGATGCAGAGAGGTACTGAGGCTGTACTTCCGGTGGGGTTCTGGGATCTGCATCCCGGAGCGACACATACCCCCTGCTTTCCGGCCAAGATTGCGTCACGATGGAACTGAATGCCGAGAATTTGTGCAATGGTTCACCCAACTTCTCAGCGCTGTACGGCGCGATGAATGCCTGGGTGTCTGGATGCATGGATCCATCAGATGACTTGAAGAAGATGCCTGCTTGCGATCCCGACGTTGTCAGCGGGCCGGTTCTCAAGAACACATACTCCAAGCCAGCGAGGAGCTTGCCCCAAGGTGATCCAAGCCGATCGTTCAAACTGATGGGTTGATTGATCTCTGTGACAACTCGCACCGTCATATGGTCCTGAAGGTTCTGTCCGACGGTGGGCCGGTCCACCACCGATCGGATGCCGAGCTTTCCAAGTCTTTCGCCATCGCCTATGCCTGACAGCATCAGTAGTTGCGGTGTGTTGACGACTCCGCCGCACAGGATGACCTCCCGCTTGGCGTGCGCGCGAGCTGAACTTCCATCGTGCCGGAGATACTCCACGCCCGTGGCCCGTCCATCCTCGAGCAACACCCGGCTCACGAGCGCATTGACTTCCACCCTCAGATTGCCCTGACGTTCCATCGCGGGCAGTGCACCGATGGCCGAATTGGATCTCCGACCGTGCCTGATCGTCACGTCGTAGTAGCCGACGCCTTCTTGGGTCTCTCCATTGAAGTCTTCATTGCGCCGCAATCCCCAGGCGACCCCCGAATCGATAACTGCTTCTATCAGAGGAGATCTTCCCGGCGGACGAGATACCCATACCGGCCCGTCATCTCCATGCAGCTCCGTACGGCCCAGATGGTGGTGTTCAACCGCACGGAAATGTGGGAGCACATTCGCCCAATCCCAGCCATGACAACCAAGGTTGGCCCACTCGTCGAAATCGGAACGCTGTCCCCTGACGTACACCAGTCCATTGATGGCACCTGTACCTCCAACGACCTTGCCTCGTGGCCAGTAAATCTGGCGTCCATGAAGCTCAGCTTGCGGCTCTGTCATGTACGCCCAATTGACTCTTTTGTCCGCGATCGTCTTCGCAAAGCCGATAGGGACATGAATCCATGGATTCGTGTCACGGGGCCCGGCTTCCACAAGAAGCACAGAGAACTTCCCCCCAGCTGCCAGGCGGGACGCGACAATCGCGCCCGAACTGCCTGCGCCGACAACAATGAAGTCAAAATCGCTCATGAATGGGATGACTGAACTCAGGAAGCGTCCGGATCCGCCACAAACGATGACTTGATGTTCATGTGTGCAGCCAGACCTTCCGTGCCCTGGATGACTCCGAGCCCGCTGTTCTTGATCCCCGTAAAGGGCATCTCTGGCGCTGCTGCAGCAAAGGTATTGATGCCGATGGCTCCAGCTTTGAGGCGGTCCTGGATGAGCCGGACGGAGTGCAGAGATTTGGTGAACGCATACCCTGCAAGGCCATGCTCGACTTCGTTGGCACGGTCGAGGACAGCCTCCAGATTATCGAACCGGGTGAAGGGTGCGACAGGTCCAAAGGTCTCCTCTTCCAGAATGCGCGCATCGGCCGGAACGTCCGCAAGCACCGTCGGTGACCAGAAGAAGCCCCGCCGGCTCATTCTCTCGGCACCCCCTGTCAACACTTTTGCACCCTTGGTCACGGCATCCTGAGTCAGATCCTCCATCGCCTTGATGCGTCGCGCATGTGCCAGAGGCCCCATCTCCGTCGCGTCCTGATCGCCATCCCCGACCCGCAACGATGCGGCCAACTCTGCGAACCTGGATGTGAAGCGGTCAAAGATTGCGTCGTGTACAAAAAACCTCGAAGGAGCAACACAGATTTGTCCGGCATTCCTGAACTTGCTCTGGATTGCCAGTCGGGCAACCTGATCGACGTCGATGTCGTTCATCACGATGACCGGGGAGTTTCCCCCCAGCTCAAGCGTTGCCTTCTTAAGATGCTCGCCTGCGAGAGCCGATAGCATTCGCCCCACGGGGATTGACCCCGTGAACGAAATCTTCCGGATGTGAGGCGAACTGATCAGCGCCTTTGAGACCATTGCCGGATCCCCATAGACAACTTGCACGGCCGATGCAGGGACGCCGCATTCAATGCAAAGGGCCGCGAGATGCAATGGCGCGGAGGGAGCCTCTTCCGCTGGCTTTAGCACAATCGAGCATCCAGCGGCCAACGCATGGGCAATCTTCCTGCTTGCTTGGGCCAAGGGGAAATTCCATGGTGAGAAGGCTGCGACCGGGCCAATCGGCTCCATCAGAACGAGTTGCTGGACGGAAGCGCTTCTTGATGCAACAACGCGGCCATACACGCGCTTTCCTTCCTCTGCCAGCCATTCAAACAGATCGGCCGACGAAGCGACTTCCATGCGCGAGTCAGCGAGGGTTTTTCCCTGTTCACGAGTGATGGCCGCCGCGAAGATCTCCCGGTCCCTACGGATGGCGGAGGCCACGGCCTTGAGAATCTGCGCTCTGGCCAGGGGCGTTTGCCGACTCCATTCCTTGAAGCCGTGAACCGACTTTTCGGCTGCCTCATGTAGATCGCTCTCGCGAGCCATCGTCAGGGATGAAACCCCTTCCGAGGTCGCTGGGTTGATCACGTCCCGCGAAGATCGCCCTTCGCCAGTGACGGTTCGACCGTCCAACATAAGCCCAATCGGCTGCGAGTTTTTCACGACATTTGACGACATCATTGATCCATTTCAGAAGAGGACAGCACTATCTAGACGTGCTTGTGAAAACCGGTCCATCGCTCGGCAATAACCAGGGCTGCGCCGGTGAGAAGAATCAGCAGGGTTGAGGCCGCGGCCACACTCGGATCCACGCCCTGTTCAACGGATGCAAAGATCTTGACGGGCAGGGTCGTTTGGTTGGCCCCAAGAAGGAAGATGGAAACGGGCACGTTGTCCAGCGAGGTCACGAATGCCAGCAGGCCACCTGCAACCAGCGCTGGCTTGAGCAGCGGGAGTACAACGAGTCGAAACGTCTCGATAGGTCCTGCGCCAAGCACTCGAGCCGCATCGGTCAGACTTCCATCGATGCTTTGAAGGCCCGATAGCGATGCACGGATGACATAAGGAACAATTAGCACCGTATGCGCAAGGATGAGACCGAGACTGCTCCCTCGAATCCCCAATGCGGCAAAGTAGTGCAGCAGAGCCACGCCCAGGACGATGGATGGCAGGATCATCGGAGCCATGAAGAGCGAGGAAAGCAGCTGCGCGCCAGGAAGCAACTTCCGATGAATCATCAGTGCGGCCATCACGCCCACAGCCGCCGCAGCCAAGGTTGACAGCAGTGCGAGCCAGAGGCTGGTCCATGTTGCCGCGAGGTAGTCGACGTCGTTCAAGACGACAGAGAACCAGTGAAGTGTCAAACCTTTCGGAGGAATCGTCAGGTAAGAGGTCTCGCTGATGGCCGCCAGCAGCACAACAATGATGGGGAGCTGCAGGAATGCAACCACGAAAAACGCGACGGCCGCAAGGGCAATGGAACCAAGTCGATCGGACTTCATTCATTGCCTCCAAACTTGTTGAGCAATTTGCTTGAAAGGAAAACAAGGACCATCGTCATTCCGGTCAAGGCGAAGGCCATTGCAGCACCGGCCTGCCAGTTCAATGTCTGCAGGAAGTCGTCGTAAATAAGCGTTGCCATGACCTTGTACGATCCGCCGCCCAGCATGCGCGGGGTGACAAGCGCACTGATGGACAGCACGAAGACAAGGATCGAGCCTGACAGTATTCCGGGCATGCTCATCGGAAGAGTGACCGACCAGAGGACTCTCCGCCGTGTTGCGGCAAGCGTGTACGCAGCGTTCTGCACATCCTTGGGGATAGCCTGGATTGCAGGGATAAGCATCAGAACCATGAACGGCAGGAAGACATGGACAAGTCCTACCAGGACGCTGAAGTGATTGAACAGCATTCGGATCGGGGCATCAGTGATTCCGATATCACGAAGGAGGTTGTTGACAAGTCCGCGGTTCGCCAGTAATGCAATCCACCCGAACGAGCGAACAACCACATTCAGAAGCATCGGGAATATCACCAGCAGCGTAAGCGCGAGCCGCATGCGAGGCGTTGCTTGAACGATGTAATAAGCGAGCGGGTAACCCAGGACCAAGCAGACGAGTGTCACTACCAGCCCCAGTAGCAGTGTTTCGACCACGACGCTTCGCAAGAACGAGTCCGTCACAAGTTCGGAGTAGTTCCCCAGCGTCAGTCCGGATCCTGCAGCGCCATCCTGAAACGGCTGCAGGCTGATCGGAAAGAGCAGCGCGAGTGGGACCAGAAAGACCAGCAAAAGAAGAAGAGAAAGCGGCGCACTTAAGGCAACCCCACTGCTTGAAAGACGGTTCATGCCACCACCCTCTGATCATCGAGGAAGATCTGATCCTGCTTCAGTCCGCAGAAGATCGAAGCACCGACGTCCAACTGGGCACACGGGCCGTTCGTTGGAGTCGTCACCAATAGTTCAGCACCCTCCAGATCGACCAGATACTGCACTTTCGAGCCGATGAAAGATCTCATGCTGACAGTGGCAGGCGCAGAAACGACGTTTGTGCCTCCCAGCGATCCACCATCTGTGGACAACTCAATATCCTCCTGCCGGATGATCAGGTCCACGACTCCATTGCCGGAATTGGACTCCGACTGATCGAACTGGATTTTCGTCCGGCGGCCGAGGCTTACCACCCGCGCGCCGTCTGGCGTGGTGGTGCTTTCGCAGCGGACTCGGTTGGGTCGTCCGATGAATCCGGCAACGAAGCTGCTGGCGGGCTGGTGGTAGATGTCTTCGGGTGATGCAAACTGCTGGACGACCCCGTTTGCCATGACACAAACCCTGTCGGACATGCTCATCGCTTCCGTCTGGTCATGCGTGACAAATAGCGTCGTTATCCCGACTTCTCGCTGGATACGCCGCAGTTCAATTTGCATGTCGTCTCGCAGTGCTGCGTCCAGATTGGATAGCGGCTCATCAAACAGCAAGATGCTCGGCTGCGGTGAAATGGATCTGGCAATAGCGACGCGCTGCTGTTGTCCGCCCGAGAGTTCGCGGGGCTTTCTCTGCCCAAGACCGGTAAGACGGACGCTCTCAAGCGCCTCGTCGACCTTTCGTCCCAGATCTTTACCTGTCACGCCTTTGCGGCGTAACCCGAATGCGACGTTCTCCCATACAGTCATGTGGGGGAACAGTGCGTATGACTGAAAGACCATCCCGATGTTTCGCGCATTGGGTGGAAGATTGGTGATGTCCTTTCCCCCCACCAGGATCCGGCCACTCGATGGCTCAATGAGACCGGCAATCATCCGAAGCACGGTCGTCTTGCCACAGCCAGACGGTCCCAGAATCGATATGAACTCTCCGTCGTCAATCGACATGTTGACGGAAGATGCGACCACGTGATCAGAGAATTTCTTCCCTAGATTTTCCAGAACAAGCGTAGGCATTTTGTCTCTTTGTTAAGAAGCAGATCTCTCGGTCTAGGCTCTGATGAAACTGCGTCGCGGTGGCATGGACCGCTGTCCTGGCAATCCAATGTCGATGCGCGCCTTCATTTCAATCAGAAGCTTCAGCATGCTGATCGCGCTCCTGTACCCTTCAAGCACAGGAGTGTCCAAGCCTTCAGCTTTCAACCGCATTTCAAGTGGTGCGCGAAGCCAGTAAGCAGCGGAGCAACCAATGATCAAACTGTCAGCGCCGTCCTCACGAACGGCCGCCACTGCCTGCTCGACGGCCCTCTCAAGCATTTCCGATCTTTCGCCGCGCTCAGCAGCCGCGCGCTCCAGATGGATGGGCCTCTGATTGAAGTCAGGAGGAAAGGGAAGTGGGAATTCGACGCTCCTCAGCGATTTGCAGGTCCCTTCAAAGCCGTAGTCTTTGATCAGGCGTCTTATCCGTGCGATATGTGTTTCAGAGATATCTATGACCGAGAATGAGCGGCTTACCGACCTCGCGATCTGCATCTGGGCGAACCCACACGAGACAATGGGAACCCCGTACGCCGCACCAATTTCAAGGGCCTCCATGAAGCCTGGATCGCCACCTCCCAGAAGTACGACACCGTCGTACGCGCCGCTGCTGCAGGCCGACGTCACATGGGCCAGCCTATTAGCGCCGGCGATAAGAAACTCCGACGGAGTGCAAACAGGCCAGTCGCCGTGCGTCGCCATTGGACCGGGGTCAATGTCCCAATCAACGTCGGTGAGTGCGTCCTTGTAGTCCTCATAGTTCATCATCTGCTGCTCTTTGGTCGCTGATCCAGAAGCTGGACGGAGCCCATATGTCGCAGTAGTTGGCAGCTGAAAGGCGTGGATGAATAGGACCTTCTTTCTAGAGGGCGGCGCAGCGTCCGGTTGCGGCTTCGTTGCTTGAACTTCAGACATTCTTCTCCTCTTCTGGGTTGGGCCGTTAGTCACGTCCAAAGCCACCATCGATCACAAACACCTGACCCGTCGTGTATCCGGCGAGCGGCGATGCTGCAAACGCCACCGTATCGGCAACGTTTTCTATGCTGGCCCATGGTTTTCCGGGAAGCACGACCCGATTTGCCCATCGCCTTTTCGTTTCTTCAGCGGACAAGCTGGTCCCTTCCGACATCTGGGCCAGCCATTTGTCCGTGCGTTCGGGCACTTCGGTGAAGTTGGGCGCGACGCAGTTGACGCGGATTCCATGGACTCCGATCTCGGCAGCCAATGCCTTGGTGAAGCGAATCTCAGCGGCCTTCGCCGGCCCCGAGCATGTCGAGAAGAAAGGGGGATCAAGCACTTGCATTCCAGAGCAGCCCGCGATATTCACGATGCTGCCCTTACCCTGTTTGATCATCAGAGGAACAAACCTTTGAGTCACCCGGAACTGCGCAATGAAGTTCAGGCTCATGCCTCTTTCGAGATCCTCCTCAGTCACTTCAAGAAAGGGCTTGTAGATCCCGGTTCCGGCATTGTTGATCAGCACATCAATGGTTCCGTACTTCTCGACTAGGGCGTCTCTCAGTCGATCCACCTGCTCGGGAATCTTCACATCCGCGCTGACCCAGTGAACCTCGGCACCCGTCTCTTTAGCAATGGAGTGGGCAGCAGATGCAAGCGCATCTTCACCTCTGGCACACAAAAGCAGCTTTGCGCCTTCCGTTGCAAACCTGTGTGCGATACCCAGGCCAATCCCACTGCTGCCGCCCGTGATGACGACAACCTTGTCCTTGAGTTGGAGAGTCATGTGTTGCCCCCTTTCAAAGGCCGGTACACATCCAGATCGTTTCGCTCGACAAACTCGAGGAAATTGCCTTCCGGATCCTTTGCAAAAATCAGATTCACCACCCCCGGCCTGAACGCCACCATGTCATCACCAGTGAACAACTCCACGTCAAACTGCCGGAGTCTTCGGACGATGTATGCGAGATCAGGGACGATGAACGTCAGGTAGGAGTACCCTTGACGCTGTAGCACGAAGCTTCGCGGCTCGCTGGATGCAGCACGCTCTTCCGGAACAACGATCTTCAGCCGATCGCCATGGGACGACTCCAGACGCGCTATCTCATATCCTCCGGCTGACAGACGCGCCTTGCGCGCTGCATCGGCCGGAATCTGATCGAGAGAAAAGACTGACATCTCCAGTATGTCCCGATAGAACTCGAGCATGGACTGCATGTTGCTAGCAACAATTGCCGGCTCAAATGGCGCGACAGCCTTCATTTGCTTTTTCCCGCGATAACCGCAGGACCAGGGTTGCGCAGCGTGAATCCCCAACGGATCAGCTCGAGAAAAGAGCCGCATACGGATCGCGTGTCGACGTAAACAGCAGCCCCTGGCCCATCCGCCTTCCTGAGCATCGCCGGATAGCCGGCTGCCTCAAACGCCTTGACCGTGTCCTCAAGGTTTGGCACTTGATATGCGATGTGCTGCAGGCCTTCCCCTCGGTCCCGGAGAAATTCCTCATGAACGGGATTGCGGCCCGCCTTCAGTTCGATCAATTCGAGGTCCAGGTTTGGTGCGATGGCGGCAAGTGCCATATGGAGCGTGTAGGTACAACGCTCCCCGCGGATAATGGCGGTGTTCGTGTATTCGAAGCGCTCGAATGAAGCACCAATCAACTGTTGAAAGCCATGAATTGCCGCCTCGCGATCTTTCACTAAATAGCTGATGTGATCGAGCTTCGCGTCTCTTAGCAAGGGAAGAAGCTCCTCCTGCCCGTCCGTCGGATCAAATGTCACTCGTGGTTCTTTCAAGAGATTGACTGAAATTTCGATTTGACGAACACCAATGCACTAGGCGTTTGGACAGGGGGACATGGCGAGGGCGATGGCAAAGTGGGCAAGTCGCATGGGGCTGTCTCTGTATTAAAACGAATGCTTGAATTGTCGTTGACCCTGTTCAACCGAGGGAACTAGGTAGTTCACGTAGAATCAAACGACGTTTAAACACATGTTTGATAAATTCGATGGTTCGACACTTCCCCGGTGGACCTCGTTCTAGCGAGCTCACAAAGCAGTTGATCCTGGATGTCGCGGAGCGCTTGTGCGCTGAAGGCGGCGTTGAAGCGCTTTCCGTTCGCACAGTCTGCGAGCAGGCCGGCGCCAACGTCGCGGCCATCAATTACCACTTCGGCAACAAGCAGAAGCTGCTGGAAGAAATGTTCCGGCGGCGCGTAACGCCGATCAATGAGGAGCGGCTGCGGCTACTGGACGCCGCCATCGCCGGACCGAGGGACCAGCTGCTGGAGGGGGTGATTCGGAGCTTTATCAGCCCGGTGATTCGGGGGATCGCCTCCAGCGTCCCAGCCCACGATGAGCCGGGCGGCAACTCATCGCGAGTGGTGACGCAGTTCCTCGGCCGGGTGTACTCCATGCCAGGAGAGGAAGAGTTTTTGAAAGCCCACTACGAGCCGGTACGCAGTCGCTTCGCCGTTGCACTGCAGATGTGCCTTCCGGGGCTTGCGTTGGACGACCTGCTGTGGCGGTACAACATGATGGTCGGCGCGTTGATCTACGCGATGAACGGCCCGCAGCGCATGACCCGGCGGCCGATGGTTTTCAGTAACTCCCCAAGTGATCCCGATCAGATCACGCCCGAGATTTGCATTAGCCAGATGACTGCGTTCCTGGCCGCGGGCTTTCAAGCCCCTTGGCAGACGAAACCGTAGTTGGAGCTGTTGAAGCGCCGAGGACTACGGCGCATCCGAGAGGGGAGAGAAAAGGATTGTTCGGTGGGACGTCCGAGAACAGCATGCCAGCGTCGGTGAGCAGGTAACCATGGAGGCGACGAGACTTTCTTGGACCATTAACTTCGCACGTCCAGATATTAAGACCGTTGGGATGCTTGCGGTGTAGCTGCAACCGCTCGAAGCGCTTCTGCACCCACTGCCAATCCTGTTGGTCCTCCTGCTTGGCCAGAGCACTCACCTGGGGATGCTCCTGCGCATAGCGCTGAAATACGCCCGGGCTGACCAAATAGGCCGTGTCGCTCACGGTATGCACGAGTGCCTTCGCATCGTTGATGATGAGCCGGCGCGTGTCGATTCCCCGCTTCAGCCACACCATGAAATGCTCGCCCGACGGCTGCGCCGTCAAGGACGGTGACGCACCCATGGACGGAGGCGGTGGAGGTGAAGCGGCCGCAGGCACGGGCATCTCCGCGTCCGGGCGTGTGGCCGGCGCTTGGATCGAGACGACCACCTCCGCATCCTGTTGGATGGCCGAGTCGCTCATGCCGACCATCGCCAGCATGTCCTCCAGCACGTCGGGCGCTGCTTGGGCCACGGGCGTGGGAGCGAAGTTTGCAACATTGCTGCCTTCCAACACCGTGAACTCCTGGCTTTCCAAGGTTGGCTCGGCAGCAGCCGCGGGCGGAGTGGGCAACCCATCGGTGTCTTTGTCGGCAGGTGCCGTGTCGATGGCCACCGTGCCGGCAAATGGCTCCGGCCGCGCGCCAGACTCCCAGATCAGCGCGGGCACCAAGCGCAACAGGGTGAACGAGTGGGCCCAGCCGGTGGCGCTGGTCACGGTCGCGCGCCAGATCGCCTTGCCGTCCGGCGTCGGCTGCAACATGCCGTGGTCCTGCAGTACGTTGAACACCGCAGTGTTGTTCGCAGGGATGCCGTCGATGCCCTGGGACAGCAGGTGCGCGCGCAGCTTGTCCGAGACCGTCTTGCTCACCAGCCACAGCGCGTCCTCAGTGAGCCAGCCATCGGAGGCCTCCGGCTGGTTCAGGCGCAACTCCTTCTTGAGCAGATAGCGCAACCCGTCCAGCAGCTTGCGCTGCAGCGCGTGCTTGGGTGCGGTCATGGCGCGCGTCGGATCGCCGCCCAGTTCCTGGGCCACGGAGGCGCGGTCGGCCTGCACGACCAGCTCGCCGAGTATCCCGGCATGCTCGTACTGTCCGGCCAGGACATAGAGCAGTGGCCCCCAGAGGGACGGATAGCCGCTGAGCCAATCCAGGACGTCACGATCGAGCAGTTGGCGGTAGAGCAGACCTGTCGCGGCGCTGTGCAGGCGGTACTCGCGATCGTCCCGGTAGCGGAAACGATACGGCTGGTGCAGCGGGCCGTGCCACGGGTGCCACAGCGAGCCATCGGCCAGTACGACGTGCAGATCGACGGCGATCTTGCCGATGTCGTGCAACAACGCGGCATAGGCGACTGCAGCAGTCCAGGCCTCAGCCTGCGCAGCCTGGTCCTCAGGGCTTGAGCCGATGGGAAGCAGATGGGACTGCCGCAGCTTGAGCGCATAGGCGACGATTTCCAGGCCGTGGTCCAGCATGCCACCCGGGTACGCATGGTGATGGCTCTCGGACGCGGGGAATTGCTGGACCAACTCGGCGTAGCGCTCCAGCGGGGCACGATACAGGGTGGCGAACTGCCGGCGCGACAGCGACGTGCGCTGCCAGATGTGTTCCAGCAGTTTTTGCCGGCGCGGCGTCGCCAGCAGCGATGTGGTCGATTCGGGCCGCAGCAGCCCTTTCGGGAGGTCGGTGGCGGGTGGTGACGTCGGCGCGGCAGCGACCGGGGGCCGTTTTCGCTGGAACAGAGAGAGCATGCGGGTGTCCTGTCGCGGGCCGAGCGGGAGGCCTTTTTGCCTTTTGGGGATAGAGCCTTTCCCCTTGCACCCCATTCCCTTGCCATTTCGGCCCTTTACAGCCTTTGGGTATAGGGCGACGGGCCTTGATCGTCCACCGCCAATGCGGGTTCGGCAGGGCCGGATTGATGCGGGAAGGCGGCTGTTCACGCCCTACGATGGGCCGATGCTTGGACTCGGGAGAACGCCGTGAGGCCTCACATTGACGAAGTAAGGAAATTTCCTTACCATCCAGGTATCGCAATCAGGAGAGCCGCCATGCCTGCTATCCACGAAATCGCCACGCTGACCTCGAAAGGCCAGATCACGTTGCCCAAACCAATCCGGCAGGCGCTCGGCGTCGATGCCGGCGGCAAGCTCGCGTTCGATCTGCGGGGCAGCGAAGTCGTCGTCACCCGTGTCGATGCCGAGCACGAGGATCCCGCCATTGGCGCGTTTCTGAGCCTGCTGGCCCGCGACATCGAAGCTGGCCGGAACGTCCAGGGCCTGCCCGAGGATCTGGCTCGCGCCATGCTGGAGCATGCTGGCCACGGTGTGGACCTGGACGAGGAGATCGACGGGAAAGTGGAACTCTGATGCAACGGCATGGCTGGACGCTGCTCTTCCACAACTGCGTGATCGAGCAGTTGCAGAAACTGCATGCGGCCGCGCGGCGCGCGCAGGAGAACGACCCGGCGGGCTTCGAGTCCAATGCCAACGTCAAGCTCTTCCGGGCCTTGAGCCAGTTGATGTTGGATGTGGTGCCAGCCGATCCGGCACGCGACGAGTACCGCCAGGGCAACACTCTGGGACCTGCCCACCGCCACTGGCGAAGGGCCAAGATCGGACGGCGATTCCGGCTGTTCTTCCGGTACGACTCGAAGGCGAAAGTCATCGTGTACGCCTGGGTCAACGACGAGCAGACCCTGCGGTCATCCGGTAGCAAGTCGGACCCATATGTCGTTTTCGAGAAGATGCTCGGACGCGGGAACCCACCAGACGACTGGCACGCGCTGATACAGGCGAGCAAGCAAGATTGGAGCAAACTGGAATAGGCATCCCTCAGTAGCAGGAGACGATCATGAACACCGCGACACGCATCAGCACCGCAGAACGCCTCGGCCGCACCTTGGGTCGCGGATGGCGTGCCTACGTGCGCGGCGAACGCC
>Ga0182745_1000566_pt1 | contig 40397 bp, 43 predicted proteins | sample eDN3rd30CKraftBY_FD_128523 | JGI IMG/M metagenome (GOLD analysis project Ga0182745, IMG submission 128523) | Enriched backyard soil microbial communities from Emeryville, California, USA - eDNA 3rd pass 30_C Kraft BY (version 2) (version 2) | ecosystem: Environmental > Terrestrial > Soil >...
ATCTAATGTCATTTTGAGATGAAATTTATCTAATTTTGTCGAAAATATGACTTTTGTTCTTTTAGATTTATGATTTTTCAGAAAACTCATTGTCTTTCATTTTCATAAGTGATAACCTTTCAATTGGCATAATGTATACAATTAGCCTTATGGGAGGTTAGGAAGCTAATATGAATATTAGTGAGAATATTAACAAACGCTTTATTCGTTTATCAAGAGGACAACGTAAAGTTGCGCAATTTATCATAGATAATCCGACTATAGTAGCTACTCATATAGCTTCCGAAGTCGGAAAACTTATTGGTGTCAGTGAATCGACTGTAATTCGTTTCTGCTATGCAATGGAATTAAACGGTTATAATGATTTACAGGAAGAAATAAAAAATGAATTGATGCTTGATACAAGTTCTGTAAAAGATCAAGAAGTAGTTTCCAAAAAAATAGGGACGTCAATAAGCGAATTGATGAATCGAGATGTAACAAGTATTTTAAATACATTAGAAACGATTGATCCTTTTGAATTTGATCAAACAACAAAGTGGTTACATGAGTCGGAATTCATATATATAGTAGGGTTTAGACAATCGGCACCGGCAGCCACGTACATGACAAGTACTCTAAAAAATTACACAAACCAAGTGAAACAAATTCAATATGATACGCAAGATATTGTTCAAAACTTAAGGGAAATCAATAATAAGTCGCTGCTTATCATTGTAGGTGTTGACCATTTATTTGAAGATATATTAACGATTGCAAAATTAGCAAAGAATAAAAAAGCTAAAGTTGTTTCCTTAACAAATTCATCGCTTTCTTCACTTCGTGATTATTCAAATGCAATGTTCTCAATACACATAAATAAACAGAATACGTTAGAATCCAATTCCTCATTATTTGCGCTCATTCATGCAATGATTGAAGGTATGGTAGCGCAAAATAAAAGACACTATAATGAATTCCAAAAGGTTAATGACCAAGAGAAAGCAAACTTTACTTATTTAGAAGAAAGCTTGATAACAAGATAATTGGTAATTTGATAGGTCATTTTAACCGAACCATTTGCATCTGGGAAAGTAACATCAAAATGATAAAAGAATGAGTGGGTTGCCTAGAATATTTATTATCTAGGTAGCCTCTCTTTATTTTAGATTACTAAATATGACTTTACTTAGGTTCTATTTTTCATTTACGCAAGCAGTATGATAAAATAATGTCGAATAAAAATGACCACTTATATAGGAGGCACTAATATCTAATGAGCAAAGTATTAGTTTTCGGACATAAAAACCCAGATACAGATACGATTACTTCAGCGCTAGTTTATGCGTATTTAAAACAACAACTTGGAGTAGACGCAGAAGCAGTAAGATTAGGTGAAGTTAACAACGAAACGAAGTATGCTTTAGAGAAATTCGGATTTGAAGAACCAAGATTAATTGATCAAGTTTCAACTGAGACAGATCAAGTAATTTTAGTTGACCATAATGAACGTCAACAATCAGCTAATGGCATTGAAGAAGTGAAAGTGATTGAGGTAATCGATCACCACCGCATTGCAAATTTCGAAACTTCAGATCCACTTTATTTCCGTGCTGAACCAGTTGGCTGTACAGCAACAATATTAAATAAGATTTTTAAAGAAAACCAAGTTGAAATTCCATCAAATATAGCAGGTTTAATGTTATCTGCAATTATCTCTGATACATTATTATTTAAATCTCCAACTTGTACTGATCAAGATGTTCAAGCTGGTAAAGAATTAGCACAAAAAGCAGGAGTAAATGCTGAAGAATATGGCCTTGCAATGTTAAAAGCAGGTGCTGATTTATCAGACAAAGCATTAGAAGATTTACTTTCCTTAGATGCGAAAGAATTTACATTTGGAAATGTTAAATCTGTCGTTGCTCAAGTAAATGCTGTTGATGTAAATGATGTATTAGGTCGTAAAGAAGAATTAGTATCTCTATTAAATAACAATGTTGAAAAGAATGGTTTAAATTTATATTTCTTCATCATTACAGATATCTTAAATAATGATTCTGTTGCTGTCGTTGTTGGTAGTGCAGCAGAAGATGCAGCAAAAGCATTTGGCAAAGCATTAACTGATAATGTCGTTGAACTACCTGGCGTTGTATCTCGTAAGAAACAAGTCGTTCCAGTACTTACGGATGGACTAAAATAATAATTACAAGAAGAGGATGTCTCGAAAGGCTAACTTTCAAGACACCCTCTTTTTATCATTTTAAATCCAGTGGATAAACAGCAGGACCTTCAATTACATTTCCAAACTTATCAAAACGTGATCCGTGACATGGACAATCCCACGTTTCGTCCCCATCATTCCAACGAGTTTTACATCCTAAATGAGTGCATTTTGGAGCGTCAAGTCTAGTTAGATATCCGTCTGCTAAATTACCTACTGTAAACCCAATCATACCAAGCATTCTAAGCATTGTTTTTCCAAATTGGTTTCGAGCTGGATTATAAATGTGTGCTCCAGGATGTTCTTCCTTTAAAATTGCACTTGTAATAATTTCTCCTGCAACCAGAGAATTGGATAGCCCCCATTTTCGATATCCTGTTGCAATATATAAATTGGACTCATTTTCAGTAATCGGCCCCACATATGGTAAAGAATCAGCAGTATTCGGATCTTGTGCACTCCATAAATATTCAGGTTTTTCTAAATCGAATTTGGAGACAACTTCATTTTCTAAAGTCTCATAATAATTATGAGTATCTTCTATCATTCCTGCTTTATGAGAACTACCACCATAAATAAAGTATGGTTGATTATTAATCAAAGCAGTTCGAATCGTTCTTGAAGGTGTGTCTACCGATAAATATTGCCCTTTAAGTAATTCTGTTGTTTTTGTTGCTGTTAAATAGGAACGATCGATAGATAATTTTGCTAGTTGGAGCCCTTTGAAAGCCTCAATTGGATAATGAGTTGCTAGCACAAGATGATTAAAGGAAACATGTAAGTCATCATCTACATAAACGGTTTTTTCATCAACCTTTGTAACGCGAGAATTTACAAATAGATTTGCGCCTTCTTTCATAGCCAATTTAGCGAAATGTAATGCAAAATTGGTTGGATGGATTTGCGCAGTGTTAGGGAGTTTAATACTAGATAAAATATCAAACGGTAATTCTGTTTCAGCATTCTCATATCCTTCAATTTGAAGGGTTTTATAGGCTTGAATTTCATCATCAAGTGTTGCCTTACCTTGTTCCGTTGTTGCATATAAATAAGAATCTACTCGTTGGTATAAATCTATAGGCACGTTTTTTAGAGCAGATTCAATTGCATTTACATTTACATCATAATAAGTTCGAACTTCATCTTCTGAAAATGATTTTAATAGCTTTGAAAATACTGCATCATGTTGTGGTGTTAATTTCCCTGTAGAATGACCTGTTGTTGCAATACCAACAGAAGAATTTCCTTCAAGTAGAACAACACTAACACCCCTTTTTGCTAAAAGGTATGCGGTGTATATCCCCGTTAATCCGCCACCAACAATACAAACATCGCAATTTAAAGAACTGGATAACTTATTTAAGGATAATTTTTCAATACCCGCTAACCATAATGAATTTTGCATAATGACCTCCAAGAGAGTGGGATTTTTACAAGTATCGGTAATAATTACTGACATTATTCAATGAGCAGTTTGATTGAACATTAGATTATACATTCGTACAATGAGGGGTAAAGGGGGAAGTATAAATGAAAGTAGAAGTATGGTCCGATTATGTATGTCCATTTTGTTATATTGGAAAAAGACAGCTAGAAAAGGCAATTAGAGATTCTGGCTATGAGGGACAAATTGAGGTTGAATATAAAAGTTTTTTATTAGATCCAACTACTCCAATTGACGCAGAAGAACCTGTTATTTCTTCCTTAGCGAAAAAGTATCGCATGTCAGAAACGGAAGCAAAAAATATGACCAATAATGTGGCAGAAAGAGCAAAAGAAGTTGGCTTAAATTATAATTTTGATCAGATGAAAACAGCTAATACAGTTGCAGCACATCGTTTAGCGAAATGGGCAGAGACTAAAAACAAAGGCCATGAAATGAGTGAACGTTTATTAAAAGCGTATTTCCTTGAAGGGGAAGCAATTGGCAAGAGTGAGGTATTATTAAAATTAGTGAACGAAATTGGATTAAATCCAGTTGAGGCTGAAGGAATTATTAACGGTAACCAATATAAGGATGAAGTTGAAAAAGACATTGTTGAAGCACAACAGCTAGGTGTACGTGGAGTTCCGTTCTTTGTGTTTGATAATAAATACGGTATTTCTGGTGCACAACCGCAAGGATTATTCCAACAAACAATTGAAAAAGCTGCAAGTGAAGCTGGTTTAAAACCTAAGCTGAAAATGGTTGGCGATCAAAGCAATCTTTGTACAGATGACCATTGCGACTTTTAATGCATATACTATATATCATACAATCCCCCATGATTTCATCAAGGGGGATTTACATTTACGTTAAAAATGAATGTAAATGAAGGCAAACGTTTGGTTATAATGATAAAATAAACAAATAGTTACTTTTCGTAAGTAGATAGTAAATGATACACTTAATATATATTTTATAACGCGGAACTGACGACACAACTTTAGGAGTAGAGGTGTTTCTTTTGAAAGAAATCTGTATATGTCCAAGACTCGCTAAGGCAATGGATCTCTTAGGTAAACGATGGACAACATTAATTTTATATCAGTTATTGGAGGGACCACAAAGATTTAATGAAATTGAATCTTCCTTACCTATAAGCGGACGTTTATTATCTGAACGATTAAAGGAATTGGAGAAAGAAGGAATTGTTCAAAGAGCAGTGTATTCAGAGGTACCGATTCGTGTTGAATATTCCTTGACGGAAAAAGGTCTTGCACTTGAAGGAGCAATCCGTGAAATTGAAAAATGGTCAAAAATATGGATAAATTAGTGAGTATAGCCACTTGCCAAAAAGATTTCAATTTCCCATACTAAGTATGATGTTAACTTCATTCAAGCATATATTTTTATTCTATTGTAGGCTAATCAGGAAAAGGTATAGATCTCTTCTTATGCTACATTAGGGATGAAGTTAAATTGCCTCTGGCGAACGCTACAGATTTTTTAATGGGTATTTTAAATGAACATAGAGTTGAAAAACATTTATTCGCAAAACGTCTTTGACAATCGCGATATAAGAAAAGAAGTGTTTGCCTCTGTGGCAACGTTTAAGTGACCAACTTCCCGCTATGGATACTACTACGTAATCCGCGGCACAAAGGGATATTGTTCGGCCAAAGCTCGAAAAAATCTTGGCGCACATATTTTGTTGGTTACACCGAAAGAATAGCAAAAGGTATATATCACCAAGGTGTATTTGATTTTAGAAAGGATTTTACATGATGACTATACAAAAATGGGCTGATGATTTAGCTCTATTAATGAATCCAAAAAATATTAAAACAAATGAATTGTTAAAAGCATACACGATGACAAAACTAGGTGGTTCTGCAGATGTGTTTGTCATGCCTGAAACAGAAGAAGAAGCACAAGCCGTTGTAAAATATGCCTATGATCACCATATTCCTCTATTAATGCTTGGAAACGGTTCTAATATGGTTGTTCGTGATGGTGGTGTAAGAGGAATTGTCATTACGTTTTCAAACTTAAACGAAATTCGTGTTGAAGGGTCGCGTATTTATGCACAAAGTGGTGCGTTAATTAAAGATGTGTCTAAAATTGCGGCTGCAGAAAGCTTAACTGGTTTTGAGTTTGCTTGCGGAATCCCTGGATCAGTAGGTGGAGCAATGGCCATGAATGCTGGAGCCTATGGTGGTGAAATAAAAGACATCATCATTTCATCAACAGTTTTAACAAAAGAAGGAAAAAAGCTAGTGCTATCTAAAGAAGAATTAGATTTAAGATATCGACATAGTATTATTTCTCAAGAAGGATACTATGTACTTTCTTCACTTTTCCAACTAGAAATAGGCAACAAAAATGAGATTGATGAAAAAATTGCTGATTTAACCTTTAAAAGAGAGTCAAAGCAACCTTTAGAGTATCCTTCAGCGGGTAGTGTATTTAAACGTCCTCCAGGATATTTTGCAGGAAAACTGATTCAAGATAGTGGATTGCAAGGTAAAGGTGTTGGAGGAGCTGAAGTTTCTACAAAACATGCAGGATTTATTATAAATAAAGGAAATGCAACAGCAACGGACTATATTGAAACCATTAAAATGGTACAAAGTGTTGTAAAGGATAAGTTTGGTGTAGACCTAGAACTAGAAGTTAAAATTGTTGGAGAAGATTAGTATAAAGCGCCAAGCGTGAATATGCACGCGGCGCTTTATTCATTTATCTGTTGTGTATTATACATAAGGAGAAAAAAGATGAAATTTATCTCGTGGAACGTAAATGGTATTCGAGCATGTATAACAAAAGGATTTTTAAACTATTTTCATGAAATGGATGCAGATTTTTTCTGTATCCAAGAGACGAAATGCCAGGATGGTCAAGTGAAGCTTGATCTAGATGGATATTATCAATACTGGAACTATGCGGAGAAGAAAGGTTATTCTGGCACTGCGATATTCACAAAACATAAACCTCTTAACGTGCACTATGGTGTCGGTACGGAAAAAGAAGAAATGGAAGGACGCATTATCACGTTAGAATACGAACAATTCTACTTGGTAAATGTCTATACACCTAATTCTCAAAGGGATTTAGCACGACTTCCATTTAGACTTGAATGGGAAGAAAAACTAAAAAACTATTTAGTAGAATTAGATAAGAGAAAACCAGTCATATACTGTGGAGATTTAAACGTTGCTCATGAAGAAATTGACTTAAAGAATGCAAAACCAAATATCGGTAATTCCGGATTTACATACGAAGAACGTGGGAAAATGACAGAATTATTAGCATTAGGTTTCACGGATTCATTTCGTTACTTATATCCAGAAAAGACGGATTCCTTTACTTGGTGGTCTTATATGAATAAAGTTAGGGAAAAAAATATCGGGTGGAGAATTGATTATTTTATTGTATCTAATCGTATAAGTGAATATATCGAGGAAGCAAATATCCATTCAGAAATTTACGGAAGTGACCATTGCCCAATATTTTTAAATTTACAGTTGAATATGTTGGGGTAAATGTTTTAATACTTAACTTGTAGTTAAAAAATCGGTAGCACAGTTAACGTTTACAATTTATACAAATCAACTATGGAGTACAAAACTGATGCCACAACCAATATTAGTAAATGTAACTGAAGAAATCGTCAGGGGACTTGTGAGATTTTTACTTTTTGGACCGGAATATCAAACATTCTGTCATTGTGAAAATTGCGAAATGAATATCGTTGCAAGCGCATTAAATAAACTTCCATCAAATTATGTATCAACAAACTCAAAAAGAGATGACGTATTTAAACAATTAAACAATCCAATTTACATCAGTATTGTTAATAAGGAAATTATTCATGCAATTCATAGAGTAGGTAAATTACCAGGACATGAGTAAATTTAAGTGGGTGGTATAGTAGATATTGATCTATAGGGGATGTCTAGAAAGTGAAACTTTCAAGACATCCCCGCCTTTCCTTATAAATAAATGAGCTGAAATTGGTTTTGCGTTAAGTTTATATATTGAAATGCACTTCTTTTTTAGAGGCGGTAGTTGAAATTATTTAAGAAGCGCTCGGTTGTACGATGAAGTGACAAAGATGAGTCAGAGTTAACACTTTATTCATTCTGATTTTGTTGTTAATAGTTACCTTTTCAACGGTGCATGTAGTAAACTTAAAAGTAAGATGTTGAAAGTGAGGGGTTGCTAATGCCTACACCTAGTATGGAAGATCATATCGAGCAAATTTATTTATTAATTGAAACAAAAGGATATGCTAGGGTGTCTGACATAGCAGAAGCATTATCAGTTTTACCTTCCTCAGTAACAAAAATGGTCCAAAAATTAGACAAAGATGGCTACTTAATCTATGAAAAATATAGAGGATTGACACTAACACCCAAGGGTGAACGACTAGGGAAAAGACTAGTAAAAAGACACGAATTGTTAGAACAGTTTTTGCGACTTATAGGTGTGGATGAAGAACGGATTTATGCAGATGTTGAAGGTATTGAACACCATCTAAGTTGGAATTCTATAGATAGAATTGCTGACTTAGTACAACTTCTTGAAGAAGACCGAGAAATTGTTAAGAAGTTAGAAGAAATTAAAACAAATAACCAGTAATAAGATAAGTTGAAAGGAAATATTATGGAAGAACTTAAATCAGGTGAAGTTGTTGAATTAACTGTATTAGAAGAACAAGGCTCACGTATACTGTTAACAAATGGAGATTTGGATATACCATTAAATAGTTCGGAATTAACAAGTACTCCTTCAAGAGGAGATCGTTTAAAAGTATTTTTATTTGCAGATCGTAGAGGCAATTTACAAGCTACAACTGCGATTCCGAATATTGCACAAGGGGAATATGGTTGGGCTCGTGTAATCAAGGTTACTAAAGAAGGGGCCTTTGTAGATATCGGGACGACTAAAGAAGTGTTAGTGAAGGAAGAAGATTTACCACTACTGAAGAATCTATGGCCAGAAGTTGGCGACCATCTGTATTTAACCCTTCGTACTGATCGAAATGGCGATCTTTTTGGACGTCTTGTAACTGAAGAGAAAGTAAATGAACTCTATGAAGATGCGATTGAAGAGTTGCACAATAAAAACATAGTAGCTCGTCCGTACCGATTATTACCAGTTGGATCTTTCTTGTTAGGTGTGGATGTTCCTTATCGTATTTTTGTTCATAATACTGAAATGGAGCAAGAGCCAAGATTAGGTCAAGACGTTACTATCCGAGTAATAGCAGTAAAAGAGGATGGATCATTAAATGGTTCTCTGTTACCAAGAAAGCATGAAAGACTTAGCGCAGATGCTGAACAAATTCTCGAATACTTAAACAGTGTTGGGGGCAAGATGCCGTTTGGTGATAAATCATCTCCGGAGGAAATTACTGAGATGTTCCACATGAGTAAAGGAGCTTTTAAACGCGCATTAGGTTCCTTAATGAAGGCAGGAAGAGTTAAACAACAAGACGGATGGACCGAATTACAGTAAATATTGTGCAAATCAATTAAACCTGTATATTGAATATGTTATATTGTTTCAAAGGGGGAATTAATTATGGATTTCACGTTAAATGAATTAGGTTCACAAAACTTCGCTTTTGAATACAAAAAAGATGGAGAAAAATTAGCTGAGATTGAGTGGATACAAAAAGGGGACGTTATGGTAATGAACCATACGTATGTTTCAGATGTATTAAGAGGGCAAGGAATCGCTAAAAAGTTATTAGATAAGGCAACTGAATATGCTAGAGAAAATAACTTCAAAATGGAAGCGGTTTGTTCATATGTCGTATCGGCATTTAATAAAAGTAACGAATATGATGATGTAAAAGCATAATATTAAGTGTGTAGTTGATGGACTTATCCAACATCTACACACTTTTTTAATTATTGTTTATATGCTTTAAGAGTGTATATTGTAGTTCTTATAAGTATTTTATAGTTGAAGAAATAGACAAACAAATACTGTAAAAACTATTGCTCCGATGAAAAATGAAGTTACTTCTAACCAATCGTAATGTACGTCATATTCTTTCATAATTGTCCATCCTCCATTTTACAAAAAAAGTGAATACTAATATTTTATTAAAATCCTATGGTATTTAGAACATATTAGCAATTAAATACAAAGAAAGACATTTTTAGTAAAAGTCGTTCATAACTATATCCGAATCGTCAAAAGATGCAGTATAAATCTTTATAATAGGGAGAAATTAAATATTATCTAGAATTATGGAGGGGATCAATAATGGCGAAAATGAGAGGAAAAGGTGTAGTTTTGGCGGCATTTGCTGCAGGCGTTGCATCATTCTTGAGTAAAAAGGAAAATCGCGAAAAAACAATGAATATGCTTAATTCGTTAAGAGGAAAGACAACAAACAATGTCAATTTCAAAAATTTCATCTCAGAAAATGACTCATTAAAAGAATTAGCTGAAACAGCTGCAAGTGTCAATGATACAAGCATTAGGGGAAACAACTTCATCGGAGAAGGTGGAGGACAAACGGCACTTTCATATTATAATCATAAGCAAGAAGGACTATAAAAATAAGTCGACAACTAACAAAAGTTGTCGATTTTTTACTTCATCATTAATGGATATTTTCAATATTTCAGATGCACGTTAAATAAAATAAAAAACGGTAAAATCAATTAAATGATTTTACCGTTCGTGTATAGAGTCAAATTATGCGTTAGCAATTTCTTTTTTCATTGTTTTGTTTTTAGCAAGGTTAATATGCCATGATAAAGCTTCCTCTAAAATGTGAGGAGTTTGAGCATTACCAGTTGCTTCAACTGCACGGTTGTAGTAATCGCGTAATTGTTCTTTGTAATCAGGGTGAGCACAGTTTTCGATAATTAGTGCAGCACGTTCTTTTGGAGCAAGACCACGTAAGTCAGCGATTCCTTGTTCAGTTACAATTACGTCTACATCATGTTCTGTATGGTCTACGTGAGATACCATTGGAACGATTGAAGAAATAGCGCCGCCTTTTGCGTATGATTTCGTTACGAAAATACCAAGACGAGCATTACGAGCAAAGTCTCCAGAACCACCGATACCGTTCATCATTTTTGTACCACTTACATGTGTAGAGTTTACGTTTCCGTAAATATCTAGTTCAAGAGCAGTATTGATAGAAATTAATCCGAGACGACGGATTACTTCAGGATGGTTAGAAATTTCTTGCGGACGTAACACTAATTTATCAGCATAGTTTTCAAGGTTGCCATATACTTTTTTCTGTAACTCTTCTGAAACTGTAATAGATGTAGCAGAAGCATAGCTTACTTTACCAGCATCGATTAAATTGAATACTGCGTCTTGAAGTACTTCAGAAGCTACAATTAAATCTTCAAATTCAGAATCTGCAAAGCCATCAAGTACAGCGTTTGCTACAGAACCAACACCTGATTGTAAAGGCATTAATTTGTTAGTTAAGCGACCTGCTTTAATTTCTGAACGGAAGAAATCAAGTAAAATGTTTGCCATTGTTTGAGTTTCCTCATCTGGAGGAACGATTAATGAAGGAGCATCTGGCTCTTCAGAAACAACGATTGCTTTAATTTTAGCAGGATCTACTTTAATTCCGATTTCACCAATGCGTTGTGTAGCATCAGTTAATGGAATTGGATCACGTTCTCCTTGAGCTTTAGGTACATAAATATCATGAATACCAATTAGGCTTTCTGGATGTGCGATGTTTAATTCTACAATAATATTTTCTGCATATTCTGCAAAGATAGGTGAGTTACCAACAGATGTTGTTGGGATAATTAAACCATCTTCTGTAATGGCAGCTGCTTCAACAATTAGGTATTGGATTGGTCCGATAATTCCTTGACGTACTAACTCAGCATTATGAGAAAGGTGAGCGTCAACGTATAAAACATCACCAGAGTTAATTTGTCCACGAATCATTGGGTCAGCGATGAAAGGACCACGTTTGCGGATAGCACCAGCTTCAGCTAGATACTTGTCCACTTCTGGTCCAAGTGAAGCGCCAGTGTATACATCAATTTTAAATTCTTCGTTTTTAGCACGTTCAACTAATGCCATTGGTACAACTTTTGCATCTCCGGCACGAGTGAAACCACTCATCCCAACAACTGCACCATTTGGTATTAGTGCTGCTGCCTCTTCAGCTGAAACGACCTTTTCAGACAAAACTTTTAGTCCAATACGTTTTTCGACTCTTGGATCCATTATAAATCCCCCTTTTGCTATATATAAAAAAGCATAAACTGTACACTATGTTTAGTGCAACTCATAATAAATCTTATATTCCTATAATAACACCAAACCGTCACAAAATCTTCAATAATTTTATGAAAGTGCTTAATTGCCGTTTTAGAGAGAAAAATCCAGTAAAAATGACGAAATGGAGAGAGATGAGTAGAATCTTGTCGAGAGTTGTTGAGTCAAAAAAATGCAAAGCGATTAGAATCGTGTAGTTCTAAAGTCGCTTTGCACGAATAATATTTTTTCTAGAAACCTAAAGATCGACGGAAATAACTAGCATATCTTTGGCTTACCGGAATTCTTGTTCCATCTTTCATAATTAATAAGAAAGTTGAATGAGAATCAGGTTGAATTTCATCGATAAAATCAATATTAACGATATATGAACGATGGCATCGAATAAATGAGTCTGGAGCTAAGAAAAGCTCTAAATCACTTAGATTTAAACGGTGATACCCTTCGCGATTACTTGTTTTAACAAAAGTTTTACGTAATTGCGTTTCAAGGTAAATGACTTCGTTATGTCTAATCGGGTACCAACAATCATCAATTTTGATAGTAATATAATTAGTTAAAAATGGTGAAGGCTTTTGTGGGAAAATAGCAGTAATCGCGCCTTTCGTTTCACCTTCTTCAATAAGTGGAATACTCATACCGAAATATGGAACACCAAATACATCGGGTTCAATGTAGGTATTAATTTTTTGGCCATAAGTAAGAGCTTTAGATGCTGCAGAGCCCTCTTTGATTGGATCACCAGGCTTAATTTTTAAATCAACCTTCTTACTTGGTTGATAGTACAGATATTCATTTGTATCGGATATTGCAATTGATGTGTTTTCAGGGAAGAAATCTTTTATGACATCCATGATTTCCTCAATTTGCTTTGGATCCACTATATTACACCTCTTCAATATTAAATAAGTATAAAACCATTTTACTACATATTTGATTAAATGAAAAAGAGAAGATTGTGGAATAATTAAGAAAAATTTATACAGTTAGAAAAGAACGATAAAATAAATTGAAGAAGTAGTTAGAAAATTGGTATATTTTGTCGAATCATAATTTTATTATAATACTCTGTACTATTTCATAACTTCTATATTTGAATAACTAATATTAGAATTAACATAGAAATGATACAGATAAAATAGTATTGAAAAAAAATCGCAAATTATGGTAATATTCACTTTAGATTAACTACTTTATACATATATTTTAAAAAGAATATGTTAAGTTTTTGCATATCATACTCGTTCAATACATGAATAATATTAATTTATACTTGAATGATACATATTTTCATATCTTAAATTTTTAATACTGTAAAAAATAATGCGAATGCATTCTGAAGAAAGATGGGGTAATTTATGCAGCATCAACATTCAATATCAGAAACAATATCTAAGAGATACTTTCAAGAAATTGATGGTATCAATCAATATAGTGGAATAGAAGATTTTTTTAATATTGAATCTAAGCTGTTGTTTGAAATCTTTCACTTGGAATCAGCAAAGGCAAAACAGTCTTTACATGAGATTATAGATATTCTTTCCATCCGTTTTGGAAAGCAAGTAATCAAAATAGTTCGTGGATATTTTATTAATCTGTCATCCATTGTTGCACGTAAATTGCTAGATAACCAAGTTCCATCCAAGAAAGCGTTTGCTTTTAACTATGCATGTGCCGATATGATTGAGAATAAAATGAAGGATGCAGAGTTTTTGCAATTTGCTGATGAATTGGTTGACTTTTACGTTGATTTTATTGCGGATCGAAAACAACCAACGTTTAAACATCAAACGGTAAATAAAGTGATTATGTACATAAACGACGAACTAGAGAACGACTTAACCGTGGAGAGTATTGCAAGTAAATTCCACATTAGTACAAGTCATCTTTCACGTATTTTTAGAGAACATGTAGGTATTACCTTAGTTGAATATTTAAATGTTCGAAGAGTTGAAGAATCGCAATATTATTTGAGACATACAAATAAAAGTATAACTTCTATATCCGAACAGTTCCATTTCTGTAATCAAAGTTACTTTACTCGCATATTTAAAAAGTATACGGGTGTCACACCAAAGCATTTTAGAGATGAGTTACATCATGAATTCTATCGATTCAATATCATTGAAGTGGAATACGAAACTGTATAAAAATTGTTTTTAAGCAGGTTATGAACAATAAAAAATTATAGTATTTTTCAAATCATAAGACACCTGCTGTTTGTATTTCATATATAAGTTACTGTATACTTCAACATAGTAAAAACATATAGTGGGTGGATTAATGAAAAAACTACTGTTATTCTCAATGCTTGGTTCTTTGTTATTCTTATTAACAGGATGTCAATCGGTAGAAAATCAAGAAGGAATTTTTTATAACACATTTGTTAGACCGATGAATTTTTTACTAGATTACCTTGGTACGCTTTTTGGTGGTAGTTATGGGTTAGCTATTATTGCAATTACAGTAGCGATTCGTTTAATATTAATGCCGCCAATGTTAAAGAATTATCGTAGACAAGCGTTAATGAAATCGAAAATGGATATTGTGAAGCCGAAGATGGATGAAATCCAAACAAGATTAAAAGCGGCTAAAACGAAAGAAGAACAAATGGCAATCCAACAAGAAATGCTTGCTTTATATCGAGAACACAATATTAACCCAATCAATATGGGTTGTTTACCAATTATTATTCAAATGCCAATAATCATGGGATTATACTTTGCAATTTCCCATTCGGAAGTCGTGAAAACACATGAATTTCTATGGTATGATCTTGGATCGCCAGACATAATAATGACTGCAGTTGCGGGGATTGTGTATTTCCTTCAAGCTCAAGTATCATTATGGACAGTCCCAGAAGCACAAAAAGCTCAAATGAAATTGATGATTTATATTTCACCAATTATGATTGTTATTATCTCACTTTCATCTATGGCAGCTTTACCATTGTATTGGTCAGTCAGTGGGATTTTATTAATAGTACAAACATATATTGGTAGAAAATTTTATTCGGATCATCCCGAAAAAGTCGAAGCGAAATAACATATAAAACCCAGTCGAGAAATCTTGGCTGGGTTTTATTATGTAGTTTTTTGCAGGTTGATAAAATTTTTCTAACAGTGGGATAGAAGTTTAATTGATTAAAGTCTTTTTATGGGAAAATAATATTAATCTTGTACTATTCTTTAAATTTTTAAAGTCAAATTTATCATTCAGTGCTAATATAGATTTATTGTGATAGAAAGTAGGCAATGCATAATGAAACGATCCTCAACATCTAAAAAGACCAAAACAACAGTAACAATTATCATAATTGTCCTTTTAATTATTGCGATTATCGCAATTTTATTTTTCACTAACAAAAATATAGTAAATAGTAAGCAAACTGAAGAAGTCCAAGAGCAAGAAGTAGTGCAAGAAGAACAGAATGAGGTAACAGAAGAAGATACTATGAAAGAAGAACAACAACCTGAAAAGACAAATGAACAAACTGAAGAAGTTAATCCAGAAGCTTCAAAAGAAGAATCTGTAGAAGTATCAAATGGTAAAGAAGATGGAAATGACGAAGATAAGAATTCAAATGAGTCCGATGTAATAGCAGATGATAATGGCTATATCGTAGGTCAAACATTACCATCTGAACCAACCTATATTAAAGGTGTGTTAATTGCCAATAAAAAGTATCCGCTACCTAAAGATTATAATCCAGGTGAAAGTGTAGAGGCGCGTGCTGCCTTTGATGAAATGGCTCAAGCGGCACTAAAAGAAGGATATAAGATTACAGCTTTTAGTACGTTTCGATCCTTTGACTATCAAACAACACTCTATAATCGATATGTTGAGCGCGATGGGAAAAATAATGCTGATCGCTATAGTGCGCGCCCAGGATATTCAGAACACCAAACTGGTTTAGGCTTTGATGTAGGTGAAGTTGGACGTGAGGATTTATGGTTAACAAGTGAATTTGGAGAAACAGAAGTTGGAAAATGGTTAGTCGCTAATGCGCATAACTATGGATTTATCCTTCGCTATCCAGAAGGAAAAGAACATATTACAGGGTATATGTACGAATCATGGCATTTTCGTTATTTAGGTAAACAATTAGCAACTGAAGTGAAAGCTTCTGGGCTAACGTTAGAAGAATTTTTGGGAATAAATTAAAAAAATGGCACACCGGGGAGAAACAACCGGTGTGCCATTGTTCTTTATTATAGAATTGGCGTTAATAAACGTGAAACAGACTCTTTAAATTTAATCACATTGGAACGATTATTATATTGTTCCAATGTTAACTCTGAACAGTCGTAAATATCGCGTTCAAAGATTTCTGCTAATTCATGCGAAATGGAACGATCGTAGATAAAGGCATTTACTTCAAAATTTAGGCTAAAGCTACGTACATCAATATTTGCTGTCCCAACAGTCGAAGCTTCATCGTCGATCACAATCATTTTTGCATGGATAAAACCTTTTTCATAGATATAAACTTTGGCACCGGCCTTTAATAATTCCCCTACATAAGAATAAGTTGCCCAATAGACAAACATATGGTCTGGCTTATTTGGAATCATAATTCTAACATCAATTCCTGAAAGAGTAGCAATTTCGATTGCATTATAAAAGCTACTATCAGGTATAAAATAAGGAGTTTGAATGTAAATATAACGTTTTGCACTCATTAATAATTTTAGATAGCCATTTTTAATGGTTGGCCATTCTGCATCCGGTCCACTTGAAACGATTTGTGTTGTTACATCGCCTTTTTTCGGAATTGCAGGGAAGTACTTTTCAGAGTAAACAATATTATTATTACTTGCTTGGTTCCAGTCCAACAAAAATCTAGTTTGCAATGGATGAACAGAGCTTCCTTCGATTTTTAAATGTGTGTCACGCCAGTAACCGAATTTTTTATTTAATCCTAAGTATTCATCACCAACATTAAAGCCACCTATATAACCAATACGTCCATCAATAATGACAATTTTGCGATGGTTTCGGAAATTTAACCGAGGATTAAATAGCGGTAAGACGGAAGGAAAAAAAACTTCAACTTCTCCACCTAATTCAATCAGCTCTTTGAAATTGCTCTTTTTTATTCCTCTAGAGCCCATCTCATCATAAAGTATTCTTACCTTTACACCTTGTCTACTTTTCTTCTTTAGTACAGTTAAAATTTTTTGACCTAAATTGTCCAGCTTAAAGATGTAATATTGGATATGAATATGATCTTTCGCAGCTAAAATATCTTCGATTAACGATTCAAACTTATCCTTACCATCCGTAAAGATTTCAACATGATTATCCTGTGTTAAAACTGAATTATTCGTTTTTAAATTCATATGAATTAAACTTTTATACTCTTCAACATAAGGTTCACGAAATTCAAGTGTGTCTTCTTCAATTGCATTTATTTGATAATCGATCAATTTATCAATACCGATATCTTTTTGACCGTCCCAACGGAATAAATGTTTTTTTCTAAGTTGTCGACCAAGAAGTAAATATAAGACAAATCCCAAAAATGGTAAAAAGAATAAAACAAGGATCCAAGCCCAAGCAGAAGATGCATCTTTTCTTTCTAAAAAGATCACGGTAATCGCAAACATTAAATTCAAAACAAACAATATCGGAAGAAACACATATGGGGTAAGAAGGATACTCACTATTATTGCACCTACTTCTCTATCAAAGTTTAAAAATGTGGAGACAATTAATTATTCCTATCTTCTATTACTCATATTGTTCTGCAAGGAAGTAAATGTCTGAAAAATCAAGATTCATTAGCTTTTGTTTATTAATAAAGAATTTGATTAATCCTGTGTCTCCCCACATAATTTTTTGTGCATCATTGGAAACGATTTGTAATAATAGTGTATCAAACCTTCTTAAAAAAGGAGAGTTTTTGCGCGTATCCTCATAAATAAAATATGGATATCCGCCTATTTTATGTTCTGCACCTAAAAAATGTTCAATATAGATATCTTCAACTGATCGTCCATTAGTAGGAGCTTCCTTGTAATGGGCTAATGGTTTCTCTAAAAAAGTATCAATACGATAGTCCATTGCGGAAACTGGCTCATATTCAGAAGTAAAGCTCAAAGCCATTTCTTCACCTATGGGAAATGGTTGATTATCAAAGTGTACCAAATGCTGCGAAGTATTATTCAACCCTGCAGTAGTCAATATTTCAGGATAGTATCTTATTTTAAAATAGTGTTGAAAGTACTGTTCTTCAACAGCAAGATTCGATTGGAAAATGGAGGGGGATATAAAAAATTGTAGAATTCCCTCTTTTGGAAAGGGCTCGAACTTTTGAATTTGTGAAAAGTTAATCTGTGCTAACAATGCCATTGTATGTCCATTTACATCTTTCGGGTATGAATAATTAATAGGTAAATATGCAGAACCAGAAAATTTACTATCAATCATTGAAGTACTTTTCGGAAAAGGGAGTATTTTGTTTAAAGGTAACAATGATTTTTCAACCGATGAACGTATACTTTCTAATTCTACAGGTAGATGTAAATGGTATAGTGACTTCATGATCAGTAGCCTCCGCGGTTATCAATTATAAAAAGTAGTGTACAATATTACTTTCCACATTTTTCATCTAGTTAAACCTAAAGAAAACATCACGTATTAGATGATACGTGATGCTATGCATTTTCATGTTCAATTCTTAATGTCTTTCTAGATGCTTTGAATGAAACGATTAACAATATCGATACGACAGCAATTATGATTGAAACCATATAACCAAATGAAGAATTGAATTTAAATAATGATGTAAAAAGTAAAGGACCAATAATTCGACCTAAGTTATCCATTGAATAGGATAATCCAGCGGCAGTTCCGTATCTTCCGCCAGATTCTTTCGTCGTTAAAGACACAACACATGTCCTAGCAAGGGCATTACCCGCTGTAAACACACAAAGTGCTAATCCTGCAAAGAATATGTTGGATGTAAAGACGATTAGCAATAATCCAATAGCTGTTAGTAGTTGTGCTCCCATTAACCATTTAGTTTCTGCGCCATCTTTAATTCTTCTAACTACCCCACCTTGAATACCTGCATCAACAAATCCGCTAAACATAAATAAGAATCCTAATTGTAGGGGAGTTATTTCAATTCGATCTATTTGGAATAATTGAAACGTTGCTTCTACTCCAGCTAAAATGAAAGTAACAATAAATGAAAATATAAATAAATAACGAACTCGATAACGGAATAACTCTGAAGCTCCTACTGGTACAATTGCTCGTTTGTTACCTTCGCCTCTGCGACTAGGTTCTTTTAATAGAACTAAACCGTAAATAAATAATAACGCAATTAAGATAGCTGAAACGATAAATGGAAGTTGTAAGTTTGTATGCCCAAGAACGCCTCCGATTGCAGGGCCAAAGATAAATCCAAGCCCAATGGACATTCCCATGATACCCATGTACATATTTCGATTTTCATTAGTTGATAGATCACTAATATAACCTGTAACGGCAGTGTAAAGTGCACCTGAGAATAATCCACCAATAATTCGAGATACATAAAGCATCCCTAATTGATCTATAAATATGCTGAAAATGACAAAGCTCAATGAGAATCCAATTAAGCCGATAAGAATCAATTGTTTTCTTCCGAATTTATCTGAAAGATAGCCCCAAACCGGTGCAGTGAAGAAGCTAGCCAGAGCGTAAACGGTTAATAAACCCCCGACGTGTATTTCACTCCAATGCTGATCGACAATAACTTCAGGTAAAACGGGAATGATAATGCCGAATCCAAGATAGACAAGGAATTGAATCGACATTAATAAAAGAATCTCTTTTTTCATAATAAACCTGCTTTCTTTACTACTCCTCATAAGTCAATTTTACAGTCCGATTCATAATGAAACAAGTTTGAAGGGTATGCGTTCTAGATAGAAAAAAATTTATTTAGGTTTGTTTGAATATTGAAAAATAAGGTAATACTATTTGAAAAGAGTAGTAACAAGATAGAGTTTAATAATTTTTGTGCAAAATACTTGACTTTTCAAAGTTGTAACAAAATTGAAAAGTATTTTCCAGGTAAAAAATGTTATGATATTCACAAGATACTATATTTAATTACAATTGAAACTTTTTTATAAGATAAACGTTTATATAATAGAGGAAAGGTTAGGTGGAAGTATGGCGAAAGAAGTAGACTTAAAGAAAATGGTTAAAAACTTATCTAAATTAGGTGTCACAGCATCAGTTACAAAGTCACGTCTAGAAATATTAAAAGTATTAACACCACCAATACAAACTCCACAAACATAACTTAAACATAAAACAAATTATAATCACACATTAATAAATGAGTATTACAAAAATCCTGACAGTTTTGATGTTAGGATTTTTTTTTGAAACCAAAAAATTACACCTCAGACTAAGTCCAAGGTGTAATAATGGTTATTCTTCTTCATCTAATGTAGAGAACATATATGTTCGATAATGGAACTTCATACTAAATACTAATCCTAATGCTAATGCATTCCCCATTAAAGAACTACCTCCATAACTAATGAAAGGCAATGGTATACCGGTAATAGGGAGTAATTGAATAGTCATACCGATGTTTTCAAAAACATGGAATGTAATCATTGCAATAATTCCGGCACATACATAAGTACAGAAAGGATCTTTTAACAACAATGTAGTTTTTGTTAGATGATAGATCAGTAGGAAGAACAAACAGATAAGAAGGCTAGCGCCTACAAATCCCCATTCTTCGCCAATGACTGAGAATATAAAGTCAGTATGGTTTTCTGGAACATAAACTTCTCTACCCATATAGCCTTTCCCTGTTATTTCACCCGAACCAATGGCATTTAAAGAGGTAATTAAATGATATCCATCGCCTCCGGTATTTAAATACGGATTTATCCATGAATTAATACGAGCGAATTGATATGTTTTAAAACCAAACGTATCCTTCAGGAATTCCTGCATATTAACCGCCATCCATAGTAATGACCCACCGATTGAAGCTGTACCAACGAATATCGGAAGTATTATTTTCCAAGAGATACCGGCTACTATGACTAATGCGGCTGTAATGGCTAAAAATACTAGGGATGAACCTAAGTCTGGTTGAGTCATGATAAATGCTAACGGAATGAACAATGCAATACCGATTTTAATTAATAAAAGTAAATCAGTTTTAATGGATTTAACAGAGTATTTAAGATGGTGCTTACTAATTAACTGCGCTGTGGCTAAGATATAAAAGGTTTTCATAAATTCAGAAGGCTGGATATTCCCAAAAGGAAGGTTATACCAACTTTTAGCCCCATTAATCTTTTGCCCAATTTGACCTTGTCCTTCTGGCATAAAAATAAGCAATACTAGTAAAAAGATCCCGAACCCATATAAATACCATGACATTTTTTTATATTGGTCAGGTTCAAAATACATAACAAATGATACAATTACTGCACCAATTACATACCATTGAAGTTGTTTAATAACAAAGTTTGCAGTATATTGCCCTGTAGTTTGAGCAGATGAAATTGCTAGTAAACTAATGATTAAAAATGCAAATAATATAAAAATAAGCGGCCAATCTAGCCTCTTCGTAAAGTTACGATCATTTTCCATTGTTTCACCTATATTTTGTATATTTCCTTATGTTCACGACTGACATAAAGTGATTTAATAAACTTATCATATTATATCGTAAAATACGTCTTAAAGGATAATTTATAAACATAAAACGAAATCACTATGAAAATGTTTCAAAATGAAACAATAACACATATAATAACTTTTGTAGCGAACTATTGGAGCGTGAATCATCATGTCAAAAATTAAAAAGACATCTGAGGAATTTATTCACCACTTATATGTACATATGAATGAAATCGACCAATTTGTCATTTTTAGCGGCTTATCTATAAAACAGTTTGTCTCAGCTTTTAATCCGATGTCGAATATTTTACTATTAAAACACAGTTATGAAGATGGCTCTTTTAATATGCACACTCAGTTAGACTTTGTATCCAAAGAGGAAGTGCAAAACTTTGTAAAACGTGTTTCTGATTTAAAAAGTGATTTATGTTGGATTGATTTCGCTGATGAAAGAGGTTTGAACAAACTTACTCCAATGGAACAAGCTAAACTATTATATTTAAGCCATAAAAAGGAACCTATTGGTACACCTTTTTCAGAAAAACTGTCGAATCGATTTGTTTATCATTCATCTGATTTAGAAAAGTCGATTAAAATATATTTTAGAAATTTGGATGATGCAGAAATACTTGTTACTCACGTTTTTAATATGATAATAAGGGAAAAATTGGGTAATGGTGGACTGTTCCGAAAGAAAACTAAAAATACGTTTCCAATGATTGATCCTGATTTTTTAAAAGCGTATCGTCCATATGCTAAGGATGGAGCGTTAATGTCTCTAACTAAATTAGAAAAGCCTAAGCGTTTTGAAATTGAAGTACGAACACTAGCTGATTATGATTTCCCTGATGAAGTATGGGATGATTTAGATGTTATTTTAAATCAGAGCTATGATGATCTCATTAAAATCCCTTAAAACTCCCTCTGTCAATGGTAAAATCCGGTGGAACGACGGGGAGTTTTTTTCGTCCTTACAGATAAGGATAAGGATACATTGAGTTTTCGATTTCGTGATAAACTTGAATTATTGAATACTGGAGGGTAAATGATGAAAAAGACTATAGGATTGTTATATGGAGGCAAGTCTGCTGAACATGAAGTATCGTTATCAACTGCGTTAGCGGTTATTAAAGCGATTGACTTTGGAAAATATGATGTGCATCCAATTTACATTACATTGAATGGAGAATGGCGTAAAGGCCCACAAATAACGCAACCAGTTGAGTCAGTAGAACAATTGCAAATCGATAGTGATCTAAATAGTAGTGCAAATAATATTACAAAATTTATCGTAAATGAAAATGGAGAACAAGTAAAATTTGATGTTGTTTTTCCATTGTTACACGGCACAAATGGCGAAGACGGTACGGTTCAAGGGTTACTAGAAGTGCTAAACATCCCTTATGTAGGTAACGGAGTACTAGCATCGGCAACAGGTATGGATAAAGTAGTAATGAAACAACTATTTGAAATAGCTGGTTTAAACCAAGTGCCATATGTCCATTTTTTACGTCATGATTGGGTGAAAAACCAAGATACTATAATACAAAGTTGCGAAACTACATTAGCATGGCCAATGTTTGTAAAGCCTGCTAATTTAGGTTCAAGTGTTGGGATTAGTAAAGCATCAAATCGAGAAGAACTAGTCAAAGCAATCCAATTTGCCCTGAAATATGACCGCAAGATTGTTGTTGAACAAGGTGTAATTGCAAGAGAAATTGAAATGGCTGTTCTTGGAAATAATAATCCGAAGGTATCCGTAGCTGGCGAAATTAAACCCAATACTGATTTTTACGATTACGAATCTAAATATAAAGACAATTCCACATCATTAATTATCCCTGCGGAAATTAGTGAATCTGTTTATACAACAATGAAAGATATGGCAATTCGTGCATTTAAAATACTAGACTGTTCAGGGTTAGTAAGATCTGATTTCTTTGTAACAGATCAAGACGAAGTTCTTATTAACGAAGTAAATACAATGCCAGGATTTACACCTGTCAGTATGTATCCATTGCTTTGGCAAAACACAGGTGTAAGCTATCCGCAGTTAATTGATACTTTAATTGAGCTAGCTATTGAGCGTCATGAGGAAAAACAATTACTTCAATACAATAAAGACTAAAGTGGGTTTAACATGAAAAAGACATTAGAAGAAATTGCAAATTGGTTACAGGTAGATTGTGGAGATTTTGGTGAAACAGTGATTACTGGCGTATCAATTGATACACGAACAATCAAAAAAGGTGATTTATTTATCCCATTCCGTGGTGAAAAAGTAAACGGTCATCAGTATGTGGCAAAGGCATTTGAAAACGGTGCTGCTGCAACACTTTGGATGAAGGATGAGCCTAATCCTCCAAGTAATGTACCAGTATTATTTGTAGAGGATTCTGAAATAGCATTACAAGAAATGGCACGTAGCTATCGGAATGAGCACAAGGCAATCTTTATAGGGATTACTGGATCAAACGGTAAAACTTCATCAAAAGACATATTAGCAAGTGCACTATCACCCTATTATAAAGTTCAAAAAACTATAGGTAATTTTAACAATCAGTTAGGGTTGCCAATTACAATTCTTTCCTTAGATGAAGATACCGAGATCGCCGTTCTAGAAATGGGAATGAGTGGCTTTGGAGAAATTGAATTTTTATCAAAATTAGCGAAACCTCAATATGTGGTTATAACCAATATCGGTGAAGCACATATGCAAGACCTTGGTTCTAGGGAAGGGATTGCAAAAGCAAAATTTGAAATCATTAAAGGACTCAATGAAAACGGAATTCTTTTCTATGACGGTGATGAGCCTTTATTACAAAATCTTGTAGGGAAAGAACCGAATTTAAATGTAGAATCGTTTGGTTTTAACCAAGAGAATTCATTAATTGCTTCAAATATCATTACTACTGAAAAAGGTAGTCATTTCACAGTGCGCGGAGAGCTAAATGGTGAATTCTTTATACCTGTATTAGGAAAACATCAAGTGAAAAATGCGTTGAATGCAATGTTAATTGCAAAATCTATTGGTTTAAGAGATGACCAAATCCATTTTGGAATTGAACAGGCTAAACTAACTGATATGCGTATGCAACTAATACCAACAAATAAAAATATTCTTTTTATTAATGATGCTTATAATGCTGCGCCAACGTCTATGGCTGCTGCTATTCAATTCATACAAACAACTACAATGCGTCCAGAAAAATGGCTAGTGCTAGGTGATATGCTTGAACTAGGCGATGATGAGAAATCATTTCACGAGAGTATCGCTGAAGTGATTAATGAGAAGGAAATTGAAAGAGTCTGCCTTTTTGGATCACGTATGCATTGGTTATATGAGAAATTACGGAACAAATATCCGAATGATAAATTAATTCATACAAATGATGATTATCAACAAATCGTTCAATACATCAATCAGCACGCAAATGAAAATTCCCTTATTTTATTAAAGGGCTCAAGAGGTATGAAATTAGAAACAATTCTAGAATCATTTAAATAAAACTAAAAAGGTCCCAAGGGTAAAGGTTATTTACTTTTGGAACCTTTTTATAAATATATTTGAGAATGATCCTCTATTGTTCGGATTATATGTAATAAATGGGCGATGCATTATTTAAGCAATAAAGTACAAAATAAATACTGTACCTGTTAGTAGCGCTAATTCAAAATAAGTTTAGATGGATAGGCTAGTTATTTGAATAATTAATATTTATTTGGTAAGGAGCTTTATCGTTGCATATCGATACAAGGGCATGATAGACTATTAAAAGCAATGGATACATTTTGCGAAGGCTCTTCATTTGTTGAAGGGTGCTTTTTTTTGAATTTACGGTTTTATTCTATTATTTAAAACTTTTTAATTTGTACATGTAGAATGAACCGCTCGGCAAAGACCGGGCTTTCCTTTTCATATAAAACAGCTCTTGTAAAAGAGATCTATTAATTTATCGGAAACGTTCCACTATTTAGGCTCGACATTGCCGAATATACTTCATCTGAATGTAACCATTTGTCAACTTATAGGAAAAAAGGAGATTGAAATAGTTTGACAAATTTTTCAGAATTAAACATCAGCGAATCAACATTACGTTCATTAAAACGAATGGGGTTTGAAGAAGCAACACCAATCCAAGAAGGAACAATTAAGTTTGGTTTAGAAGGAAAAGACATTATTGGTCAAGCACAAACGGGTACTGGTAAAACTGCTGCCTTCGGTATTCCACTTATTGAAAAAATTGATACAAATAATCCAAATATCCAAGGTTTAATTATTGCTCCAACTCGTGAATTAGCAATTCAAGTTTCAGAAGAGCTTTATAAAATTGGTTACGATAAACGTGTTAAAATTTTGTCTGTTTACGGTGGGCAAGATATCAGCCGTCAAATTCGTGCACTAAAAAATAGACCGCAAATCATTGTTGGTACGCCAGGTCGTATTATTGACCATATTAACCGACACACATTAAAGCTTGAAAATGTTCAGACTTTAATATTAGATGAAGCAGATGAAATGTTAAATATGGGCTTTATCGATGATATCAATGCGATTTTAGAAAAAGTACCAGCTGAAAGACAAACATTGTTATTCTCAGCTACTATGCCACCGGCAATCCGTAAAATTGCTACAACATTTATGAAAACTCCTGAAGAAGTTAAGATAAAATCAAAAGAAATGACCGTTGAAAATATCGACCAATATTTCGTAAAATCACAAGAACGTGAAAAATTTGATATTTTAACTCGTTTATTAAATGTACACCAACCTGAGTTAGCAATTATCTTCGGACGTACAAAACGTCGTGTAGATGAACTTGCTCAAGCTTTAACTCTTCGTGGTTACCTAGCTGAAGGAATACATGGAGACTTAAGCCAAGCGAAACGTCTATCTGTACTTAGACAATTCAAAGAAAATAAAATCGATATCCTTGTTGCAACAGATGTTGCTGCACGTGGTCTTGATATTTCTGGTGTAACGCATGTGTATAACTTCGATATTCCACAAGATCCTGAAAGCTATGTTCACCGTATTGGTCGTACTGGACGTGCAGGAAAATCTGGTCTAGCAATTACATTTGTTACTCCAAGAGAAATGGGTTATTTACGTATAGTGGAAGAAACAACGAAAAAACGTATGACACCACTACGTCCGCCTACAGAATCGGAAGCACTTGCTGGTCAACAACAACAAGCAATGGAATCATTAGTTGAAATCGTACAGGCAAATGATTTAGGTGATTACCGTATCTTAGCTAATCAATTGTTAGAAGAATATGATGCAGTGGATTTAGTTGCTGCAGCAATTAGATCGATGACAAAAGAACCTGTTGATACTCCTGTTACAATTTCAGAAGAACGTCCTTTACCAATGAGAAAAGAACGCTCTAGTAGTAGTCGTGGTGGTAGCCGTGGAGATCGTGGTCCACGCCGTGATGGTAATCGTGGAGGAAGCCGTAGTGGTGGTGGCCGTGGAGAACGCTCTGGCCGTCGTGAAGGTGGCCGCCGAGAAGGTAGCGGTACTAGCACTGAACGTCGTCGCCCACGTCGTCGTGATAGCTAATTTTAATCGACTAAATTTGAACTGTACCTCAATTGTTAGAACATCTGACAATTGGTGGTACAGTTTTTTTATTTTCATCATTTTTTTTGAGTCTGTACACGTATTCAAAAGCATGCGATTAATATGAAGAAATGGGGAATTTGAGGAATCTGGACTTATTATATAATATGTCGTATATATAATAGGGTAGTTGGGAAAATTCATTCGTTTATTTTGTTCAGATTAAAAATCTATTAGTATTGAAACATATAACATTTTTATTCGTATGAAAGATAGAAAGATGAGGTGTGTGTGTTGAGAAATGAGCCAATTCATCGAATTCCTAGAAAAGGCCTCACTGTGTGGCGTTTATATGGCATGATCAGTACTATTACCGCAATCATATTAGCTGGTGTTATAGGTTTTTTAACTTATAGATTCCAGTGGCCAACCTTAATCTATTACTTAATGATTTGCCTAATAATTATATTGGCAATATTATCTATATTGGTTTTGCCTGCCATACGTTGGGAGCATTGGCGATACGATGTAAGAGAACACGAAATTGAAATCCAAAGTGGATTATTTGTTGTGAAAAGAACAATGATTCCAATGGTGCGGGTTCAACATGTTGATTCTGCACAAGGGCCCATTTTAAAGAAATATAATCTTGCTAACATATCTATTTCAACAGCAGCAACAACTCATACAATTCCAATGCTTATTTCAGAAGATGCGGATCTAATGAGGAAAAGGATATCTGAATTGGCAAGGGTGGCTGAAGATGATGTCTAAACAAACGTATATACTTCATCCAATTTCAGCGATTATTAATTTCTTAAAAGGGTTAAAAGAACTTATTATACCAATCGCTATTATTGTATTAACAAGAATATTTAACAAATCAGATGAGTTGAACTTTTGGACCGAGTTATTACCGATAATCATTATAGGTGTACCGGTTATTTTTTATTTATTGTTTGGGATAACAAAATGGGCAACCTTTCGATATTGGTTTGAAGAGGATGAACTTCGTGTAGAATATGGACTGTTTGTTAAAAAGAAACGTTATATTCCGTTTGAGCGTGTACAATCCCTAAATTATAGAGAAGGAATTTTTCATCAGCTATTTGGTTTGGTTCAAGTGATGGTTGAAACAGCAGGAAGTACAAATGGAAAACCAGAAGTAGAGTTAACAGCTATTACTAAAGATGCCGCAAAACGAATAGAAGAGGAAATGGAAAATGCAAAAAGTTCCCAAATAGAAAGGGAACTTAAAAACGCTGATGTTAATAAAGAGATAGTGAGTGATTCGAAAGGCAAAGTCATCCACAAAATGTCAAATAGGGATCTGATAGTATTAGCTACTACATCTAATAGTATTGGCGTAGTGCTAGCGGGGATCGCAGCTATTTTAGGACAGTTCTCGGAATATATTCCTTATGATTTAGTTTTTGAAGAGATAAGGGTTTTCGTCCAGTTCGGTGTATTAATAGTTATTTTTATACTGATTGTAGGATTATTAATTGCGTGGCTACTTTCCATTGCTTTAACATTTTTAAGCTATTACGGCTTTTCAGTAAGTGAAGAGTCAGGCAAGTTGATTGTTACTAAAGGAATGCTGGAAAAGAAAAAGGTTACAATCCCGTTAAACCGAGTTCAAGCTATTAAAATTGTTGAAAATCCTTTAAGACAATTATTTGGCTATGCTTCAGTCGTGGTAGAAAGTGCTGGTGGTGCAGTTGGTGAGAGGGATAAAAAAATGACCTTATTACCACTAATAAAGAAGAAGCAACTTGCTCCAATCCTTAATGAGTTATTTCCTCAATTTCAATTGGAACTAGACCTCCATAGACCGCCTAGCAATGCAAAAGCCTTTTTCTATAGATTATATTTTCTTTGGGTAGTTCCGTTAATTGGATTATGCTCATACTTCTATTATCCGCTTGGTTTATTTTCTATTCTTTTAGTGATTCCGGTAATTTTATTTGGTATTTGGCAATTTCACACAACAGGATATGGAATTTGTGAAAACCAACTAACAATCGTATATCGAAATATCAGTCGAATTACATTTTTGGTGGAGAAAAAACGAATACAAGTTGCAGAAAGAAAACAAAGTTATTTCCAAAAGAGAAGAAACTTAGCATCTATACAAACAACGGTAATGTCTGGTATGACTGGAGCAACAGCCAAAGCAACACACTTAAGTATTAATGATGCCAATGTTATTTTAGACTGGTTTGAAAACAAAGAGAATATAAAATCTAACTGAAATAATGAGAGAGGGGTGCCTAGAAAGTAAAACTTTCTAGACACCCCTTTTAAATTAATTATTTTTTATTTCGCCAACGTAAAATGTTTTTTGGAGTAAAGTAAACGAGACCTAAAATAAATCCAGTGGCTAGCCCACCTAGATGACTCATAATGTTAATTCCAGGTTGAATGAATGAGATAATTACACTAATGACAATAATCGGTAAAATGACTTGTTTTAACTGAGGCATTGTATGTCTTGTATAGTAAACTAAAGCAGCAAACGCCCCAAATATTCCGTAAATGGCACCACTAGCACCGACACTAGCGTAAAATGGATCTTGGAAAACAAATGTAAAGACATTTCCAAATATACCTGCTAATAAATAGATTGTTAAAAACCTTGCTTTACCAGCAATTCTTTCGAGCTCAGGGCCGAATAGAAATAACGAAAACATATTAAATAGTACATGGAAAAAATCTGCATGTAGAAAAGTTGACGTTATAACGCGCCACCATTCACCATTTGCAATTAATAGGTTGTAACTAATACCATAAGTAAAGATCATTTCCTTCAAATCAGCTGGTATTGTAAGTATATAAATAATAAAATTAATCGCTATGATAAAAGAAACGGTTGGGTAAAACTTAATAAATTGTTTAAAATTTTCCCTTCTAATAAACATATATCCACCTCGATTTAAAAACATTATACATCGTAACGAAACAGGAAGAAAAGGAGAATGTCTATGATTAAAGGAATAGGTTTAGATATTATAGAAATTTCAAGGATAAAAAAAGCAGACGAGCATGAGAAATTTAGAAATCGTATCTTATCTCACCTAGAACTTCAAGAATACAACAAATTGTCCAATATAAGAAAAATTGAGTTTTTAGCTGGAAGATTTGCAGCAAAAGAAGCATATGCTAAAGCAAATGGGACAGGAATAAGAGAGGGGTGTGAATTTCATCAGATAGAAATTTTGAATGATGAGTTAGGGAAACCGATTTTATATTTCAATCGTCTAAAAGTTAATGGGTTTGTTAGCATTACACACACGAAAGAATATGCAGCTGCACAAGTTCTATTAATGGATTAGTTCTGTTGTTTAATAAATTGTTAGATTGTCCAAAAGTGATAGCATAAAGTTATACTCATACTCATATATTTGTCCTATCGAGAAATAGAAAGGATGGAATTTTGCGACAACGAGTAATTGCTTTTATCGTATTGTTGTTAGGTGTACTAGTGATAGCAGCATGTGGTAATCAATCAAAGGAAGACGTTTTAAAGGATTTAAGCAACAAATGGAGTAATGTGAACGGCTATGAGCTAGACGCGACAATGGAAATTAAGACTGGTAGTGAACCTAGAATTTATGATGTTAACGTTTGGCATACTAAACCAGATTTTTATCGAGTAAAAGTAACGCAAAAAGGTGAAGATGTTACGCAAATGATTATTCGTAACAAAGAAGGCGTCTTCGTTGTTACACCTTCTCTTAGAAAAACGTACAAGTTCCAAAGTGAATGGCCAAAACAAAATAGCCAAGCCTACCTAATTGGTGCTTTAGGAGAAGACTTACTTGCTGATGAAAACGTTACGATGGAAGAAGATGAAAATAACTACATCTTCCAAGCAGCAACACGTAATAATCATAAGAGTGTAATGCCATCACAAGTGATTACAGTGGATAAGAAAACAAAACTTCCTAAAACAGTCTCTGTTCTTAACGAAGCTGGGGAAGAACAATTATTGATCACATTCAGTAAGATTGATTTAGGTACTCAGCATAAAGAAGAAGAATTTGCGGTTGAAAAGTTTGCTGAGCAAAATAGCAATACGACTGGAGCTATAGAAACTCAAGAATTCCAAGTACATTATCCTGTTCTACAATGGGAAGGTACGACTTTGATGGATGAAAAGAAAATTGTTGAGGATGGAACTGAACGTGTAATCCTTACATTTGAAGGTGAGAAATCCTTTACTTTAATGGAACAACCTATTGTTTACGATGAAGAATCAACAGTACCTGTATTTGCACCTGGTGATCCAGCAGATCTAGGATTTACAATTGGAGCAATTACGGACAACTCTATTAGTTGGGAACAAAATGGCGTTTCATTCTTCCTTGCTACGAACAACTTATCAAGAGAAGAAATGATTGAAGTTGCTTCTTCTGTTATTCCTGGAGGGTTAAAATAATCTTCGGCATTTCCTAATTGATTCGTAGCTTTATTCAGTTCAGTGGGGGTACAACCCCCCTGGCTGAATGAAATTTTTACTATCTTAATGGACATGCTGTTACTATGGATCTTGTAAGTTTAGAAAAAGAAAGTAATTTACATTTACCTTATTAACAATACAAAATTTTTAAAATTTTAGAAAAATTAATACACAATCTACCAGTTATTCTCTATTATAAATTTAGAAACATACAAATGAGGGAAGTAAAATGACAACATTACAATACTACCGTCCTACTCGTGCAATTATTAATTTAGAAGCTATCAAACAAAACGTTCGCAATTTAAAGAATTTCCTTCAACCAGACGTACAAATAATAGCGGTTGTAAAAGCAAATGGGTATGGTCATGGGGACATTAAAGTAGCAGAAGCTGCAATTGAAGCAGGAGCTACTATGCTAGCTGTTGCAACTCCTGAAGAGGCACTCCATTTACGTCAGTCATTTGCTAATATTGATATTTTGATTTTGGGTTATTCCCCAATTTCTTTCGCAAAAGTTGCCGCAGAAGAAAATATTACCTTAACGGTATATTCTTCAGATTGGGTTAAACAAGTAAAAGTGGATTCAAATCATCCTTTGAAGGTACATATAAAAGTTGATACTGGTATGGGGAGAATCGGTGTTACTTCTGCTGATGAATTACTGGATCTTTATGAGGAAATCGAAAAGGTAGATAGTTTATTAGTAGACGGTCTTTTTACTCATTTTGCTACAGCTGATGAGGAAGATGATTCTTACTTTATGAAGCAAGTAAATAAATTTAAAAAATTCGTTGAAGCTTTACCTAATAGACCTAGGATTATCCATGCTGCTAATACAGCAACAATGTTAGTAAAAGATCCAACTCTTCAATTTGATGCAGTACGTTTTGGAATCTCTATGTATGGACTAGCTCCTTCTCAATACGTTAAAACGATATTGCCTTTTACGATTGAGCAAGCATTTTCATTAGAATCTGAATTAGTTGCCGTAAAACTTTTACATAAAGGCGAATCAGTTGGGTATGGCGCTACATATACTGCCAAAGAATCTATGTATGTTGGCACAATTCCAATTGGCTATGCTGATGGTATGATTAGAAAATTAAGTGGTCAAGAAGTACTAATAGATGGGAAACGTGTTCCTATTATCGGAAGAATATGTATGGATCAATGTATGATTGCATTACCTACTGCATATAATATAGGTGAGAAAGTAACTCTAATCGGAAAACAAGATGAGGAAGTAGTAACAATTGATGAATGGGCAGAAAAAGCGGAGACTATCAACTACGAAATTCCATGTATTATAACTGCTAGAGTGCCTAGAATCTATTCAAAATAATAAATTTCGACAAAAATCTCAACAAAAACCGCTATAATCACAAGAAATGTCTAATTATAAAATATCTTGTCTTTTCAACTACCATTTCAAATGATAGAATAAGTAGAAGAATTGGTACGGTTTTTGTGGAGGTGCTTGTTTTGTACGCGAAAAAAGTTGATGAGGTATTAAAGGAAGTTAGACTTACTTTTCCTCAAGAAATGTTTATGGAATTGAATTCACTTGAGCAAAAATCTGCACGCAATGAGGAATATGTTGTCATTGCGACTCGTAGATTATCAACGCACAAGCAACCAAATCAAATACGGGAAGCTTTAATGAAAGGCTATGTAGAAATGTCACAAATCAATCTATCTATTAGTAGTGAATGTCTGCATGCTGAATATGAAGCAGAGCATACAGTGGAGCGTCTCGTAAGCGGGGGATGAAAATTTGATTGTGAAACGAGGGGACGTTTTCTTTGCGGATCTTTCCCCAGTGGTAGGATCTGAACAGGGTGGAACAAGACCTGTATTAATCATTCAAAATGATATTGGAAATCGATTTAGTCCTACAGTAATCATTGCTGCAATAACAGCGCAAATTCAAAAAGCAAAATTACCGACCCACGTTGAAATCGATGCGAATAAATACGGATTCGAAAGAAATTCAGTAATTTTGCTTGAACAACTGAGAACGATAGATAAGTCGAGGTTAACCGACCGAATAACGCAGTTAGATGATGAACTGATGGATAGAGTAGATGAAGCGCTTGAAATAAGTTTGGGGTTAATGAAATTTTGAATACATAAAACAAAAGGCATTGAAAACTAAAAGTTTTCAATGCCTTTTTAATCTATTTTTTATAGGGTGAAATGACCATTTCTAAATAACTATATAACAATCTGGTATAATGTCGATAACATATATTAGAAATACTTTAATCTTTTGGTAAAATAATAGATATATAAATGTGGGGGTGCAGTAGTGAAAACTATACTTGAAGTAAGTATACATACAGAATCAGATATAATAACTGCACGTCAAGTCGCACGTGAAACTGCAAAATCTATCGGTTTTGACATAGTAGATCAAGCTAGAATTGTAACTGCCTTAGGGGAAGTGGCAAAGAATATTATTATGTATGCACACCTTGGGTTTATCACGATAAGATTTATAGAAAATGAAGTTAATAAAGGTATATCTATCACAGCAGTCGACAAAGGTCCGGGTATTTTAGATATTAAAAGCGTTTTAGATGAGAGTAATACAAAAGGGTTAGGTGCAGGATTACCAGGTGTTCGAAGATTAATGGATACATTAGAAATTGAATCGGACGTAGGAAAAGGAACAAAAGTCCGTATGGAAAAATGGTTAAGATAAGGTGGGTATATGGAGCAATTATTAAGAGACTATAAACAGTTTTTGTCTGACTATATTACAAATCTTAAAGAACAAAATCTTTATAATGGTCAGAATTATGTTAGACAACTAATACAAAAAAACGTAGCACCAGAAGATGTTATAAACATTCATCGAAAAGCGGTTGACGAAATTTTTGATGGACTTCCAGAATCACTGTCGCATGCATACGACTTTTTAATTGAAGTAATGGTTCAATACGGTTTAAAAACTAGAGAGCACCAAAGTCTTCTTGTTCAGAAGGAAGAATTAAGAATAGAGATGGATATTGCAGCTAGGATTCAGAATATTTTGTTAAAAACTACTATCCCAAAGCTAGAAAAGTTGGATATTGGTATGATTTCAGAACCAATTCGAAAAATGAATGGTGATTACGTTCACTTTATATACGATGAGCGAAATGATCTCAGTGTCGCTGTTGCTGATGTGGTAGGGAAAGGCGTACCTGCTGCATTGTGTATGTCAATGGTGAAAAACGGACTAGAGACATTGGAATATGGCAATTATGAACCTTCTTATATTTTACAAGTCTTAAATCGTATTATTGAAAAAAGTGTTGATGATGGAATGTTTGTATCCTCGTTTTATGGTCGATACGATCTTGAAAAAGGTATTTTAACATATAGTTCAGCTGGACATGAGCCTGCATTATATTTTAATTCTAACGATGGCTCATTTTATGACCTTGAAAGTAAAGGGTTATTACTAGGGGTTATGCCTGAAGTAAAATATCCTCAGTTTAATATTCAATTAGAAGAAAACGATTTTATTATGATTGTGACAGATGGTGTAACAGAGATTCGTAACTATGAAGTGGCAGAATCCCGTAAATTGTTAAAGGAAATTGCATTCACGCTAAGACATCTTTCGGCACAAGAAATGTGTGAAAAAATTTATGTGGAATTACAAAGATTACAAGACTACAACTTAAATGATGATTTTACGATAGTCATTTTAAAAAAATAATTTATAGTTTCAATGATGAAAAAATCGGGAATTATATTATATTCACATGGAGGTGCTCTTAATATGGAATTGAATATACATTTTCATAAAGAGAATAATATTTTAAAGGTATTTATAGAGGGTGAAATCGACACATTTACTGCGCCGAAATTGCGTGATGAACTAGAGGCTATCGACATCGATTCTCTTGTATTTATAGAATTAGACTTATCAAAAGTGGTATATATGGATAGTACAGGCCTAGGGGTTATTGTTGCTATTTATAAAAAAGTAACACGTCAGGATGGTAACTTGAAACTGGTAGGTTTATCTAATCGATTGGAACGATTATTTGCTATTACTGGATTAAGTGAATTGATGAATATTGAAGCTGATGTGAAGGTGGTGTAGTGGGATGAAGGCATTTGACTATGTAGAAATTAGAGTACCCGCAAAACCACAATATGTAAGTGTTATAAGATTAGCAATATCAGGATTAGCTACCCGCGTTGGCTTTTTATATGACGAAATTGAAGATATAAAAATTGCAATAAGTGAGGCCGTCACAAATATAGTCCACCATGCATATGAAGATGAAAATGGGGATATCATCATTGGTTGTGCTCTATATACGGATAAAATTGAAATAATGGTTACTGACTATGGTAAGAGTAGCTTTGATTTTGAAGAAACAAAGTTAAAAGTCGGACCATATAAACAAAGTGATAGCATTTCTCAATTAAGAGAAGGAGGACTTGGTCTATTTTTAATGGAGACATTAATGGACGAGGTAAAGGTTAATAATGAGGGTGGCGTTACTGTTTTCATGACAAAGTTTGTCAAGAGAGAGCAGGTGAAAGAGCATGTCCAAACTGATGAGACATAGCGATTCCGAACAAGAGCTATTATCTTTGTTTGTAGAAGCACAAAAAGAAGGAAATGAGGATGCCCAAACACAACTAGTTTTAAAATATCAATTTCTAGTTGAATCAATAGCTAAAAAGTACTCTCATACTAAATCAAACTATGATGATATTTATCAAGTTGGCATGATCGGATTACTTGGGGCAATACGAAGGTATGACCCTTCTTTCGGGAGAGCATTTGAAGTTTTTGCTGTGCCTACGATTATAGGAGAGATTAAACGATTCTTACGCGATAAAACTTGGGATGTACACGTTCCAAGAAGAATAAAGGAATTAGTCCCTAGAATAAAATCGGCGGTTGATAGTTTAACATACCATCTTCAGCGATCACCATCCATACCAGAAATCGCCGACTATTTAGAAGTGCAAGTAGAGGATGTTTTAGAGGCAATGGAGATGAGTAAAAGCTATCATGCGTTGTCTATGGATAGACTAATAGAGTCTGATATTGATGGAAATACAGTATCGTTATTAGATTTAGTGGGCGAAGAAGAAATTGGGTATGAACTGATTAATTCAAGAATGGCATTGTCTGATTGCATAGGGTTATTATCAGAACGTGAACAAGAAATAATAAAACTAACGTATTTTAACCAAATGAGTCAAAAGGAAGTTGGAGAAAAAATCGGAATCTCACAAATGCACGTTTCAAGAATTCAAAGGCAAGCAATAAAAAAACTACAAGAAGCAGTGTTTACTAGTGGAAGGGTATAAAAGTATAAAAAAACTATGAGGCTGTCTTACAGAGAATATCTGTTAAGTCCGCCTCATTCTTCTTAAAGTTTGTAATGTTAAGGGCTACATTTATGTTATGGGTTTCACCCATTACTTATAAAAGTAATGATGGTAATAGAAGTAAATAGAAAATAAATGTTAAAATAAATCGACTTACACTTGAAAGGCAGTGGAAAAATGAGTGATAAGAAAATGTTACAAACGATCGCCGTAGATACAAAAGTGAAGCCACATCAAGTGGAGGCTGTAATAAAGCTTTTGGAAGATGGCAACACAGTACCGTTTATTGCCCGATATCGAAAAGAAGTAACAGGCTCCTTAGACGAAGTACAAATAAAATCAATCGAAGACCGTTATCATTACATTCAACAACTCGAAAATAGAAAAGAAGAAGTCATCCGCTTAATCGATGAACAAGGAAAGTTAACGGAAGAATTAGCTGCAGAAATTAACTCAGCGACTGTTCTTCAACGTGTAGAAGATTTATATCGACCATACAAGCAAAAGAGAAGAACAAAAGCAACGATTGCTAAAGAAAAAGGATTAGAAACTTTAGCCACAAAACTTCTTGAATTTACTAAAGAAGATGCTGGTGTTTTAGCGACTGCATTCTTAAATGAAGAAAAAGGTGTTACAAACATCGAGGAAGCAATAGCAGGTGCTAAGGATATACTTGCTGAAATGTTCGCTGATGATGCATCTGTAAGAGATAAAATCCGTAAACTTTCTTGGCAAGAAGGCCGTATAACAACGAATGTGAAAGATGCAAACAAAGATGAGAAAAAAGTATTTGAAATGTATTACGAATATGAAGAACCAATTAAACACATTGTTCCTCATCGTACACTAGCGATTAACCGAGGAGAAAAAGAGGAAATTCTGAAAGTGTCTATTCAGGTTCCGATTGAAAGAGTTCTTCAAATTATGGAGAAGCAATGGATCCCAGTTAATTCTTCGTCTCCATCTATTCCTTATGTACGTGAAGCAATAGAAGATGGGTATAAACGATTAATCCAACCATCTATTGAGCGTGAGCTTAGAAACGAATTAACCGAAAAGGCAGAAGCGCAAGCCATCCATATTTTTTCTGAAAACTTAAGAAGTCTATTACTTCAACCACCGATTCGTGGGAAAATGGTTCTTGGAGTTGACCCTGCGTATCGAACAGGCTGTAAATTAGCGGTTGTTGATGAAACTGGGAAAATGTTAGAAGTAACAGCAATCTACCCCCACCCACCTAAACCAGACGTAGAGAAATCTAAAACGGTAGTGAAAGCAATTTTGGACAAGTACCCTATTAGTATCATTGCAATTGGAAATGGAACTGCTTCGCGTGAAACAGAACAATTTATTGCAGATGTACTTAAAGAGGTAATTGATAAGGATATTTCATATGTTATTGTAAATGAAGCAGGTGCCTCAGTTTATTCAGCTTCTGAAGTTGCACGCGCGGAATTTCCTGATTTACAGGTAGAGCAAAGAAGTGCAGTATCCATAGCAAGAAGATTGCAAGATCCGTTATCGGAGCTTGTAAAAATTGAACCAAAAGCAGTAGGTGTCGGACAATATCAGCATGACGTTTCTCAAAAGAAATTAGCTGAGTCTTTAACTTTTATTGTTGAAACGGCGGTTAACCAAGTTGGTGTGGATGTAAATACTTCATCGGTGTCGTTATTGCAATATGTTTCGGGTTTATCAAAAACAGTTGCCGAAAATATTGTTTCAGCGCGAAGTGAAGTTGGTAAATTTACTTCTCGTACACAGTTAAAAAAAGTACCTCGTCTTGGTGCTAAAACCTATGAACAAGCAATTGGCTTCTTACGTATTCCTGATGCAAAAAATCCGCTAGATGGTACGGGGATTCACCCTGAAAGCTATGAGTTAGCAGAAGAGATATTGAAAATAGTGGGGCTGTCTAAAAAGGATGTTGGGACAACTGCATGCGAAGAAGCGCTGGTTAATGTAGATATGGAACAGCTAAGCAATCAGTTAGGTGTGGGGGAAGTTACCGTAAAAGACATCGTCGATACACTAATGAAACCTGCACGAGATCCACGAGATGCCTTTCCGCAACCACTACTAAAAACAGATGTATTAAAAATGGAAGACTTACAAGTGGGAATGGAATTACAGGGGACAGTTCGAAATGTAGTAGACTTCGGTGCCTTTGTAGATATTGGTGTTAAACAAGATGGATTAGTTCACATTTCAAAACTACAAAAACGTCGTATAAAACATCCATTAGAAGTTGTATCTTTAGGTGACATCGTAACAGTGTGGGTTGATAAGGTGGAGATTGAAAAAGGGCGAATAGCGCTAACTATGATACCTCCTGAAAAGAAAGAAGAAAAAGTGGCACAATAAAGATATACTAGTAAGTAGTATGCAGTAAAAGCTGTGTACTACTTCTTTTTAATTTAGATAGAAATGAAATAACCTCATGCAGAATGTAGGATATCATAAGACATGTATAATAAATCAGATTGCCCAACATTTTGTGTATACTAAGATTGTAAGGAAGTGATAGCATGACAGATTCAGAACTGCAAAGTTTAGTAGAAAAATTATCTGTTAAATACTTTGATCGTCCATTTGCCCATAAAGCATATTTCAATAATCGGCTACGTACGACTGGGGGACGTTATTTATTACATAGTCACAATATTGAATTTAATAAAAAGTCGTATGAGCAATTTGGAATGAAAGAATTAGAAGGAATAATTCTACATGAATTATGCCATTATCATTTACATATTGAAGGAAAAGGATACAAACATAGAGATTCCGATTTCCGTTTATTACTTAAGCAAGTAGGAGCTCCACGTTTTTGTTCGACAATTGAAGAAAATAGAAAAAGAAAAAGTAGGCTACATTATCTTTATGAGTGCGTAAAATGTAATCATGTATACAATAGAAAAAGAAAAATTGATACCGAGAAATATAAATGTGGTAAATGCATGGGGAATCTTCGTTTGAAAGAAAAGAGGCACTTATAGATTATTGATGTATATTAGTATGAAATGGTTAGTGGTCTTGAAAGATAAAATTATTAATTTAGCTGTATAAAATCCAAAATAAAAAATATAATAAAAAGTGTTGACTTTTAAAATAGCTGTCTCTATAATAGTAAAAGTCGACAAGTTAAGTCGAAGTTATTCCGAAGTAGCTCAGTGGTAGAGCAATCGGCTGTTAACCGATTGGTCGTAGGTTCGAGTCCTACCTTCGGAGCCATGGCCCGTTGGTCAAGTGGTTAAGACACCGCCCTTTCACGGCGGTAACACGAGTTCGAATCTCGTACGGGTCACCATTTGAAATTATTTAATATATAGGTCCCGTGGTGTAGCGGTTAACATGCCTGCCTGTCACGCAGGAGATCGCCGGTTCGATCCCGGTCGGGACCGCCATTGTTGGGGTATAGCCAAGCGGTAAGGCAACGGATTTTGATTCCGTC
>Ga0182745_1000568_pt1 | contig 40267 bp, 48 predicted proteins | sample eDN3rd30CKraftBY_FD_128523 | JGI IMG/M metagenome (GOLD analysis project Ga0182745, IMG submission 128523) | Enriched backyard soil microbial communities from Emeryville, California, USA - eDNA 3rd pass 30_C Kraft BY (version 2) (version 2) | ecosystem: Environmental > Terrestrial > Soil >...
AGGACGACGTCGCCGAGTTCCTTCTGCGCGGCGAGCAGCGCCAGCGTTCCGCCGATATTCCCGGCTCCGATCAATGCGATCTTCTTGCGTCCCATGGCGCGCGGCACTCCCTTCTGGCAAGCCCGGCAATGCTTCACGGAACCGGCGGGGGCACGGGCCATTACCGCCCAGCCGGCCAAAGACTGGCGACGCCCCTACGCCGATTCCCTTAAGGAAACAACCGCCAAAAGGGCGAAAATCGGGCTTTTTATGCAAATAGTTCGCAATAGCGATAATGAGTTCCTCGTGGAACCCGGAAGATGGGCATCGCAGACCTTCCCGGCAAGGCCCCGGCTTTGTCTTGGCCTCCGCACGCGGCTGCGATAAGCCTTTGTTCCGCACACGGAGCGAGACCTTTCGGGAGATCCGCATGTTCAGACGCAGCACCGCCGGACTCGCCTTCGCCCTGTCGCTTAGCACCGCCGCGCCGGCCCAGGCCAGCGAGAAGGGTTGGGACGATGCCGGCACGATCGCGAAGAATGCACTGGTCGTCGCCGCCTTCGGCGTGCCCGCGGTGCAGGGCGACTGGGAAGGCGTGCTGGAGGCGGGCGGCAGCATCGGCGGCACGATCCTGATCACCCAGGGCCTGAAGGAAGCCTTCCCCTCGCAACGTCCCGACGGCAGCGACGACAAGAGCTTTCCCTCGGGCCACACCTCGACCAGCTTCGCCGCCGCCGCGACGCTGCACAATCGCTATGGCTGGAAAGCCGGGCTGCCTGCCTATGTCGTCGCATCCTTCGTGGGGCTGAGCCGCGTCGAGGCGAAGCGGCACCGGGTCGGCGACGTGCTGGTCGGTGCGGCGATCGGCACCGCGACCGGACACCTGATCACGACCAAGGCGAACGACCGCGTCCATATCCTGCCGTGGGGCGACACCAAGAGCGCGGGTGTCGACGTGACATTGCGTTTCTAGGGACCCGTAGCCGGCGCTTAACCCTCCCTTATCCCTGCCTTGCTAGGCCCGCGTCATGACGCGGGCGATCATCAGCTTCGACACCGAATTGTCGGCGGGCCTCCATCAACGGGGTTTCGATGCGCGCGCCAATTTCGAAAGTTCGATCCTCGGCCGCTGCCGCGAGGGCGACTTCGGCATTCATTTCCAGATGGACATGCTCGACCGCTTCGGCCTGACGGGGGTCTATTTCGTCGATCCGATGCCGGCGCTCGTCTACGGTCCCGCGATCATCGACGCGATCGTCCAGCCGATCATCGCGCGCGGGCACGAGGTTCAGCTTCACATCCATACCGAATGGCTGCAATTCGCCCGGCTGAACCCCGTCGGCAGGCTGACGGGGCGTAACATCGGCGACTTTCCGCTGGCGGCGCAGAAAAAGCTGATCGGCCTCGCGGGCGATATACTTACCCGGTCGGGCGCGCCGCGGCCCATCGCTTTTCGTGCGGGAAATTTCGGCGCCAACGACGACACGCTGCGCGCACTCGCTGCGCTTGGCTTCCGCTACGACAGCAGCTTCAACGCCGCCTGGGTCGGCCGGGGCTGCGCGATCACGTACGACCCCGCAAACCTGGGCATGCGTCTTCATCATGACGTCTGCGAGGTGCCGGTCAGCGGGCTACTCGAGGGCAGCGACCGCTTTCGCCCCGCCCAGCTGTGTGCGATGTCCGAAGAGGAAATGCGCGATGCGCTCGACCATGTCGCGGCGATAGGCGCGATCCAGTTCTCCGCCTTCAGCCACAGTTTCGAGCTGCTGAGCCGCGACCGCGCCGTGCCCAACCGGCTGGCGATCGCGCGGATGGAGGCCTTGTGCCGCGCCGTCGCCCACGATCCGCGAGTGACGAGCGGCGGCTTCGCGGGCCTCCCTTTACCGCCACCGTATCCGCACCGCATCGACGTCGCGGAACCCCGCGTGCTGCGCACGATCCGCCGCCGGATCGAGCAGGCGGTCGGACATGTCGCTCACGAACTGCGCTATGTACGCAGCCTGATCTATGTCACGCTCAATTCATCGCGCTGGGGCGGGATCGTCGGCGGCGTCATCCTGACCGTGGCCTAGCGCCAGATAATCGTCCGACTGCATCTCCGCGAGCCGGCTCGCGGTGCGTTCGAACTCGAAGGCGCCGTCGCCCGCGACATAGAGCGCGTCGGGTTCGGCCGCCGCGCTCGCGAGCAGCTTGACCTTATATTCGTAGAGCGCGTCGATCAGCGTGACGAAGCGCGCCGCCTCGTTGCGGTTCTCGGGCCCCATGCGCGGGATGCCGACGAGGATGACGGCATGAAAATGGCGCGCGACCGCAAGATAGTCGGGGGCGCCGCGCGCTTCGCCGCAGAGTCGCTTGAACGAGAAGACCGCGACGCCTTTCAGCACCTTGGGCACATGCAGCGTGCGCCCGCCCCCCACGTCGAGGTCGAGCGAGGGAACGTGCGCGCGATCCTCGGGCGGATAGTCGGTGAGGCGGAAGAAGGCAGCCGACAACGCTTCGGTCGCCGCCGCATCGGCGGGGACGAACCAGCGCTTGCCGTCGCCGAGCCGATGGCGGCGATAGTCGGTGGGCCCGTTGAGGCCCATCACATCGAGACGCGCCTCGACCAGCGCGATGAAGGGCAGAAAATGCTCGCGGTTGAGCCCGTCCTTGTAGAGATCCTTCGGCGGCCGATTCGACGTCGCGACCACCGTCACGCCGCGCTCGATCAGCGCGGTGAACAGGCGCGAGAGGATCATCGCGTCGGCGCTGTTGTTCACCACCATCTCGTCGAAGGCGAGGCAGCGCACATTTTCCGCGAGCGCCGCGGCGACGATCGGGATCGGATCCCCCGCCTCGCTCTTGCGCACCTCGCGCATCCGCGCGTGCACATCCTGCATGAAGGCGTGGAAATGGACCCGCCGCTTCCGCTGGATGCGAAGCTGATCGTAGAAAAGATCCATCAGCATCGACTTGCCGCGCCCGACCGCACCCCACAGATAGACGCCGCGCGGGGCTTCGGGCTTGCGGCCCGCGATCCGCCACAACAGGCTGCCGCGCGGCGGCGACGCCTCCAGTTCCGCCTGCAGGCGGTTCAGACGCTCGGCGGCGGCGCGCTGTTCGGGGTCGGACTTGAGCTCGCCGGCGGAAACCAGCGCGTCATAGGCCGCAAGGACCGAGGTCACTTCGGGCTCGCCTTCCGGATCGTTCCCGCGAAACTCAGCACGATATGGGCGTCATCCTCGCCCTGCACCACGAGGCCGCGCAGGAAGATGAGCCGGCCGGTCTCGCGCACCAGCTCGACGAGGGCATCGAGCGGCTCGCCGACGCGCCCGGCGCCCACGAATTGCGTCGACAGGTCGAGCGTCACCGAATGGCCCGCGTCGAGCGAACCGAACTGGTGCGAAGCGGCGAAGAGCGCGATGTCGACAAGCCCCAGCGTCACCGCGCCGTGGACATTGTCGCCGAGATTGCTGTGCTTGCGCTCGGGCAGCATCCGCACGCGGGCGCGTGGGCGGCCGTCGGAGGTAGGCGGCTCTACGCGCACGGACAGCGGTTCGATGAAAGCATTGAAGCGGCTGGGATCCATGAGGTTCCAGCTTACCCAACCGCCGTCCAGCGCCTCGGCACTGAAATTCTCGCGGCGCTTCGGCTCCTCGATACTGTCGTTCACACCTGCCGCTCGGCCTCGAGCTTCTTGATCTCGGCGATCGCGCGCGCCGGGCTCAGGCCCTTGGGGCAGGCGTTGGCGCAGTTCATGATGGTATGGCAGCGATAGAGGCGGAACGGGTCCTCCAGCTCGTCGAGCCGCTCGCCCGTATATTCGTCGCGACTGTCGGCGAGCCAGCGATAAGCCTGGAGCAGGATCGCGGGGCCGAGGAACTTGTCGCTGTTCCACCAATAGCTCGGGCAGCTCGTCGAGCAGCAGGCGCAGAGGATGCACTCGTAGAGCCCGTCGAGCTTTTCGCGCTCCTCGGGCGACTGCAGCCGTTCCTTGCCGCTCGGGGTCGTGGTCTTGGTCTTCAGCCACGGCTCGATCGACGCATATTGCGCATAGAAATGGGTGAAGTCGGGGACGAGGTCCTTGATCACCTCCATGTGCGGCAGCGGGGTGATCGTGATGTCGCCCTTCAGATCCTCGATCGCCGTGGTGCAGGCGAGGCCGTTCTTGCCGTTCATGTTCATCGAGCAGCTGCCGCAGATGCCCTCGCGGCACGAGCGGCGGAAGGTCAGCGACGAATCCTGCTCGCTCTTCATCTTGATCAGCGCGTCGAGCACCATCGGGCCGCATTTTTCGGTGTCGATCTCGAAAGTGTCGAAATGCGGGTTGCGGCCGCTGTCGGGATTGTAGCGATAGACCTTGAACTTCTTGACGCTGGTCGCCCCCTCGGCCTTGTGGACCGTGCCGCTCTTCTCGATGCGGCTGTTCTTGGGCAGGCGAAATTCGGCCATGTCGCGGGCTCCCTTGTGCAATCGCGGGCTGCCTAGACCCGATTGGCGAAGTCGACAAGGGGTTGAAAGCGCGAAAGCCGCTGGCGAGCGAGCGGGCAAGTCGCTAGGGGCGCTGCGATGAGCGAAGACGCCGCCGCATCCCCTGCCGTCACCAGCCGCCACGTCGCGCGGGGGCTCGGCACCACCGTGCTCGCGCGGCTCGGCGCGGTGGTCGAGATCGTCGCGCAGCCGCTCTATGTCCTGATGTTCGGACTCGCGGGCTATGGCCTCTATGCGGTGCTGTGGGCGACGATCAACCTGCTCGAGAATATCTTCGACACCGGCATGACGAGCGCGATGCAGCGCACGGTGCCGCAATCGGCGAGCGATGCCGAGGCGGCGGCGGCGCTGCGCACCGCGATGGTATTCGGGGTCGGCCCGTGCCTGATCGTCGCGGGGGGAATCGCGCTCTTCGCCGCCGACCTCGCGCCCTTGCTCAACGTCGCCGACAAGGACCGGCCGCTCGTCGTCCCCGCGATCCAGCTTTTCGTCTGGGCGCTGCCGCTCTGGGCCTTTGTCGAGATCGCGACCTCGGCGATGCGCGCGCGCATGGTGTTCGGCGCCGAGATCCGCCTGCGCATCGTCTGGGAACAGATCATGCGGCTGGTCTTCGCCGGCCTCTTCTTCGCGGGCGGGTTCGGCCTCAAGGGGCTGTTCATCGCGCATCTCTGCTCGCTCGCCGTCACCGCCTTCCTGTGCGTCCGCCTGCTCGCGCGCTATTACAGCTTCGCCGACCTCTGGCGCGGGCCATGGGTGAGCGACACCGCGCGCAGCACCTTCTGGGCGGGCCTGTCGATCCTGCCGTCGAACATCATCGCGCGGCTGTTCGGCGACGCGCCGGCGCTGATCCTCAACCTGCTGCTTCCCGGCGCGGCGGGCGCGGCGGCGGCGGGCCTCTTCACCATCGCGCGCAAGCTGTCGAGCGTCGTTCAGCTCGTCCGCATCGCCTTCGTCTATGTCCTCGCGCCGCTCGCGGCCAGCGCCGAGCGATCGGAACGCGCACAGGTCGCCGACATCTATGCCTATGCGACGCGCCTGATCTTCGCGATCGCGCTGCCGCTCGCCGCGGTGCTCGCCGCGGGCAGTTCGTCGCTGCTCGGCCTGTTCGGCGCGCAGGCGCATATCGCGCAGGGCGCGGTGATCATCCTGCTTTTCGCGCGCGCGCTCGAAGCCGTGCTCGGCATCTCGCTCCCCGTACTGCAGGTCGTTGCGGCCTTCCGCCACCAGCTCACCGCGAGCCTGTTCGGGGTGATCGTCGCGGTCGGCGCGGGCGGGCTGATCGTCGGCCATATGGACGCACTGACCGGCGTCACCCTCGCCATGTCGATCGGCCTTGTCGTGATGGCGGGCATCCCGATGATCCAGCTCGCGGCGGGCGAGCGCCTCCATCCCTTCGACCATCAATTTCCGAAGGTCGCGGCGATCGGGCTCGCAATCACGCTCGGCGCGGGCGCCATCGCGCTGCTCGCGAGCCGCCTGCCCGATCCGGTCGCGCTGCCGCTGATCACCGCCATCGCCGCGGGCGCGATCTGGCTCTCCCTGCGCTTCGCCCTCCCCCACGCCGACCGCGCTTCGCTCGGCAAGACGGCGCGCAAACTGCGGCTCGTATAGCTTTCCTTCGTCATCCCCCCACGCGCGCAGATGGACCCCGGATCACGTCCGGGGTGACGAAGGAGGGATAGGTCTTATTTTGGCCGCAAAATTTGCTAGAGGGGGCGACTGATTTTTCGCCGCCAGGGATTTGATCCCGCGCGGCCAACAGGCGGAACTCGATGTACCAGCAAGAACTCGCCCGCAGCGGCAAGCGCCTCTTTTTCATTCGCGGCACCTATATCTACATCACCATCGCGATCTCGGTGTTGATCGCCTGGTGCAGCAAGGACTGGGGTCCGTTCAACACGGCCGTCGGCGATTGCGCCTGGTTCTGGCTGTCGCTCGGCGTCGCGAGCGCAGGCGCGATCGTCCGCGTCTTCACCAGCGGCTGGGCCGCGCTCGGCACCTCGGGGCGCGCCAAGGTCGCCGCCGAGGCGAGCGAACTCAACACCACCGGCCCCTACAGCCTGGTCCGCAACCCGCTCTATGTCGGCCGCATTCTCAACTTCACCGGGCTCGCGATGCTGTCGGGAAGCTGGGTTTTCGGCGCGATCGTCTTCCTGCTCGCGATCCTGATCTACGAACGTATCTCGATCTATGAGGAAGAATATCTGCGCGAAAAGTTCGGCGCGGCGCACGCCGAATGGGCGAAGGACGTTCCCGCGCTGCTCCCGCGCCTGACGGGTTGGGTGAAGCCCAAATATCCCTTCTGGTGGAAGCGGATGATCTGGCGCGAACAGAACAAGCTGTTCCTCCTCGCCACCACCGTCTTCCTGACCTGGTTCGCGCGGCTCGATTTCAGCTTCGACGCGCTGACCCCGGCGCAGTGGAACTGGGTCTATGCCTTTGCCGCGCTCGTCATCGTCCGCTTCTTCATCGGCGGGCTGAAGATGATCGGCTTCTTCAAGGAATTGAGCTGAGCGCATGGGGAGCGAGCTCGCTCCCCTGATCGCAGTCGTCGGCAGCGACGGGTCGGGCAAGTCGACCCTGTCGGCCGACCTGCTCGCGCATATCCAGCAGACGCGCCGCGCCGAGACCGGCTATCTCGGCCTCGGGTCGGGCGAGCAGGGGCGCCGGATCGGGCGCTGGCCGATCGTCGGCCCGCCGCTCCACCGCTGGCTCGACGGCATCGCCGACCGGCTGCGCGATCCGGGCGAACCGATCCCCGGCCTGTTCGCGGCGCGCTATGCGCTGCGCCGGTCGCAGCGGCGGCGGGCGAAGTTCGACGCGCTGGTCGCGCAGCGCCGCGCCGGCATCACCGTGGTCACCGACCGCTATCCGCAGCTCGAGGTGCCCGGCCTCCACGACGGCCCGATCCTCGCCGGCCGCGCGACCAACCCGCGCCTCGCCGCGATTCAAGCGAAGGAAGGCGCGCTCTATGCCGAAATGGCATCCTATATTCCGACGCTGGTCATCCGCCTGCACGTCGACGTCGACACGGTGATGGCGCGCAAGCCCGATCACGACCGCGCGCTGATCGCGCGCAAGGTTGAAACGGTGCCGCTGCTGACATTCAACGGGGCGCCGATCGTCGATATCGACGCGACGATTCCCTATGAGGAGGAGCTGGCGCTGGCGACGGCGGCGGTGGACAAGGCGCTGGCGGGGGCCTGATCTTTCCCACCTCGTCATTGCGAGGAGCCGAAGGCGACGCGGCAATCCAGAGCCCGCGGTAACCGCCCTGGATTGCTTCGCTTCGCTCGCAATGACGAGTTGCGGGCAAACCCGACCGCTTAAACTCGCGCCGCCATGATCTTCTCAATCAGTTCCACGTCCGCGGGCTTGTCGGCGTCGATGCACGCTTCGCCCTCTGACATCGGCACCACCTTCGCCTTCAATCCGAAGCGCAGACCCGCGCGCGCGACGCCCTGGTGGATCGTGATCAGCCGCAGCACGACGGCAAGCAGCAGGATGGGGCCGAAGGCGGCGATGATTTTCAGCCCCTTCTTGCGGTCGCGCTCGATCCGCCCCCAGAAGTCGAGCAGCGGCAGCACGCGCCGCCCGCGCAGGCGAAACAGGTTCGCGCCCGACCACCAGCCGCCGCGGAACTTGAGCCAGGTACGCTTCGATTCGGGGTAGCGCGCGAGCAGCACATCCCGCTCGACCATCGCCACCGCGACGTCGCTGTCCGCGGCGCCCGCGAGGAATTCGGCGATCATCGCGGGGGTCAGCAGCACATTGTCGGCGGTCGTCACCAGCAGCGGCGCATCGCCCTCGGGCAGCGCGGCGGCGAGCGAACTGCTGATCCCCTGCCCCGAATCCGCGAAATGCAGGTCAGAAAGCCCGGCGAGCGCGGGTTCGGCGGCAAGCTCGGCGCTGTTCTGCGCGAGGATGGTGATCGGCCCGACCAGCGGCGAAGCGCGGAGCGCACGCACGACATGTGCGAGCATCGGCTGTCCCGCGATCGGCAGCAGCGCCTTGGTCGAAACACCGCTGCCCGACAGCAGCGGATCGGGGCCGGGGCGGCTGCCGGCCATGACGATGGCGGGGATTGTCATCGTGCCGCCTCCGCGAGCGGAGCGACGCGCCGTCCCGTGACGCCGCGCAGGAAATCGCTCGCCTCGGCGAGCACTGGCCCCTTCGCACGGAAAGGCGCGGCGAGCGCCATGACGATGCCCGTGTGGCCGACGCCCGGATAGATGCGCAGGTCCGCCGAGCCGCCCGCCGCCTGAATCGCGGCGGCGAGATTCTGGCTGTTGCGCGGCCGCACTGTTTCATCCTCGTCGCCGGTCGCGAGCCACAGCGGCGGCGCGTCGCCGCGCGCGAAGGCGATCGGCTGGGTCTTTTCGGCGGGACGGACCTTGCCCATCGCCTTGTCGGCACGGCCGCCCTTTTCCATCGGCAGAAAATCATAGGGACCGGCGAGCCCGGCAACGCCGCGAATCGCCGCAGGGTCGCTTCCCGCACCGCGCAGCCATTGCGGATCGAGCGCGAGCATCGCGGCATTATAGGCGCCCGCCGAATGACCCATCAGCGCGATGCGGTCGGGATCGCCGCCGAAATCGCCGATATGCGCCTGCACCCAGGCGACCGCGGCCGCGCTGTCGTGGAGGAAATCGGGCCAATGCGCCTTGGGGGCCAGGCGGTAATCGGGGATGACGGTGACGAACCCCTCTTCGGCGAGCGCGCGGCCGGCGAAGCCATAATGCTCGCGATCGCCGCTGCTCCAGTCGCCGCCGTAGAAGAAGACGATCACCGGCAGCCGGTCGCCCGCCTGCGCCGCTTCGGGCGCCCAGACGTCGAGGAGACGGCGCGGACCATCGCCATAGGACTGGCCCGCCACCACCCGACGCGCGCTACCGCGCCCGAGCAGCCGGTCGGCCATGTCGAGCGAGCGGGCGCCACCCGCGACGACCGCTTTCGCGCCACCGCCGAACAGCAGCAGGAGCACGGCCGCCAAAAAGAGGAATTTGATCAACCGCCGTTCCCTGACATCGTGATCCGTCGCGAGCCTCGCGCCCTACAGGGCACCGCGCCCGCGAACAAGCGCCGAACCGCGCGACCTTTTCCGCCTTCGGGCGTAGGAAAGGCATGACCAGCCCTTTCACGCGCCCCGCCCTTGTCTGCAACAGCCAGAGCGGCAGCCACGATCCCGCCATCCACGACGCCATCGTCGAGGCCTGTCGCGCCGGCGGCGCTCCGCTCGCCGCGACCTTCGCGCTCCCCGACGGTGAAATTCCGGACGCCGCGGCCTTGCGCGCGCAGGATATCGACCTGCTGCTCGTCTGGACCGGCGATGGGACCATCAACGCCGCCGCGAGCAGCGCGGCGGACTGGGACGGGGCGGTGCTGCCACTCCCCGGCGGCACGCTCAACCTCTTGTCAAAGGCGCTCCACGGCGATCGGCCGGCGCCCGAGATCGTGACCGACGCACTGCGCGGCAAGGGACGGCGGCGCACCATACCGGTTATTCGCGGCGAGGGCGACGACGCCTTCATCACCATCGTCGCGGGCCCCGCGACCCGCTGGGCCGAGGTGCGCGAGACGATGCGGCAGGACGGGCTGCTCGAAGCGGCGGGCGCTGCCCCCGACGCGCTCGACGAGATGCTGAACGCCCCCGGCGTCCGCGTCGCGGGGCAGGGCCAGGCCTATCCCGCGATCATCCTGACTCCGACCGAAGCGGGCGTCCGCGCCAGCGGCATCCTGACCGAGGGAACCGCCGACGTGCTGCGCCATGGCCTCGCCTGGCTCGGCGGCGATTTCCGCGACGGGCCGAGCGAGGAGATCGCGTCCGGCGAGACGATCATCCTCGAAAGCGAGACGCCGATCAGCCTCGAATATGACGGCGAGCTTCGCGAAACCCCTTCGCCCGCCCGCTTCGCGCTCGGCTCCAGCGCGGTCGACTTTATCGCGACGGCATGACCCTGCTCTTCCACATCAGCGACCTGCATTTCGGGCTCGAGGATCCGGCGGCGCTCGCCTGGCTCGCCGACTGTGTCGCGCGCGAGCGGCCGGCCGCGGTGCTGATCACCGGCGACCTGACGATGCGCGCCCGGCCCCGCGAATTCGCCGCGGCGTGCGACTGGATCGGCGCGCTCGACGTCCCGGTGACGGTCGAGGTCGGCAACCACGATCTTCCCTATTTCAACCTCGTCGAGCGCCTTTTCGATCCCTATCGGCGGATTCGCGGGATCGAGGCGCTGCTCGAACGCGAGCTCGACCTGCCCGGCGTCGCGATCGTCCCGCTCAAGACCACGGCGCGCGCGCAGTGGCGGCTCGACTGGTCGAAAGGCCGGGTGACGCCGAAAGCGCTCGCGCGGACGCTCGCCGCGATCGACGGCGCGCCGCCGGGCAGCCGCATCCTCGTCACCGCGCATCATCCGCTGGTGGAGGCCGGGACGAAAGGTCGCGCACTGACCCGCGGCGGCGCGCGGGCGCTGCGCGAACTCGCGGCGCGCGGCGTCACGGCGGTGCTGACGGGCCATGTCCACGACGCCTTCGACCTCGTCCAGTCGACCGCGGCGGGCCCCATCCGCATGATCGGCGCCGGAACCCTGTCGCGGCGCATCCGGTCGACGCCGCCGAGCTTCAATGCGCTGCGCCTCGATCCCACGACCGGTGCGCTCGACGTCAGCGTGCGCAATCTCGCCGCGGTTCCAACGCCCGACATGCAGATTCGCGACATCCCGCCCGACGCCCTGCCGCCGCGCGAACCCGGCGACCCCGTTGCACCGGTTGGCACCGTGCCCCCGGTCGATCCGCCGGTGCATTGACGCCGCGCATCTTCCCGTTAGGTTGCAAGAAAAAACGGGATGAGAGAAGATGCTGACAAAAGGCGACGATTATCCGCTGCACCAGACGAGCGAGCCGGTCGCGTTCGCGGGAACCGACCGCAATTTCTACGACCGCTATTTCTTCAACGGCTATTCGCCCGACGGGTCGGTCTTCTTTGCCGCAGCGATGGGCTTTTATCCGCAGCTCGGTATTATCGATGCCAGCTTTTGCGTCGTCGCGGACGGGGTACAGCATAACTTGCGCGCGAGCCGCCGTTCGGCGGGCGAGCGGCTCGACCTGACGGTCGGCCCGATCGCGATCCAGATCGACGCGCCGCTGGAAAAGGTGACGCTGCGCATCGCCGCCGGCAACGGCCCGCTGGCCGGCGAACTCACCTTCACGGGCCGCCATTTCCCGATCGAGGAACCGCGCTTCATCCGCCGCAACGGCACCCGCCTGTTCATGGATTATACGCGCATGACGCAGAACGGCCGCTGGTCGGGCTGGCTGTCGGTCGATGGCGAGCGCGCCGAGGTGGGCGCCGGCTGGACCGGCACGCGCGATCGGAGCTGGGGCATCCGCCCGGTAGGCGCGAGCGAGCCGCAACCGCCGCCGGAGGGCAATTTCAACCAGTTCTTCTGGCTGTGGACGCCCTGCAATTTCGAGGACCGCTCGCTCTTCTTCCACAGCAACGACGACGGCGCGGGGACGCCCTGGAACCGCCGCGCGGTGATTGTTGCTGACGGCGGAACGGAGCGGCATTTCGACGCCGCGACCTTCGCCGTCGACTGGCAAGCGGGGTCGCGGCGAATCGCGAGGATGACCGCCGACCTCGGCAGCGGCCGTGCGCTGACGCTGAAGCCCTCGGGGCCGGTCTTCGCGATGAGCGGGCTCGGCTACACCCATCCGATCTGGGGTCATGGCCTCGACCACGGAGCCGAGCTGGCCGTCGCGCACGACAGCCTGTCGGAGGCCGAGCGTGCCTGGGGCAATCCGCTCGCGATGCACATCCAGGCGCTCGTCACCGCCGAGCTCACCGATGGCGACAGCCGGCACCGCGGCATCGGCGTGCTCGAACAATTATTCGTCGGCCCGCACGCCCCGACCGGCCTTTCGGGCCTGATGGATCCCGTCCGATGAGCTTTCCGACATCGCCGGAGGCGATGACCCCGGCGTGGCTCACGGACAAGCTCGGAGCGCCGGCCGGGACTTTGCGCGGCTTTACCTCGGCGAAGGTCGGCACCGGGCAGATGTGCGACAGCTTTCGCCTGACGCTCGACTGGGCCGAAGGTGCCGGGGCGCCCGCGACGATCATCGCCAAATGCCCGAGCCACGATGCGGCGAGCCGCCATATCGCCAAGCTGACCGGCACCTATGTCAAGGAAGTGAGCTGGTATCGTGAACTGGCAGACGGCAGCGGCGTCGCCGCGCCGCTCTGTCACCATGCCGAAATCGCGGACGACGAGGTCGATTTCATCCTCCTGCTCGGAGACCTTGCGCCCGCGCGGCAGGGCGATCAACTGGCGGGGCTGGGGCTGGGCGGGCTCGCACCCTGCATCGATGCGGCGGCCGGGCTGCATGCGCTGCTGTGGAACGACGCGCGGCTCGACGCGCTACCCTGGCTCACGCGCGACAATGGCGAAGTCATTCGCACGCTGTTTCCGCAGCTCTATCTGGGCTTTCGCGAACGCTATGCCGAGCGGCTGGAGCCCGAGGTGCTCGACCTCGGCGCCGGGATCGTCGAGCGGATGGACGCCTATCTGACCCGCCAGCCCGCCGCGCGGACGATCGTCCACGGCGACCTTCGCATCGACAATATCCTGTTCGCGCCAGACAGCGCGCACTGCTGGCTCGTCGACTGGCAAACGCTGGGGCGCGGCAGCGGGGCGAGCGACCTCGCCTATCTGATCGGCACCAGCATCGCCGACCCCATCGAGCGCGCCGCCGCCGATCGTCCGGCGTTCGACCAGTGGAGCGCGGCGCTGCAACGGCGCGGCATCGATCCCGATCTTGCGGGGCTGTGGGACGACTACCGGATCGGCGCGCTCAGCGGTTATTTCATGGCGGTCTTCGCGTCGATGAGCGTCGAACGCACCGAGCGCGGCGACGAGATGTTCGCGGTGATGGCCGAGCGCCCGGCGCGGCAGGCGCTCGCGTTGGGAAGCCTCGACCTGATCGGGTGACGTCAATGAAAAAGGGCGGCCCGTTACCGGACCGCCCTCTCTTTTCCACCCGTCGGCGGAGAAAGTCTTTAGCGCTTCGAGAACTGGAAGCTGCGGCGGGCCTTCGCCTTGCCGTACTTCTTGCGCTCGACCGCGCGGCTGTCGCGGGTCAGGAAGCCGGCCGACTTCACCGCGCCGCGCAGCGCGGGTTCGAAGCGGGTCAGCGCCTGCGCGATGCCGTGCAGCACCGCGCCCGCCTGGCCCGACAGGCCGCCGCCCTTGACGGTCGCGACGATGTCGTAGCTGCCGACGCGGTCGGTCAGCCCGAAGGGCTGGTTGATGACGAGGCGCAGCGTCGGGCGCGCGAAATAGACTTCCTGGTCGCGGCCGTTGATCGTGATCTTGCCCGATCCGGGCTTCAGCCACACGCGGGCGACGGCATCCTTGCGGCGGCCGGTCGCATAGGCGCGGCCCTGCTTGTCGACCTGCTTTTCGCGCAGCGGCGCAGCCGGAGTTTCGGGAGTCGCGACGGCGTCAACGGCGCCGGCGAGATCCTTGAGATCGGTCATGGTCTGTTCGTCAGCCATTATGCACCCACCTTGTTCTTGCGGTTCATCGACGCGACGTCGATCACTTCGGGGCTCTGCCCTTCGTGCGGATGTTCGCTACCTGCGAAGATGCGCAGATTGCGCATCTGCTGGCGGCCGAGCGGGCCGCGCGGGATCATGCGTTCGACGGCCTTTTCGAGCACGCGCTCGGGGAAACGGCCTTCGAGAATCTTCGCGGGGCTGGTTTCCTTGATGCCGCCGGCGTAGCCGGTGTGCTTGTAATAGCGCTTGTCGGCCATCTTCTTGCCGGTGAAGGCCACTTTTTCGGCGTTGATGACGATGACATTGTCACCGCAATCGACGTGCGGGGTGAACGACGGCTTGTGCTTGCCGCGCAGGATGTTGGCGATGATCGTCGCGACGCGGCCCACGACCAGGCCGTCGGCGTCGATCAGCACCCATTTCTTTTCGACCGTCGCGGCGTTCGCCGACTGGGTCGTCTTGGTCAGCGCCTTCATGGCACGCTCCTTGAAGAGATGGACGAGGGCGATGGGATCATGATCCCGCCGCCCGAAAAAAGCCGCGCCGCCAGTCCCGAACGGACGAAGCGGCGCTTCGGAGCGGGCCAATGGCGATAAGCGGCCCGAAAGTCAAGCGATCGGCGGCTTTGCTGACGGGTATTATGATACCTTCAAAGGAAAACCAGCGCGCGCACCCGCTCTTCCACCAGCGTACGCGCGCCGCTTGCGGGGTCGGTGAGCCAGTTCTGCTGCCGCTCGTGCAGCAGCAGCCCGGTGGCGGCATCGACCGTCCACGCCGATTCGATCCGGAGCGGGCGGTCGCCGCCGGCGGCAGGGATCGTGCCTGTCCCGACGCTGGTGATCCGGCGTTGTCCGTCGTGGGTCGCGACCCTGGCATCCGCGCCGCCACGGGCCATCGCCTCGTTCGCGGGTCCGACGAGCGCGCGAATGTCGGCGACCGCCATTTCCTCGCGCTCTTCCGCGGACAGGCCGGCGAGCATCGCCGCCGCGGCGCGTGCTTCGGGCCGCTCCGCCCGGGCGCCCAGCGCCTCGGTTCGCGCCGCCACCCGCGCCCAAAGCCCGTCGGGATCGGCCAGCTCGACGCTCCGCCCGTCGGCCGAAACCAGATAGGACACCGCCTCGCCGACCAGCGGCTGGAGGACGCCGGTCAGGGCGCCGACCAACCGGGGGCGTGCGTCGGATTCGATCCTCTCGAGCGTCGCATCGAGCCGGTAGCCGCGGCCGAGCCGGTGCCATTGGAGCGCATAGACGAGCGAAAAGCTGATCAGCCCGCCCTCGCGGCTCAACCGGCGCGTCGTCACCCGATAGGTCATCGGCCGGTCGAGCGGCGGCGCGAAAGCCAGCGCACCGGCCGTCGTCTGCGCGGTCGCAGGCTGGGCGAGCGTGGAGACGGGCGCGGCGAGCACCAGAAGCGCGCCCGCCAGGGCCCGCGTGCGCCTCATGCCGCGCGGCGCCCCAGCCGGTGCAGCGATGCCGCCGCGACCGCGACGAGGATCGCCCCGGTCACCTGATGCAGCACCGCGATCCACATCGAAACCCCGGTGATCACGGTAAGGATGCCGAGCGTCATCTGCGCCGCGACGACCAGCAGCAGCAGCCGCGCCTCGGTTCGCCCGCCGCGCCGCCAAAGCGTCCGCGCGAGCAGCAGCATCGTCAGCGCGGCGGCCCACGACCACCAGCGATGCAGGAAATGGATGAGGAAGGGATCGTTGGTGATCGCCGACCACGCACCGCCCGACCAGTCGATGCCCTCGGGCACGAAATGGTCGTTCATGAGGGGCCAGTCGCTCGCGACATAGCCGGCGTTGAGCCCGGCGGTCCAGGCGCCGAGCAGGAGCTGGACGAAGAGGATCGCGATCACCGCGACCGCCGCGCCGGTCAACCGCGCGGAGCGCGCCGCCGGATCGCGCGCCAGCACCGCGAGATCGCGTGCGGTCCAGACGAGGCCGCCGAGCAGGAAGAGGGCGGTCAGCAAATGGGTCGCGAGACGGAAATGGCTGACGTCGGTGCGCTGGGTGAGGCCCGAGGCTACCATCCACCAGCCGATCGCCCCCTGCAGCCCGACGAGCGCCGCGAGCGCGAACAGCCGCCAGCCATAGCCCGCCGGAACCGCGCGGCGCAGCGCATACCAGGCGAGCGGCACGAGCAGCGCCATGCCGACCAGCCGGCCGAGGATGCGGTGCAGCCATTCCCAGAAGAAGATGCCCTTGAACGCCGCGAGCGACATGCCGAGGTTGATCTCCTGATATTCGGGGATCTGCTTGTATTTCTCGAACTCGGCCAGCCATGCCGCTTCGCTGAGCGGCGGCAGCACGCCGGTCACGGGGTCCCATTCGGTGATCGACAGTCCCGATTCGGTGAGGCGGGTGATGCCGCCGACCGCGACCACCGCGATCACGAGCAATGCGACGGCCCACAGCCAGCGCGCAAGCGCGGCGGGGCGGGGGTTGGCGACCTGGGTCATGGCCCGCCCTATCGTCGCTTGCCGGACGATAGGCAAGGGGCCGAAACGCGCCGCCCGGCCAAAATTCATGGCCGCGACAGGCCGCCGCTGATAACAGGCGCGCGATGCGGTGTCCGCTTCCCTTCCTGCCCCTACTCGTCGGCATGCTGGCGATGCCCGCCGTCTCCACGGCGCGCAGCCCGTCCGACATCGCCGACTTCGCGGCGCAGGAGGCACGGCTGGCGGCGGTTTCGCATCGCCTGACCACCGCCAGCGCGCGCTGGTGCCCCGACACCATGCCCCAGCCCGGTTGGATGCTCGAGGACCGGCGGCGGTTCGACGCGGGCGACTGGAACGCGGCGCGGCAGGTCTATGACGCGACGAGCGATGGCCCCTTCATCGCCGCCGTTGCGCCGGGGTCGCCCGCCGATCGCGCGGGCCTGGCGCGCGGAGTTTCGATCGCCGCGATCAACGGCGAGCCCGTGCCGACGCTCGGCGATGCGCCGACGATCCGGATCGATGCGACGATCGTGATGCTCGCGGCGCTCGATCCGGCCGCGCCGCTGACCGTGACCGACGGCGCCGGTCGCACCTACCGGCTCGATGCCGCGCCGGGATGCGCCAGCGCCTTCCGCATCGAGCGCAAGGGAGCGCAAGCGGCCGCGAACGGAACGCTGGTGCGCCTTCGCTTCGAGCTGGCGCGCGAGGTCGTAGACGAGGCCGAGTTCGCGGCCGTGATCGCGCACGAGCTCGCGCACAATATCCTGCGGCATCACGACCGGCTGGCGGCCGCCGGGAACCGCTCGGCGCGCCTCGTCCGCGCGACCGAGCTCGAGGCCGACCGGCTGTCGGTGTGGCTGATGGCCGATGCGGGCTATGATCCTGCGGCCGCGGTTCGCTTCTGGAACCGGCACAAGCGGCCGCTGATCCGCGCCGCGACCCACCCGCCACGCAGCGAACGGATCGCCGCCATAGAAGATGAAATGGCGGCGATGACCGCCGCGCGCGCCGTCGATCCCGGCGCACGGCCGTCGCTGGTCATGGCACCGCCGCCCTTGGAATAGCGGCGCGCGCGCCTATCTTGGAGGCCTGCCCTCCCCTTTCGCGAAGGATCGACGCCATGACCAAAGAGACCGCCATTTTCGCCGGGGGCTGCTTCTGGTGCACCGAGGCGGTGTTTCAGTCGCTCGCGGGCGTCGAGAGCGTCGAAAGCGGCTATACGGGCGGCAACGCCGCCAACCCGACCTACAAGCAGGTTTGCGGCGGCGATACCGGGCATGCCGAGGCGATCCGCATCGGCTATGATCCGGCGGTCATTTCCTACGGCGATTTGCTCGACGTCTTTTTCGCGACGCACGATCCGACGCAGCTCAACCGCCAGGGCAACGACGTCGGCACGCAATATCGCAGCGCGATCTTCCCACTCGGCGACGCGCAGGAAGCCGCGGCACGCGCCGGAATCGCGCGCGCGCAGGGCGACCGCGCCGAACCGATCGTGACCGCGATCGAGCCGCTGTCGGACTGGTATCCGGCCGAGGATTATCATCAGGCCTATTGGGACGGCGAAGGCCAGCGCAATCCCTATTGCCTCGCCACCATTCCGCCGAAGCTCGCCAAGCTGCGCAAGGGCTTCGCCGACCGGCTGCGCAGCGGCGAAGCGGCGACATCCTAAGGAGCCGGTGTTGCATATTGGCCGCATGACGTCACTTTTCCTTGACTTTCAGACGGTTTGGACTAGCGGACGCGACCTTGTTGGGGCAGCTTGATCCCCGGAGCGAGGTAGGGATCGCCAGAGCCTGATGTTGGCGTCGTTATTCCTGATCGGGGCGGTGTTCGCGACGCCGCAGATGTCGGTTCAGGCCGCAAGCCAGACGATCGTCGAAAATAGCAGCGACGGAATGACCCGCGCCGTGAACCGGATGCTCGGCGGAATCATCACCTATGTCCGCTGGCCCGACGGGCGCGCCGCCGCGCCGCGCACGATGTGCCTGGTCGGCACGCCGCGCCTGACCGCCTCGATCGCGCCCGATATTCCGGGAGAGCGCCGGGTCATAGTACGCCGGACCACCGCGGGCGGGGCGATGACCGGCGGCGGGTGCGACATCCTGTTCCTCGGCCGGATGCCGGGCGACGAGCGCCGGCGCCTGATCGAATGGGTTCGCGGAGAGCCGACGCTGACGATCACCGATGACGATCCGGCCTGCCGCACCGGCGCGATGTTCTGCCTCGCCCGCAAACCGGCCGGGCTCAGTTTTTCGGTCAATCTCGACGCGATCGGCCGCGGGCCGCTCCGCGTCGATCCGCGCGTCCTCAAGATCGGCGGCGCCGACGGAGGCGCATCATGACCGACCGGGCTCCGCGTCGCACCACGCTGCAAAAGCTGCTTTCGCGCTTCCATTTCGGCATCACCCTGTTCGCGGTGGCGCTGTCGGGCATCACCATCCTCCTCGCGGGGATCACCGCGATGCGCGGCTATGCCGACCGCAACATTGAGCTGGCGGCCCAACTCGGCGCCTATGGCGTCGAGCCCGCGCTGGTCTTCAACGACCCGCAGGCGGCGCGCGAGGGGTTGAAGCCGCTGATGAAAATTCCCGGCATCGCCCATCTTCGCGTGCTCGACGACCGCGGGCATCCTCTTGTCGAATGGAGGTCGCCGACCGAGGATCCGGCTCCCGTCCTGACGCGCATCTTCTTTCCCGAACCCTTCGCGATGACGGTGCGCCGCAACGGATCGGCGATCGGCACGATCGAGGTCTGGGGCGATTCGACGACGCTGACCGACTATGTCCGCATCGGAATGCTCGCCGGGCTCGCCTGTCTTCTCATCACCGCGCTCGGCACCATCGCCCTCGCGCGCCGGTTCGAATATGAGCTGGTCAAGCCGCTCAACGAGATCGCCACCGTCGCGCACGATGTGCGCCTCCACCGCCGGTTCGACAAGCGGGTGACGAGCCTCAGCATCGCCGAACTCGACCGGCTGGGCGGCGACATCAACGCGCTGCTTGACGAGCTGGAGGGCTGGCAGGGGCATATGGAGGACGAACGGGCGGTGCTCGCCCATCGCGCGGCGCACGATCCGCTGACGACGATGCCCAACCGCTCGGCCTTCGACGAGCAGTTGAAGCGCCGCCTCGAAGCGGCGGCACAGCAGCATCATCGCTTCGCGCTGCTGTTCATCGACGTCGACAATTTCAAGGCGGTGAACGACGGGTTCGGCCATGCCGCGGGCGACGCGGTGCTGGTCGCGATGGCGACGCAGATCAAGGCGGCGCTGCGCTCGGGCGATTTCGCGGCGCGGATCGGCGGCGACGAATTCGTCGTGATCATCGACCCCATCGATCCCACTGTCCTTCCCGCGGCGCTCGTCGAACGGATCCGTGCCAGCGTCGCCGAACCGATCGCGCTTCCGGGCGGCCAGCACCATGGCACCGCGATCAGCGTCGGCGCGGCGCTCTATCCCGATGACGGCCGCGACGCCGCGGCGCTGCTGACCGCCGCCGATGCCGCCATGTATGCCGACAAGCTCCGTCATCGTTCGTAAGACACAAGGACATGCCGTGACCCACCCCCTCCAGTCGATCCGCCTTCTTCTCCTAACCGCCCTCGCCGCGCTGCTCGCGGCCTGTCAGAGCGTGCCGCCGCCGACCGGATTCAGCCCGGCGCAAATCGCGATGCTGCAATCGGAAGGTTTCATCGAGACCGATACGGGCTGGGAACTGACGCTCAACGAGCGGCTGCTCTTTCCGAGCGACGAAAGCCGCCTGCAGCCGGGTCAGGAGGAGCGCATCGCGACCCTCGCGCGCCATCTGCTTTCGGTCGGCATCACTACCGCGCGCGTCGAGGGACACAGCGATTCGACGGGCACCAGCGCTTATAATCTGAAACTGTCGCAGGCGCGCGCCGAGGCGGTCGCCGCGCCGATGCAGGCAAGCGGCATGCGCTTCACCCCCGACCAGGTCGTCGGCCGCGGCGAGGCGGACCCCCTGTCGAACAACGCGACCGCCGTGGGGCGGCAGGACAACCGCCGCGTCGTCGTGATCGTGACCCCCGCCTGAATCCGGAACGGACGGCCGCTCGTCCGCCTATTTTGCGGCCGCCCGCTTGCGGTCTTCGGCCGCCATGAAGGCGAGCAGCGCCTCGGGGATTTCCTTTTCCATCCGCGCCATCGCCTCGGCCGAGGGTTCGCGGTTCGCCCATTGCCGGTCGATCTCGTTGCGCTGCGACGACAGGCGGGCCATCTTGCGGCCGGTCGGAGTCAGACCGAACCGGATGACCGCCGCCCTGTGCGAAGCCGAAAGCCGGTCGAGCCCCGCCACCGCGGCATCCTGCTTGTCCTTGGTGATCGCATCCTGGCTGATCGTGAAATCGGTCCCGGGGGTCGAAATCTGATCGACGATCTCCTTGGTCATCGAGTTGTAATCGGCGGCGCCCGATACCGAGGAGACGAGCGCCTGGCCGGCAGGCGAGCTCCAGAAGGTGAACAGTTCGCCGATCTCCGCCAGGGTGAAGTTGGATGCGAAGAAGCCGGCCGTGGCTTCGTTGTAGGCGGGCAGCGTGCGCGTGAGCTCTTCGGCCATGATCGGCCGGATCGATTCCACGAAAACGCGGTCGGCGCCCGGATATTCCTGTCCCAGCGCCATCAGCGACGGATCGGTGGCGAAGGCCTGCCGCGCCATGTTGCGGAGCAGGGCGTCGAGCTGTTCCTCGACCCGGTTCGTCGCGTTGACGAGCTGCGCAAGATCGCGCGCTGCGGTCATCCGCATATCGGCGGGCGCCGACGTCGCCTGGGCGTGAAGCGGCGCTCCCGCGGCCCCCGCCCCCGCGAAGGCCGTGGCGGCGAGAAAGGCAAAGATCGGTCCGCGCATATATCCCCCTTTTCGGCCGGCCCTCGCTACGGGCCCGCGCCCATCCTGCCTTGCGCAGATCGCGCGCGCGCGCAATCGCCTTTTTGGGCTTCTTCCCTTGGGGGGCGTTCGCCGCTAAGCCGCTGGGCCATGAAACCGATCCGCAAAGCCGTCTTTCCTGTCGCCGGCCTCGGCACGCGCTTCCTGCCCGCGACCAAGGCGATCCCGAAGGAAATGCTGCCGGTGGTCGACCGGCCGCTGATCCAATATGCCGTCGACGAGGCGCGCGAGGCGGGGATCGAGCAGATGATCTTCGTCACCGGGCGCGGCAAGAGCGCAATCGAGGATCATTTCGACATCGCCTTCGAGCTTGAGAAGACGATGTCGGAGCGCGGCAAGGATCTGTCGGTGCTCGAACCGACGCGGCTCGGCCCCGGCAACTGCGCCTATGTCCGCCAGCAGGAGCCGCTCGGGCTTGGCCACGCCATCTGGTGCGCGCGCGACATCGTCGGCGACGAGCCCTTCGCCATCTTCCTGCCCGACGAGTTCATGCACGGCAGCCCCGGCTGCATGAAGCAGATGGTCGAGGCCTATGCCCGCGTCGGCGGCAATCTGATCTCGGTGCTCGAAGTGCCGCACGAACAGGTGTCGTCCTATGGCGTGATCGCCCCCGGCCGGCGCGACGGCGCGCTCACCGAGGTCACCGGCCTCGTCGAAAAGCCGAAGGTCGAGGCGGCGCCGTCGAACCTGATCATCTCGGGCCGCTATATCCTGCAGCCCGAGGTGATGCGCGTGCTCGCCGACCAGGAAAAGGGCGCGGGCGGCGAAATCCAGCTGACCGACGCGATGGCGGCGATGATCGGGACGCAGCCCTTCCACGCGGTGACCTTTGCCGGCGCGCGCTATGACTGCGGGTCGAAGGCCGGCTATATCCAGGCCAACCTCGCCATCGCGCTCGAACGTCCCGACATGGCCGACGACGTCCGCGCCTTCGCGGTCGACCTGCTCAAATGATAATGGTGCCGGCCGGGACGAACCCGGCCGGCGCCATCCCCCTTATTCGCCCTCGATATTGGGTTTCGGGAAGCTGTCGGCGCCGACCGTGCGATAGAGCCAGCCGCCGACCGCGCCGCCGATCAGCGGCGCGACCCAGAAGAGCCAGAGCTGGTGGAGCGCGAGGCCGCCGACGACCAGCGCCGGGCCGGTGCTGCGCGCCGGATTGACCGAGGTGTTGGTCACGGGAATCGCGATCAGGTGGATCAGCGTCAGCGCGAGGCCGATCGCGAGCGGGGCGAAGCCCGCGGGCGCGCGGCCGTCGGTCGACCCCATGATGATCCACAGGAAGAAGGCGGTGAGCACGATCTCGATGATCAGACCCGACCAGAGATCGAAGCCGCCGGGCGATCCTTCGCCGAAGCCGTTGGCTGCCAGACCATTGGTCGCGAGATCATAGCCTGGATTGCCGCTGGCGATATAGAAGAGCAGGAAGGCGGCGACGATCGCGCCGAGCACCTGCGCGACGACATAGAGCGGAATGTCGCGCGCGTCGAAGCGCCCGCCCGCCCAGAGCCCGACGGTGACCGCGGGGTTGAGGTGACATCCCGAAATATGGCCGATCGCATAGGCCATGGTGACGACCGTCAAACCGAAGGCGAGCGCGACGCCGAGGAAGCCGATGCCGAGATCGGGAAAGGCCGCCGCCAGCACCGCGCTGCCGCAGCCGCCGAAGACAAGCCAGAAGGTGCCGATAAATTCGGCCAAGCCCTTTTGCATGTTGTTCATATGACCCTCTCCTCCCGCCGGACGGTCACGTGCGCCGCCGGCGCGGGATGCAGTCTATCAGCACGGCGCCGCACGGCAAGTCTTTGTAACAACTATGGCTTCGAGCGCGCGAACCCGCCCCGCGAGTCGATCAGGCGGCGGCGACCGCATCGACGAAGCGGCCCGCGCGCTGGTGAAGCGCCTCGGCGAGCTTCGTCAGTCCCGACGACAGCTGGCCAAGCGATTCGGCATCCGCGCCGACCGCCGACGCGCCGTGGCTGATGCCGTGCGCGCGCATGTCGATCTCACGCCCCGCCGCCACGGCCTGTTCCACATAGCTGGCGATCGTCAGCGTCGTCGCGCTCTGCCCGTCGACCGCCTGCTCGATCGCGTCCGAAAAGCCGTTGTTGGCGTCGATCGCCTTCTCGACCTCGCGGAAGCCTTCGGTCACCTGGCCGATGACGTCGCGGATCCGGTCGACATATTGCGTGATGTCGCTCGCCGCCGACCGGGTCTGGCCCGCGAGCTGCTTGACCTCCGACGCGACCACCGCAAAGCCGCGGCCCGCATCGCCGGCGCGCGCCGCCTCGATCCCCGCGTTGAGCGCCAGCATATTGGTCCGGCCGGCCATGTCGATGATCAACGCCAGCATATGCTCGATCGCCTGGCTCGCGGCCTGGAGCGCCGCGGCGCGGTCGCCCGCTTCGACGATCGTCCGGTGCGCCTCGTGGCGCGCGGCACGGGCGAGGCGGCCGTCGTCGACGATCCGCGCCATCGCCGCGGCGAGCGCGTGTCCGCGATCGCCGAGTTCGTGGAGCCCCGCCAGCGTCTGCGCGGTCGCGCCGGCGACCGAAACCGCATCGAGCCCGGTCTGCCGGGCGCGATCCGACAAGGCATGCGCGACCGTTTCGGCCTCGCGCGCCATGTCGGAAAGGCTCGCGGTCCAGGCGGCGACGTCCTGCTGGAAACGGCGTCCGGCGTCGTCGACCCGGCTCGCCCGCGCCGCGCGCTCGTGCGCCAGCTCGACCTCGCGCAGCATCGCGAGCCGCGCAAGCTGGCCGCTGTCGAGCGTCTCGACGAAACGGCCGTCGCGCACCAGGACGAGCCCCTCGTGCCCCGCCGCGCGCGACACGATGCGAAGCAGCTCGGCGGTCGATTCATCGACGCCGGCGGTCAGACAGGGCTCGATCATCATCGCGATCGATCCCCCGATCGTCGGATTCTGCATCAGCGAGAACCAATAGGGGCAGAAGAGCAGTTCGCGCACGCGCTGTTCGCGGATGATCCCCACCGGCCGTCCCGCGGCATCGAGGACCGCGAGCAGGCGCAGTTGTGCGTTGGCGCGAAAAATATCGATAACCTCCGACAATTGCGCGTCGTCCGGGACCGCGACCGCATGGCCGGCCGAGGGCGCAAGAACGAAGTCGAGGTTTTTCATCATGGTTCCATCAGGTTGCGAGGCGGGTTGCGCTCGCGGCCTAATGGCAGCTGGTAAACACGGCTTTAACCATTTGTTTCAAGGATATGACAGCCGACGGACAAGCGCCGCCTTCCATCGCAATATGCTGTTCACATTGATACGCCTATGCCAGGGAAAGATGGCCGACCGCCGAGGAGGACGAGAGATGCGCATCCTGATCATCGCCGCATTGACGGCGCCGCTGCTGACCGGATGCGTCAGCGCGGTGAAGACCGTCGTCACCGCGCCGGTCAAGGCCGTCGGCAAGGTCGCCGACTGGTCGACCACCAGCCAGGAAGAATCGGACCGCAATCGCGGCCGCGCGATGCGCGAGCGCGAGGCGAAGCTGGGCAAGCTGTCGCGCCAGCGCGACAAGGCGACCGAGAAATGCCGCGCCGGGCGGGAAGACCAGTGCCAGCGCGCCGAGGTCCTCGATCACGAGATCGAAGCGGTGATGGCGGAGCCGATCTGAAGGGGCGGCCTGCGGCCGGAAGGGGACATACCTTCTCCCCTCCCTTCTAGGGAGGGGCTGGGGGTGGGTAGCCGCCGAAGGCGGCGTTCCTTGTAGGCTCGCTCCGCTCGCGCACCCACCCCTAACCCCTCCCTAAAAGGGAGGGGAATGGCTCAAATCCACCCCAAAGCCGAAATCACCGCACCCGCCGGCCCGTCCACACCACGCGGCCGACAAGGCGCACCGCGGTCATCGGCAGGTCGTTCCAGCTGGGATATTGCGGGTTGTCGCTGATCACCGACAGCCGCCCCTGCCCCGGCGCGCGCGCGACGCGCTTCACCATCAGCCCGTCGTCCATGCGCAGCACGTAGATGCCGTCGCGCAGCCGCCCGGCGGCGTCGCTGCCGTCGACCAATATGTCGTCGCCGTCGTTCAGGGTCGGCGCCATCGAATCGCCCGTGACGCGGATGATGCTGAGCGCGCGCGGATCGGCGCCGAGGCCGCGCAGCCAGCGGGGGTCGAACGCCAGTTCGCCCTCGACGGGCTCGCCGTCGATGCTCGCCCCCGCGCCCGCCGAGGCGCCGATCGCGAGCTTCGGGACCAGCACCATGCCGGGGCCGCGGACGCGGCTCGCCGCCGCGACGCGCGGCGCGGGGCCGCCGAGCATCGATTCCGGCACGCCGAGATAGGCAGCGATGCGCGCGCGGTCCTCCTCGGCAAGCCGCCGCGGCGAGCCGCGCTTGATATATTGCTGGATATAGGCCGGGTTGCGCCCGATGCGCGCCGACAGCTGGGCATAGTCGATGCCCTTTTCCTGCAACAGGCGGTCGAGCGCGGCGCGCGGATCGTCGACGAAATCTGACACGGGATCGGTCCTTCCTATTTCGCTTATAGAGATAGGATTTTTCCTAGACAAGTAGGAAATCGTGGCTCAGATAGGAAATATCCTATCGGGCGAGTCGCCCGTCACGCGAGCCATGGGAGAAGACAATGGAGCGTAGCCTGCTGCAACGGATCAACGCCTTTCTGAAGGAAAGCGAGATGCCCCCGAGCGTCTTCGGCCGCCATGCGGTGCGCGACCCGCGGTTCGTCAGCGATCTGCGCGGCGGCCGCATTCCGGGCGGCCAAATCACGAGACGTGCGGAACATTTCATGAACAAATGGCAGGCCGATCATCACGCGGGCCGGGTAGCGCCGAGCGGCGACCGCCGCGTCCGGGTGGACCGCAAGACCGAGGCGGGAGCCCTGCAATGAAGATCTGGTCGCCCGCCGTTCCGCCGCGCCCCGGCTGTCCGCACCGCAGGCTGCGCCGCCTGCTCGCGCGCGAGCTGCCGCACGGCCTGTCGCTCGGCCCTTCAACGCTGCGCCCCTGGGCGAGCGCCAATTTCGTCGGCGCGCGCCACCTTTTCCCTTGCGCCTTCGCGGTCGGCGAGGCGGAGCCGTTGCGCGCGGCCTTGCAGGCGCGACTGGAAGGTGCCGAATGGCACCTGCCCGGCCATATCGTCGCCGATACGGCGGTGGAGGTCGCGGGCGAAGCCAGCGAGCTGCGGATCGAGATCTTGACGGTCGAGGACTGAGCCTCTTGCCGCGCGTCCCTGCAGGGTTAGCCGACCGCCTGGCGGTTGAGGCGCTGGAGCGTGCCGAGCGCGGCCTCGAGCGCGAAGTCGATGGTCTCCGCCTCGTCTTCGTTCGCCGGAGCGCTCGCCGTCTGGGGCGCGATCCGCGCTTCACGGCGGCGCGCAAGGCCGGCCTCGAAGCGGGCGACCATCGCGCCGAGCGACTGGTCGGCGGGGTCGGGCATCGCCGTAACGGGCGCGGCGATTTCGGCGGGCTGGAGCCAGGGCTCTTCGCCCGGCGCCGGCTCGGCGGGCGCGAGGTCGGCGAGCATGAGCTCCTCCTCTTCGGGCTCGACCGTGTCGGCGGGGATGAATTCGAACGCCTCGTCGGTCTCGTCCAGCGCATCGGCATCGACGGGAGGCTCGACCGGCGGCGGCACGACGACCGGGCCCAGCCCTTGCGGCGGCAGGTCGCGGCCCGCGCGCAGCGGCGGGCGCGGCGGATCGTCGGGGTGGACGTCGGCGCGGCGGCGGCGCGGCGCCTCTTCGGCGTCGGCGTCGGCCTCGGTTTTTCGGCGGCGCAGCGCGTGAGGCTTCGCGAGCGCGAGCGCGACCAGTCCCGCGATGACCGCGGCGACCGCCGCCATGACGAGCGCGAGCGCGAGGCGGCCGCCGTTGCCGACCGGCGGCACGAACAGCTCCGACAGGCGATCGAGATAGAGGTTCCAGCTGATCCCGGCGACCCAGGCGAGCGGCATGACCGCCGCGAACAGAAAGGTCAGCGCGGCCGCGCCGATCACCGCCGGCAGGGCGGGACGCAGCGCCCGCGCGAGCGCAGAGGCGCTGTCCTGCCACGATTTTTCGCTGCTGTCGTCCATATCGCTTTTCCGAATCCTAGGCTGCCGATGGCGCGGCATCGCGCAGCAGCCGCTGGTAAACCGGTTCGTAACGTAAAATGTTTGACGACCAGTTACGATGGGTTTCGACGAAAAGACGCGCGGTGCGCCGCCGTTCGTCCCAACGGCCGCGCGTGCCGAGCAGGGCGACCAGCGCCGCCGCGATCGCGGCGGGGTCGTCGGGGGCGAAGAGCGTTCCGGTGACCCCGTCCTCGATCAGCTCGCGGTGCCCGCCGACGTCCGACGCGGCGACAAGCTTGCCCTGCGCCATCGCCTCGAGCGGTTTCAGCGGGGTGACGAGATCGGTGAGCCGCATTTTCTTGCGCGGATAGGCGAGGATGTCGATCAGCGAATAATAGAGTTCGACCTCGGTGTGCGGGACGCGACCGACGAAATGGATGCGATCCGCGACGGGCGAGGCGGCCGCCTGCGCCTTCAGCGCCGCTTCCATCGGCCCGCCCCCGACGAGCAGCAGGCGCGCCTGCGGCTGCGCCGCGGCGAGCGCGGGCATCGCCATGATCAGATCGTCGATGCCCTCATAATCATAGAAGCTGCCGATGAAGCCGATCACCGCGTCGCCCGCCTTTAAGCCGAGCCGCTGCGCGAGCGCCGCATCGCGCGGCGGCGGGTCGCCGAACAGGTCGAGGTCGACGCCGTTGGGCGAGACGATGATCTTGCCCGCATCGACGCCGCGCCCGATCAGATCGCCGCGCAGCCCTTCGCAGATGACGGCGACCGCGTCGGCGCGCTTGACCGCGCGGGTTTCGAGGTGGCGGGTCAGCCGGTAGCGCAGGCTGCCTTCGCGGCCGGTGCCATTGCCGACCGCGGCATCCTCCCAGAAGGCGCGAATTTCGTAGACCACCGGGATGCCGAGCCGCTTGCCGACGCGCAGCGCCGCGAGTCCGTCGAGGACGGGCGAATGGGCGTGGAGCAGATCGGGTCGCCAGTCGTGGGCCAGCGCCTCGACCCGCGCGGCGAGCGCGCCGACCTCGCGCCATTCGCGAATCGGCGCGCGCGCTGGCGCGATCGGCGGGGTGCGGTAGAAGGTGAGCCCGTCGATGGTCTCGCCGTCCGGGCCTGCTTCGGGATGGCGCACGCCGGTGACCCCAGCGACCTCCCAGCCTTTCGCGACCTGGGCCTTCATCAGTGCGCGGGTGCGGAAGGTGTAGCCGCTGTGCGCGGGCAGGCTGTGATCGAGAATGTGCAGAATCCGGGTCATCGCGCGGGGAAAGTGCCAGACAAGCCTTAACGCCGCGTCAACCCCGATCGGATAGAGCCGCAGCACCGGGCCCCACGGGGGTCGAAGCGAAGCTGGGCCTTGCCGCGTAGATGGTCGACAATTTTTCCATTGCCCTGACCCATGTGCTGATGGGAATCGCGCTGTGGCGGCTGCTCTATCGCGGCGACCTCGACCGCGAGGTCAGCCCGCGCATGGCGTGGCAGCAGCGCCGCGACGCCGAACGGGCGGAGAAGGAGGCGGCGGGCGATGCGTGACCTCGCCTTCGTCGCCTTCCTGTTCGCCTTCATCGGGATCGGCTTCCGGAAGCCGTTCCTGTTCATCCTCTGCTTCTGCTACATCGACATCGTCGCGCCGCAGCGCTTGAGCTATTTCCTGATCAACTCGATCCCGATCTCGCTCATCGTCTTCGGGCTCGCGATCGCGGGCTGGCTCGCGGTCGACGACAAGCGCGACACGCGGTGGTCGGGCCGACAGATCCTGCTCGTCATCCTGCTCCTCTATTGCTGGGTCACGACCCTGCAGGCCGATTTCCCGGTCGAGGCGCAGGACAAGTGGAGCTGGGTGTGGAAAGCGCTCGTCTGGGCGATCTTCCTGCCCCTGACCCTGCGCACCAAGCTGCGCATCGAGGCGCTGGCGCTGATCATGCTGCTGTCGGCCGCGTCGATTGCGATCGCGGGCGGGATCAAGACCGCCGCGGGCGGCGGCGGTTACGGCTCGCTGCAACTGCTGCTCAACGAGAATTTCGGCCTCTACGAAGGGTCGATCATGTCGACCGTCGGCATCTCGATCATTCCGCTGATCCTCTGGTACCGCCGCCACGGCACCATCTTTCCGCCCGACTGGCGCGTGTCGCTCTTCTGCTTCGCGCTCTGCTTCGCGTGCATGCTGCTGCCGGTGGGCACGCAGGCGCGCACCGGGCTCGTCTGCCTCGTCGTGCTCGCGGTGCTGTCGCTGCGCGCGGTCAAGCACCGGATTCTCTACATGGTCGGCGCCGGCCTGCTCGCGGCGGCCGCAATTCCCTTTCTGCCGCAGAGCTTCACCCAGCGCATGGAGACGATCGAGGGCTATCAATCCGACGAGTCCGCCTCGACCCGCGTCGCGGTGTGGAAGTGGACCTGGGACTATGCGAAGGACCATCCGTTCGGGGGCGGGTTCAACGCCTATCTTCAGAACCATGTCCGCGTGAAGATGGCGGCGGGCGCCTATGACCCCGACGCGCCGCAGTCCGACGAGCCGGTCGTTTATGAGGATCATGCCCGCGCCTATCACTCGAGCTATTTCGAGATGCTCGGCGAACAGGGTTATCCGGGCCTCGCGCTCTGGCTGATCCTGCACGTCAGCGGCCTTTTCCAGATGGAACGGCTCCGGCGGCGCTATCTCAGGACGCGCCGCGCCGAGGAGCAATGGATCGCACCGCTCGCGACCGCGCTCCAGCACGGCCATATCGTCTATATGGTCGGATCGCTGTTCGTCGGCATCGCGTTCCAGACCTTCATCTACATGATGCTCGCGCTCGAAATGGGCCTGTGGACCTATTGCCGCCGCCGCGAGCAGGAAGCGGGTTGGCGGCCATTGACCGCGCGCCCGGCGCAGGTGCCCGCGCGGCATCCGGTGGCGAGCGGCTGATTTTTGGCATCAGCGAAATCGGGAACCATGGGCATCCCGAGACGCTATCATCGCATGTCCACGCGCCTGATCCACGTCGACGACAGCCTGCCCGGCATCAGCCGCGAACGCACCGCGAGCGGCTGGCGCTATCGCGACGCGAGGGGGAAGCCGATCCGCGACAAGGCCGAGATCGCGCGGCTCGACGCGATCGCGCTGCCCCCCGCCTATCAGGACGCCTGGTTCTGCCCCGCCGCGAACGGCCATATCCTCGCGACCGGTTATGACGCGCGCGGGCGCAAGCAATATCGCTATCATCCCGGTTTCCGGCTGGCGCAGGAGGCCGACAAATATGACCGCTGCGCCGCCTTTGGCCACGCGCTGCCGCTGCTCCGCGCCCGGCTGGCGGACGATCTCGCGCGCCGGACGCTCGGCCCCGAACGCGTCGTCGCCGCGGTGGTGCGCCTGCTCGACCTCGCCGCGCTGCGCGTCGGCAACGAAGAATATGTCGCCGCGAACAAGAGCTTCGGCGCGACCACCTTGCGCCAGCGCCATGCCCGGCTGAGCGGGCAGCGACTGCGCCTGACCTATCGCGCGAAGGGCGGCGCGATGCGCGAGGTGACGGTCAGCGACCGCAGCCTCGCGACGCTGGTGCGCCGCCTGCAGGACCTGCCGGGACAGCATCTGTTTCAATATGAGGATGGCGGCGGCCTGTGCGCGGTCGGATCGGACGAGGTCAACGCCTATATCCGCGAGGCGATGGGCGAGGATTTCAGCGCCAAGCATTTCCGCACCTGGTCGGCGAGCGTCGAGGCCTTCACCTATCTCCAGGATGCCGCCGAGCCGCCGACGCTGAAGGCGATGCTCGCGCATGTCGCGCACGGGCTCGGCAATACGCCGGCGGTCGCGCGGCGCGCCTATGTCCATCCGGCGATGATCGCCGCGGCGCAGGCGCGCGGCGATTTCGCCGCCGCCGAGCCGCTGCCGCGCGCGACCAAATATCTTTCGCGTTACGAGCGCGGCTTTTTGGCCTATCTGGAACAGGCGCCGGGCGCGGCCGCCCTGCTCCGTTCCGCCTGACCCTTCAGAAAAGACCCACGAGGATCGACGTGACCTTCTCCCTTCTCGCCGCCGCAAAGACCGCCACGCCCCCGCCCGCACCGCGGCCGAACCCGATCGAGGACCTGCGCTATTGGTGGGACAGCAGCGTCGCCTGGGTGAATCACCACTGGCTGCAGATCGGCATCGCGGTCGGCGCCGGCCTGATCATCTATTTTCTGCTGTCGCTGCTGCGCACCTTCGCGCTGAAGCGGGCGCAATCGGCGCCGGGGCAGTTCACGCTGACCGACATCGTCGGGCGGGTGATCCACAAGACCAAGTCGACGGTGCTCGCGATCGTCGCGATCCGTCTCGTCGCGGGCTACGCCAATCCGCCCGCGATCGTCCTCGCCACGATCCAGTTCGTCTTCACCATCGCGGTGGTTCTCCAGGTCGCGATCTGGGCGCGCGAAATCGTCATCGGCCTCATTCAGCGCCGCGCCGCCGAAGGGCATAACGAGACGCTGACCAACGCGATGGGGATCATCCGCCTGCTGATCAGCGTCGCGCTGTTCGCGATCGCGGGAATCGTGATCCTCGACAATATGGGGGTCAACGTCACGGGCCTCGTCGCCGGGCTCGGCATCGGCGGCATCGCGATCGGCCTCGCCGCGCAGGGCATCTTCTCCGACCTCTTCGCCTCGCTGTCGATCATCTTCGACCGGCCGTTCCGGGTCGGACAGGCGATCAAATACGACAATTCGTCGGGCACGGTCGAACGCATCGGGCTCAAGAGCACGCACATCCGTTCGATCAACGGCGAGCTGCTCGTGATCTCCAACACCAATCTGCTGTCGAAGGAAATCACCAATTACGCGCATCTCCACCGCCGGCGCGTGACCTTCCTCCTCAACATCGTCTATCAGACGAGCCCCGAAATGCTCCGCGCACTGCCCGGACTGCTCGAGGAGCAGGTCAAGGCGGCGGGGCACGAATTCATCCGCTCGAGCCTCGTGACCTTCAGCGCCTCGAGCCTCGATTTCGAGCTTCTGTTCGATGTGTTCAGCGAGGATTTCGATCAGGTCACCGCGGCGCGAACCGACATCGCGATCCGCATCGTCGAAGCGCTCGGCGAGGCGGGCTATGAATTCGCCTATCCGACGCAAACGACCTTCACCGCGGCGCCCGACGGCACGATGATCATGCCCTATGCCGAGTCCCCGAACCCCAAGATGGCGCCCGCCAGGACGGCGAAGCCGGGCTGACGCTACGGCGCCGTAGCGCAAAGTCCCGGGGTCTTGTGCAACGCGGCAAGACAGGCCTAGAACGCCCCCGAACCAGTCTTTGAGGGGATGATGAATGGCCACGATCACGCCGCAGGAATTGCAGACCAGGGTCGGCGAGCATCTCGGCACCTCCGAATGGGTGCTCGTCGATCAGGACATGATCGACAAATTCGCCGATGCGACGGGCGACCATCAATTCATCCACGTCGACGCGGAGAAGGCGAAGCTGACCCCGTTCGGCGGCACCATCGCCCACGGCTTCCTGACGCTGTCGCTGATCCCGATGCTCGGCGCGCGCACCGACGCGCCGAAGATCGACGGCATCAAGATGGGCGTCAACTATGGCGGCAACAAGGTGCGCTTCCTCGCCCCCGTCCGCTCGGGCAAGCGCGTGCGCAGCCATGTGAAGCTGCTCGAACTCGACGAGAAGCGCCCCGGCCAGTGGCAGCAGACCAACGAGATCACCGTCGAGATCGAGGGCGAGGAAAAGCCCGCGCTGATCGCCGAGTGGATCACGCAATTCTTCGTCTGATGATTTTCGACCGGCCGCCCTCCCCCGAAAAGAACACCGGACCCAAGCAGAAGGATTACCGACATGCGTGACGCCGTCATCGTTTCCACCGCCCGCACCCCGCTGACCAAGGCGGGGCGCGGTTCGTTCAACAACACCCCCTCGCCGACGCTCGGCGCCTTTTCGGTCAAGGCCGCGGTCGAACGCGCCGGGCTCGAAGGCGGCGAGATCGACGATGTCATCTTCGGCGCCGCGATGCAGCAGGGGTCGCAGTCGCCGAACGTCGCGCGCCTGATCGGCCTTCGCGCCGGCCTGCCCGTCACCGTGCCCGGCATGTCGATCGACCGCCAGTGCTCGTCGGGCCTGATGACCATCGCGACCGCGGCAAAGCAGATCATCGTCGACCGCCAGGACATTGTCGTCGCCGGCGGCGTCGAGTCGATCTCGAAGGTCAGTGGCAGCGGCAAGGTGTTCATCGAGCCCGATGCCGAGCTGATTGCGATGCACAAGGACGTCTATATGCCGATGATCGGCACCGCCGAGGTGGTCGCGAAGCGCTACAACATCGGCCGCGAGGCGCAGGACGAATATTCGCTCCAGTCGCAACAGCGCACTGCCGCGGCGCAGGCCGCGGGCAGATATGACGACGAGATCGTCCCCTGCAAGGCGACGATGGCGATCGTCGACAAGGAAACCAAGGAAGTCTCCTACAAGGAGGTCGTCGCCGACAAGGACGAATGCAACCGTCCCGACACGACGCTCGAGGGCCTTGCGAGCCTGAAGCCGGTGATGGGCGAAGGCCACACGATCACCGCGGGCAATGCGAGCCAGCTTTCGGACGGGTCGTCGGCGTGCGTCGTGATGGAAGCCAAGGTCGCCGAAAAGCGCGGCCTGACCCCGCTCGGCCGCTATGTCGGCATGGCGGTCGCGGGCACCGAACCCGACGAAATGGGCATCGGCCCGGTCTTCGCGATCCCCAAGCTGCTCGAACGCTTCGAGCTCAAGATGGACGACATCGGCCTCTGGGAACTCAACGAGGCCTTCGCGGTGCAGGTGCTCTATTGCCGCGACAAGCTGGGCATTCCGAACGACCTGCTCAACGTCAACGGCGGCTCGATCTCGATCGGGCACCCCTTCGGCATGACCGGCGCGCGCTGCACCGGCCACGCGCTGATCGAGGGCAAGCGCCGCGGCGCCAAATATGTTGTCGTCACCATGTGCATCGGCGGCGGCCAGGGCGCGGCGGGCCTGTTCGAGGTCTTCTGATTTGCGGCCCGTTCAGTGAGATTGACCGCCCCGCGTGTCGAACCGGTCGATCTCGATCGGCTCGATGCCGAGCAGCGTGCCGCGCTCGAACCCTTCCTTGCCCCCAATACCGGAGTGGTTGGCGGCAAGGTCGGGGGCGGGCGGGTGCTCAACATCTTCCGCACCCTCGCCCATGCGCCGCGGGCGCTGACCGCCTTCCTCGGCTGGGGCAGCTATATCCTCTCGAAGCGGAGCGCGCTGTCGGCCCGGGATCGCGAGCTCGTCATCCTGCGCACCGGCTACAACTGCCGCTCGGGCTATGAGTGGACGCAGCACAAGCGGATCGGCCTCGACTGCGGCCTGTCCGAAGCCGAGGTCGAGCGCATCAAGGCCGGCCCCGATGCCGAGGGCTGGGGCGACCTCGACCGCGCGATGCTGCGCGCCGCCGACGAACTGACCCAAAACCATTTCGTGCGCGATGCGACCTGGGCCGCGCTCGCGCCGCTCGGCGACAAGGGACGGATGGACCTCGTCTTCACCGTCGGCCAATATACCCAGGTTTCGATGATTTTGAACAGCTTCGGCATCCAGGTCGAAGAGGGGTGGGAGGTCGACCCCGACCTTCGCGCCTGAAAAGAGGGAGAGAGACATGAGCGCCATCGGCGTGATCGCGACGCTGCGCGTGCAGCCCGGCAAGGAAGCCGAGTTCGAGGGCGTGTTCGCCGAGCTCGCGCCCGCGGTGCGCGCGAACGAACCCGGCAACAGCTTTTACCGCCTGTTCCGCACCGAAGAGGCCGGGGTCTACAAGGTCCTGGAATGCTATGACGATGCCGCGGCGGTCGAAGCGCACCGCGCCTCGGACCATTTCCGCACCCTCGGCGCGAAGCTCGGCCCCTGCCTCGCCGGCGCGCCCGAAATCGAGCGGCTGGGCGCGGTCTGATCCGGATGGCGGGCCGGCTCGCGGGCAAGGCGGCGATCGTCGTCGGCGCCGGGCAGCAACCCGGCGACACGATCGGCAACGGCCGCGCCATCGCGCTGACCTTCGCGCGCGAAGGCGCCGAGGTGCTGTGCGTCGACCGGGTCGCCGAACGCGCCGAGGAAACCGCCGCGATGATCGGCGAGGCGGGCGGCCAGGGCTTCGCTCACGCCGCCGACATCACCCGGATCGCCGACATCGAGGCGATCGTCACGGCGGCGCTCGACCGCTGGGGCCGTATCGATATTCTCGTCAACAATGTCGGTGTCGGATCGCCCGGCGACGGTCCCGCGCACCGCGCCAGCGACGAAGCGTTCGAGCGCGTCTTCGACATCAACTTCACCGGCGCGCGCCGCCTGACCCGCGCCGTTCTCGCGCCGATGCGCGCGGCCGAGGCGGGAGTCATCATCAACATCTCGTCGCTCGCCGCGATCGCCGGCGCGAACATGATCGCCTATGAGATTTCGAAGGCCGCGCTCAACCGGCTGACCACCGCGACCGCGCAAGGCTCCGCATCGAAAGGCGTGCGCTGCAACGCCATCCTCCCCGGACTGATGGATACGCCGATGGCGATCCACGGCACCGCGGCGCGCGACGGCCGCAGCCTCGACGAACAGCGCGCCGCGCGCGCGGCGATGGTGCCGCTGAAGGGCGGCATGGGCGACGCGTGGGACACCGCCAACGCGGCGCTGTTCCTCGCCTCCGACGAGGCGCGCTTCGTCACCGGCGCCCTGCTGCCGGTCGACGGCGGCGCCAGCGTTCGCGTCGGATAGCGCGTCACCTAACCGACTTCCGCAATCTCCCCCGCGCGATCGCCGAGCAGGTAGCGCGGTCCGGCGCCGCGCTGCGCCGCCTTGTCGCCGCGGTTGTAGAGCCCGCATTTCTTCAACGACAGGCAGCCGCAGCCGATGCACTGGTCGAGCAGCTCGCGCGTGCGCTCCAGCGCCGCGATCCGCGCGTCGATCCGCGCGCGCAGGTCGGTGCTGATCCGCGTCCAGTCGGCCGCATTGGGGGTGCGCTGCGCCGGCAGCTGCGCCAATTCGGCGGCGATCTCCTCGAGGCTCAGCCCCAGTTGCTGCGCGATCAGGATGAAGGAGACGCGGCGGATGTCTGCGCGCAAAAAGCGCCGCTGCCCGCCCCCCGAGCGCAGCGCCTCGATCAGCCCCTTCGCCTCGTAGAAACGGATCGCCGACACCGCGACGCCGGTGCGCGCCGCGAGCTCGCCGATCGCGATCAGGTCGGTGCGGTGCATGCGCAGGCCCTCATTTGCCACTTGATCTAAACCTGACTTGAGATTGCAAAAGCCGCGCGTCAACCCGAATCAGGAGAATTATCGTGGCGCACCCCTTCATCGAGCATGTGAACGTCACCGTCAGCGATCCTGACCGCACCGCGCGGCTGCTGTCGGCGATCTTCGGCTGGCACGAGCGCTGGCGCGGCCCCGCGCGCGATGGCGGCACGACCATCCATGTCGGCAGCGATCGCGCCTATCTGGCGCTCTACACCGGCCCCGGCGGCGAGCATGCCGAAGCGCGCTGGCCCAAGGGCGAACCGCTCAACCATGTCGGGGTGCAGGTCGACGATCTCGACGCGATCGAAGCGCGGGTGAAGGCGGTCGGCCTCGTTCCCTTCAACCACGCCGACTACGACCCCGGCCGCCGCTTCTATTTCCTCGACCCCGACGGCATCGAATATGAGGTCGTCAGCTACGCGGTGCCGCTCGCGCGCTGAAGGGCGCAACATCGGGGCGACGACCGCGTTGATCCATCATCGGGGGGCGTATCAGGAGTTCTACCGATGAATGACGATATCAAACAATCATTCTGGAAGGCGCTGACCGACAGCCCCTATGTCATGGTCGGCCAGGTCGGCGAGCGCGCGCATCATATTCCGATGAACGCGCAGTTCGACGAGGATGCGCGCGGCGCCTTCTGGTTCTTCACCGCGACCGACAACCGGCTCGCCGGTGGCGGCCCCGCGATGGCGCAATTCGCCTCGAAAGGCCACGACCTCTTCGCCTGCATCGCGGGCACCTTGCGCCCCGAGGTCGACCGCGCCGTGCTCGACCGGCTATGGAACAACGGCATCGCGGCCTGGTATCCGGGCGGCAAGGAGGATCCGAAGCTCGTCCTGCTGCGCCTCGACCTCGAAGACGCTGAAATCTGGACCGCCGACCCCGGCATCAAGGGGATGTTCAAGCTCGCGACCGGAATGACGATGAAGGAAGGCGACCTCGGTCAGCACGCCAAGGTAGCGCTCTGACAAGATGCTGGACACGAACCCGTGTCTTGCGGATAGAAGGGCCATGGGCGAGAGGTTGGCAAGGCAGTTTGACTGGCACGGCTATACAAGCCGGGGCGAATATCGCCGATGGCTCGCGCTGATTATTCCCGCCGAAATTCTTCTACTTTCAGCTATTTGGCTATACGGCAGAGGCGGGATGATCCATTTTTCGATGAAGCCTTGGGGATTGGCCCTTTTCGCAATCGGGCTTGTTTATATGATCGGTCTGTTCGTCCTGACGGCGCGGAGGTTTCGATCGGCAGGACTTTCGCGCAAATGGTTGCTCTTGACGGTCCTGACGGCCGTCGTTCCGATCGGTTCTTTTTACTGGAACATCCCGGCAACGGCGATGCTGCTCGCTATCTTCGTCGGGTCTGTTGCGGGTGACGTGGCGGAGAGCGAGCGCGTTTACTGAGCCGGCGGCGGCACGATCCGCCCCTCCTCGAACCGGAATCCGTCCTCGCGGTCGCGCGCCAGCAGCGCGGGGCCGTCGAGGTCGACCCATTGGGCGCGCTGCGCGAGGACGAAGGCGGGCGCGATGCCGAGGCTCGTCGATAGCATGCAGCCCACCATGATGCCGAGCCCCGCCGCATCGGCGGCGTCGGCAAGACGCAGCGCCTCGGTCAGCCCGCCGGCCTTGTCGAGCTTGATGTTCACCCCATCGTAGAAGGTGCCGATGCGCGCGATGTCGGCCGCGGTCTGGCAGCTTTCGTCGGCGACGAAGGGCAACGGCGCATAGACCCCGTCGAGCAGCGCGTCCGCGCCGACCGGAACAGGCTGCTCGATCATCTCGACCCCGAGCTCGGCGAGCGCCTCAGCCTCGCCGAGCAGGTCGAGCTGGCCCCAGCTTTCATTGGCGTCGACGATCAGCCGCGCGTCGGGCGCACCGTCGCGCACCGCCACGACGCGGGCGCGGTCGCCTTCGCCGGTCAGCTTGAGCTTGAGGAGCCGCCAGCCGTCGGCGACGGCGGCTGCGGCTTGCTCCGCCATCCGGTCGGGCGCGGCGAGCGAGATGGTGAAGGCGGTGACGCGCGGGGTCGGCGGCCCGTCGCATCCCGCAAGCCGCCACAACGGCACTCCGCGCTGCCGCGCCTCGAGATCCCACAGCGCGCAGTCGAGCGCGTTGCGCGCCGCGCCGGCTCCGAGCATCTCCTGCACCGCGGCGCGCGCTTCGGCGGCGCTCATCGCCGCAAGATGCAGCACCACGCGGAGGATCGCGTCGCGGCACCCCGCGGCATCCTCGCCATGATAATAGATCGGCGTTCCCTCGCCGCGGCCGACGGCGCCGTCGCTCTCGATCTCGGCGACGACGACGTCGACATGATCCTTGGCGCCGCGCGCGATCACGAACTCGCCCGCGACCGGCCAGCGCTCGACGCGCGCGCTTTTCAGTTGGATGGCCATCGAAGAACAGTAATGCTGCGCGCCATGCCCGGCAAATCCCTTTCCGAACGCATCGCCGAATTCGGCCATCGCCTCGCCGTCGAAGCGCACGCCGCCTGGCTCGCCGCGCGTGACCCGCGCACGCCGATGCTGGCGCGCCTGCTCGCGGTCGCGGTCGCCGCCTATGCGCTGTCGCCGATCGACCTGATCCCCGATTTCATTCCGGTGCTCGGCTGGCTCGACGACCTGATCCTCGTCCCCGCCGGCCTGTGGGCGGTGCGCCGGCTGATCCCCGCGCCGCTCTGGGCCGAACTCCACGCCGCCGCCGAAGCCGCGAGCGAACGCCCGTCGAGCCGCGCCGGCATGATCGCGATCCTGCTGATCTGGGCGGGGCTGCTCACCATCGTCTATTGGAGCGTGCGGACGTCCCCCTGGCATTGAACGTCGCTGAAGGAGGGCGGTGCGAAGACCGCTTTGGGGTAGGAAGCGGGCATAACCATCCCCTCCTCTTCAGAGGAGGGGCAGAGAGACTTGGTCCGGCGCAGCCGGGCCTTAGTCGAGCGGGGTGGTGGCCGAAGACCAGCGCACCATCGCATTCACCACCCCGCTGCGACTAACGAACAAGTTCGTAAGTCTCGCCGGCCCCTCCTCTGAAGAGGAGGGGCTTAAATGTCCGCAACCGGTCGAAACCGCCTTCTCACCCGTTCGCGCGAATCCACCCCTCGACCACCGGCGCGATCTCGTCGCGCCATTTGCGGCCGTTGAAGATGCCATAGTGACCGACGCCCTTCGCCATCAGATATTTCTTCTTCGCAGCCGGAAGCGATTTCGCCAGCGTCAGCGCGGCCTTGGTCTGGCCGATCCCCGAAATATCGTCCCGCTCGCCCTCGATCGCGAGGATCGCGATATCCTCGATCGCGCCGATATCGACCGGCTGGCCGCGGTGCAGCATCTCGCCCTTCGGCAGCAGGTGGCGCTGGAATACGGCATCGACGGTCTGCAGGTAGAATTCGGCGGTCATGTCGCAGACCGACCGATATTCGTCATAGAATTCCTTGGTCTTGTCGGCGCTCTCGCCATCGCCGTCGACCAGATGCTTGAACATCTCCCAATGGCTCATCATGTGGTTGCCGAGGTTCATCGACATGAAGCCGGCGAGTTGCAGGAAACCGGGATAGACGCGGCGCCCCGCGCCCGGATACCAGGCCGGCACCGTCGCGATGACATTTTCCTGGAACCAGGCGTAGGGCCGCGTCGTCGCATGCTGGTTGACCGCGGTCGGC
>Ga0182745_1000569_pt1 | contig 40029 bp, 39 predicted proteins | sample eDN3rd30CKraftBY_FD_128523 | JGI IMG/M metagenome (GOLD analysis project Ga0182745, IMG submission 128523) | Enriched backyard soil microbial communities from Emeryville, California, USA - eDNA 3rd pass 30_C Kraft BY (version 2) (version 2) | ecosystem: Environmental > Terrestrial > Soil >...
GCATCAGCCGACCGCGATCACGCTGATCTCCACCAGCGCGCCGAAATGCAGTTCGCGGGTGGGCACGATGGCGCGGGCCGGGCGATGCTCGCCGAAACACGTTTCGTAGACCCGGTTGACCTCATCCCAAAGGCCCACGTCGGGGATGTACACCGTCACGCTGGCGACGGCGGCCAGCGACGAGCCGGCCGCCTCCAGGATGGCCCGCACGCTGCGCAGGGCCTCCCGCGTCTGGGCGGCCGCGCCGCTGGCCAGCGCGGGCCGCGCGCCGGGCGCCGAGGGCGGCAGGAACCCCAGTTGCCCCGAGACGAAAACGAAGCCGTTGGCCCGCAGCGCCTGCGAATAATGGCCGGCGGGCAAGGTGGCGTCGGGCGTATGGATGATTTCCATGTCAGCGTCCTTTTGCGCAGGGGTTACCAGCCGCGGAAGCGTTCCCAGTGCGCCACCACCTCGGGCGAACCGGAGCGCACGACCTCGTAGGCCTCATGCTGCGCGCAGGTGGCGCAGGCATGGTTGGGCACGATCCGCAGCTTCGCGCCCAGCGGCAGGTCGGGCAGGACGGCGCCGCTGCCCGGCCGCACCTTGATGATGCCTTGCTCCTGGTTGGTCTCGGCGAGCAGCAGGTCGGGATACACCTTGCCCTGCGCGTCGCAGACCAGCCCGTACAGCTGGTCCACCCGCTGCCTGGCGGTGCCCCGGTCGCGCGACATGGCCATCCAGCCGGCGTCCACCAGGATCCAGCCCTTCTCCGGCTGATGCCCGATCACGGTCGTCAGGACGGTGGCCGCGATATCGTCCACCTCGCACACGCCCAGGCCCGCCATCACCAGGTCGAAGAACACGTAGACGCCCGCGCGGACTTCGGTCACGCCTTCCAGGTTGCGCGCGAAATGCGCCGTGGGCGTGGAACCCACGCTGACCACCGGACACGGCAGGCCGGCCTCGCGGATGGCCTGGGCGCACACGACGGCGGCCTGGCGTTCCTGCTCGGCCATGTCCGCGATCGCCTCGACGCTATCGCAGCCGTAGGATTCGCCGGCGTGCGTCATCACGCCGCGCAGGCAGGCGCCCTCTTCGTGCAGCGCCCGCGCAATCGCCAGCAACTGCTCCGTATTGCCGGGCTGCACGCCCGCGCGGTGGCCGTCGCAGTCGATTTCGATCAGGGCGGGAATGGCGTCGCCCGCCTCGCGGGCGCGCCGCGCCACCGCGCGCGCCACCTCCAGGCTGTCGACCACCACGGTGAGATCGACCCCTTGCCGGCGCAGCGCCAGCACGCGGTCGAGCTTGGCGGGCGACACGCCGACGGCATACAGCAGGTCGGTGACGCCGGCGGCCGCGAACTGCTCGGCTTCCTGCAGCGTGGACACGGCGGCCGGCCCCCGAGGCGTGGACATGAGCCGCCGCGCGACTTCGATGGACTTGGGCGTCTTCAGGTGCGGACGCAATTGCACGCCATGGCCCGCCATCAGCGCGTTCAGGCGCTCGATGTTGCGCGTCATGCGGCTCTCGTCCAGCAGCAGGCACGGCGTGTCCAGGGTGTCCACGGTGGACGGGGCGGTGATTTCGGTCATGGGAGCCTCGGTATCGCTGATCGGGAGACGCCGGGCTGCCCGGCGTCCGCTGGCAGCAAGTATGGCGCGGCGCCGGCCTCGCGTGTTTAATAAAGACTTAATCATCGATTAATGCGAGCCTGAATGATCACCACCGACGACCTGCGCTTCTTCCTGAGCCTGGCGGCCACCCGCTCGCTGGCGGAAGCGGCGCGCGCGCTGGACGTGACGCCCCCGGCCGTCACGCAGCGCCTGCACGCGCTGGAAAAGCGGCTGGGCGTCAGGCTCGTCAACCGTTCAGGGCGCGGCACGGCGCTGACCGACGAAGGCCGGCTGCTCGCGCTGCGCGCGGAGCAGATCAGCGGCGAGCTGGGCAATCTGGCGGACGAACTGGCGGGCCGGCGCGGGCTGGTGGCGGGCCACCTGCGCGTGGTCGCGCCGCTGGGCTTCGGCCAGCGCTACGTGGCGGGGCTGGTGGCGGAATTCCGCAAGCAGGGAGAGAACGTCACGGCCAGCCTGACCCTGTCCGACGGCCCGCCGCGGCTCGCCTCCGACGATTGGGACGTCATGGTCCATATCGGCGAACTGCGCGATTCGACGTTGGTGGCCTATCCGCTGGCGCCCAACCGCCGGATCCTGTGCGCCTCGCCCGCCTACCTGGCGCGCCGCGGCGCCCCGGCCAAGCCGGAAGACCTGCGCGGGCACGATTGCATCGCCCTGCGCGAAAACGACGAAGACGTGACCCTATGGCGGTTCAAGCAGGGTCGCGGCGCGGCCGTGGGCGTGCGCGTATCGCCGGTGCTGTCGAGCAATGCGGGGGAAACGGCCGTGGAGTGGGCCCTGGCCGGGCACGGGATCATGGTGCGCTCGGAATGGGACGTGGCGGAGCATCTGCGCGCGCGTCGGCTGGTGCCCCTGCTGGCCGGCTGGAGCCTGCCGCAGGCGAACGTGGTGGCCCTGGTCAAGTCGCGGCAGGAGCTGCCGGCGCGGACCGCCGGCTTCCTGGCGCACCTGCGCGCCGCCTTCGCCGCGCCGCCCTGGCGCGACAGGCCGGATGCGCCGGACAAATCGGACAAGCCCGACGCGCCCTGAAACCGGCCTCGGCGCCGGGTCAGCAGTCCAGCATGGCTTCCGCTTCGATCTCGATCAGCCATTCCGGCAGCGACAGGCCGCTCACGATGATCCACGACGAAGGCGGCGGATCCTTCTTGAAGCGGTCGCGCAGCGCCTGGGCGATCACCTCCTGGTCTTCGCGCGCCGTCTCGCAGAGGTAGATGCGCAGCATGATCACTTGCGCCAGGGTGCCGCCCGCGGCGGCGAGCACGCGCTCGACGTTATCCAGCGCGGCCGCGGTCTGCTCCTGCAGGCCCGGGCCCACGGTGCGCGCGCTGGCGTCGACGCCTACCTGGCCCGACAGCAGCATGCGCCGCTGCCCGGTCACGATCACGGCCTGGCTGAACCCGTATTGCACGGAGTCGAATACGGTATCGGGATTGATGACGGTCCTGGACATGGCCTGCTCCTGATGATGCGCCGGATCCGCCATTCTATCCGCGCCCTCCTCAGGCGCCGACCCTAGGGCGGCGCGCCGCCGGCAGCGCGGCCAGCAGCACGATGGCGCCCGCGCCCACGGCGGTCCAGAAGCCCGCGCGCACGCCGTAGTGGTCCACCACCCAGCCGGCCAGCGCCGCGCCCGCGGCCACGCCGGCGCCCAGGCCGGTGACCAGCCAGGTCAGCCCCTCGGTCAGGCGATGGCCCGGCACGTTGCTTTCCACCAGCGCCATCGCGATGATCATGGTCGGGGCGAACGACAGGCCCGCCAGCAGCACGCCCAGCGACAGGCCCAGCAGATCGTTCACCAGCAGCAGGGGAATGGTCGTGAACGCCGTGACCGCGGCGGCGACGGCCAGCAGCCGGGCCAGCGGCGCCCGGAACGTCAGGACGCCGAACACCAGGCCGGCGACGCAGGAACCCAGCGCGTAGGCCGACAGCACCAGGCTGGCGCCCGCCGGCATTTCCTGCTGCCGCGCGAAGGCCACGCTGAGCACGTCGATGGTGCCCACGATCACGCCCATGGCCGCCATCATGGCCAGCAGGGACCGCAACATCGGCACGCGCAGCACCGAGGCCTCGCGCTCCTCGCGGCGCGGCCGCACCGCGGGCGCGGTGGCCCGCTGCAGCACGAAGGCCGTGACGCCGACCGCGAGCAGCAATGCCGCGGTCAGGGGGCCGGCTTCGGGAAAGAAGATCACGCTCAGGCCCACGGACAAGGGCGGCCCGATGATGAAGCTCAGTTCGTCGGCCACCGATTCCAGCGCGTAGGCCGTGCGCAACTCCGGCTTGTCGCGGAAGATCTCCGTCCACCGCGCGCGTATCATCGCGGGCATGCTGGGCAGGCTGCCCGCCAACGCGGCGCACGCGAACAGGGTCCAATCCGGCGCCTGCCACCGCAGGCAGGCCGCCAGGCCGACCAGCGCGAGCACGCACAGGCCCGCCGCGACGGGCAGCACCCTGCCCTGGCCGTGCCGGTCCACCAGCCGCGAAATGCGCGGCGCGAGCAAGGCCGTGGCCAGCGCGAAGGTGGCCGCGACGGCGCCCGCCAGCGCGTAGGCGCCGCGCACCTCCGACAGCATCGTGATGATGCCGATCCCTATCATCGGCAAGGGCAGGCGCGCGATCGCGCCCGCCAGCACGAAACCGACGGCGCCGGGCGCCCTGAACAACTCGCGGTACGGATTGGCCACCTGGAACCTTTGAAGCATGTAGACAACGAGATCGTATTCACATACATTACGTATGTCAATTTACATACGGCCCGTATGCTACCGGAGGAGACCATGGCCCGCTCCCGCGCCGAAATGATCGAAGCCACCCGCGCGAAACTGCTGGACGCCGCGCGCCGGGCCTTCCGCGAGGCGGGGTACGCGGCAACGTCCATGGACGACTTCACGGCCGCGGCCGGCCTGACCCGCGGGGCCCTTTACCATCATTTCGGCGGCAAGCCGGGCCTGCTGGCCGCGGTCGTCGAACAGATCGACGACGAAATGGACCGGCGCCTGGACGAGATTTCGGCGCGGGCGCCGGACGCCTGGACCGCTTTCCGCGAACGCTGCCGCGCCTATCTGAGGATGGCCGCCGAACCCGAGATCCGGCGCATCGTGCTGCAGGATGCCCGCGCCGTGCTGGGCCCGGCCACCGACCATGCCCAGCAGCGCTGCCTGGCGTCGCTGGGCGCGCTCTTGCAGCGCCTGATGGACGACGGGGCCATCGAACCCGCGGCGCCCGCGGCGCTTGCCCGGCTGATCAACGGCAGCCTGTCGGATAGCGCCTTCTGGATCGCCGCCGATCCGGAGGACGCCGACCGGCTGGCCCAGGCGTTGCAGGCGCTCGACCTGCTGCTGCGCGGCCTGCGCCGGCAGTGAAGCCGGGTTTGCGGTCCGGCGCCGGCATGCGTATTATCCAATAGTTTTCTTGTTTAAATAACGACATCGAAGGCGGACCCCCGCGTGAGCACCGGCACATCCCATGTTTCAAACGCCTCCTGGGCGGCGCTGCTGCGCGGCGGCAATGCCCTGCGCTCCATCGCGCTGGCGGGCGGCGTCGCCTTGCACGCCATCAACGTCTACATCGTGACCACGATCCTGCCCAGCGTGATCCAGGATATCGGCGGACTCGAATACTACGCGTGGAACACCACGCTCTTCGTGGTCACGTCCATCGTGGGCTCGGCGCTGTCGGCCAAGCTGATCGAAACGCTGGGTCCGCGCGCGGCCTACCTGTCGGCGGTGGCGGTGTTCACGGCGGGATCGGTCGTCTGCGCCCTGGCCCCTTCCATGCCCTGGCTGCTGGCGGGCCGCAGCGTCCAGGGCCTGGGCGGCGGCATTCTCTTCGCGCTCAGCTACGCGTTGATCCGCCTGGTGTTCGAAGCGGCCCTGTGGTCGCGCGCCATGGCGCTGGTGTCGGGCATGTGGGGCGTGGCCACCTTGTGCGGCCCCGCCATCGGCGGCATGTTCGCGCAATCGGGGCACTGGCGGCTGGCCTTCTGGGCCCTGTTGCCCGCCGCCGCGGCGCTGGCGCTCATCGTCGTCCTCAAGGTCGGAAACAAGGCCGCCATGCCGAAGTCCTCGCCGACCTCCCTGCCCCTGTCCACGCTGGCCCTGCTGGTGGCGAGCGTGCTGGCCATCACGCTGGCCAGCCTGTCCACCGGACTGGCGGGCAACCTAGCGGGCATCGGCGCCGGGCTGGCCATCGCGGTCCTGATCGCGGCGGTGGACGCGCGCGCCGCCAAGCGGCTGCTGCCCACCGGCGCCTACAGCATCGGAACGCCGCTGGGCGCGCTGTACGCCCTGATGTGCCTGGTGGTGGCCGCCATCACCACCGAGATCTTCGTGCCGTATTTCCTGCAGGTCATCCACGGCATGACGCCGCTGGCCGCGGGCTACATGACCGCCGCCATGGCGGCGGGCTGGACGCTGGCCGCCATGCCCAGCGCCACTCGCAGCGGCCCGGCCGCGAACTTCCTGGTGCGCCTGAGCCCCGTCGTCATCCTGGCTTCGCTGGTGGCGCTGGCCGTCATGACGCCGCGCGCGGCGCTGCTGCAGTCCTACGCCGGGCTGGCGGTCTACGTGGTGGCGCTGGCCGGCGTGGGCTTCGGCATCGGCCTGAGCTGGCCGCACCTGCTCACCCGGATCTTCAATGCCGCCCCGCCGGGAGAGGAAACCCTGACCTCCTCCTCCATAACCACGGTGCAGCTGTACGCCACGGCCTTGACGGCCGCGCTGGCCGGCGTGATCACCAACGGCGCCGGCCTGGCCGACCCGGGCGGCGTCGCGGGCGCGCAGCGCGCCGCGCTGTGGCTGTTCGCCTCGTTCGCCGTGGCGCCCGCCGCGGCCCTGCTGCTGTTGGCGCGTGTCACGCGCGAGCGCGCGCCGGCCGTGGCCTAGCGCCGCCTTCGCGTCGCGGGAACCGGTCGGAATCCGCCAAAGGCGGTATGGAAGCGCGCGGAGGCTTTTGCTACGCTGGACCTACCTGGAGGGTCCCGGCCATGAACAACAGAATCCGCGTGCTGTGCGTCCAGCCATCGTCGTTCTCGGCGCGTTTTGCGTTCCTGGGCATCGCCTTGCGCTGGACGCTGGGCGCAACGCCCCGCCCCGCCCGGCTCCTCATCGGGCCGCACGACCTCGAACCGATGGGGTCCGAAGCCGAGTTCTGGCGCTTCGCCCTGCGGCATGCGTGTTCCAGCCGCTCCATCCTCGTCACCCGCGGCGATCACTGGGACGTGACGGCCTCGGTGGACGGCGACGAGGTGCGCGCCTTCGGGCGCAAGTTCGCGTTGCGCCACTGCCTGTTCTGAACCCCAGGGCGGCCGCCTACGCATCGAAGGAACGCTTGCGGTGGTACATCGCCAGCTCCTCCGCGGTCCAGCGTTGCCGCGCTTCTTCCTGGCAACAGGTGCGGAAAACCAGGGCGCCCACCTCCAGAAAGCGCCTGACCTCCGCGTCCGACAGCTTGGACTGCACGTGGATCAGGCAATCCGCATAAGCGGAAAGAATGCCATCCCAGTGGTCAAATCTGCCCGGCGCGACGGGCTGCGTGATCATGCGCGCCATCATTTCACTATGATCCATGCTGAGTCCCTCTCGGACGCCTCGCCGTTGCCATGAGCGACGGCAGTCAGGCCGCGGGACCGACCAGCAAGTCTCGTTCCCGGCCGCGGGCCGAGTCCAATGCGGATGCGCCATTCCCCGCGGGCGGGCCGGCTACTGGCGCGCCGGCTGACGCGTCGGCTGGCGCGTCGGCGGAGCGTCCTGCGGGCGGCCCCGCAGCAGCGCGTCGGGATAGGCCTGCAGATAATCCGCCAGCTCCCGCAGCGACCGGGCGGCGCGCGCCAGTTCCTGCAAGGCCGTATCCGCGCTGGCAGGGAGATCGGCATCGGGGCTGAGCACGCCCCCGACCGCTGCCAGCGACTTGCTGGCCTGCTTCAGCATGGCCTGCGCCTCCGGCGCCAGGCGGGTATCCAGCCGCCTGACCAGGCTGGCCGTTCCGCGCAGCAGATTGTTCAGCTCCGTGCCCAGCGCCTCCAGCGGCACCCGGTCCAGCTTGGTCAGGATGCTGTTGATCTGCATCTGCAGCTGGTCCAGGTTGTTGGGCACCGTCGGGATCTCCGGCGTGGCTTCCATCTTGAACGACACCGGCTTGGCATCCGGGAACATCGCCATGGCCACGTACAGCTGGCCGGTCAGGAGGTTGCCGATGCGCAGCTGCGCCCGCAGGCCCTGCGCGATCATTTCGGTCAGCAGCTTGCCGCTGGGATGCGCCAGCGACGATCCGGAATACTCCTTGATTTCGCCGACGGTCTTGGCGCCCAGGCGCTCCAGGTACAACGTGGCCCCCACCACCGCGTAGAACCGGTTGGTCTCGCGATCCAGCTCCAGCCCGATGGAATCCACCTGCCCGATGGTGGCGCCGTAGCTGTCGATGGGCGCCCCCACCACCAGGCCGCGGACCGACTGGTCGAAGCGCATGCGGATATGCAGCGGCACCCCGTCGGGCTGCGCCCGCGCGGCGCCTTCGGACGAGAAAATGACGAACTCCGCGTCGGCCTTGGCGGCCACGCGCGCGCGCTGCTCGACGGTATCGAAGGCGACGCCCCCGACGATCACCGACAGCAACGACTGCGAGCGCATCTGCAGCCCGCGCGCATCGACGCTGAAATCCACGCCGCTGGCATTCCAGAAGCGCGTCGCTTCGTTGACGTAGGCGTCGTTGGGCGCGTCGATGAAGACCTGCACGTCGACCCCCTCGCCCGCCTTGTCCAGGTGGTAGCCCACCACCTCCCCCACCGGAATGCGCCGGTAGTAAACCGGCGACCCGACGTCCAGCGAGCCGAGGTCGTTGGCCTTGAGCGTATAGCGCTTGCCCGCGCGGTCCTGCGTCACCTCGGGCGGAATCTCCAGGCCGACGAAGGCCGATTTGGTGGCGAAGCCGGCGGCGTTCTTGCTTCGGTCGCCGGCCGGGTCCACGCCGATGTAGGCGCCGGAGAACAAGGTGCTCAGGCCGGACACGCCGCTCAGGGTGAGGCGGGGCCGCACCACCCAGAACTGGGTGCCTTCCTGCAGCAGGCTGCTCGCGTCCTTGTCGATGCGGATCGTGACGATGACGCCGGAGCGGTCGGGATTCAGGGCGACGCGCTCGACGAGGCCGACGTTGACCTCCTTGTAGCGCACTTGCGTCTTGCCGGCTTCCAGCCCTTCGGCGGTCTGGAAACTGATCGTGGCCGTGGGGCCGGCCTCCATCCAGACGCGCACCACCAGCAGCAAACCGCCCACCGCCGCGATGATAGGCACCAGCCAAATCCACGACAGGCGACGTCCCTTGCGCCTTGCGGCGGGCGCATGCGCGGGAGCAGAGCCGGGCTCAGTCATAGAGGGCGTCCTCTGTTGTATCCATCCAGACGCGAGGGCAGGATCCTGTCAAAGAATCGCCCCCCGCCGGCCGGCGCGCAAGTAAGGGAATCCCCTAGGGCGGCCCGCGACGCCGGATCAGAACTCCGGCAGGTCGAACAGCGTATGCAGGGTGGAGCTGGGCATGGGCGCGGACACGAGGTGCTCGCGCCCGTCGTCGTCGACCAGGACCCGCACGGGGCGCGACGCCACGCTCATGCCGTCCAGGCTGATGGCGGTCTCGACCTCGACGCCGTCCTTGATGAGTTCGATGACCTCGGAAGCCGCCGCCGTGACCGGTTCCGTCACCCAGCCCGGCACGCCGCGCTCGGCCTGCCCCCAGCGGACATAGGCCACGTGCCCGCTCACGGGCTCCTTGCGGACGGCGACGATCACATACAAAGACATCCAGGCCTCCCTAAGGACGGTTGAGACTCAAAGCGGCCTCGCGCAGGCTTCGAGTGGCCTGGATCGTATAACAACTCGATGCAGCGATCGTGACCGCCGCGCTCAGGGTTCGATGTCGATGGGGGCAAAGGACTTCACCAGGTCGTCCAGCTGCTTCAGCTGGGTCAGGAAGGGTTCGAGTTTGTCCAGCGGCAAGGCGCTGGGTCCGTCGCATTTGGCCTGCTTGGGATCGGGGTGGGCTTCCAGGAACAGGCCCGCCAGCCCCACCGCCATGCCGGCGCGGGCCAGCTCCGCCACCTGCTCGCGGCGGCCGCCCGAGGCGGCGTCCAGCGCCGAACGCTGCTGCAGGGCATGCGTCACGTCGAAAATCAGCGGGCGGTTGCCGGACACCTTCTTCATCACGCCGAACCCCAGCATGTCCACCACCAGGTTGTCGTAGCCGAAGGAGGTGCCCCGGTCGCAGAGGATGAGTTTGTCGTTGCCGGCCTCGGTGAACTTCTCGACGATGTTCAGCATCTGGGTCGGGCTGAGGAACTGCGGCTTCTTGATGTTGATCACGCGCTGCGTCTTCGCCAGCGCGACCACCAGGTCCGTCTGCCGGGCCAGGAAGGCGGGCAGTTGCAGGATGTCCACGACCTCGGCCACCGGCGCGGCCTGCCAGGGCTCATGCACGTCGGTGATGACCGGCACGCCGAAGGTGTTCTTGACCTCCTCGAAAATCCGCATCCCCTCTTCCAGGCCCGGGCCGCGATATGAATGGATGGAGGAGCGGTTGGCCTTGTCGAACGACGCCTTGAACACGTAGGGGATGCCCAGCCGCGTCGTCACGCGCTGGTATTCCTCGCAGGCGCGCAGCGCCAGGTCGCGGGATTCCAGCACGTTGATGCCGCCGAACAGCACAAAGGGCTTATCGTTCGCGCAGCTGATCGAGGGAGAGATAACGACTTCCGGGGCGGTCATGACGGGTGAATCCTGTAGAAATGAAGCAGGTGATAGTGCGTAATGTACAACCTGCTCCGCCCGTCGATCACTCCCCGGGGACGTCCGCCCCCGCTCAGCGGCTCGACAGCATCCGGCGCAGCACCCCGTCGCGCAGGAAATAATGGTGAAAAAGCCCTGCCAGCGCGTGCAGCAGCGCCAGCACGATGATCGTCCAGGCCACCGTGTTATGCAGGCCGCCGATGAAATGGCGTTGCTCGCGGTCGATCGGGATCAGCGTGGGCACGTCGAACAGCCCGAAAAAGGCGAAGGGCTCGCCCTGGGCCCAGCGGAACAGGAAGCCCAGCACGATCTGCGCCGCCATCAGCGCGTACAGCAGGCCGTGCATGCCCGTGCCGGCCACCCGCAACCAGCCGGTGGCCGCCGGCGGCAGGCGCCGGCCCGCGGTCAGGCGCCAGGCGGCGCGCAGCACGAACACGGCGGCAAACGCCAGCCCGAACGAAATGTGCAGCGATTGCAGCAGGCGCCGCGTCGGCGTCCCGCGCGGCAGGAAGCCCCAGGCCTCGGCCAGCCCGAACAGCCCCACGACCAGCAGGGCCGTGAGCCAGTGGAAGGCGATGGTGACGCGATCATAGTGCGCGGGGCCGGACGGCGCGGCGGCGGGGGAAGCAGGGTTCACGGGCGGCGCTCATGGTCTGGATACGACCTGCAAGCGTATTGAGATCCGACTTACGGCGTCCTGATTGCGCCCCGACGCGGGCTCAGGCGTTGCCCGTGTCCGATGTCCAGCTCGCGGAGAAAGTCTGCGGCAGCAGGCTCAGGCTGCCCACCAGTTTTTCCACGCGCTCGTCTTCCTGGCGCATGGAGTAGACCACCGCCGTGACCTCCGAGCGGCCGCCGTCGCGCTGCTGGCTTTCCACGCCGCGCAGGCGCAGGCTGTGCTTGCCCAGCGCGTTCAACAGCTCCGCCCGCATCAGGGCCTCGTCCGCCGACGCGCAGGTCAGCGCAATGTTGTAGTAGCGCTCTTCGGTTTCCGCCTCGGGCACGTAGCGGTCCACCAGCCTCGCGCCGCCGCGCAGCACCACGTTGGTCACCAGGATCAGCGCGGTCACGGCGCCGGCCTCGGCCAGGAAGCCGTAGCCCGCCAGCACGCCGACGGCGCCGGTGGCCCAGATGGTGGCCGCGGCGCTGAGGCCCCGGATGGTCAGCCCGTCGCGCATGATCAGGCCGGCGCCCAGGAAACCGATGCCCGTCACGACCTGGCTGCCCAGGCGCATATCGTTGCTGGCGTCCAGCAGCGCGGGCAAGGCGGTATAGGCGGCCGCGCCCAGGGCGACCAGGGCGTGCGTGACGACGCCCGCGTAGTTCTGCCGCCACTGGCGCTCCAGGCCGACGGCGGCGCCCAGCAGCATGGCGAGCGTGAGATGGATGGCGATGGAAAATTGACTCATGGGTGCTTCGTGCTTCTTGTTCTTCCCGGATGGCCCGGTCGGGCCGCCGCCAGGCTATCGGCTGGGCTCTATTATCGCCCGCCCCCTCGAAGCGGCGCGCCGGCGCCCGCGTTTCGGGGCGCTCAACGCAAAACCGCCCGGACGCCGCCGGCCAAGCCGACGGGGTCCGGGCGGAATCGGGGCCGATTGCAGGAACCGGCCGCGCCCGCTGGCGGTGCCGCCTATTCCTTGGCGGGGTCGCTCACCAGCCGGTAGGCGATCGCGCCGATGATGGCGCCGACGATGGGCGCCACCCAGAACAGCCACAGCTGCTCCAGCGCCCAGCCGCCCACGAACAGCGCGGGGCCGGTGGAGCGGGCCGGATTGACCGACGTGTTGGTCACCGGGATGCTGATCAAATGGATGAGCGTCAGCGCCAGGCCGATGGGGATCGCCGCGAACCCGGCAGGCGCGCGCTTGCTGGTCGAACCCAGGATCACGAACAGGAAGCCCGCCGTCAGCACGACTTCCGTCACCAGGGCGGACACCATCGAGTACTTGCCGGGCGAATACGCGCCATAGCCGTTGGCCGCGAAGTGACTGCCCTTCAGGTCGAAGCCCAGCTTGCCGCTGGCGATGCAGGCCAGCACCGCGGCGGCCGCAATGGCGCCCAGCACCTGCGCGATGACGTAGGGCGCGATTTCCTTGGCCGGGAAACGGCCGCCCGCCACCAGGCCCACCGTCACGGCCGGATTGAAGTGGCCGCCCGAGATATGGCCCACCGCGAACGCCATCGTCAGCACGGTCAGGCCGAACGCCAGCGCCACGCCGGCGAAACCGATGCCCAGCTCGGGAAAGCCCGCCGCCAGCACCGCCGCCCCGCAACCGCCCAATACCAGCCAGAACGTGCCGAAGAATTCCGCGCCGCAACGCTTCGATAGCGAGTACATTTCCACCCCCAAAAAACGAAAACCCAACGGTATCGCGTGACGGGAACGGCAACGTTAAAGCAATGCAAATCTTGACATTTCTTGTTCGCTCCCCGGCTCCGGCGTCCCTGCCTCGAACACGGTAGCGCCGCCGGGCCGGCTCGGGGATCGTCCGGACGGACTAGCACGCGGGCGCGGGGCGGGCTCGCGGAGCCCGCCCCGCCGCCGCTTACTGCTTGAGCCGGCGAGGATCCAGGCCCCACAAGGCATGGTCGCTGGTGGACACGCCCACCGCCCCGTGGCGCATGGCGATGCCCACGTCCGTCTCGTTGCACACGAAGCCCGAGGCGACGATGGGCGGCAGCGCCTTCAGGTCCTGCGCCGCCATGTGCGAAAGCATCGGCGCGGGCATCAGCTGGACCAGGTTGGGATCGCTCTGCTCCAGGGCCTTCACGCTGCGCGGCCAGGTGGAGCGGTCGGTGACGAACACCTTCTGCATGGTCACCATGCCCGCCCGGTTGGCCCGCTGGATGGTTGCCACCCGGGTGGACACCAGGCTCGCCACGCCGATATCGGCCAGGTACTCGACGCCGCCCTTGTCCTGGGAGAGGCCCTCGCAGCTGTCGATATTGACGATGACGAATTTCCCCGCCCGGTTCAGCGCCGAGATCACCGGCGCAAGCTTGCGCAGCTCCACGTTGGCCACGATGGCGATCTCGGCGTCGCTGCCGACGAAGGTGTTGATCTGCTCAACCCCGTACAGCGTCGCGATGACCGGATGGCGCGCCAGGCATGCCCCGAATGATCTGTCCATGGTTACCGCCTGTCCTGGTCGTAGTGGAGCTCGTCGCTCAGGCCGAGCTTTCCGGGATTGAGGATGTTCTGCGGATCCAGCGTGCGCTTGATCGCGCTCAGCACCTGGAATCCGCTGCCCAGCGATTCCTGCATGTACGGCGCGCGCAGCAGGCCCACGCCGTGGTGGTGGCTGAGCGCCGCATTGTATTTAATCAGCACCGCGTTGGCGGCATCCCAGGCCTGGCGATACCACTTGGCGCGGTTCTCGACTTCCACCTCGCCGCGCAGCGAAAAATACAGGCAGGCGCCGTCGACGTAGGCGTGCGACTGGTGCGCGGACCCGGCCAGCGTGCCGGGAACCGCGTTGATGGCCGCCACCACCTCCGTGTAGATCGCGGCCAGGTCGCTCCAGCGCCCGGCCATTTCCAGCGTGTCGGCCACGAAGCCCGGACTGCGCTTGAAGCCCTCGGCGCTCTTGCCCGTGAGGTAGCGCGTATCCAGCCAGCGCTCGAACACGGCGGCGCCGTCCAGCTTCTCGCCCAGTTCCTCGCACACGCCTTCGCTGATCTCCATGACCGCGTCCACGATCGGGCGGGCGCCTTCGTCGGCCACCAGCAGCACGTTGAGGTCGGGCCGGTTGAACTGCACCCCGCTTTCCAGTTCGTCGTACAGGCGCAGCGCCGCCGGATTCGCGCCGCGCTGCATGATCTCGCGGCAGGCATCCAGCCCGATGGCGAAGGTCTTGAAGCCATAGGCGATGGCGCGGCCGTAATCCGGCAGCCGATGCAGCTTCAGGCGCACGCGCACCACCACGCCCAGCGTGCCTTCCGAGCCGATGAACACCTGCTGCAGGTCCGAGCCCAGCGCCGCGCGCGAATAGCCGCCCACCGTGATCAGGCTGCCGTCGGCCAGCACCACGTCCATGCCGAACACCATGTCCTCGATCTTGCCGTAGCGCGTCGACAGCTGCCCCGCGCCGCGGCAGGCCACCCAGCCGCCCACCGTGCTGATGCCGAACGACGACGGCCAGTGGCCCATCGTCAGGCCGTACTCGCCCTGCACGGTCTGCTCGAACACGTCGCCGAACATGCCGGCCTCGACTTCCACGATCTGGCTTTCGCGGTCCACGCCGATCAGCCGGTTCAACGCGCACACGTCCAGCACGATGCCGCCGCGCACCGGCAATGCCGCGCCGGTCACGTTGCTGCGGCCCGCCGACACCGTCACCGGCACGGCGGCCGCGTTGGCGATGCGCATGACGGCCTGCACCTGCTCGACCGTGGACGCCTTGGCGATCACCGCTTGCGGCGTGGCCGGCCTGCCCGCCGTCTCCGTCATCATCGAGCCGGCCCACCAGTCGCGGGTCCAGGCGACCACCTCGGCCGTGGCGGTCAGCACCTCGTCGCAGGCGCCGCGCAGGGCGGCGACGAGTTCGGCCGGCACCGGCACGGGATCTCGCTGCAGGCCGGGCTCCGTGCCCGTCTGCGTCAACGCGGCCGCGTAGGCCGGCGGCGTGTGCGCGCCCACCACGTAGTTGCCACGGTTGTAGCCGCGCTTGATGGCTTCTTTACTGATCATTACTGCTCTCCCATGAGAATCGACTTTTCGTGCTTGATGGCGGCGAGGTAGTCAGCGACCTGCCGAGCGATAACGGTTTCCGGCAGGCCGAGTTCGGCCTGCAGCAATTGGCCCACGCGCGCGGCGGCGCGGGCCGAGGCGTCGCGCGCCATGAGGCGCGCCCGCATGCGGCGCGAAAGCACGTCCTCGACCGTGCCGGCGAGCTCGTGCCGGGCGGCGTAGACGACTTCCGCTTCGGTGTAGGGCAGGCCCTCGACGATGGGCGCGACCAGCGCCGGCGCCTGCTCCAGGATGTCGCTGACGAAGCGGGCCTCGGTGCCGTAGCGCTCGCCCAAATGGGCGGAAAGCCCGCCCGAGGCCACGATGGCTTGCGGGTCGTAGCCCGCCGCGCCCAGCAGGTAGGCGCGCCGGGTCTGGCAACGGGCGGTCTTGCCGATCACCCGCTGCGCGGCGTCTATCGTCTGCTCCGCCATATGGCGCGAGGTGGTGAGCTTGCCGCCCACGATCGTTACCAGGCCGTCGTCGGCGACGCGGATCACGTGGTTGCGCTTGATTTCCAGGGTCTTTCCGCCCGGCGGGGCCACCAGCGGCCGACAGCCCGCGATGCTGCCCACCGCGTCCTCGGCCCGCAGGTCCACCTTCAATGCCGAGCGCGCGCCCTCCAGCAGGAAGTCCAGTTCGCGCCGGGTGCAATACACGTCGTCGAGGTCGCCCTCATAGTCTTCGTCGGTGGTGCCCAGATAGGACAGGTTGCCCCAGCGCGTGATCGTCGCGCGGCGGCTGCGGCCGGGAACCGGGATGGTCACGGTGCAGTCGTTGCGCACCTTCAGCCAGGGCACCGCCACGTGCACGCCCTTGGCCGGGCGGACCTGCAGCGAAGACGCATCGTCCTTGCGGGCGCCGGTCCAGTCGCGCAGCCAGACGCCGGTGGCCATCACGACCACGCCGGCGCGCGCGCGGATCTCCCGCCCGCCGGCCTGGACGACGACGCCGTCGACCTTGCCCCGCGCATTGCGCGTGATCTCCACGGCCTTGGCGTGGTTGACGACGGCGGCCCCGTGGAAGGCGGCGGTGCGCGCCACCGTCAGCGTCAGGCGCGCGTCGTCCACCCGCGCGTCGAAATACAGAAATCCCCCCAGCAGCCCTTCTTCCTTGAAGGTCGGACAGTGCGACAGCACCTCGGCCGGCGTCAGCTTCTGGTGCAGGATGCCTTCGCGCCAGCCGCCCGCCACGTCGTAGGTCCAGAGCAGGCTCTCGAAGGCCTTGGACAGGCGCTTGTCGAACACGCCGTCCTTCTCCAGGATGGGAAACAGAAACGGCAGCCGCTGCACCAGGTGCCGGGCATTGCGGCGCAACCGCTGGCGCTCGTGCAGCGAATGGCGCACGAGGCCGAGATTGCCCTGCTCGATGTAGCGCAGGCCGCCGTGCACCATCTTCGAGGATTTCGAGGACGTGCCAGACGCGAAGTCGTCTTTCTCGATGACGGCCACGCGGTAGCCGCGCAGGCTCGCATCCAAGGCCGCATAGACGCCGGTGATCCCGCCGCCGACGATGACGATGTCGAACTGCTCGGTTTCCAGCCGGTCCAGCTGTTCCTGCCGGTTCAGCCGCAAAGGTTCCGTTCGGGTCATTTCAGCCCGGTCCTTCCTGGGCTTTCTGGATAGCCACCCGATCATTTTTCCAAGACCTCCTCTTTGTCCTGCTTGAATTGCTCCACGTGCTCCAGCTCCGAGGCCACCCGCGAGTGCCACAGGGCCCGCCGCCGCCGCCTTTCGCCTTCGTCGAGCCGCGGCTCGAAGACCGCGTCGGTCACCGTCGTCTCGCGGGCTTCCTGCAGCGAGTTCCACAACAGGCCGGACGAACCGGCCAGGAACGCCACGCCGCGCAGGCTGGCGCGATCGGCTTCCTGCATGCGGCGGATGGGTATGCCCACCAGGTCGGCCTGGATCTGCAAAAGCGCATCGCTGCCCGAGAGCCCGCCGCCCACGACCAGCTCCGATACCCGCACGCCCGACACCTCCTCGTCCGCCTCGATGCAGCTGGCAACGGAATGCGCGATGCCTTCCAGGATCGCGTAGGCCACTTCGGGCTGCGTGGTCGCCATCGACACGCCCGTCAGCGATGCGCGCGCGGAGGCTTCCATCCTGGGCACGCGCAGGCCCGTGAGGGCCGGCACGAACGTCACGCCGCGCGAGGAATCGACGGTGGCGGCCAGCGCGCTGATCTCGCGCGCATCCCGGAACCACTTCAGCTTCTCGCACACCCAGTTCAGGGCCGAGCCGGTGGTCGCGACGAAGGTCTCGACCGCGAAATGCGACACGCCGTCCTGGCGGCGCGCCGTCATCGTGAGCGAGCCCTCGAACCGCCCCGAATTCACTGGCGGCTCCGGCCCGATGATCAGGTCGACGAAGCTGCCCGTGCCGTGCACGCACATGGCCTGCCCCCGGTCCAGGCAGCCCAGCCCGACCGCGCCCGCGTGCTGGTCGCCGGCCGACGCCAGGATGGGAACGTCGATGCCCAGCACCTCCTGGCGCGTGCGGCCGAAGTCGTCGGCGTCCTGGCGCAGCGCCGGCAGCAGTTCGGCGGGAAAGCCCAGCGTGGCCAGCCACTCCGGGTAATAGCGGTGCTCGGCCAGCACGTAGGCGCCGGCGGAGGTGGCGTTGGTGGGCGTGGTGACGCATTCGCGCCGATCCGCAAAGTGCCACAGCAGCCAGCTGTCGACGGTGCCGAAGGCCAGGCGCCGCTCGCGCCAGGCCTCGGCCACCTGCGGCGTTTCGCGCAGATGATGCGCCGCCCAGAGATAGAGCGAGCGCACCCCGACCGGCCGCCCCACGCGCGCCAGCAGCGGCTGGTCCCATTGCGGCGCCAGCAGGTCCAGCTCGTCCACGTAGCGCGTGTCCTGCCACACCATGGCCGGCGCGAGCGCCCGGCCGCTGCGGGTGTCCCACAGCACGGCCGTGGCGCGTTGGGTGGCGATCGCCAGCGCGACGATCTCCTGCCCCTCGCCCCGCGCGCGCTCGATCGCGCCGCGGCATACCGCGATCGTTTTCTCCAGGATCACGTCGGCGTCCTGCTCGACCACCCCGGGCCTGGGCGTGCTTACCTGCAAGGCGACGTACTCCAGGCAAGACACGTGGCCGTCGGCCGACACGGTCGCCGCGCGCGTGCCGGACGTGCCCTCGTCGATGGCCAGAATCACTTTTCGGTTCGTCATCGCGCGGCTTTTCCGATAGCGGGGTCCAGGGTGGCCGGCGCCGCGTCGTCCTTGAACTGCGGAGCGCCGTCCTCGTTGTCCGGGTTGATGGTGGTGCGCGTCGGATCCCACTTGATCGTGAAGCAGATGATGCTCGCGACCAGCGGAACGATGGACAGGATCAGGAAGGTCTTTTCCAGCCCGTAGTTCTCGCGGAAGATCGGAAACACCAGCAGCCCCACGGCCGCGCCGATCGAACCCAGCGCGCCGATGATGCCGTTCGCGCCGGCCCGCAGCTCGCCGCGGAACGAGAGGGAAGACAGGCTCTTGCCGTTGGCGCCCGGGCCGCCGGAGTGGAACAGGATGAAGAGCGAAGGCACCACCACCGCGAGCCACAGCGGCATCTTGCCGTGGAAGGCGCCCAGGATCAGCAGCATCAGGAACACGGCGGCGAAGCCGAACGCCGACGCGCGCCGCAGGCCCAGCTTGCGTCCGATGAGGGGCGACATGAAGCCGCCGAAGATGCCGAAGATGTTGAACACCAGCGCGCCGATCGTGGCGTAGACGAAGTCCTTGCCGAACAGGGCCGCGCTGATCAGCGGCAGGTACCAGCCCACGGCGAAGTACTGGATCGACTGCCCGATCTGCACGGTGGCGGCCAGGATGGTGCGCGGCAGGTACACCCCGCGGAAGATCAGCAGCACGTTGGCCAGGCCGCGACGGGCCTGGTTCTTGACCGGCACGCGTTCCTCGACCGGCGCGGCCGCGAAGGTCCGGCCGTAGATGCGGGTCATCGCCGCGGCCGCTTCCACCACGCGTTCCTTGCGGGCCAGCCAGATGGGGCTTTCCACCATATAGCTCATCTGCAGCACCAGGATCACGAGGGCGAAGATCGCGGTGGCCGCGACCGAATAGCGCCAGATCGAATCACCCACGTCCCACGAATGGAACAGCAGCGCCAGCAGCAGGTTGCTGCAGACGGCCGTGTACCACATGCCCTGCCAGGTATTGAGCCGGCTCTTGAGCTTGACGGGCGTGAATTCGGCCAGCACCGCCATCGCGATGGCGAAGTCGATGCCGTAGGCGGCGCCCACGAAGAAGCGGCCCGCCAGGATGACTTCGAATGAAGGCGCGAACACCACCAGCACCGCGCCGATCACGGCGAGCAGCTTGGCGATGATCAATGGACGTATGCGGCCCCAGCGGTCCGCCATCCACCCGCCGATCGGGTTGAAGGCGATGGCGACCCAGGACGCGAAGGACGTCATCAGCGCGACCTGCCCGGCCGACAGCGCCAGGTCGCGCGTCATCGGGCCCAGGCCCGCGCTCAGCGCCGAGTTCGCGAATGCGTCGAGGAACAATCCGCCCAGCGCCAGCCACCAGATAAGGCCGGCCCTGCCTACGATGCCCGGGCGTGAATCGATATAAGCGATGACATCGTCGATGCCACGTATTTTGACGGTCGATGATTGCACAGTGGTCTCCTCTTGGAATTATTTCTGTAAGAGGTCGACGCAACGTGCACGCGATAAAAGACCATCTTACAGATGGTCTTTTATCTAAATCTGTGCGGTGACTTTATGGACTATCGCGAAGGGTGTCAAGGAGGAAAAACACCGAGCGCCCGGTTCCCGGCGGGCCGCGTTCGCCACCGCTGCGGCCCGCGGCTTGCAATATATTTTTAAACAGGCATAGTACGGGCCATTCGAACAGTACGGCCCCGCCACGCGGGGCCTCGTCCGGCCGGCCGCGCCCCATCGCGCGGCCGTGTCCGCGGTAGGAGTGCGCGCGGTGTCTGATGTCCAGGACATGATTCCTCTTCATCAAAACAAGCGGGTGCCGTCGATCCCTGACGCAGCACGGCCCGCTGCCGCCTTGCCGTTGCGCTTCCTCCCCTCGCCCCTTCCCAGCGCGCTCGCGTCCGCCGCCATGCGGTAGCGATCGGCCGCGGCCGTTCCCCAGGGAATCGGCCGTCCGGCTTCTCTTCCCCTTCTTTCTCCGTTTTCCGTCTTCGCGGCCATGCGCGCCGCGAGGACTTTCTACGTGCAGACCCGTCAAGAGGCCGACACACCCATCGACCGACTCCAGGAGCGTCACATGCGATTAATCACCGACCAGGAACTCAGCACCATGTCCACCGAAAGCAAACGCCGCCGGCATCAGGAACTGGATCGCAAACTCACCGTCGCCAGCCAACGCGGCTGGTCGTGCGCGCACCGGATCGAAGCGAGCCGCGCCAAGGTCCACGCCGCCATCCAGCTCGACGTCGAGCAGGGCCGCGACACCGTGGTCAAGATCGACAAGCGGCGCGTCCGCGGCGTCCGCGCCTCGAACTAAGCGCGCCCGCCCGGATGGACGCGAGGCGGCGGGCAGCCGATAGCGTTTCCTTCCGGGCCGCAGGTGGACCAGTGTTCCTCGTCGCGGGCCAGGTATTGCAGGAACTGCGCGTAGGCCTGGTCCAGGGCCCGCATCCACGCGGCGCTGTCATGGCGGGCGCAGGATGCGCGCACGGCGCAATTCAGCGTCTCGGCCAGCAGGCCGATCGTCGTGTCGGACATCCGGAAACAGATGGGGGCCTGGCAGGAATGCCGGTGCGCGAGGCGCAACGCCCTGTCGCGCGCCTCCGCCGTGGCCTGCATGTCCGCCACGTCCCGCAGCAACACACTCAGCATCTCGCACCAGTCGGCCAGCAATTTGTGCACGGCTCACCTCGCCAGAACGCGGATGGACGGTCAGTTGGCCGGCGTGCGCGACAGCGCGCCCGTTTCACCGGCAACGCGAAGAAACAAGGCGACCCCGCGCCGCGGGACCCGCGCATCGATGACATCCAGAAATGCAGCGTGCTTGAGTGCCATGGAAGGCCCTCCTTATCGTGCTGTTTTATGGGCAAGCATCCACCGAGAGCGGGAAGATATATGAAAAATGCGAGTTTTCGCACTGGCGTATACCCCTAAGGGCGACGCCGCGCGGCAAAACGCCGCAGCAATCAAACGGCGTTTACCGGTCTTGCAGGCAAAAGCGCGCCGCGCGGGCCCGGGGCTCCGCGCCGGCGTTCAACTGCACGTGACGACGCTGACCATGCTGATAGCACTGACCAGATACTGCATCGCGGCAGCTTTTTCCGGCGTTTGATACACGGATGAGTTTTCCAGCTTCACGAGCGCATGCCGCATCAGCTCGACCGGAGACATCGCGGACACATTGGAGGCCAGCGAAACGGCACCATTCCCGCGCCATCCCTGGGCTTCCGCCTCGAATGCCAGGGGATCCGCGACCGCGTCGGGCAAGGGTTTGAGTTTCATCGGGCACTCCTTGGCCATGTCTGGGAAGAATGGGATCAGAGTTTGCACCCGCACAAAAGTTCCGGCCGGACGCGGCGGAGCGGAGTTCCGGCCCGCTATCCGTCGGTCAATCGGCGTCTTCGTCCGTCTCGGCAATCGCCAGGTGCAGAGGCTGCTCCGGGCGAAGGGTCACATTGAGCACGGGACGTGGCGGCGCCATGCCAACTGGAACCGCCAGCGTGAAGCGCCGCAGCAATTGCGCAGCGATCACCGTCATTTCGGCCATGGCCAAATGCTGCCCCAGACAGACTCGCGGCCCCACGCCGAACGGAATATAGGCGCCCCGCGGCACTTCCGCCGCGTCCTGCGCAAAGCGCTCGGGCCGGAACGCTTCGGGATCCGGAAACCATCGCGGGTCGTGATGCAGGGCGTGCACCGGGATCATGAACAGCGTGCGCGCCGGGAACGTCCACTCCCCCAGTTTGATCGCGCATTCTGCACGACGGCTCATGAGTAGCGGCGCGACGGGATAAAGCCTCAACGCCTCCTTGATCGTTTGAGTCAGATAGGCGGCTTCCTGGCATGCCTCGACCGCGGGCGGCCTGCCCCGCAATACCCGCCGGACTTCCTTGCGCGCGGCGCTTTGCGCTTCGGGATTGGAAGCCATGCACCATGCCCACCACACCAGACTCGCCGCCGTCGTTTCGTGGCCCGCCAGGAAGGTGGTCATGCATTCATCGCGCACGTCCTGAAGCGCCTGCTCCGATGCGTCTTCACGGGATTGCAGAAGGCGAGTCAGGAGATCTTCCGGCCATGCTTCGCGCGGCCGTTTCAGACGGCTCTGTATATGCCGTTCGATCAGTTCTTTCAACGTCCATAATGCGCGTCGCTTCTCGCGCTTCCAGGGCAACCAATCCGGCCCGCTGAACAGGCTATAGAACTCGGCATTGGCGGCTGCGCTCGTTACGCGGACGGCCTGTTCGACCGCGCGCACGTCCTCCCCAAGAGGATCCGAGAATGCCAAGCGGAGAATCACGTCCATGGTCAACGTCGTCAGCTCGCGTTCGATCGGCCAGTAGGCATGGTTTTGCGGCCACTGCGCGAACGCCTGCGCCGCGGTGTCGACTATCGTCGGCGAAAGGCGCTGAACGGCTTTGGGGGAGAAACCGGGAACCAGGGCGTGCCGGCGGCGACGCCACGCCTCTCCTTCCGCGGTCAGCACGCTGTGGCCGTGCACTTGCGAAAACACACGAATGCCTCGTTCCCAACGGATCAGCGCATCATGGTGCGCGACCAGAAGCTCCCGAGCGAGTCGAGGGTCGGTGACGACGACCGTGTGTTCCGGCCAGATCCGCAGATGCATGACGTCGCCGTGCGACTTCCGCCATGCGGCCAACGCGCCGGGCAAATCGCCTGCCATGGATCTCAGTAGTTTCCATCCCGTCAGGCCCGCCCGCGGACCGGGCGGCCACTTATCCGCGGAACCCTCGGCCCGCGTCGCGGCGGCGGCATTGCGATGAATCGGACATTGACGTTCTGACGGGGTGCTCACGATGTCGGTAATCCTTGTGGACGGTTGCCCGATTCTGGGCCGAACGCCGCGGAACCTCTTGAACGCAAACGACATCGGCAGCCTCGCCCGGCGCAGCTCCCCTATACTCCGCGCTCATGGACCCGACGCCCGCCGTTTTTTCCTGCCCCGAGCCCCTGACCCGCGCTCCCATCGCGGCAATGGGCGGCCAAGTCCCGCGCGGACGTCTTCATCTCGCCCCGCTCGGCTTGCAAGGCGCCGTTACCGCGGTCGTCTGCCGGGATACGCGCGGCGTCGCCTTGACCGACGCACAACGCCTGACTCACCTGCCCGCCTCGCCCCTGGTGAGCCTGACGTGGTTCCAGGATGCCGAGGCGGGCAACGTCGAACACACGGAGAAAAACGTCGAATGGACGCCATTTGATTCGCCCATCGTGCTTTCCGGCACCCACTCCAGCCCCACCGTAAGCTGGGCGCCGACCGGAGGCCGCGTGGGGATGATCTGCTTCGACGCCAGCGCGGCTCAATCCCTGTTCCAGATCGATCTGGCCGCCATTCAGGACAGGACCGTCGATGCGCGCGAGCTGCTCCGCGACGCTTGGCAGCCGCTCCTCGCAGACCTGCTGGCCTCGAACGATGACGCTGCCGCGCTCGCCGCGCTTCAGCGGCACCTGGTGCCGCGCTGGCGCGCAGTCGGCTCTCCCGCCTCGCCTTCCCCTTCGTTGCGCGAAGCCGGCCGCCATTGGGTCAACCGGCTGTCCTGGCAAGCACACGAATGGCGGCGGTCCCACAGCCCGCGCCACGTCGAGCGTCGCATCAAGGCGTACAGCGGCCGCTCGCTGCGGGAATGGCAGTCGCTCGTGAAAACAGAGGGCTTGTTCTTTTCCGCCCGCGCCCGCTTCGAGAACACGGGGGCTCTGGATTGGGCAGGGATCGCCCACGATGAGGGCTTTGCCGACCAGGCGCACCTGAGCCGTGCCGTGAAACGCGTTACCGGCTTTTCACCGGGCGAGTTCGCGCGGCGATTCGCGGAGGACGAGTCGTTTTGGGTGTATCGACTGTGGGTTTGATACTGAGCCGCCGCGACGCGCCCCGGACAGCCGGCTGACATTCGGCGCTAGTTGGCGGGACAGATCCGCGACGACAGACAAGGCCGCAGGACGACATATCTGCTATCGTGACAAAATAATTCAAAAATGGATACAAAGTGTCGAGAATCACGGATGGAATGGCCGGCACGCTCGCGCAAATCATTTGCGGCGCGGCAATCGCGCTCTCGGCAATACCGGCGGACGCAGCCAGCTTTAATTGCTCCAGGGCAGAGTCTCAAGTCGAACGCATGATCTGCGGCAATCCGATTCTGTCGCGGCTGGACGACGAGCTAGCGGTTGTATACCGGGAGGCGCTATCGAAAGTGGATGATCCCGCGGACCTTCGCGTCATACAACGAAGTTGGGTAAACAATACTCGCGACCGCTGCAGAGATTCCCAATGCGTCGAAAGCGCATATCGGATCAAGCTGCTCGACCTAAAGTCTCGCATCCCTGCCCCCAGCCCGGTGGCGGCGATCGCATCTCCCGGCGGCAGTCCGACGGCCAGCACACCCAAATCCAGCGGCAACCCGAGTGTGGCCCAAACAGCCTCGCGCCCTGCTTCCCAACAATCCAAGACCGAACCGGGAGATTCAAACATCCTCGTCTGGATAGCCATCGCTCTGCTCGGCGCGGGAGGCGCGATCATGCCTAAACGCGATCGGCGCTTTAAGACCGGCTTCCGCAACTTCAGTTGGACCAGAGTGTTCATGGCCTCCGGGCTTTACGCAGGCGGCCTTGCAATTTTCGGATTCATCGCCCTGGGACGGTGATTGATAGATGGCGACAGTCTCGCGCCTGTAATTCTCGGCGGCGGCCCTTCTCGTTGGGTAGTAGCTCGCCCCCTCGTCCCGGCCCCTTTTTCGGATGCCGCGGCCCCAGGCAAAAAAACCCCCGAGGAATTCGTTCCTCGGGGGTTCCATGACATCGTTGACGCAAGGTCAAAACAGTGTCAGACAATAGGTGGTGCGAAGGAGGGGACTCGAACCCCTACACCTGTTACGGCGTCAGGACCTAAACCTGGTGCGTCTACCAATTTCGCCACCTTCGCAAAGCCAAGCCCGCTATTGTAGCTTGCTTGTTAAAATCTTGCGTCATGAATCCGCGCCTCGATGCTCTACACCCCTATCCGTTCGAAAAACTGCGGGCTTTGCTGGCCTCGGCCGCCCAGCAGCCGGACGGCCTGACGCCCATCAATCTGTCGATCGGCGAGCCCAAACACGCCGCGCCCGAGCGCGTCGGACAGGCGATCCGCGACAATCTCGCGGGCCTGTCGGTCTACCCGTCCACCAAGGGCGACCCGGCCTTGCGCCGGGCGATCTCGGAGTGGCTGGCGCGCCGCTACAGCATCCCCGCCCCGGATCCGGAGACGCAGGTGCTGCCGGCGCTGGGCTCGCGCGAGGCGCTGTTCGCGTTCACGCAGACGGTCATCGATCCGTCGGCGGGATCGGTGGTGGTGTGCCCCAATCCCTTCTATCAAATCTACGAGGGCGCGGCCCTGCTGGCCGGCGCCACCCCCTATTTCGTCAACGCCGACCCGGTGCGCAATTTCAGCAGCGACTGGAACCAGGTGCCTGCGGACGTCTGGAAGAAGACGCGCCTGGTTTTCGTGTGCTCGCCCGGCAACCCGGCCGGCAACGTCATGTCGCTGGACGAGTGGAAGACGCTATTCGAGCTGTCCGACCGGCACGGTTTCGTCATCGTCTCGGACGAGTGCTATTCCGAGATCTACCTGGACGAAGGCAATCCGCCGCTGGGCGGGCTGCAGGCGGCACGCCGCCTGGGCCGGGACGACTACCGCAACCTGGTCGCGTTCTCCAGCCTGTCCAAGCGTTCCAACGTGCCGGGGCTGCGCTCTGGCTTCGTGGCGGGCGACGCCGCGCTGGTGGGCCGTTTCCTGCTGTACCGTACGTATCATGGCAGCGCGATGAGTCCGATCGTGTCCGCGGCGAGCATCGCGGCCTGGACGGACGAAGCGCACGTGAAGGACAACCGCCGCCTGTACCGCGAAAAGTTCGACGCGGTGGTGCCCATCCTGCAGAACGTGCTCGACGTGTCCCGTCCGCAAGCCTCGTTCTACCTGTGGGCGGCCACGCCGGGCTCGGATACGGCGTTCGCGCGCGACCTTTATGGCCGAACTGGTGTTACCGTGCTGCCGGGCAGCTTCCTGGCGCGGGAAGCGCACGGCGCGAATCCGGGCCAGGGCCGCATCCGCATCGCCCTGGTGGCGCCCTTGGCCGACTGCGTGCAGGCCGCCGAGCGCATCGCCCATTTTGTGCATACTTCTGTTTGATCAACCCTTAAAAGCTGAGCCGCTATGACTCTCGACCTTCAGACCACCATCGAACAAGCCTGGGAAAACCGGGCCAATCTGTCGCCCACCGACGCGAGCGCCGAAGTGCGCGAAGCGGTCGAGCACACCATCGACGGCCTGGATCTGGGCCGCCTGCGCGTCGCCGAGAAAATCAATGACGACTGGGTCGTGCACCAGTGGATCAAGAAGGCCGTGCTGCTGTCGTTCCGCCTGAGCGACAACGCCATCATGGGCCAGGCTCCGCTGCAGTTCTACGACAAGGTGCCGCTCAAGTTCTCGGAATACGGCGACAACGCCTTCAAGCAAGGCGGCTACCGCGTGGTGCCGCCCGCCGTCGCCCGCCGCGGCGCCTACATCGCCCGCAACGTGGTGCTGATGCCCTCCTACGTGAACATCGGCGCCTACGTGGACGAAGGCACGATGGTCGACACCTGGGCCACCGTCGGCTCGTGCGCGCAGATCGGCAAGAACGTTCACCTGTCGGGCGGCGTGGGCATCGGCGGCGTGCTGGAGCCGCTGCAGGCCAACCCCACCATCATCGAAGACAACTGCTTCATCGGCGCCCGCTCGGAAGTCGTGGAAGGCGTGGTCGTGGAAGAGAACTCGGTGCTGGCCATGGGCGTGTTCCTGTCGCAAAGCACCAAGATCTATGACCGCGCCACGGGCAAGATCACCTATGGCCGCGTGCCCTCGGGCTCGGTCGTGGTTCCCGGCTCGCTGCCGTCGGCCGACGGCTCGCACAGCCTGGCCTGCGCCGTCATCGTCAAGCGTGTCGACGCGCAAACCCGCGCCAAGACCAGCATCAACGATCTGCTGAGGGCCTGATGAGCACATCCGCGTCCGCGCCGGCCTCCGCCGTGCTGGATCTGGTCAAGGACCTGATCGCCCGCCCGTCGGTAACGCCGGCCGATGAAGACTGCCAGGCCACGCTTGCCGCGCGCCTGGAGCGCATCGGCTTCCAGTGCGAAACCATCGCCCAGGGCGGCGTGACCAACCTGTGGGCGCGGCGCGGAACCGCCGCGCCGCTGGCGGTGTTCGCCGGCCACACGGACGTGGTGCCTCCGGGCCCGCGCGAAAAGTGGGAAAGCGATCCGTTCGTGCCCACCGAACGCGACGGTTACCTGTACGGCCGCGGCGCGGCCGACATGAAGAGCTCGATCGCCGCCTTCGTGGTGGCGGCCGAGGAATTCGTGGCGGCCTGCCCGCAGCATGCCGGATCGATCGCGCTCCTGATCACGTCCGACGAGGAAGGCCCGTCCATCGACGGCACCGCCATCGTCTGCGACGCGCTGAAGGCGCGCGGCGAGCAGCTCGACTACTGCATCGTCGGCGAGCCCACCTCGGGCGACGTGCTGGGCGACATCTGCAAGAACGGCCGCCGCGGCTCGCTCTCGGGCAAGCTCACGGTCAAGGGCATCCAGGGCCACGTCGCCTACCCTCATCTGGCGCGCAATCCCGTGCACCAGCTGGCGCCGGCGCTGGCCGAGATCGTCGGCATCGAATGGGACCAGGGCAACGAGTACTTCCCGCCCACGACCTTCCAGGTGTCCAACCTGAACTCGGGCACCGGCGCCACCAACGTGGTGCCGGGCGAGGCGGTCGCGCTCTTCAACTTCCGCTTCTCCACCGCGAGCACGCCGGAAAGCCTGAAGGCCCGCGTGCATGAAGCGCTGGACCGCCATGGCCTGGAGTACGAGCTGGACTGGGAACTGGGCGGCGAACCCTTCCTGACGCCGCGCGGCTCGCTCAGCGAAGCGCTGTCGTCGGCCATCAAGGACGAAACCGGCGTGTCGACCGAGCTGTCGACCACCGGCGGCACGTCCGACGGCCGCTTCATCGCCAAGATCTGTCCGCAGGTGATCGAGTTCGGCCCGTGCAACGCCACGATCCACAAGGTCAACGAGCGCATCGAGATTTCCTCGCTCGAACCGCTGAAAAACATCTATCGGCGCACGCTGGAAAACCTCCTGCCCGCCAAGTCGTAACCCGTCCCGCGCTTGCCGCGCGGGCCCTCCGCCCCTCGGGAGCTTCCGTTTCCCGAGGGGCGGCCTCATCAAGAAAGCCAGCCATGCATCCATCCCCCCGCCTAGAACTGCAGACCCTGCGCGACCTGATCCGCTATGGCGTCTCGCGCCTGAACGCCGCGCAGGTGGCGCTGGGCCACGGCAGCGACAACGCCTGGGACGAGGCTGTCTACCTGACGCTGCATGCCCTGCATCTGCCGCTGGACACGCTGGAACCCTTCCTCGATGCACGCGTGCTGGGCGAAGAGCGCGATCGCGTGCTGGACCTGATCGACCGCCGCGTCACCGAACGCGTGCCGGCCGCCTACCTCACCAACGAGGCCTGGCTGCGCGGCCACCGCTTCTACGTGGACGAACGCGTGATCGTGCCGCGCTCGCCCATCGCCGAACTGCTGGACGAAGGGCTGTCGCCCTGGGTGCAGGATCCGCTGGCCGTCGAGCGCGTGCTGGACATGTGCACCGGCTCCGGTTGCCTGGCGATCCTGTCGGCCCTGGCCTTCCCCTACGCCCACGTGGACGCGGTGGACCTGTCTCCCGACGCGCTGGACGTGGCGCGCCGCAACGTGGCCGACTACGGCCTGGCCGACCGGCTGGACCTGCACGAAAGCAATCTGTTCGACAATCTGCCGGCGCGCCAGTACGACGTCATCGTCTGCAATCCGCCCTACGTGAACAGCGGCTCGATGGACGCCCTGCCCCAGGAATACCTGCACGAGCCGCAGCTGGCGCTGGCCGGCGGCGACGACGGCATGGACCTGGTGCGCCGCATCCTGGAAGCCGCCCCGCGCTTCCTCGCGCCCGAGGGCGTGCTGGTGCTGGAGATCGGCCACGAACGCGACTTCTTCGAAGCCGCGTTCCCGCAGCTGTCTCCGGTGTGGCTGGATACGGAAGCGGCCTCGGACCAGCTTCTGCTGCTTACCCGCGAGCAATTGAGCCTGTGATACGCGCTACTGGATTGACCCTGCGCCGCGGCACGAAAGTGCTGTTGGACGGCGCCGATTTCGTCGTGCACCCGGGCGAGCGCGTGGGCATCGTCGGCAAGAACGGCGCCGGCAAGTCCACGCTGTTCGCGCTGCTGACCGGCGACCTGGACCTGGACGCCGGCACCCTGACCATGCCTGCCGGCTGGCGCATCGCCAGCGTGGAGCAGGAGATCGACGCGGACGACCGCCCCGCGCGTGAATTCGTCATCGACGGCGACGTGCACTTGCGCGAATTGCAGGCGCGCCGCGCCGCCCTGACGGACGAGCAAGGCACGCAAATCGCCGAAGTGGAAGCGGCGCTGGTGGAAGCCGGCGCCTGGAGCGCGGCCTCGCGCGCCGAGCAACTGCTGGCGGGCCTGGGATTCAAGCCCGCCGAGTGGATGCAGCCGGTGGAGAGCTTCTCCGGCGGCTGGCGCATGCGTCTGGCGCTGGCCCGCGCGCTGATGGCGCCGTCCGAACTGCTGCTGCTGGACGAGCCCACCAACCACCTGGACCTGGACGCCATGCTGTGGCTGGAGAAATGGCTGGGGGCCTATCCGGGCACCGTCATGCTGATCTCCCACGACACCGAGTTCCTGGACGCGGTGGCCAAGTCCATCCTGCACTTCGACCATGCGAAGCTGGTGCGCTACCGCGGCGGCTACGGCGACTTCCTGACGCAGCGCGCCGAGCGCCTGCGCCAGAGCAACATCGCCTACGAACGCCAGACCCGCGAAGCCGCGAGGCTGCAAGGCTTCATCGACCGTTTCAAGGCGAAGGCGTCCAAGGCCAAGCAGGCGCAGAGCCGCGTCAAGGCGCTGGCCCGCATGCAGGTGCTGGCGCCCTTGCAGGCCGAGGCCGGCATCGATATCCGCATTCCCTCGCCCGACCAGGTGCCCGATCCGCTCCTGACCCTGGAGCACCTGTCCGCCGGCTACACCGACGCCTCCGGGCAGGCCGTGCCCATTCTTCGCGACGTCACCCTGATGGTGCGCGCGGGCAGCCGCGTGGGCGTGCTGGGCGCCAACGGCGCGGGCAAGAGCACGCTGATCAAGACGCTGGCCGAAGAACTGCCGGTGCAGTCCGGCGAGCGCCGCGCCTCGCGCGGGCTGGCCATCGGCTATTTCCACCAGCACCAGCTCGACATGCTGGACGTGGACAGCACCCCGATCGCGCACCTGGCGCGGCTGGCCCCCGAGGCCCGCGAACAGGAACTGCGCAACTACCTGGGCGGTTTCGGCTTTTCGGGCGATACCGTGACCAGCAAGGTGGGCCCCATGTCGGGCGGCGAAAAGGCGCGCCTGGCGCTGTCATTGATCGTCTGGCAGAAGCCCAACCTGCTGCTGCTGGACGAACCCAGCAACCACCTGGACGTGGAAACGCGCGAGGCCCTGGCCACGGCGCTGGCGGACTTCGGCGGCAGCATGCTGCTGGTCTCGCACGACCGCCACCTGCTGCGCACCACGGTCGACAGCTTCTGGATCGTGGCCGACGGCGCGGTGCGCGAATTCGACGGCGACCTGGAAGACTATCGGGACTGGCTGGCCGCCCGCAATGCCGGCGAGCGCGCCGAGGCGGCTCGCGAAAGCGCCGCCAACAGCGACCCCGTCGTCGACCGCAAGGCGCAACGCCGGGCCGAGGCCGAACAGCGCCAACGCCTCTCGGCGCTGCGCAAGCCGCTGGAAAGCAAGCTGGCCAAGGTCGATGCCGAAATGGAAAAGCTGCGCGCCAAGCTGCAGGCGCTGGATGCCGTCATCGCCGATCCCGATCTCTATTCGGACGAGCGCCGCGCGGAACGCCAGAAGGTCATGGCCGAGCATGGCGAACACGGCAAGCGGATGGACGAACTGGAAGAGCAGTGGCTGGAGATCCAGGGCTCGCTCGAAGAGATCGAGCAATCGGAATCTTGAAGAGGAAGGCCGGGACCGCCCCGCCCTATCGCGGGGCGTCCGGCGCGGGGCCGGCCTACGAGTAGGGGCGCTCGCGCAGGCGGGTGTGGTGGTCGACCACCGTGTCGATCACTTCGCGCAGGATGGTTTCGGCCAGGGCGGGCGGCACGCCCGCCTCTTCGGCCAGCCGGCGGATCCGCGCGACCTGCTGGGATTCGCGCTTGGCGTCCACCAGGTCCATGCCGTGCGCCTGCTTGAGCTCGCCGATCATGTCCGTGCAACGGAACCGCACGCCCAGCAGCAGGATGATCTGCTGGTCGATCTCATCGACCTCGGCGCGCAGCGACGCCAATTCGTCTTTCGGGGAATCGTTGTCGGCCATGTCTGTCAACCCTGAACAATATCGAGCTTCGCGATACCCAGGGCCAAGGTCTTGGCGCCCACGTCGCGGAACTGGATTTGGGCCTGGGCGTCCTGTCCGGCGCCGCTCAAGCCGATGATCGTGCCCTCGCCGAACCGCGCGTGGCGCACGCCCTGACCTACACGATACTGCTTGTCGCCCACGGTGACACCGGTGGCGACGCCGCGGGGTTGACGCGGCGCAATGGTATTGGTGGGCTTGCGTCCGAACGCGTCGCCGCGATTGCCGCCGCCCCAGCCCGCTCCCGTGCTGGCGACCTGGGCCAGGCCGGCCTTGGGGGTCAGCCATTTCAGGTGCTGTTCCGGAATTTCTTCCAGGAAGCGGGAACGCATCGCGTAGCGGGTCTGGCCGTGCAGCATCCGGCTCTGGGCCAGGCTGATGTACAGGCGCTGGCGAGCGCGGGTGATGGCCACATACATGAGGCGGCGCTCTTCTTCCAGGCCGGAAGGTTCGAGGATGCTGTTCTCGTGCGGGAACAGGCCCTCTTCCAGGCCGGTGATGAAGACCGCGTCGAATTCCAGGCCCTTGGCCGCGTGCACGGTCATGAGCTGCACCGCGTCCTGGCCCTGCTGGGCCTGGTTGTCGCCGGCTTCCAGCGCCGCGTGCGACAGGAAGGCCGCCAGCGGCGTGAGGCCGTCGGTCACGATGGCGGGCGCGTCCACCACGCCCGGCATGAGCGTCGAAGACGTGGCCTGGTCGGGCACCACGCCGGCGGGCATGCCGTCGTAGTTTTCCTCGGACGCGAACACGGCGGCCGCCGTGATCAGTTCGTTCAGGTTTTCCAGCCGTTCGGCGCCTTCGCGCTCGGCCTTGTAATGAGCGTTCAGGCCGCTCTCTTCGAGCATGTGCTCGACCATCTCGGGCAGCGGCAGATCCCGCGTTTCCTCGATGAGGCGATGAATCAGCTGCGCGAACTGGGCCAGGTTGGACCCGCCCTTTCCCGGCACCATGGCCACGGCCGCGTAGAGGCTGGTGTCGTGCGCGCGGGCCGCGTCGGCCAGCTGCTCCAGCGTGCGCGCGCCGATGCCGCGCGTGGGGAAGTTGACGACCCGCATCCACGACGTGTCGTCATGCGGGTTGGCCATCAGGCGCAGGTAGGCCAGCGCGTGCTTGATTTCCTGGCGCTCGAAGAAGCGCAGGCCGCCGTACACCTTGTAGGGGATGCCGGCGGAGAAAATGGCGTGTTCCAGCACGCGCGATTGCGCGTTGCTGCGGTAGAGCACGGCGATCTCGCGGCGCAGGCTGCCTTCGTGGATCAGCGAACGGATCTCGTCCACGATCCATTGCGCTTCCATGCCGTCGGACGGCTGCTCGATGACGCGCACGGGCTCGCCTTCGCCCTGCTCGGTCCAGAGGTTCTTGCCCAGCCGGCCGGTGTTGTGGCCGATCAGCGCGTTGGCCGAATCCAGGATGTGGCCGTAGGAGCGGTAGTTTTGCTCCAGGCGGATCACGGTGCCGCGCGCGTAGTCGCGCTCGAAGTCGGCCATGTTGCCGACGTTGGCGCCGCGGAACGCATAGATGGATTGGTCGTCGTCGCCCACCGCGAAGATGGAGGCGCCGCCGCCGGCCAGCAGCCGCAGCCACTTGTACTGGAGCGTGTTGGTGTCCTGGAACTCATCGACCAGGATGTGGCGGAACCGACGCTGGTAGTGCTCGCGCACCGGCGCGTTGCGCGACAGCAGCTCGTAGGCGCGCAGCAGCAGCTCGGCGAAGTCCACCACGCCTTCGCGCTGGCACTGGGCTTCGTAGAGCTGGTAGACCTCGACCAGGCGACGCCGATGGGCATCGTAGGCCTCCACGTCCGGCGGACGCAGGCCCTCTTCCTTGGCGCCGTTGATGAAGCGCTGGACGTCGCGGGGAGGATACTTTTCGTCGTCGACGCCATTGGCCTTCATGAGGCGTTTGATCGCCGCAAGCTGGTCGGTGACGTCGAGGATCTGGAAGCTCTGCGGCAGGCCGGCATCGCGGTGATGCGCGCGCAGCATGCGGTTGCACAGGCCGTGGAAGGTGCCGATCCACAGGCCCCGCGTATCGATGGGCAGGATGGACGACATGCGCGCCAGCATCTCGCGGGCGGCCTTGTTCGTGAACGTGACCGCCAGAAGCCCAAAAGGCGAAGCCTGGCCGGTTTGAATCAGCCAGGCCATGCGGGTGGTGAGTACCCGGGTCTTCCCGCTGCCCGCCCCGGCCAGGACCAGGGCGTGCTGCGGTTCTAACGTTACTGCGGCGCGTTGTTCGGGATTGAGCTTCTCTAGCATCATGCCGCGTAGCGGCGCAAACGTTGAGCGAATTGCTCAAGCCCGGCGATGCCGCTTTGCTGGGCGCGCTGGCACCAGGCCTGCAGGTCATTGAGGAGCTGTTCGCTGCTGGCGCTGGAGCTTTCCCAGATGCGGCCGAGTTCGCGGCGCATCTGCACCAGCGTGGACAGCGACTTGTTCTGGGCGATGGCCTTGTCCACGGCGGCCAGTTGTTCCGGCTGCAGGATGTCCTCGTTGCGGTGGATGGCGCGGCGCACCTGGTGCAGCTTGGTCCAGTCGCATTCGGCGCTGCCCTTCTTGCGCGAATCCTTCAGCTTGGCCATTTCCTCGCGGGCGGCGCTCTTGATCACGTCCGCGTAGCGGGCCATGACTTCGTAGCGGTGCGTGATCACGCCCTGCAGGGTGCGCAGGTCGATGCCGGTGCGGGAATCGTCCAGCTTGAGCTTGGGCGCAACCTTCTTGATCTTGGCGAGGCCGAAGAACTTCAGGATGTTGATGTAGCACCAGCCGATGTCGAACTCGTACCACTTGGCCGAGAACTTGGCCGACGTGCCGTGGGCGTGATGGTTGTTGTGCAGTTCTTCGCCGCCGATCACGATGCCCCAGGGGAACACGTTGGTGCTGGTGTCCGGGCTGTTGTAGTTGCGGTAGCCCCAGTAGTGGCCGATGCCGTTCACGACGCCGGCGGCCCAGAAGGGGATCCAGGCCATCTGCACGGCCCACACCGTGACGCCGATGGCGCCGAACAGGGCGACGTCGATGGCGAGCATGGTCAGCACGCCCCACAGGCTGTGCTTGCTGTAGACGTTGCGTTCGAGCCAGTCGTCGGGCGTGCCGTGGCCGAACTTGGCCATGGTTTCCTTGTTGTTCGACTCTTCGCGATACAGTTCCGCGCCGCGGAACAGCACCTTCCAGATGCCGAACAGGATGGGCGAATGGGGATCGCCTTCCTTTTCGCACTTGGCGTGGTGCTTGCGGTGAATGGCAACCCATTCCTTGGTGACCATGCCGGTCGTCATCCAGAGCCAGAAACGGAAGAAGTGCATGACGGCCGGATGGAGATCCAGGCCGCGGTGCGCTTGGCTGCGATGGAGAAAGACCGTGACCGACACGATCGTGATGTGCGTCATTACCAGAGTGAACACGACGACCTGCCACCAAGTAGCTTGGGTCAGACCACCGGCAATGAAGGAGAGGATGTAATCCATAAAGCTGTTATGAGCCTCGCTTGAGAAGTGCCTGAAGTTTAGCTTACCTTTGCCGTCTTATGACAAGGGAGTTTCAAAATAGTTTTTGAGAGAAATCAAGGACTAAGCCCTGGTTTTGAAGCATAGACATCCCCGCTCGCAACCATGACGGGCAGGCGCGAGGCCGGGCCTTGCGGACATCCGGCGCTGGTGCCGGCCGCCCCGGGGACGCATGGGGCGCACGCGAAGGCGTGAGGTTTGGGCCGCGATCCGCCGTTAAAGTTCCTGTCAGCAAGGCAATCGGCCTTGCCCCGGCCGCGCCGCGGGGGCACACTTTGGCTCCGCCTGCCCCAACTGTCTCATTTGCCCCACTGATGTTGCCGAATAAAGCCCGTCCCCGTTTGTTTTTCGCCCTGGCCCTGCTGGGCGCCGTGCCATCGGCGCCCGCCGCCGCCCAGACGTTGAAGTCGGGAGACGTGGCGGTGCTGGCCTCTTACTATGAAATCCGCGGGTCGAATTGCCTGCCCCTGCGCGCGCCGCGGGTGACCATTACCCAGGCGCCCCGCCTGGGCAAGGCGAGCATCATGCAGACGCAGGGCCAATCCAGCAGTTCCGGGCGCTGCGCCTACAAGACGGTGCCGATCTCGCAGATCGTCTACCAGGCGGACCAGCCGGGCAGCGACTCCCTGGCCTGGGAAGTGAAATACCAGGACAAGACGCTCGGCACCCGCCGCTACAGCGCCACCGTCGGCGTCACGCCGGCCCCTTAGGCCGGCGCGGCCGCCGGTCAGGCCGGCTCGTCCTGGTCGCGGGCGGGCGCCCGGGGCGCTTCCGCGGCTTCGACTGCTTCCGCCGCGTCTGCTGCCTCGGCCGCTTCCGCTGCGTCCACCGCCTCGCCGCCGTCCGTCGCGGCGCCCTTCTTCTTGCGCTCGAACACCGCGGCGAAGAAGCCGTCGGTGCCGTGCACGTCGGGGCGCAACTGGATGTAAGGCCCTTCCAGCTTCAGGGTTTCGCAGCGGGCGGCCAGGATGGCGGCCGCGTCCACGCGCTCGAAATCGGGATGCGTGGCCAGGAAGCGGTCGGCCTGCACTTCGTTTTCCTCGGCCAGCAGGCTGCACGTGGCATAGACCAGGCGGCCGCCCGGGGCCACGCAGCGCGCGGCGCTGTTGAGGATGCGCTCCTGCAGCTGGCCCAGCTCGGCCAGCGCCTCGGGGTGCTGGCGCCATTTCAGGTCCGGATTGCGGCGCAGGGTGCCGATGCCGCTGCACGGCGCATCCACCAGCACGCGCTGGGCCTTGCCGGCCAGGCGCTTCACGCGGGCATCGTTTTCGTTGTCGATGACCACGGGCACCACGTTCGACAGGCCGCTGCGCGCGAATCGCGGTTTGGCCCGCGCCAGGCGCGCCGCCGACACGTCGAAGGCATACAGCCTGCCGGTGGAGCGCATCAGCGCGCCCAGCAGCAGGGTCTTGCCGCCCGCGCCGGCGCAGAAGTCGATGATCATTTCGCCGCGGCGCGGCCCGACCAGGAGCGCCAGCAGCTGGCTGCCCTCGTCCTGGACTTCGATGCTGCCGTTCTCGAACTGCGGCCAGCGGTTGATGGCCGGACGGCCTTCCATGCGGATGCCCCAGGGCGAATACGGCATGGCGACCGGCTGGTAGCGGCCGGCGCCCTGCTGCAGCTCGGCCAGCATGGCGTCGCGCTCGGCCTTCAGCGGGTTGACCCGCAGGTCCAGGCTGGCCTGCTGGTTCAGCGCGTCGATCAGCGTGTCGGGGCTGTCCATGGCGCCCAGGCGCTCGTCCAGCCAATCCGGAATGCTGCCGCGCACGGCGCGCGGCAGCGTCGCCAGGTCGATCTGCGACACGCGGCGCAGCCATTCGGCCTCGGCGGCGTCCAGGCCTTCCGCCAGTTCGTCCGCGCCCAGGGTGGCGGCCAGGCCCAGGATGGCCAGGCGGCGCGAGGCCGGGCCTACGCCGCTTTCGCCGAACTGGCGGTAGCGGCGCAGGTGGCGCAGCACGTCATAGACGGCTTCGGCCACCTCGGAGCGGTCGCGCGCGCCCAGGTTGGGATGGCTGCGCAGCCAATGCGACAGGGCCGCGTCGGCCGGATACGTCCATTGCAGGATTTCGCCCAGGGCGCGCTGGACCTGGTCGATGCGGATCGCCGAGTACGGCTGGCGCGGACGGTTGGACTGCGGCTTCTGCGGCGCGCGGGCCGCGTTGCCGCGGGCGTCGCCGCCCCGGTCGCCGCCACGCGATGCGTCATAGGAAGCGCGCTGGTCCGAGCGGCCATCGCGGCGCTCGGACCCGTAGGAGGCGCGCTCGCCTCCGCGATCCCCGCCACGCGGGGCGTCATAGGAGGGACGCTGGCCCGGGCGGCCTTCGCGGCGTTCGGAACCGTAGGAAGCGCGTTCGCCGCCTCGGTCCCCGCCACGCGGCGCGTCATAGGAGGGGCGCTGGCCCGGGCGGCCTTCGCGGCGCTCGGAGCCGTAGGAGGCGCGCTCGCCGCCCCGGTCCCCGCCACGCGGCGCGTCATACGAGGAGCGCTGGCCCGGGCGGCCTTCGCGGCGCTCGGAACCGTAGGAAGCGCGCTCGCCGCCCCGGTCGCCGCCACGCGGGGCGTCATAGGAGGAGCGCTGGCCCGGGCGGCCTTCGCGGCGCTCGGAACCGTAGGAGGCGCGCTCGCCGCCCCGGTCGCCGCCACGCGGGGCGTCATAGGAGGGACGCTGGCCCGGGCGGCCTTCGCGGCGCTCGGAGCCGTAGGAGGCACGCTCGCCGCGGCTGTCGCCGCGCGGCGCGTCCGGGGCGCGGCGGCCTTCGGGACGCTCGTCGCGCTCGCCGCCGGGGCGGGCCGGGCGGCCGCGTTCAACCGCCTGCCGGGCCTCGCCCTTGGGGCGCGAGAAAAAGCTCCGGCCGTCGCGCGCTTCGGAGGCTGCCCGCTGGGCGCCTGCGGGACGGGAACGCGGAGAGGGGGATTTAGTCATGGCGTATTCCAGTGGGGCGGAGGCATTCCGCCCGGTATAAACAGTTCAGGGCCGCTCAGGCGGCCGGCGACCAGGTGAACAGGCGCGAGGGATCGCCCTCGACGTTCACCCGGTGGTCGCTCGTCAGGGTAACCCGGCCTTCGGCCAGCCACCGCACCGCCGCCGGAAAGGCCCGGTGCTCCACCGCCAGCACGCGTTCGGCCAGGGCTTCGGGCGTGTCGCCCGCCAGGACGGGGACGCATCCCTGGGCAATGATGGGGCCGTGATCCAGGACGGGGGTCACGAAATGCACCGTGCAGCCGTGCACGCGCACGCCGGTGGCCAGCGCCTGGGCATGGGTGTGCAGGCCCGGGAAGGCCGGCAGCAGGGACGGATGGATATTGACCAGCCGGCCCGCATAGTGATTGACGAAGCCCGGGGTCAGGACGCGCATGAAACCCGCCAGGATGACGTAATCCGGCTCGTAGCGGTCGATTTCGGCGGCCAGCGCGGCGTCGAACGCTTCGCGGCTGGCGTAGTCCTTGTGATACAGGGCGGCGGTCGGGATGCCCTGGTGGGCGGCCCACTCCAGGCCGCCGGCGTCCGGCCGGCTGGCGATGACGGCGGCGACGTCGGCCGGCCAGGACTGGTCGCGGCAGGCTTCGGCCAGGGCCCGCATGTTGCTGCCCCGGCCCGAGATCAGGATGACCAGGCGGCGCTTGGTGGTAGATGTTTCCGGCAAGATGAGGAATTCCAAGGGAAATCGGGCCCGTCCGCCCTTGCAGCCGCGCGCGCCCGAACGGGCCCCGGCGCGCGACATGAAGGAATGGGAACAAACCCGGAATCCAAAATTGTAAACTCTCGCTCGTGAAACCATCGCTGCGCATCTACCGATCCCTGCCCCCGCCCGACGAACGCGCCCCGTGCGCGCTGACGATCGGCAACTTCGACGGCGTCCACCGCGGACACCAGGCCATGCTGGCGCGCGTCTGCCAGGTGGCGCGCGAACGCGCCCTGGCGCCCGCCGTCATGACCTTCGAGCCGCATCCGCGGGAATATTTCGCCACCCTGAACCAGCGCCCCGAACTGGCGCCCACCCGCATTTCCGGGCTGCGCGACAAACTGGCCGCGCTGGCGCGCTACGGCATCTCGCAGGTCGTGGTGGAGCGTTTCAACGCCCGCCTGGCCGAGATGTCGGCCAATGCCTTCATCGAGCAGCTGCTGGTGCAGGGCCTGCACGCGAAATGGCTGCTGGTGGGCGAGGATTTCCGCTTCGGCCACAAGCGCAGCGGAGACATCGACCTGCTGCGCGAAGCCGGCCTGCGCCATGGTTTCGAAGTGCAGACGCTGGCGGACGTGACCGACCGGCACGGCCACCGGATTTCCAGCTCCGAAGTCCGCACCGCGCTGGCGGTGGGCGACCTGGAGCGCGCCCGGCACCTGCTGGGCCACCCCTTCCACATCAGCGGCCACGTGATCCACGGCCAGAAGCTGGGCCGCACGCTGGGCTTTCCCACCATGAACCTGCGGGTGGCGGAGCGCTGCGCCGCGCGCTCCGGCATCTACGTGGTGCAGGTCCACGGCCTGGCCGAGCGCGCCCTGCCCGCCGTCGCCAGCCTGGGCGTGCGCCCCACGGTCGAGGACCGCGGCCGCGTGCTGCTCGAAGCGCACCTGCTCGACGAGACCCTCAACGCTTACGGTAAGCTCGTACGCGTCGAGTTCCTGCAAAAACTGCGGGACGAAGAAAAATTTCCTGACCTCCCTTCCCTGACTGCCGCCATCGCCGAAGACGCGCGAAACGCGCGCGCCTATTTTGCCGTTCATGGACTTTGAAGACGGGGCCGC
>Ga0182745_1000571_pt1 | contig 39979 bp, 38 predicted proteins | sample eDN3rd30CKraftBY_FD_128523 | JGI IMG/M metagenome (GOLD analysis project Ga0182745, IMG submission 128523) | Enriched backyard soil microbial communities from Emeryville, California, USA - eDNA 3rd pass 30_C Kraft BY (version 2) (version 2) | ecosystem: Environmental > Terrestrial > Soil >...
AAGTACTGATGGTGTCACGCCCGCGGGTATCGGATGTGGTGAACGGCAAGACGGCCAAATTCACCATCGATGCGCTGGTGGAAATGCTGAGCCGCATCGGCAAGCCTGTGCGCTTGGCGGTTGACCGATAAGCTGACACCGGTGCTGGTTCGGCCATTTTTGGAATGTTTGTCATGAGTGTGGTTATACTCTCACGTGCCGAGCGGTTCAGGTGACTGCCGTGAGCGCGCACTTCAGCCGGGTGGGACGTCGCCGCTGAAGGCCAACCCAAATCCTTCTGCCTGCGCCATTGTGAAAATGGCTGTGGGTCCCAGAACAATAAAGGAGGGGTTCATGCTGTTCTATTTTCTGAAACGCACGTTCAGCGGGTTATGGCAGGATCGCGAAAGCTCGCTGCTCACCATGATCAGCTTGGCCATTGGCCTGTCCCTTTCCTCCTTGATCTACCTGCACGTGAAGCAGGAAGTCAGCCACGACCGCCTCTGGCCGGATGGCCAGGTGATCTACCGCGTGCTGGAGGAAACCGTGGGGGCGGGCACCATCACCGCCACTCTGCCGGAATTTCGTATTGGTCCGCTGCTCGATCATCTGGACGATCTTGTCCAGTCCACTGCCAGCGCCCGCTTTCTGAGTACAAATATTCTGTATGAAGATCACTCCGTATATATACCGCTGCAAGCGGTAGATGCGTCCTTTTTGGATGTTTTTCAGACAGAGGTACTGGCTGGCAGTCTCGAGCAAGTGCTACGGCAGCCAGGGCTGATTGCTTTGGAAGAGGGGCAGGCCCGGGCCATATTCGGCGATGCAACTGCTTCGATGGGCGCGACAGTTACCATTGAAGGATTACGCGGGATGCAGTTCGTCAACGGGGTGCCAAATATAACAAAAGGCGAAGATGTACCGCTCGAGGTTGCCGCCATCTTTAGGTTGCCGGAGCCGGTCAGCCATGCCACGGACTTCGCGGCGCTGACCATGCGCGGTGATCAGTCCGCCAAGCTGTTACCGCTACCTTTCTCGATATCGACGCTCTGGATAAAGCTGACGCCCGACAATACTCCAGTATTGGTACAGCAGGCGCTTGATGACTATGCGGATCGATATTCCGGCGGGGCAGCACAAGTGGCGTCCGGACAACCGCCGGTGTCGTACCGGCTGAGATTGGAGCCGCTGCGCGACATCTACTTCCACTCCGCCGAAAACCCACTCCTTGCCCCGCACGGCGATCCGCTGCAGCTGGCCACCTTCATCGCCGTGGGCGTACTGGTATTGTTGGTGTCCGCCACCAATGCAGTGTGCATCAACCTCGCCGCGGTGCCCGGCCGCGTTCAGGAGGTAGGCATACTCAAATCGCTTGGCGCCGAACGTTCCCAGATCGCATTGCAGTTTCTTGGCGGGTCGGTGGCGCTGGCCCTACTTGCACTGCTTCCCGCGCTAGGCCTGATCGGGCTGCTGCGCCCGGTTTTCGAGGGCCTGCTGTTCGTGCCCGCCCTGCCGTCTTTGGACGGTGTGGACGTTGCGGTGTTGGTGGGTTTCGCCGTGCTGCTTGGCGTAATCGTGGGGTATTACCCTGCGCTCGTGCTGGCGCGCCAGAGGCCGATGCGCAGCCTGGCGCCGTCGCTTGCTTCCCTCAAGGGCGGGTTGAATTTTCGGACGGTGTTGTTGGCGGGGCAATTCGCGGTGGCGATCTTTCTGGTGGTGGCCACGCTTGCGGTGTATGCGCAGCTGCGGGTGACGGCACGGCAGCCCCTGGGGTTCGAGCCCTCCAACCTGGCAGCAGTGCAGGGTGATTTTGGCAGTGGTATCCCGAGCGCCATGGTGTTGGTCAACGCGCTGGAAGGCATTCCGGGCGTCAGGATGGCCAGGCCGATCAACAACCAACCGAATACGCAGGGGATATCCTTTGCAAATGAGGCGCTTCTGGTGCGCAGTACCGACGATCAAAATGGCGTTGTTGTGGAAAACAGAACGATTGGTTTCGACAGCTTCGGCATGCTGGGAGTGCCCATGCTGGCGGGAAGGGAGTTCGACCTGCAGCGGGACGTCGATTACCGCGGCGCGGCCCTAGGCCAGCGGGTGAGCGAGCGAATCGTGATCAATCGCCAGGCCGCCGCCGCGCTCGGCTTTGCCGATGCCGGCGAGGCAGTGGGCAAGCCGGTGCTCCTGCGCAGAGGGTCCGGCAACAACGTCGTGCATGAGCCGGCGACGGTGATCGGCGTGGTGGAGGACCACATGTATTTCGACCTCACCCGCAGGCCGTCGGCGGAAATCTATCGGCTGATGCCCGCCGTGCAAAATTCTTCCTCGGCCTTCATCCTGCTGCAATACGATTCCGCCGTTGCCCATACCCTGCAGCAAGCGGTAGTCGATACCTGGCAGCGCGTGGGTGGCCAGCCGCCGAATAGCGTGTTCTTTATCGATGATCAGGTGGCGGCGGGCTATGCGCCGCAGCGGCAGGAAGGCAAGTTGATCCTGCTCTGTGCGGGCGCGGCGCTGCTGTTGGCAACGCTGGGTCTGTATGGCGCGGTGAGCGTTGCCATGCGTTCCTCGCTCAAGGAAATCGGCGTGCGCAAGGTGCTGGGCAGTGGAGCGTTCCAGATTGCGCTGGTGTTCCTGAAAAAATTCCTGAGCCCGTTGTTGGTGGCCAATTTGCTTGCGTGGCCGCTTGCCCTGGGGTTTGCCATCAGATGGGTGGAAAGGTTTCCCTACCAGCTCGATCGCTATTGGTTGCTGCCGCTCTGCGCGCTGGCAACGGTGCTGGTGCTGGTGATTTCCTGGACGACGGTGGCGTGGCTGAGTAAGCGGGCGGCACGGGTCAGGCCGGTGGCGTGTCTGCGGTATGAGTAGACACGGTCTGTGATGCCGTGGTTCATTCCTCCGCTTCCGGCGGCAACCGTTCCAGTTCCGCTACCCTGCGTTCCAGTTCACTGATGCGCGCCTCGGCCTGGGTGAGCACCTGCATCTGCGTTTCGAATTCGTCGCGCGACAGCAGGTTCAGGGGTCCCAGCGCGCTTTTGAGCAGGGTGAACAATTCCTGTTCGATCTTTTCGCGTGCTTCGCTTGCGGCGGGGAAGAGCGCGGCGGCTTTGGTGCTGAGGCTGCGCAGGAAATCGTTGTCGATCATCAGTGTACGTCCATGGCATGAAGACAGGTGAAGTGTAAGGGAGCACGCAGGGGCGGGGAATCGCTTTTTCTCGATCAGGGGCAGTATACTTTGCGGCGTATCAGCCCCACAGGAGAGGTTCATCCATGAAAATGATCACGGCTGTCATTAAGCCCTTCAAGTTGGACGATGTGCGTGAGGCGCTTTCGGGTATCGGCGTGCAAGGCATCACCGTCACTGAAGTGAAGGGTTTCGGCCGTCAGAAGGGGCATACCGAGCTCTACCGAGGCGCCGAGTATGTCGTTGATTTTCTACCGAAGATTCGTCTGGAAATCGCGGTGGAGGACGGCATGGTCGAACAGATCATCGAAGTGCTGATCAAGTCGGCTTCCACCGGCAAGATCGGCGACGGCAAGATTTTCGTCCACAACCTCGAGCAGGTTATCCGCATCCGCACCGGCGAATCAGGGCCGGACGCGCTGTAACGAAGACCCCAATGCCGCGGCTGGATTGGCGGCGATCCGCTGGGATCGATTGGGCGGCTGGCCGTGGTCACCGCCCAGGCCGGGGTGCTTCAAGTGAATCGAATGCGTCTAAAAAAGGCAGCTAGCAAAGGCAGCTAAAAAGGCGTCTGTCTGAATGAGCCTGGGCGCCTCAGGCGCCCCACAGCTGCTGCAGCACCGCCAGTGCCGCCACCGGCGCGGTTTCGGTGCGCAGGATGCGCCGTCCCAGCTGAATGCCCACGAAGCCCCGCTCGCGTGCAAGCGCCAGCTCCTGCGGCGCCAGCCCGCCTTCGGGGCCGATCAGGAGTGCCACTTCCCCCGCCGGCCGCGCGCCGGACAATGTCAGCGTTTCCCCCTGGTCGAACAGCAGCTTGAGCGCGGCGGTGCTCTGGCGCACGAACTCGTCCAGCGTCATGGGCGCCAATACCGGCGGCACTCGCACCCGGCCCGATTGCTCACAGGCGCTGATGGCCACCTGTTGCCAGTGATCCAGGCGCTTGTCCTGGCGTTCGCCCTGCAATTTCACTTCGCAGTGCAGAGTATACAGCGGCTGGATCGCGCTCACGCCCAACTCGGTGCTTTTCTGGATGGCGTAGTCCATGCGTTCACCGCGTGAAATGCCAAGGGCGAGGGTGGTACGCAGCGGCGATTCGGTGCCCGGATTCTGCGCCGCGCCAAGCTGCACGCGCACCGTGTGCTTGTCCACGGCCAGCACGGTGGCGGCGAATTCCAATCCCGAATCATCGAAAAGACAGAGCGGGGTACCGGCCGTGACCCGCAGCACTTTGCCCAGATAGTGCGCGCGCGAGCCGTCCAGGGTCAGTTCGCTCGCCTCTTGCAGCGGCTGTGTCACGTAAAGTCGGGAAATGCGCATGGATCGTATCGCGGCTGGATCAAGCGTGATGGTGCCTGCGGTGGCGGCGCCGGGCAAGCCATGGGTTCAAAGCGTAAGTGGCTGTCCCGCGCTCAACGCAAATGGCCGAGTTTGTCGCGTTTTGTCGCCAGATAGTGCTGGTTATGGCTGTTTTCGCCGGTGATCAGGGGTTGGCGCTCGGTGACTTCGACGCCGAGCATTTCCAGCGCCTGCACCTTTTCCGGGTTGTTGGTCATCAGGATGACGCGGTTGATGCCAAGCGTCTCGAACAACGCGGCGCAGACGTCGTAATGGCGTTCGTCCACGCCGAAACCGAGCGCCACGTTGGCCTGCACGGTATCGGCGCCCTGGTCCTGCAGCGCGTAGGCGCGGATCTTGTTGCCGAGGCCGATGTCGCGGCCTTCCTGGCGCAGGTAGAGGATCACGCCGCTACCGATGGTGGCGATGCGACGCATGGCTTCCTGCAATTGCGAGCCGCAGTCGCAGCGCAAGCTGTACAGGGCGTCGCCGGTGAGGCATTCGGAATGCACGCGGCACAGCACGGGTTCGCTGACGTCGGGTTTGCCGTACACCAGTACCACGTGTTCCTTGCCGGTGGCGGCTTCCAGAAAGACGTGGATGGTGAAATCGCCCCATTCGGTGGGGAGCCTGGAACTTGCGATGTGGGTGATGCTCACGGTGGGCCTGTTCCTGCGGGGGCCCGTGATCGACGCAGAGCCCGATAAAAAGGGCCTGCACTTTACCAGAAAATCAGGATAATGCCCCATTCGCATTCCCTGGCGGCCTTTCCTGTGAATGGGCCGTCCTGAACACGCAAGCGGGCCCATGCATCCGACACCAGACTACGACATCCTGATTGCCGGCGGCGGCATGGCGGGGCTGAGCATGGCTTTGGCCCTGGCGGGGTCCGGCCTGCGGCTGGCGCTGGTCGATCAGCAGCATCCGCCAAGCGCGGTGGAACTGGGCAACGATCTTGCGCAGCGCGATTTCGACACCCGCGTCAGCGCGCTCACTGCTGCCAGCGCTGCCCTGCTCGCGCGCCTTGGCGTGTGGGAATCCTTGCAAGCGCTGCGCCTGTCGCCCTATACCCGCATGCATGTGTGGGACGCGGACGGCACCGGCGCCATCGATTTCGATGCCGACGACCTGCACGCCGAAGCCCTGGGCTGGATTGCCGAAAATTCCCTGGTAACCGCGGTGCTGGCCGATGCCCTGGCGCAAACGGACGCGGCATGCCGTTACGACACCGGCATCGTCGGCCTGGAGCATGAACGTGAGGGTTATCGTCTGCGCCTGGCCGACGGCACGGCGATAAGCGCCCGGCTGGTGATCGGCGCCGACGGCGGCCGCTCGCGCATCCGTGAATGGGCCGGTTTGCGTACCCGGCATTGGAGCTACGACCACCAGGCGCTGGTGACCACGCTGCGCACCGAACTGCCGCACCAGGCCACCGCCTGGCAGCGCTTCATGCCTACGGGGCCTTTGGCTTTCCTGCCGCTGCGGCAGCAGGGTGGTGATGCGCAGCAGTATTGTTCCATCGTGTGGAGCTGTGAACCGGCGCTTGCGGCGCAGCTGTTGGGCCTTGACCCCGCCGCCTTCGCGCAACGCTGCGCCCAGGCCTTCGAATGGCGGCTTGGGGCAGTGGAAGTGCTGGCGCCGCTGCAGGCGTTTTCGCTGCATCAGCTGCATGCGGTGGACTACACCGCGCCGCATCTGGCGTTGATCGGCGATGCCGCGCACACCATTCATCCGCTGGCGGGCCAGGGCGTGAACCTGGGGCTGGCGGATGTCGCCGCGCTGAGCGAGGTGATCCTGAATGCCCACGCCAAGGGGCAGGATTTCGCCTCGCCGCAGGTGCTCAGCCGCTACCAGCGCCAGCGCAAGCCGGCCAACCTGGGCATGATGCTCGGCATGGAAGGCTTCAAGCGCCTGTTCGGCAGCGAGGATCTGCTGCTGCGCTGGCTGCGCAATACCGGCCTGCGCCTGACCGATGGCCTGACCCCGCTCAAGCAGGTCCTGATACGACAGGCCATGGGCTTGAGATGATGAATGATAATCATTATCATCAATTCCCCCTCTGAACCGCCGTTCCTACCGTAGGGTCTTGCCATGACTGCCTCGTATTCCTCTCCTTCCCGCCCGCCTTTTGCCCTGTTGCGCGCCAGCGCGCTGCTGGGGTTGCTGCTGCTTGGCGCCTGCGGCGGTGAATCGGCCACCCAGACACCGCAGCAAAGCCAGGTGCCGCAAGGCGCCGCGCCACAGGACAGCGCCGCGCCCGCCCCGCCGACGGTCACGGGACCGGTGGTGGTGTATTCCTCGCGCCAGGAATACCTGATCAAGCCGCTTTTCGACCGCTTCACCCAGGAAACCGGGATCGAGGTGCAAACCCAGACCGGCGAGGAAGGCCCGCTGATCGCCCGTATCCAGGCCGAGGGCGAGGGCACCTTTGCCGACGTGTTCTATACCGTGGACGTGGGCAATCTCTGGATTGCCGCCGACAAGGGCCTGCTCAGGCCCACCCAGTCGGACTTGCTCGAGCGCGACATTCCCGAGCATCTACGCGATCCGCAGGGCCGCTGGTTCGGCCTGTCGGTGCGCGCCCGCACCATCGCCTATTCCACCGAACGGGTGCAGCCCGAAGAGCTGTCCACCTATGAAGCGCTGGCCGATCCGCAGTGGAAAGGCCGGCTGTGCCTGCGCACCTCGCGCAAGGTCTACAACATGTCGTTGGTGGCCACCATGATCGACCGCATCGGCGAAGCGGAAGCCGAGCGCGTGGTGCGCGGCTGGGTCGACAACCTGGCCACCCGCGTATTCAGCAGCGACAACCTGCTGGTGCAGGCAATTGCCGCCGGCCAGTGCGATGTGGGAATAGTGAACTCTTACTATCTTGGCCAGGAGCAGCAGCGCGATCCCAACATTCCGGTGGCGCTGTTCTGGGCCAACCAGGATAGCAGCGGCGTGCACGTGAACATCAGCGGCGCCGGCATCACCACCCAGGCCAAGAATCCCGAAGGCGCCAAGCGCCTGATCGAGTGGCTGTCCACCGAGGAACCGCAGCGGATGTTCTCCGAGCTGAACCTGGAATTTCCCGCCAACCCCGCCATCGAATCGGTGCCGCTGGTGCAGAGCTGGGGCGACTTCAAGCCCGACCTGATCAACGTCGAGGTGGCGGGCCGCCTGCAGGCCGATGCCGTGCGCCTGATGGACCGCGCCGACTACCGCTGAGCCATGCCCGCCCGCCCCGCTCCGGTTGGATCCGGTGCCCTGCAGTTGCCGGGGGGCTGGCGCGTGCTTGGCATTGCCGCCGCGCTGCTGGTGGCTTTGCCGATCCTGATGCTGCTGTCGCAATGGGCCACGTTGGGCAACGGCGAGCAGGCAATCTGGCAGCATTTGTATGACACGAAGCTCGACCGGCTGGCCGGCAATACCGTGGTGCTGCTGCTTGGCGTGGGCGTGATGGTGACGGTGCTCGGCACCAGCCTGGCCTGGCTGGTGAGCGTGTGCGACTTCCCCGGCCGCCGTATTTTCGACTGGGCGCTGATGCTGCCGCTTGCCATCCCCGGCTACGTGATGGCTTTCGTGTTCCTGGGCTTGATCAGCTATTCCGGGCCCTTGCAGACCTGGGGCCGCAACACCTTCGGCATGGATTTCTGGTTTCCCGACCTGCAGGGCGCGCTTGGCGTGATCCTGGTAATGGGCCTGGTGCTTTACCCCTACGTGTACATGCTGGCGCGTTCGGCCTTCAACGCACAAGGACGCAATCTGCTGGATGCCGCGCGCATGCTGGGACTGAGCCCGTTTGGCGCATTCTGGCAGGTGGCGTTGCCGGTGGCGCGGCCGGCGCTGATAGGCGGCGGCGCCCTGGCGCTGATGGAAACCCTGGCCGATTTCGGCGCCGTGGCGGTGTTCAACTACGACACCTTCACCACCGCCATCTACAGCGCCTGGTATGGGTTGTTCAACCTGGCGGTGGCGGCGCAGCTGTCCACCCTATTGCTGGGTTTCGTGGGGCTGACGCTGGCGTTGGAACATTACAGCCGCAAGCACGCCCGGTTCACGTTGGATGAACGCAGCCGCGAATCGCAGCGCTTCAGGCTGCGTGGCGCCAGGGCCTGGGGCGCCACCGGCTATTGCCTGCTGGTGATCCTGTTTGGCTTCGGCATTCCCACCGTGCAACTGGTGCTGTGGACCGCGCAGACCTGGCGCGGCGAAATGGACAGCCGCTACCCCGAATTCCTGCTGCATACGGTGGAACTGGCCGCCATCGCCGCGCTTGCCGCGGTGGCGATCGCCCTGTTGCTGGCGCTGATCCGGCGCATGCCCCCCGGGCGCTGGCGTTGGCTGGAGCAGCTGAGCGTGCGTCTGGCCACCCTGGGCTACGCCCTGCCCGGCTCGGTGCTGGCGGTGGGCATCATCCTGGCCTTCACCACGCTGGACCAGGGGCTGCACGGCATCATCGGCCAGCGTCAGGTGCTGGTGGGCAGCGTGTTCGCGCTGATTTTGGCCTACCTCACGCGTTTCATGGCAGTGGCCTTTGCCCCGCTCGACGCCGCCTTCGAGCGCATCAAGCCCAGCCTGTGCGATGCCGCGCGCAGCCTTGGCGCCAGCCCGGGCAGGGTGCTGCGCCGTCTGTACCTGCCGCTGCTGCGGCCCGGTTTTCTCACCGCGTTGATCATCGTGTTCGTCGATGTCATGAAGGAAATGCCGGCCACGCTGATCATGCGTCCCTTCGGCTGGGACACCCTGGCCGTGCGCATCTACCAGATGACCTCCGAGGGCCAGTGGGAACGTGCCGCGCTGCCGGCACTTACCCTGATCCTGGTGGGTTTGATCCCCGTATTGCTGCTGGTGCGGCAGTCTGCCCGCCGCCAGGGACAGACCGCGGACTGATTGCAGGAAACACCCGCCTTCCCTACTATGCGGAGATGTCTTTGCGGGGAGAAGCTTGCATTGCGCCGCGCCGGCCGCATCTTCCTCTCATCCTTACTGCTCTGTCCGGCCCGGCCGGCCCATGTAGTACGACGAGTAACGAATCGTGATCGATACCGATGGCTTCAGGCCCAATGTGGGCCTGATTATTTTCAACGCCGACGGCAAGTTGCTGTGGGCCAAACGGGTTGGACAGGACGCCTGGCAATTCCCCCAGGGGGGTATCCAGCGGCGTGAAAGTCCCCGTGCGGCCGCGCTCAGGGAATTGCGCGAGGAAGTGGGGCTGGAGCCCGCGGACGTGGAAATCGTGGCCAACACCAGCCGCTGGCTGCGTTATCGGCTGCCCGCGCATCTGGTGCGGCAGCGTTCGCATCCGGTGTGCATCGGGCAGAAGCAGCGCTGGTTTCTCATGCGCCTGATTGGCGATCAGAACCGCATCCGTTTCGACCGCGGCGACAAGCCCGAGTTCGAGGAAATACGCTGGATCGACTATTGGGAGGGGGCGGAACAGGTGGTGTCCTTCAAGCGCAATGTGTATCGCAAGGCGCTGACGGAACTGCAGGAACCGTTCGCCAAGGCGCTGGAACATCCGGCGGCGTGTGTAGACGCCGACGCTGCGCCGGCATCGACAACAAGAGCGGACGAGGCCAGCAGCGGCATGGGCTGATCTTCGCGCCCACCCGCCGCCGCGGCCAGTCCGCCGCAGTAAGACATCATATGCTGGATATACTAAGAAGCATCATTCAGGAGGTGAATGGCGCGAGGGATCTCGCGGCCACGCTCGGCATCATCGTGCGCCGGGTGCAGGAAACCACCGACGCCTCCATCTGTTCGGTCTATCTGCTCGACAAGAACCTCGGTCGTTACGTGCTGATGGCCACCATGGGGCTGGACCCGGTCGCCGTGGGGCGCGTCAGCATGGCGCCGGAGGAAGGGCTGGTGGGCCTGGTGGCGCAGCGCGCCGAGCCGGTCAACCTGGACAACGCCCGCGCCCACCCCCGCTACCGCTACATTCCCGAAACCCGCGAGGAAGGCTTCGACTCCTTCCTGGGCGTGCCCATCATCCACTACGGCGACGTGCTCGGCGTGCTGGTGGTGCAGCAGCCGGGGCATCAATCCTTCGACATGGACACCGAGGCGCTGCTGATCACGCTTGCCGCCCAGCTTGCGGTGGGCATCGCCAATGCCGAGGCCAGGGGCGCGGTGGTGGGCCTGAGCCCCGCCGGCATGCGCGCCGCCGACACCGGTTTCGAAGGCGTGCCGGGCGCACCGGGCGTGGCCATCGCCCAGGCGGTAACGGTATTCCCAAGCGCCGACCTGAGCGCCGTGCCGAAGCGCGCCTGCAGCGACATCAAGGCCGAGATACGCTTCTTCAAGGACTGCCTGGAAGCGGTGCGCCTCGACATCAGCGAGTTGAAGCAAAAGTTCAAGGGCCAGCTGCGCCCGGAAGAGCGGGAACTATTCGACGCCTATCTGCACATGCTCAGCGATGCCACTTTCGGCAAGGAAGTGGTGGCGCGCATCAAGGAGGGCAACTGGGCCCAGGGCGCGCTGGCCACGGTGGGCCTGTCCTACGTGAGCAATCTCGAGCAGATCCAGGACGACTACCTGCGCGAGCGTGCCACCGACGTTAAGGACATCTGCGGCCGCGTGCTGTTGTATCTGCAGCAGAAGCAGCGCCAGAGTACCCAGTACCCACCGCGTTGCATCCTGGTGAGCGAGGAGCTGTCCGCCGCCATGATGGCCGAAGTGCCGCGGGAAAACCTGGTGGGGGTGGTGTCCGCCAAGGGCTCGGCGCATTCCCACGTGGCGATCCTGGCCCGCGCCATGGGCCTGCCGGCGGTGATGGGCGTCACGGACCTGCCCTTTTCCGAGCTGGATGGTCAGGAGCTGGTCGTCGACGGCTACAACGGCAAGGTATACAGCAACCCTTCCGAGACGCTGCGCGAACGCTACGAGGACATCGTGCGCGAGGAAGTGCAGCTGAGCGAAGGTCTCAAGGCAATTCGCGACCTGCCCTGCGAAACCAGCGACGGCCACCGCGTGCAGCTATGGGTGAACACCGGCCTGATGACCGACGTGCTGCGTTCGCTCGAACGCGGCGCCGAAGGCATCGGCCTGTTCCGCACCGAAGTGCCCTTTCTGCTGCGCGAACGTTTTCCCACCGAGCGCGAACAGGCCGCCATCTACCGCGAACAGCTGCAGGCCTTTCATCCCAAGCAAGTGACCATGCGCACGCTGGACATCGGCGGCGACAAACCCCTGCCCTATTTCCCGATCCACGAAGACAATCCCTTCCTCGGCTGGCGCGGCATTCGCGTGAGCATGGACCATCCCGAGCTGTTCCTGGTGCAGGTGCGCGCGATGATGCGCGCCAGCGAAGGCCTGGACAATCTGCAGATCCTGCTGCCCATGATCAGCAATGTACGCGAGATCGACACCTCGGTGCAGCTGATCCGCCGCGCCTACCAGGAACTGTGCGAGGACGGCCACCGGGTGAGTATGCCGCCCGTGGGCGTGATGATCGAAGTGCCCTCGCTTGCGTGGCAGGTGGACACCATCGCCAGCCGGGTGGATTTCATGTCTGTGGGCAGCAACGATTTGACCCAGTACATGCTGGCGGTGGACCGCAACAATCCGCGCGTGTCCAACCTCTTTTCCTCGCTGCATCCGGGCGTGCTGCGCATACTGAAGCAGATTGCCGAACAAGTGCTCAAGGCCGGCAAGCCGCTGTGCATCTGCGGTGAGATGGCGGGCAATCCCGTGGCCGCGGTGCTGCTGCTGGCCATGGGATTCGAAGTGCTGTCCATGAACGCCACCAACCTGCTCAAGGTGAAATCGGTGATCCGCAATCTCACATTGGCCCAGGCACAGGACATGCTCGCCGCGGCGCTTGCCGCCGAATCCACCGAACAGGTCAAGGCCCTGATGGAACAACGGCTGTTTGACGCCGGCGTCGGCCGCCTGCTGCGTTCGGCAAGCACCAGTTGAGACCATGCTGAATTTCCCCACGATCGACCCCGTTGCCCTGGCGCTTGGCCCGCTCAAGATCCGCTGGTACGCCCTCACCTACCTGGCCGGCTTCGCCACCGCCTGGTGGCTTGGCATGCGCCGCGCCGACCGCCCGGGTTCCGGCTGGACGCGCCAGCAGGTGGGCGATCTCGTCACCAACGCCATGCTTGGCGTGATCCTCGGCGGCCGCCTCGGCTACGTGCTGTTCTACATAGTGCCCAATCATCCCGGTCGCTTGCTGGAAGATCCCCTGATGATCCTGCGGCTATGGGAAGGCGGCATGTCTTTCCATGGTGGTTTGCTCGGCGTGATCGCGGCGGTGTGGCTGTACGCGCGCAGCATCGGCAAATCGTTGTATGAAGTGCTGGATTTCACCGCGCCGCTCACCCCGATCGGGCTTGGCGCCGGCCGCCTCGGCAACTTCATCAACGCCGAACTCTGGGGCCGCCCGAGCGACGTGCCCTGGGCCATGGTGTTTCCCACCGATCCCCTGGGCCTGGCGCGCCATCCGTCCCAGCTCTACCAATGCGCGCTCGAAGGCGTGGCGCTGTTCTGCCTGCTCTGGTGGTATTCCGCGCGTCCCCGCCCGCGCTTTGCCGTGGGCGGCATGTTCTGCCTGGGCTATGGCCTGGCGCGCTCGGTGGCTGAATTCTTCCGCGAGCCCGACGGCGACATCGGCTTCATCGCCTTCGGCTGGCTGACCATGGGTCAGCTGCTGTCGCTGCCGATGATCGTGGCGGGACTGACGATCCTGTATCTTGCCTACCGCCACGACACCTTCGGCGCCAGGAGCCACTAACCACCATGCAGCAGTATCTCGACCTGCTCCAACGCATTCTGGACGAAGGCGTCAAAAAAGCCGACCGCACCGGTACCGGCACGCTCTCGCTGTTCGGCCACCAGATGCGTTTCGACCTGCGCGAAGGCTTTCCCCTGCTCACCACCAAGAAACTGCACCTGCGCTCCATCGTGCACGAGTTGCTGTGGTTCCTGAGCGGCGACACCAACATCCGCTATCTCAAGGAAAACGGCGTCAGCATCTGGGACGAATGGGCCGACGCCAACGGCGACCTCGGCCCCGTCTACGGCCAACAATGGCGCGCCTGGCCCGGCAAGGACGGCGGCACCATCGACCAGATTGCCAAGGTGCTGCAGTCCCTGCGCCATAACCCCGACTCGCGCCGGCACCTGGTGGTGGCCTACAACCCCACCTTCGTCGACGACATGGCGCTGCCCCCCTGCCACTCGCTGTTCCAGTTCTACGTGGCGCAGGGCCGCCTCTCCTGCCAACTCTACCAACGCTCCGCCGACACCTTCCTCGGCGTCCCCTTCAACATCGCCTCCTACGCCCTGCTCACCCACTTGGTGGCCCAGCAATGCGATCTCGACGTAGGCGATTTCGTCTGGACCGGCGGCGACGTCCACCTGTACCTCAACCACCTCGACCAGGTGCGCGAACAGCTCCAACGCCAGCCCTACCCGCTCCCGCGCCTGGTGCTCAAACGCCACCCCGATTCATTGTTCGACTACCGCTTCGAGGATATCGAAATCGTCGACTACCAAAGCCATCCCCACATTGCCGCGCCAGTCGCCGTGTAAGCACAGCATCACGCATAAAAGAAGTGACGTACCACTATTCCTGAATGAGGCGATTGCAGGCGAAGGGGGCTACCGGGCGGGACCGTCTGAGGCCATGGATGGCCGAAGCGAGCCCCCAGGGATGGGTTTACGGCGTGTCTCGCCCGGTAGCCCCCTTCGCCTGCAATCGCCGCTACGCGTGTGTATCAATCCACGTAGCGATCAGAGCCGTAATTGTGCGCAATTCCCGCCCTTCCGCTGCCTCAAACCTGGCTGGCAGGTTAGAATACCCGCAACTCACCGGACAGCAGGCCTACTCCGATGCAAATAGCCCTCATCGTCGCCATGTCGCGCAACCTGGTCATCGGCAAGGACAACGCCATGCCCTGGCACCTCCCTGAAGACCTCCGCTACTTCAAACGCATCACCCTCCACAAACCCGTCGTCATGGGCCGCAACACCTTCGAATCCATCGGCCGCCCGCTGCCCCAGCGCGTCAACATCGTCATCACCCGCAACATCGACTACCGCCCGCACGGCGCCAGCGTGGTCCACTCGTTCGAATCCGCGCTCGAGTTCTGTGACGACCTGCTGCGCACGCAAGGCCAGCCCGAGGATGCCGAAGTGATGATCGTGGGCGGTGCCCAGATCTATACCCAGGCCCTGCCGCACGCCAAACGCCTCTACCTTACCGAGGTACACGCCGAGGTGGACGGCGACGCCAGTTTCCCCGAGTTCGACCGCCATGAATGGCGGGAAATCTCGCGCCAGAACCACCCCGCGAGCAGCGGCAACCCCCATCCCTACAGCTTCGTGGTGCTGGAGCGGCGCCGATGAGGCACCCGGCGCGCCGTGCGCTGCTGGGGTTGTGTCTGGTTCTGTTGCTTGCCTGGTTGGCGTTGAGCCTCGTGCTCGGCCTGGGCAAGACGCTTGGCGAACGGCATGCGCCGGTGGACTACCCGCCTTTTGATTTCGCCACTGGCAGCTTCGACGACTACGCGCAATACAGCCGCGCCTACCTGAGCGCCACGCGCAGTGATGGCGGCGATACCGCCGTGCTGGCCAATCTCGGTCCTTTCCTGCTCGAGCCCGGTCCTGAATGTCCCCGCCTGCCGGATGGCCGCCATCCGCAAGGCATCGTGCTCACCCACGGCCTGCTCGATACGCCCTACAGCATGCGTACGCTGGGCGAAGCGCTGCGCAGCAATTGCATGTTGGTGTATGGCCTGCTGCTGCCGGAACATGGCTCGCGTCCCGGGGCGCTCCTGGACAGCCGCTGGGAACATTGGCTGGAGGCTGAACACTGGGCCGCGCAGCGCCTCGGCGAGCGCGTCGAAAGCCTGCTGCTTGGCGGGCATTCGGCGGGCGGTACGCTGTCCATCCTCGAATCGCTGCGCAATCCGAGCGTGGACGGCCTGGTGCTGTTCACTCCCGCGCTGGGCATTGCCGACGCCGCCAAATACGCCCGTTTTCTCACCCCGCTCGGCGCATTGTTTCCCGGCGCCGGCTGGCTGGAAGTGAAGCCGGACACCGCGCTGTACCGCTACGAATCCTTCGCCTTTCGCGGCGTGCAGGAAACCTGGGAATTGATCGGACAAACCTGGCTGGAAGAACGCGCCATGCAGCGCAACCTGCCCACGTTCGCCGTGCTCAGCCTGCCCGATACCACCGTGGATACGCAGGCCGCGCTCGACTATCTCGCGCGCAACACGCATCCGCTTTCCACCACGCTGCTCTACACCCAGCAGCCGGTGGACGTTACCGACAAGGTGGCAAGCGTACCGGGCGCCGACCGCGAGCACGGCGTGCTGTCCACCTCGCACCTGGGCCTGATGATTCCCCCCGGGCATCCCTATTACGGCCGCGACGGCCTGTACCGCAACTGCACCCACTATGCGGCCGACAGCATGGAGTACGACGCCTGCAAGGCCGGCGAGCGCCAGTGGTACGGCGAGAACACGCCCGACAATCTGGCGCAGGGCATAGTGGAACGTATCAGCTTCAACCCCTACTATGCCGGCATGATTGCCGCCCTGACCCGTTTTCTCGACAACCTGGCCTCCGCCGCGCCCTGATGGCACGCCTGATTCCCGAGTTGAATCTTTGCCTGCCCCGCATGATGGCGGGGCAGAAGCGTTTGGCGCGCCGTTTCGAGGCCCTGCTCGAAGACGACTACCTGATCTGGTACGACCTGCCGCCCACCAAGGCCAAGCGCCATCCCGACTTCATGCTGCTGCATCCCGCGCGTGGCTTGTTGTTTCTCGAAGTGCGCGACTGGAAAGCGGAACAGTTGCGCGACATCGGCGTCACCACGGTGGAGCTATTATCCGACAGCGGCCTCAAGCACGTGCCGAATCCGATGGAAGCGGTGCGCCAGCACGCGGCGGCGGCGTTGCAGCAGCTGGAGCGCGATCCGCAACTGAAGCATCCCACCGGGCAATCGCTCAATCGCCTGTGCTTTCCCTATGGTTACGGCGTGGTACTGCCCAACCTGGCACGTGCGGAACTGGAAGCGAGCCTGAGTGAGGAAGTGCGTCACAAGGTGCTGCCGGAACACCGGGTGCTGTGCCGCGACGATCTGGACGAGGCGGTGGATGCGGAAACGTTCCAGAATCGCCTGTGGGGCATGTTCCAGCACGCGGGGCAGGGCAGGCTGACCCTGCCGCAGATCAACCGCATCCGCTGGCATCTGTTTCCGGAACTGCGCATCAGCTCGCGCCAGGGCGGTTTCTTCGATGAAACCCCTGCGCCTGAGCGCCGCCCCGCCACGCTCAAGGAAGAACTGCCGGCGCTGATGCGCGTGCTCGACCTCGAACAGGAACAGCTCGCGCGCAACCTGGGTGGCGGCCATCGCGTGGTACACGGTGTGGCGGGCTCCGGTAAAACCCTGATTCTCGGTTATCGCTGCCTGCAGCTCGCCGAGGAGATGCATCGGCCGATCCTGGTGCTGTGCTTCAACATCGTGCTTGCCGCGCGGCTGCGCTGTTTCATCCGTGAAAAACAGCTTGGCGACAAGGTGCAGGTGTATCACTTTCACGACTGGTGCGCGGAACAGCTGCGCACCTACCAAGTGGACATGCCGCGCTCGGCGGCGTCCTTCGCACAGCGCCAGGTGAGTGCGGTGATCGGCGGCGTGGCGCAGGGGCAGATTCCAAAAGGGCAGTACGGCGCGCTGCTGATCGACGAAGGCCACGAGTTCGAACCGGAATGGCTGCGGCTGGTGTCGCAGATGGTGGATCCCGAAACCAATTCGCTGCTCCTGCTGTACGACCAGACGCAGCAGAAGCACCGCAAGCCCTTCAGCTTCGCCAGCGTCGGCATCCAGGCGCCGGGGCGCACCACGATCCTGCGGCTCAACTATCGCAACACGCGCGAAATTCTGCAGTACGCCTACGATTTCGCGGAAGCCTACTTCACCCAGCCCGATCCGGAACTGCCGTTGCTGGCGCCGCAGGATGCCGGCGCCCGCGGCGATGCGCCACAGGTGCGCGTGTACGACAATCTGGAACAAGAGGTCGAGAGCGCGCTGGCGCAGATCGACACCTGGCACCGGGAAGGGGTGGCCTGGCACGAGATCGGCATTCTCTATCCCGGCGGTTCCGCCGGCACCCGCATGGCCAAGACGATGCAGAATGCCGCCCTGCCGTTCTTCTGGCTTGCCACCAGCTCCAATCGCAAACAGTTCCAGGTGGACGCCGACGTCATCAACCTGCTGCCGATCGGCAGCAGCAAGGGCCTGGAATTCGAGCGTGTGATCATTCTGGACAGCAGCTGGCAAAGCAAGGATGAGGCAGTCAGCGAGCGCGACCCGGCCGAGGATATCCGCCAGCTTTACGTGGGCCTTACCCGCGCCCGCTCCCACCTCGTCATTTCCCTGCATCGCCACAACGCGGTGAGCACGGCGCTGCGTAAAATCGCCAGCTGAGGGCACTATGAAAATCTCGCTACACCGCCACGATCCCGCCCGCGAGTATTGGTTCGACGAAGGCTGTTTCATCAACGAACTGGCGAATGACGCGGAGGATTCCGCGCTTTCCATTGCCCTCGCGCGCGTGCTGCCCGGCGCCACCACGCGCTGGCACCTGCTCGAAGGCATCGCCGAACGTTACGTGATTCAGCAGGGGAAGGGAGTGGTGGAGGTAGGCGATGCGCCGCCAAGGCCGGTCGGCAAAAACGACGTGGTCCTGATTCCATCCGGCTGTCGCCAGCGCATTACCAACACCGGCAGCGAAGATCTGGTATTTCTCGCGCTTTGCACGCCACGCTTCCAACCCCAAACCTATCGCGACCTGGAGTAGATCGAGCCGGTCGGGATCGGACCCCGCACCCGCGGCGCTCGATCCCATCCTCCAAACCAGGGTCCAGCCCCTTGGCATCTCGCCTCACTACTGCCGCACCGGCCTTTTCTGCAACTTCCTCTGCAATGTCCGCCGATGCATCCCCAGGTTGCGCGCGGTGGCGGAGATGTTGCCGTCGTTCTCCGTCAGCACCCGCTGGATGTGTTCCCATTCCAGGCGATCCACCGACAGCGGTTGTTCGGGCACGTCCGACAGCGGCGCGATGCCGCTGTCTTCCAGGTGCAATTTCTGCAGTATCTCGTCGGCATCCAGGGGTTTGCAGGCATAGTCCCAGGCGCCGGCCTTGATCGCCGCCACGGCGGTGGCGATGCTGGAATAGCCAGTCAATATGAGGATGCGCAGCTGCGGGTTGCAGGCCAGCAGCGGCGCCAGTACGTCGAGGCCGGATTCCTGGTCGATCTTCAGATCCACCACCGCCAGTTGCGGCGCATCCTGCTGCGCCAGTGCGATCGCTTCCATGCCGCTTTGCGCCATACTGACGCGATAGCCACGCCGGCGCAGCGCACGCGCCAATACCTCGATGAATATCGCATCGTCGTCCAGCACCAGGATGTGGATCGGATCAGTCACGGCCAGGCATCGGCGGCAGGTGGGTGGGCAGGGTGATTTCGGTGAGCGTGCCGCCCGTGTCCTGCGGATAGAGATTCACGGTGCCGCCCAGGCGATTGATGGTGGCCTGGCTCAACACCAGGCCTACGCCCATGCCTTGCGCCTTGGTGGTCACGAAATGGCTGCCCAACGTGGCCGCCAGCTCGCGGCTGATGCCGGGGCCGAAGTCGCGGATCAGCAGGGTCCAGTGCGCGGCGTTCCATTGCACGCGCAGTTCCAATCCGTCCGGGCTGCTGTCGGCGGCATTGTTGAGCATGTTCACCAGTGCCTGCTGCAAGGTGGTATCGGCCTGGATGCGCGGCGCTTCGCCTTCCTGCCAATGCAGCGTGCAGGACACTTCGGGACGCAGCAGCTGCCATTGATTCTGCAGCCGCAGCAGGAATTCGCGCAGCGACAGCCGTTCGGTTTCGAGATTCTTGAAGTCGGCCTTCTGCGCCAGCGAACGCAGCGAGGTACGGCAGCGCGCCACCTGTTGTTGCAACAACTGCAAATCCTGGCATAGGAGCTCGTCCTGCTGGTGCTGATGTTCCAGTTCCTTGAGCAGCACCGCCATCGAGCCAAGTGGCGTGCCGAGTTCGTGCGCGGTGCCGGCGGCCATGGTGGCCACCGCCAGTATCTGTTCGTTGCGCAGCGTGTCTTCGCGGTACTGGCGCAAACGCCGTTCCTGCCGCTGGTTGTCGGAGGCCATCCTGAGGACGAAGTAGCTGATCAGCGCCGCGCTCACCAGAAAGTTGAACCACATGCCGATCACGTGCAGGTTCAGCGGTTCCAGCGGGCTTGTAGTGTGCAGATGCACGCCGCTGCCCTCGTCCGGCATCAACACCGGCAGGGGCTTGTAGAAAAACAGCAGCAGGCTGTAGCAGGCCAGCGCGCACAGCGAAAGCCCCAGGGTATAACGCCAGGTGAGCGTGGCGGCGGCGATGGTCACCGGCACCAGCAGGTAGGACACGAAGGGGTTGCTGGCGCCGCCGGTGAAATACAGCAGGAGCGACAGGCCAAGCACGTCGATCAACAGATGGATGAAGAATTCCTCGGCGCGCGGCGTTTGCCGGTGCTCGAGGCGCCAGTACAGGGCGCCGTTCACCAACGCCAACGTGGCGAAAATACTGAAGATCAGCGCGTAGTCGAGCACCAGCTTCAGCATCAGCCAGGCATACACGAGTGCCACCAGTTGCAGCGAAAACACGATGGTGCGGATCAGCAGCAGCCGGTGCAGGTTCTGCTGCAGCGCATTGAAGTTGAGCGCATCGATGCGGCGCTGGCCGGCGCGCATCGGCTCCGGGGCGGTATCTGGCATGGCGGTGGGCATGAAAGGATTCTCGCCGTTCTCAGCGGTTGCGAAGCGGCCACATGATACGCCGCCGTGGCGCAAAAGCCGCGTTCATTCGTCCCGCAGGCGCTCCAGGCGCCAGAAACCATCCTTTGGCGCAAGCGCCTGCTGCAATGCCGGCAAGGCTTGGCGCAGGGCATCGGGTAGGGTCCAGGGCGGGTTCAGCAGGATCAGGCCACTGGCGCTCATGCCGGCGCCTGCCGCGTCGGGGCGCAGCCCAAGCTCCACCTGCCACAGGTCGCGCAATGGCCCGTGCCTGACGGCTGCCAGCAGACGCGCGACTTCACCGCGTTCCACCACCGGATACCACAGCAGCACCTGGGCGGACGGCATGCGCTCGACAATGGCGAACAGCGTGCGCACCACGGTGCGGTAATCCTGCTTGATTTCGTAGGACGGATCGATCAGCACCACGGCGCGTTTCTGCACCGGCGGCAACAAGGCGCTTGCGCGCTGGAAACCATCGGTGCGTTCCACGCGCACGCGGCGATCGCCACGCATGCTTTTTTGCAGCAGTGCGATGTCCGTCGAGTGCAGCTCGCACAGATGCAGATGATCCTGTGCCCGCAGCAGATTGGCGGCCACCAGCGGTGAGCCCGGGTAACGGCCCTGCGCCAGCAAGGGCGCCAGCAGCGCACGATAGTCCGCCAGCAGCGCGGCGCCCGCGGCATCGCATTGCGCGGCGAGCGCGTCGAGATCGAGCCGCAATATGCCGGCGGATGCCTCTCCGGTACGCTGCGCTTCGACGGCATCGAGCCGATAGACGCCGGCGCCGGCGTGGGTGTCCAGGTAGAACAGCGGCGCGGCTTTCTGCGTGGCATGGCGCAGCGTGCCGGTGAGTACCAGATGTTTGAGAACGTCGGCGAAATTGCCGGCGTGAAAGGCGTGGCGATAGGACAACATGGAAGAACCGTGCATGCGCGCGCTGCGCGCGGGGTGTGACAATTTGCCGCATTGTACCCAACACGGCGCTTACGCATCATGGCCATGTGGCGGTGCTTTGCCGGCCGTACCCGGATCATGGACATCACAGGAGAGATCATGCGCAACATTTCCTATCGTCAGACCGCATTCGCGATGGCTGCCGCATTGTTGAGCGCCAGCGCCATGGCGCACACCGTGTTCGAAACGTCGAGCGTGCCGGAAGGCACCCGCGTGCTGAACAACGTGGTGATCGGCCACGGTTGTGGCCATGGCGATGCCCCCTCCCGCGTGATTGGCACTTCGGTGGTGTTTCCGCAGGGCAGCGATTCCACCATCGTGGTCGACGGCCGCCCGCACGACGGCGCGCTCACCGATTTCGTCGACAACTGGGGGCCCAACCTCCAACCGCTTTACAGCCGCGCGGTGTTCAACGAGATGGACGAAAAGAACGATGCCATGGGCAACGTGGTCGGCTTCTGGGCTGGCGGCGGGCCGGGCATGCCCAGCCATCTGATCGCCTACGTGCCGTTTCGCGTCAACGCCACGCTGATCAACAGCCAGTCCTGCGCCACCAGCGTGCGCTTCAAGGCCGCGATCGTCGACGTATGCCAGATTACTGACGCCGCCGGGCTGCATCAGGAAGGCGTGGCCAGCTTCTGGACCAGCAACAGCCTCGGCACCGTTTACGACAGCACGGATGGCCGCGACAACTCGGCCTCCCTGACCATTACCCGCAATCTCGACACCAATCCGCTGCCGGCCTCCTGCGGCGCCGGCGTGGAAGTGGAAGTCAGCCCCTCCGCCGCGCAACTCGAGCGCGACATGCCGATCCGTTATCAGGGCCTGCAGATCTGGCCGCAGCCTTCGTCCAATTGATTCAAGGAGAACGCATCATGAAATCGCCCGCTACTTTCCTCTCCCTGACGCTGGCGTTGCTGGCCAGCCCCATGCTGGCCCAGGCGCATTCCGCGCACGCGGTGTTCGACAAGGCCGGCGATCGTCCCGGTTTCACCGCGCTGGCGCGCGCCACCTGTTTCAACGACGGTGCCGGCGAACCGGCCTGGCTCGAGGCCCGCATCCGCGACAACTCGGCACCGGCGGAAGGGCTGTACCTTTCGTTACAGATAGTGAAGGGCGACCAGGCGATCAGCACCACCGATACGGTATCGGGCGATGCCGGCTACAGCGAGCGCATTGCGGTGTATGGCGGCAGCGGGGTGTACACGCTGCTCCTGACGCACACCCGCGCCGGCGCGCGTGAATTCGACATCGAGTACCACTGCATGGCCGCCAACGGCAGCCATGCCGGCACCGACATGGTCGTGGTGCAGTACCAGTAAACGAGGAGGCTGAGATGAAGCGGCCCATGAGTCTGTTGTTGTTGCTTGCGTTGGCAAGCCTGGCCACGAGCTGTGCGCAGGTGCAGCCCTGGGAACGCGGCGTGCTGGCACGCGACAGCATGGCGCTCGATCCCACGCCGTTGCAGAGCCCCTTGCGCGAGCATGTCTATCAAAGCCGCGAGGCCGGTCCGGCAGGGCGGCTTGGCGCAAGCGGGGCCGGCTGCGGCTGTTACTGACGGTGTCCAGGCCACACGACAACACGGCGCTGGCGCGCTGCGCGTTGCAGGCGCTGCGCACGGCGGCATTGCTGCTGCCCGGCCTGGTGCCGGGCGCGGCACAGGCGGCAAGCGCGGACGACCAGCTCAATCTGCAGTTTTCACGTTATGAAGAAGGCCAGCGCGATCTCGGCGGCGTGCCGCAAGGCATCGCGCCTCTGACCGCCGACACCCTGCGTCTGAGCGGCAGCAAGCCGCTGGGCGAAAGCAACGGCCTGCGGTTTTCGTTCAGCCAGGATACCTGGTCCGGCGCCACGCCGATCGCCACCGCGCCGCTGGCGGCGCAGCCGAACCGTGCCGTGCTGCGCGACTCGCCCAATGGGGTGATCGCCTCCGGCGCGTCGCCCTATCTCAATGCCTCGCTCACGCTCGATGCACAAGGAAGGCCGCTGGTGCAGGACCAGAGCGGCGCGCTGCGCACCGATACACGCGACGTGCTGGTGTTGTCCGAAGCTTCGCCGGAACTGCGCCAGCAACTGGATCTGGGCCTGTCCACCGAACTCGGCGCCTTCGACGGCGTGCTTGGGCTGAGTTATTCCACGGAGCCCGATTACGTGGGGCGCGGCGTGAATGCAGGGATTTCGCGCGATTTCAACCGGCAGCTCACCACGCTGTCGTTCAATGCCAGCTTTAGTGAGGGCCTTATCAGCGCGCGTCTCGATCACGATGCCTTGCCGTATCTCGAACGCGGCGCCTGGCAGGCTGCGCTGGTGCGTGATGCCACCACCGAACGCTTTTTCGCCAAACGTCACGACCAGCGCGTCGAACTTGGCCTGACGCAAGTAATCGATGCCAGCTCCTACCTGGAGGCCGCACTTGGCTATGGCGAGGGCGGCGGCTACCTGGGCAACCCTTACAAGGCGGTGTCGGTATTGTTCAGCGCGCCTGCCGTTGCCGGCGGCACGCGCCGCGGCGAGCTGCGGGCGCTGCTGGAACGCCGGCCGGACACCCAGCAGCAGGCGCAACTGGATTTGCACTATGCGCGTGCGCTGCCCTTTGCCGACGGCGCGCTGCATCTGAACTATCAATACTCGCAGGACAGCTGGGACCTGCGCGCCCACAGCATGGAATTGCGCTGGGTGCAGCCGCTTGGCGCCTGGACTTTCACGCCGCACCTGCGCGGGTATGCGCAGAGCGAGGCGGAATTCTATACCGCGCATCTCGTCAGCGATCAGGCCTGGCGACGCGACTACGATGCCGCGCTGTTGCCTGCGCATTATTCCAGCGACCACCGCCTGGCGAGCTTCGGCAGCGTCAACGGCGGGTTGACCGTGTCGCGCCGCTTCACCAACGGCGTGCGACTGGAAGGCAGCGTGGGTCTGTACCGCCGTCGCGCCGATTGGGGCCGGGGCGGGGACGACAGCAGCTTCGCCGATTTTCGCTTCACCCAGTTCAACCTGGGCCTGCAACTCGATCTGGCGGCGCGCAGTGCCAACGGCACCGCCATGAACGCCATGCATCATGCGGGGCATGAGGATGGCGATACCCACCAGGCCATGCCGCTCGTGCCCGCCGGCCTGAGCTTCGTGCATGCACGGCATGCGCCGGGCGCGCTCGCGTTCGGCTACCAGGTGCGCAACCAGCGCCAGGGCGGCCAGTTGCATGACGGCGACCACACGCTGGACGACGCCACCGTGGTGGCGCAAGGCTGCGGCGACGCGCTTTGCCGCTTCGCGCCGGCCTCCATGGCCATGCAGATGCACATGTTCATGCTGACCTACCAATGGCGCGAGAACCTGAGCCTGATGCTGATGCCGCAGTACATGAGCATGGACATGGATTTGCGCCCGCTGGCGGGGCGCCCGCCGCCGCAACTCGGTGAACACGTGCATGGCCCCGGCGGACACCACACCGGTTCGATTGGCGATACGGTGGTGGCCGCCACCTGGCAGCCACCGACGAGCCCCTGGCAATGGACGCTTGGTCTCAGCCTGCCGACCGGCAGCGTGGATCTGGAATATCGCCGCCAGAACCGTGTCGACGGCGGCCTGATGCACTTCGACATGCAGAGCGGCAGCGGCACTTGGGACCTGCTCCCCGCGCTCACCTGGCAGGGAGGCGCCGGCGCCTGGCAGCTTGGCGCGCAGGTGAACGGCGTGGCGCGGTTTGGGCAACGCAACGACAGCGGCTATCGTCTTGGCGACCGGTGGCAGGCCAGCGCCTGGACGGCGCATCCGGTAACGTCGTGGCTGGCCGGCAGCCTGAGGCTGACGCATACCTGGCAAGGCACCGTCGACGGCGATTTTTCCGCCTACAACGCGCGGCTCGGTCCGATGGACTATCCCTTCAACCAGGGCGGGCGCTACACCGATCTCGGTCTTGGACTCGGCATGAACCTGCCCGGTGGGCAGCAACTGGCGCTGGAATGGGAAGAACCGCTACAGGACGATCCGCACGGCATCCAACTGGAGCGCGTGGGACAGTGGAGTTTGTCCTGGCACCTGGGATTCTAGACTTTCAGGTCGGGAAAGCGGGATGCGTTTTCTACGGAGGCAGGAAGGCTTATTCCCGGACACTTCTTCAGCGCGCGATTACCCCATCCATATCCGCCACCAGCATCGCGGCCAGTTCATCCAGCAAGGCATCCAACTGGCTGACCACCTCCGGGTAGCCATTGGCGCGCAGGTCCCGGCGCAGCGCGAAGCGGCGGTTGGCCAGTTCCCTGCCATCCGTGCTGGCGACCAGCTGGTAGCGGCCGCTTGCCACCACCTCGCCACCGTCCGTGGTGTGAAAGCCGTCGAAATGCACGCGCAGGCCATAGCCCGCGGCGGGCACGAAATCGTTGCCGCGCAGGAAATAGCGGTAATTCGTGGAAGCGTCACGCAGCGCGGCAAGCAGTGCCTGTGGCAGGGCCACGTCGAGGCTCTCGGCCCACAGGTGCTGGCGCGACACCTGCAACTGATACGTCCCCTGTTGCAGCACCAGCCCCGGCTGTGCCAGATAGTCGGCAAGCGTCACCCGTTCCAGCACCAGGGCCGGCAGGCGTTCGTCCACCGTGGCGGCGCCGATCATCGTCGGCGCGCCGAGGCGGTAATAGGTAAGCGGAGGTGCGCTGCTGGCACAGGCCGTCAACAGCGTGAGCAGGCAGGCGAGGGCGGCAAGGCGAAGGGTCATGGCTGCTTCCTCATCGGCTGTAGCTCGGGTGGGGCATTGCGCGGGAAGATCAGGCTGTTTGGCTGATTGCGCAGTTCGGTGGCAAGCGGGCGGAACTCGTTCATGAAGTCGGTAATCGCCTGCAGGGTACGCTGCGCCTCCTGCGTGGTGCGCGATTCGGCGGAGAAGGAATTCGCCAGCGTCTGCAGCGAGGCAAGCGTGGCATCGAGCTGTTGCAGCAGCGCCGTGTTGCGATCGCTGCTCAGCAGCGACTGCGTGGATTCGAGCAGCGCCTGCATGCTCGTCAGCGTGGCGGAGGCATCGTGGCTCAGCTGGGTGACGCCGTCCAAGGTCTGTTCGATCGGCAGTTCGTTGAGTTTGGTCAACAGCGCCTCGATGCTGGACGTGAACCGGCCGATGGAATCGACGTCGGTGGGAATCACGGTGAGTTCATTGAAAGTGGCGACTTCCACCGGCTGCCCGCCCGGATGGTATTCCAGCTCCACCTGCTGCTGCCCCAGCAGGAAATTCTGCGCCTTGATGGTGGCCACCAGGCCTTCGCGTATCCAGGTATCGATGTCCTGGGTGGCGCGCTCGACGCCTTCGGTGTTGTCGGGCAGGCCAAGGCGGCCGGGATTGATTTCGATCAGCACCGGCAGGTCGAGGGTGCGGTCGAGCAGGTTGCGCCCGGGGGGAATGTAGTCGGTGCTCAGCACGCGTCCCACCTGCACGCCGCGGTACACCACGCGCGAATCGCGGCCAAGCCCCCCCACGCTGTCGCGCACCATCACCCAGTAGCGCAGTGCTTCCTGATATTGCGGCGCATCGATGGCGTTGCGGTTGGGGAACACGTAGTACTCGGTCTGTACGCTTGGCGCATCGTCCCGCAGCGAGCCGGGCGGCGTGGTGAACGACACGCCGCCCACCAGCAGGGTGTCGAGCGAGCCGCTTTCCAGTCGAAAGCCGTCGCTGGTCAGCTCGGCCTGCACGCCGCTGGCTTTCCAGAAGCGGGTTTCGGTGGTGATCAGTTCGTGAAAGGGCGCCTCGATGAAGGCGTCATAGTAGATGCGGCCGCCGGCCAGGTCGTAGCGCACGTCCTCGATCTTGCCCACGGTGAGCCCCTGGTAGTGGATCTGTTCGCCGCGCCCGAACGAGAAATCGCCGTCGGTCACCAGCGTCAGGTGCAACCCCGGCGAGCCGGGCGGGGTGAGCGGCGCCTGCTCTAGGCCTGTGAAGCGGTCGCTGGTGCGGGTGGCGGTGCCGGGGGCAAAGCGGATGTACTGGCCGGTGATCAGTGTGTTGAGCCCGGAAATGCCCGCCAGCGACACGGTGGGCTGCACCACCCAGAAGCGCGCGTCCTCGGTCAACAGATCGCGAAATTCGTTGTGGATGCGGGCGGTGACGAGCACGCTGTTCATGTCTTCGGCAAGCGTGATGTCCTCCACGCGGCCCACTTCCACCTCGAGCGTCTTGATCAGGGTTCTGCCGGCTTCCAGGCCCGCCGCCGTATTGAAGCGGATGGTTACCTGCGGCCCCTGGCCGATGTAGTTCTGGTACACCATCACCAGCCCCACCAGCAGGGTGATCGCCGGTACCAGCCATAGCGGGGAGAGGCTGCGCAGGCGGCTCAGGCGCGCGGGCACGGCGGTGTCGTCAGGCACGTTCGGCATTCAGCGCTCCTCCTCGTTCCCAGAATACCCGCGGATCCAGGCTGTTGGCGGCCAGCATGGTAGCCACCACCATGGCGGCGAAGGCCAGCGCGGCCGGCCCCGGGTGAATGCTCATCAGGTTGCCCATCTGGATCAACGCCGCCAGAAACCCCACCACGAACACGTCCACCATGGACCAGCGGCCCACGAATTCGGTAAGCCGGTAGAGCCGGGTGGCGTTGCGCGGGCTCAGCAGGCCTTCCCGTTGCTGGCTCAGCGCCAGCGCCGAGACCACCACGAACTTGGCCAGCGGAATCAGCAGGCTGGCCACGAAGATGATGCCGGCGATCAGGTAGGAGCCGTGTTCCCACAGCACCACCACGCCGCTGGCGATGGTGTTGTAGTCGGTGCCTCCCAACTGCGTGGTGCGCATGATCGGCAGCAGGTTGGCCGGCACGTAGAAGATCAGGCCGGTGAGCAGCAGGCTCCAGCAGTATTGCAGATTGGGGGTGCGCTGCGGATGCAGCCGCTGGCCGCAGCTTTGGCAGCGGGAACGTGCGCGTGTCTGTACCTGGCCGCACAGGGGACAGCCTGTCAGTTCTCGCGCATTCTCTTCTTGCTCCTTCATGGGGCAGCCTCCCGTGCTGCCAGCTGGCGCCGGATGGCAAGCGCCAGTTGATGACGATCCACATTGGCAAGCGCCAGGATCAGGAACAGATTGAAGCAGGCATAGGCCCAGAATGACAATCCCAGGCTCACCTGGGCCATGTCGGCGATCTTGACCATGCTCACCAGGATGCCCAGGAAGAAAATCTCGGCCATGTTCCAAAAGCGCAGAAAGCCCACGCCGCGCAGCAGCGTGAAGCTCCAATGCCCGGCGCGGTTGGCCTGAATGCCGAGCACCAGCGCGCCGAGCGTGCCGAGGAACACCAGCGGCAGGCCGATGATCACCAGTCCCATGAACGCCGCCAGCGACCATTCGCGCAGCGCGAACAGCGAGGTGATGGTCTGCGGCAGGCTCAACTCGCGCTCCAGGCCGGTGCTGCTCAGATGCACGAAGTCGAAACCGGTGCTCAGCGCCAGGCACAGCAGCGCGGTCAGGGCAAAGGCCAGTATCCGCACGTTGGCGTCGCGGTGGCGGGCGCTGAGCAGGTAGCCGCAGCGGGGGCAGACGGCGCGCTGGCCTTCCTCCAGATGCGCCAGATCCACCAGCAGCGCACATTCGTGACACAGCAGGCAGGTATCGGGCAGGGCGGGGCTGGCAACCATGGCAAGGGCTATCGATGAGGGCCTGGGGCAAAATTCTGCCCGAGCCGGCGCTCCAGCGGTAGGGGGGAGGCCATAAGTAACGGATATGCGGGCAGATTCGGCAGAAAATACAAGATTTTTCCCAAGCCTGCGCATAACGCCTATCATTGCGGCATTGGAACTTTACGATAACGATACTGGATGCATCTGACACACACCTGCTTTCAGGCCATGGGCACGGCCTGCGAATTGATGCTGTATGCCGACGACCAGGGCGCCGCCAAGGCCGTAATGGCGGACGTGCAGCGCCTGGAGGCCAAGTACTCGCGCTATCGCGACGACAGCTACCTGAGCCGCATCAATCGCGAAGCCGAACGCGGCGGCGGCCTCGACGTGGACGACGAAACCGCGCACCTGCTCGACTACGCTGCCACCTGCCACGTCCAGAGCGATGGCCTGTTCGACATCAGCTCGGGCCTGTTGCGCCGCGCCTGGAACTTCCACGAACCGCGCCTGCCCGATCCCGCCCAGTTGGGGGAGCTGCTGGGGCGCGTGGGCTGGCAGCGCCTACAATGGCAGGCGCCACGGCTGAATTTTCCCCAGGCGGGCATGGAACTGGACCTCGGCGGCGTGGTCAAGGAATACGCGGCCGATCGTGCCGCCACCCTGTGCCGCGAACGCGGCGTGGAGCATGGCCTGGTCAACCTGGGCGGCGACATTCACGTGATCGGGCCGCATCCGGACGGCAGCCCCTGGCGGGTGGGAATCAAGGACCCGCGTGATCCGGAACAGGTGTTGTTCACGCTTAACCTGTATCATGGCGCACTGGCCAGCAGTGGCGATTACGCCAGGTGTTTCACCCTGGAAGGACGCCGCTACGGGCACATCCTCAACCCCCGTACCGGCTGGCCGGTGCAGGGCTTGGCGGCGGTGAGCGTGCTGGCGGACTATTGCGTGGTGGCGGGCAGTGCGGCCACCATCGGCATGTTGCATGAAGAAGAGGGCAAGGCCTGGCTGTGGGGGTTGGGGCTGCCGCATTTATGGGTGGATGTAAGCGGGCGTACCGGAGGCAGCCTGATAGATGAAGTTCGCTAACCGCTACCTGGAGACATTGCTGGGCCGTGGGCTGACATGTCTCTGGGAGAAGTACCGCGCCTTACCCGGCAGCGATTGTTCCCCACAACACTTCCGCGCCGAACTCGACGCCGTGCTGCAGGCCGAGCTCGCCCTCACCCTGCAACCGCAGGTGCGCGATTTCGGCATTCTGGTGTCCGATCTGCGGGGGTTCATGCCGCTGTTCGAGCAGCACGAGCCGCTGGTCATGGTGGAGCTGTTGAACCGCTACTACCAGATAATGCTGCGCGTGATCGACGCCCATGGCGGCATCGTGGACAAGTTCATGGGCGATGCCATCCTGGCTGTATTCGACAGCAAGAACGACGAAGAGGCCGCGCGGCACATGCTGCACTGCGCCATCGAGATGCAGCTGGCCATGCCGGAGGTCAACAAGTTTGCCACCACGCTCGGCGTGGGCGACATCTACATGGGCATTGGCCTGTGTTATGGCGCCATGGTGGCTTGCGACCTGGGGTCCAGCATCTACCGCGAGGTGACCGTGCTCGGCGAAACCGTCAATCTGGCCTCGCGCATCGCCGCCTACTGCCTGCGTGGCCAGGTGCTGGTGAACGAAGACACCTACCGCATGCTGCAGGACGACATCGTGCCCGGCACCTTCAACTCGGTGCATATCAAGGGCAAGTCCAAGCCAGTGGTGCTGTGCGAAGTGCTGGGCCTGAGCTGTTCGCCGGAAAAACGCCTGCCGGTGCTGGATTCGCGCCGCAGCATGCGGGTGGACGTGGACCTGCCGATCACCTACTACCCGGTGGAAGACAAGCACATACGGCTGGAAGGCGTGAGTGGACGCATCGTCGACATCAGCCGCCTCGGCATGCGCGTGATCAGCTCCCAGCCCGAGGATTTCCTGCAGGAGATCAAGCTGATGTTCGCCTTCATGGCCGGCAGCAGCACCAACGAAATCTACGCCAAGGTGCTCAGCTGCAAGCCGCAGCGCGACGGCACCTTCCTGCTGAACATGGAATTCACCTACCTCGACGAGCCGACCAACGAAGCGCTGCGCATCTTCGTGGATCACCTGGCCTGAACGTCATGACGAACCGCCCATGCATATCTGGGTAGACGCCGACGCCTGTCCGGGCGTGATCCGCGACATTCTGTTCCGCGCCGCCGAACGCACGGGCGTGCACATCACCCTGGTGGCCAACCAGGCGCTGAAAGTGCCGCCGCTGCGCAACGTGCGCAGCCTGCAGGTGAACAAGGGCTTCGACGTGGCCGACGACGAGATCGTCAAGCGCGTGGAGGCGGGCGACCTGGTGATCACCAGCGACATTCCGCTTGCCGCCGAGGCGATCGCCAAGGGCGCGCTGGCGTTGAGTCCGCGCGGCGAGCTGTTGACCGAAAGCAACGTGCGGCCGCGTCTGAACATGCGGGATTTTCTCGATACGATGCGCGCCAGCGGCGTACATTCGGGCGGTCCGCCGCCGCTCGGGCCGCGCGAGCGTCAGGCGTTCGCAAATCATCTGGATACCCTGCTTGCCAAACAAAAGCATTGAGCCACCCTGATCACGGCGTTACGGAGATTCCCCATGAGCCTGCAAACCGCTTTCGAAGCCAGCGACATCATCGAGGCGCACATCGTGCGTGGGATGCTGGAGGCGGAGGGCTTGCAGGCGTGGGTGGGCGGGCACTATCTGCAGGGGGCGGTGGGCGAGATTCCGGCGTTCGGGACGGCGCGGGTGCAGGTACTGGACGTGGATTTGCCCCGGGCGCGTGCGCTGATCGAGGCGTATCTTGGCAGCCAGGTGGAAGAAAACGAGGAGCCGGTGGGGGTTTTGACGCCCAAGTTCGTCTAGTTTTGTTTCAAGGATTTTGTGCTTTCGTTCTTGGCCCGCATCGATTTCATGGCGCCTCTGTCGTCCCTGTTGACCAGCCAGGCGGCTGCAACAGATTTGATACGGGCACATTCAACAGAGAACCCCAGCCCTTGGAGCCAGAAACGTTAACGCCGCCGCCAATCCCACGGCGGCACGGGGTTCGAATCTTTCCATAGCCCTTGGGAGGCGCCGCGTGCCGTGCGCTGGGCCGCCTCCAACTCGCGGTTGCCGGCAGCGTAATCGGTATACCACCACGCCAATCCCTGGCGCACCAGGCTCAGGTTCACGTTGTCGCCACCGGCGTACACCGTGGCCACCAGACGACCGTAATTGTCGACGTCTTCCAGAACCAGAAACACATCCTTGCCCAACAAGGTATCGTTGAGCGTGTTGCTTGCCTGTTTCCCGTAGGGTTGGTCGCGTTCCGGCGCGTCGATGCCGTACAGACGAATCCGGAAATCGCGCTGGCCCGGCAGGCGCAGGGTGAAGGTGTCGCCATCGGCTACTGAAACCACTCTGCCCGCAAGATCGTAAGCGGGTGGAGCGACGGGCACATTTGCCGTGCTGGTGGCGGCTGTTTCGCTCGTGGTCGTGGCGGGCGGAGCATCACGGGGGATCGGCGTGGGGGATTGCCAGCCGACGATGGTTTCGCGCACGGTGCGGGACAAATCCTGGGGCCAGGTGACCGCGCCGTACGTGGTGTATTCGTAGGCGCTTGCCAGCGCCACGACGATCAGCAGCGACAGCCAGGTCTTGGGCAGGCGCCAGGCGGATTTCTTGCGGGACTTGCGGGTAGCCATGCGGCGCACTGACTCCGAGGGATCAAAGAGAGCCGTGATTGGCTTTCGGGTGATGAGGATGCGGGAATTGTCCTATGCGCCGCGGTGAAAACAAAGTGCCGTGGTGATGCTGTGCTGAGAAGTTACTGGTGTGGGCAGAGGCGCGCTGGCTGGCGTCGCCTCGGTTGCGGTCGTGGCTGTTTCAGTTCTGCGACAACGACAGGTTCAGGTAGGGCTCGAACGAGGGTTTGGTGGCGCGCAGTATCTGCAGGGCGTCGCTGAGCCGGTCGGGAGACAGCTGGTCGTAGGGCGCGCTGCGGTCGGCGCCGGTGAGCACGGCGGCCATCTTGCGATACACGTAGTCGATGGCATAAGGGGGCAGGGCGTCGAACTCGGGGGATTCCACCAGGTAGCTCAGCGGGTATTTGAACAAGTGCTCCTGCAGATCGAGTTCGCGCAGGGAGCGGCCCTGGGCATCGTGTTCGCCCTGCGCCTGGAACCATTCCGCGAATTCGGCGGAGCCCGAGATGGTGTCGGTGAGCGTGATGGCGTCGATCATGAACAGCGACTGCACCAGGTTGTCCAGCATGCGCTTGAGCGAACGCTGTGCGTCAGGACCAAGTTCGTCCCAGGATTGCGCGCCCTTCTGTTCCGACAGGCCGACGCGGTCGAGTACCACGGGGGCCTTGAACTTCACGTAGATGAACTGGTTCTGCACCGTCAGCTGATGTTCCAGCACCATCAATGCCACGATGTCGCTGGTGTCGCGCAGGTAGGGGCTGGTATCGAACCAGCCGGCGGCGGAGAGTGAATCGACGTTGCCGAACTGCGTTACGTCGAGCTGTTCCAGTTGCGACTTGTTGGTCAGCTGCAGGTTGCCCAGATGCGTCTGCTCGCCGTGCTGGCCGGTGACGTACCAGCCGCCCCAGCGCTGTGCCAGCGGCGTGCGGTCGGTAACCATGCCGTCGCCGCTGATGTCGCGCAGGTTGCCGCCGTTGCGGGTGAAGATGCCCGAGTGCGCCATCACCACCGGGATGCCGCCGCCCATGGCGCCGGTGGAATCGTGGCAGACCAGGCAGCGCTGGTTTTCGCGTTCAATCAGATCCTTGCGATTCGGCGCGTTGTGGAAGATGTAGAACACCAGGCCAAGCTTGTCGTCCATCGCCATCAGTTCGACGATGGTGCTGTCCACCACCCAGCCCACGTAGACGTCTTCGGAAAAGTAGACGGCGCGCGGCGTGTTGGCGTTGATCTTGAGGTATTGCAGGCTGGTGGGCGAATACACCAGCGTCTGGGAACTGGGGCTGACGCCGAGTTCCTTGAGCATGTCCTTGAAGTAGCCGTGCTTGGGATCGTATTCCAGCGTCGTTTCACCGCTTGCCAGCCGTTCAGCCAGCCTGGCGATCGGGTTGTCGTGCGCGGCGCCGTTGTAGCCGATGGCCGCATATTCCTCGCCCGCCACCAGCGGCTGCGCCTGTGCTACGGGAAACATGGCGCCCAGCAGCAGGCTGCCGCCAAGCACGGCGATGCGTTGAATGAACCGTCTGTTCACCATCTGTCGCTTCCCCTACCACGATCGTGGATGGATGATTCCACTGCGGCTAAATCTACGCCAACCGCTTTTGGGGTAAATGATATACATCAAATGTGCAAGAAGCATTACGCAAGCGTGAATCTGAAACATTTTTGCCACGAACTCCGGAGTGGATTAGCATCCGGCAGCCCCTTTCCCTCCGTTCTGAAACAGGACGTCGCCCCTATGATAAGAAAAATAGTGACAAGAAAAATATGGCTGCTGGTGGGGGTGCTCACCCTTGCCTCCGCCAGCATGGCGCAAACCCCGCTTTTGCCGCGTGAAAACCCGCGCCTGGTGCTGGTCATGGTGGTGGACCAGATGCGTTACGACTATCTCACACGCTACGGTACGGAATTCGACAGCGGCCTGGCGCGCCTGGTGCGCGAAGGCGCGGTGTTCACCAACGCCAACTACGAAGCCGCGCCCACCATGACGGCGGTGGGCCATTCCACGATTCTCACCGGCGCCACGCCGTCGAGCAGCGGCATTGCCGGCAACACCTGGTACGAGCGTGAGGAAGGACGCAGCGTGCAGAGTGTCACAGACGATACCGTGATGGCGCTCGGCGGCGGCAACGGCGCCTCGCCGCGGCGGCTTGCGGTGACTACGGTGGGCGACGAACTGAAAGCGTCCGGCAAGGGCGGCAAGGTGTTCGGCGTGTCGCTCAAGGATCGCGGCGCCATCCTGCCCGCCGGCCGCGGTGCCGATGGCGCCTATTGGCTGGTGAACGGCACGTTCGCCTCCAGTTCCTGGTATTTCCCGGCGCTGCCGGAGTGGGTGCAGCGCTACAACGCCGCCAAGCCGGCCGATCGCTATGCCGGCGCGCAATGGCTGGAGGCGACCATGCCCACGCCCGCCGGCCCCGAACTTTACCGCGCGCTCGACTCCACGCCGTTCGCGGACCAACTGGTGCTGGATTTCGCTTTGACGCTGCTGCGCGAGGAAGCGCTTGGCACGGATGCGCAAACGGACCTGCTGTCGGTGAGCTTTTCCGCGGTGGACTACGTGGGCCATGCCAGCGGCCCCGACACGCCGCTCATGCACGACATGATATTGAACATCGACAAGCGCATCGGCGAACTGTTGACGTCGGCCGAACGCCAGGCCGGCCGCGGCAAGGTGCTGGCGGTGCTGACCGCCGACCACGGCGTATCGCCGGTGCCCGAAGAACTGGAGGCCAAGGGCCTGCCGGGCGGACGCTACGACACCGCCGCCGAACGCGACGCGGTGGAACAGGCACTCAGCGCGGCCTTCGGCGAGGCCGAATACATCGAGGCGGCAGCGGAAATGGGCTATTACCTGAAAGCGGAACCGCTGGCCGGCACGCCCATTGCGGCGGAGGACTTGCAGCGGGTGGCCGCCGCAGCGCTGCGCGGCATGCCGCACGTGGCGCGCGTGTACACCCGCCATGAACTGGAAACGCGGCGCGAAGCGGGCGATCGCATCGACCAGCGCGTGCGCAATGGCTTCAGTCCCCTGCATTCGGGCGATGTGCTGGTGGTGCACGAACCCAACTGGCTGGGCAATGGCTATCGTGGCACCACGCACGGCTCGCCCTACAGCTACGACACCCACGTGCCGCTGATTTTCTGGGGTCCCAAAACCCTGGTGAAACCGGGGCTGTACCATGCCGATGCCGGCGTGCACGACCTTGCGCCCACGCTGGCAACGATGCTGCGGGTAGCCACGCCAAGCGGCGCGCTTGGGCGGGTGCTGAACGAGATCATGCCGTGATTTTGGCTGAACGGTCTTAAACGGAGCGGGGGTCGTGCGTCCGCGGCTGGGCTGCCGCGCAAGTGCCCGTTGCGTCAACTCATCGACGAGCGGCGCGAATTCTTGTCCAGCCGGAACACCAGCGGCTGGATGCCCTGCGCCTGCCACTCGGCACGCTCCACGGCAGCGCTGATCAGCGCATGCTCGGGTGCCAGCGCGCACACCGGGTCCGCGTTGGCGGCGTCGCCCGTCAACTGGAAGGCCTGGCAGCGGCAGCCGCCAAAGTCGCGTTCTTTCTCGGGACAACTGCGGCAGGGTTCCTTCATCCAGCCATCGCCGCGATAGCGGTTGAAGGCGTCCGATTCATACCAGATGTGCTCCAGTGAATGCTCGCGCACGTTGGGAAAGTCCAGGCCCGGCAGCATGCGCGCTTCGTGGCAGGGCAGCGCCAGGCCGTCGGGCGCGATGTTGAGGAACACCTTGCCCCAGCCGTTCATGCAAGCCTTTGGCCGCGTGCCATGGTAGTCGGGCACCACGAAGTACAGCTTCATCCTGTCGCCGTTGCGCGCGCGAAATTCGTTCACCACCGCTTCGGCGCGTTCCACCTGCGCGCGGGTGGGCAGCAGTTGATCGCGGTTGAGCAGGCTCCAGCCGTAGTACTGGGTGTTGGCCAGCTCCACGTAGTCGGCTTGCATTTCCTCCGCCAGGGCCAGGATCTTGTCGATGTGGTCCAGGTTGAGGCGGTGCAGCACCACGTTGAGCACCATGGGGTAGTCGTACTGCTTGACCAGCCGCGCCACCTGTTTCTTCAGTTCGAAGGTGCGGGTGCTGGAAAGAAAATCGTTCAGCTCGCGCGTGGAATCCTGGAACGACACCTGGATGTGGTCGAGCCCGCCGTCCTTGAAGCGCGCAATGCGGTCTTCGGTAAGTCCGACGCCGGAGGTGAGCAGGTTGGTATAGAACCCCAGCTGGCGCGCTTCACGGATGATGGCTTCCAGATCCGGCCGCAACAGCGGCTCGCCGCCGGAAAGCCCCAACTGTACCGCGCCGAGGGCACGCGCCTCGCGCAACACGCGCAGCCAGGCGGCGGTGTCGAGTTCGGGGCCGATGTGGGCGTAGTCGACCGGGTTGTAGCAATACACGCAGTGCAGTGGGCAGCGATAGGTCAGCTCGAGATTGAGCCACTGGGGATAGGCGATTCCTTCACGCGGCATCGCCCACCTCGATCCAGCGGTGGTCCCGCGCCATCGCCAAGGCTGCCATCACATCGTCGTGCAGGTCGGGCACGGCAAAGGTTTGCTGCAACTCTTCTATGATGGCGCCGATGGAGCGCTTGCCGTCCACGCGCTGCATGATTTCCGCCGCGCTGCCGTTCAGCTCCACGCGTCCTTCCGGGTACAGCAGTATCCACAGCTGCGGCACCGCTTCCCATTGCAGGCGCACGCCGCGCGCCAGGCGCGGTACCTGGGTGGGGGCAAATGGTGCGTCAGTGCCGTGCGGAGCGTTCACGGGCGGCCTCTGCCAGTTGTTCGGGGCTGAGATAGTTGTAGGCCATGGCGTCGAGCATGCTCCACAGCACGTCGAGCTTGAATTGCAGTATGTCCAGCGCGCGTTCCTGTGCCTCGCGCGTGGTGAAGTGCGCGAGCGTGATGGCCAGGCCCTGTTCCACGTCGCGCCGCGCCTGGCTCACGCGGTTGCGGAAATAAGCCAGGCCTTGGGACTGGATCCACGGATAGTGCTCCGGCCAGGTGCTGAGGCGCTGCTGGTGGATGTGCGGCGCGAACAGTTCGGTGAGCGAGGCGCACACCGCTTCCTGCCAGGGCCGCTGGCGCGCGAAGTTCAGGTAGGCGTCCACCGCGAAGCGCACGCCGGGCAGCACGTGTTCCAGCGACACCGTTTCCACGCGGCTCAAGCCCACCGCTTCGGCAAGCTGCAGCCAGGCTTCGATGCCACCGGGGTCACTGCCATTGCCGTCGTGATCCAGGATGCGCTGCACCCAGCCGCGGCGTACCTCACGGTCGGGGCAGTTGCCGATCACCGCGCCGTCCTTCAGCGGAATGTTGATCTGGTAATAAAAGCGGTTGGCCACCCACAACCGCACCTGCTCCTGGTTCAGCCGGCCGCTGTTGAGCAGCACGTTGAACGGGTGGTGGATGTGGTACCCCTTGCCCTTCGCGCGCAGGCGCGCTTCGAATTCTTCCTGGTTCCAGGGCCGTGTCGCGTCGCTTTGCATCGTGCTCCCCGCTTAAAGCGCCAGGTCCATGCCATCGTGGGCCACTTCGATGCCGTGCTGCGTCAAGATGGCGCGCTCGGGTGAATCTTCGTCCAGGATGGGATTGGTGTTGTTGATGTGGATGAGAATCTTGCGCGGGCGCTGCAGCCCATCGAGCACCTCGATCATGCCGCCGGGGCCGCTTTGCGGCAGGTGGCCCATGTCGCGCGCGCGTTTGTTGGCAAGGCCAAGCGTGATCATTTCATCGTCGGTCCAGCAGGTGCCGTCCACCAGCAGGCAATCGGCATTGCGCATGGCGTCCAGGATGTGCGGTTCGATGCGTTCCAGCCCCGGCGCGTAGAACAGGGTGCGGCCGCTGCGCGTGTCGGTGATGCTCAGGCCGAGGTTGTCGCCGGATTCGGGCGCATTGCGGTGCGGGGAATAGGGCGGCGCCTTGCCGGACACGGCATGGGCGGTAAAGCGCAGGTGTTCGATGCCCTGCACGCTGAAGGCTTCGCCCTGCGCCTCGATGCGATGCCAATGCACGTCGCAGTAGTGGCCCAGGATGGGCAGCAGCGGGTTGGTGGTGCTGAGGTCCGCATGGACCGGCGCGGTGCAGTAGAGTTCCAGCGTGCGCCCTTCGCGCAGGCTGAGCAGGCCGGTGGTGTGGTCGATCTGCGCGTCCATCAGGATGACGCCGACGATGCCGGTATCGCGCGGCTGCCGCGCCGGCTGCAGCGCGGGAAAGGCGCGAATCTGGCTCAGTATGTCGGGCGAGGCATTGAGCAACACCCAATGCAGCCCGTCGCTGCTCAGTGCCAGTGACGACTGCGTGCGTGGCTGGGCGCGGAGCGTACCGCGGCGCAGGCCGTCGCAGCGCGGGCAGTTGCAGTTCCACTGCGGAAAACCGCCGCCGGCGGAGGATCCAAGGACACGTATGCGCATGATGGCGGGCCAAACCAAACGGGGCCTTGCAGCCCCGCCTGGTTCACTGCCACGAACTCAGCGGTTGGCGACGTACATCGTCACTTCGAAGCCGAAGCGCACGTCGGTGAAGGAAGGTTTGGTCCACATGGTGCATCTCCTTGGTCGATGTTCCGCTTGCGCGGAATCTGGTTTTGGGAACGAGACGCTCTCAAGGCCGCCTCGTTCCCGATTCTCGGCGCCGCCCCCGGCAGCGGCAATGCGCAAATGCCGTGATTTTCCCTAATGAAAATCATGAGATGCCCGGCTATGGCGCTGCCCCGGCATACCGGGCAGTCTGGGCGCCGTACCGAAATTTCGCACGACGCATAGGGGAATCCCGCGCGCTGGTTGTTATAGGAGATGAACGAACGCGCGGCACAAGAACAAGCGCGGCCCGTAACGGGCTCGTGGGGGGAGAGGGGATCATGTGGAACAAGTCTGATGGCCCGGGGCCTTCGGAACGTCTGGACAGCACCCAGCACAAGGAGGCGGGCACCTGGCTGGAGGATTTTCTCGCCAGCCGGCCGCTGCTGCTCAAGGTGGTGGGGCGTCTGGCGCGGCCGGAAGACATCGAGGACATCGTCCAGGAAACCTTTATCCGCTCCTACGTGGCCAGCCGCCGGAAAAAGATCAGCAACCCCGGTGCTTTCATGCTGACCACGGCGCGCAACATCGCCCTCAACGTGATCAAGCGCGCCGACCGCAAGGGCCATCTGCCGCTGGACGAACTGTATGACGACGACCTGGCGCAGTACGCCGACGACGTGGTGCAGCGCCACCAGGCCGACGAAATGTTTCGGTATTTCTGCCGCGCGGTGGCCAGGTTGCCGGTGGACTGCCGGCGCGTGTTCATCCTGCAGAAAGTGTACGGCTTTACCCAGAACGAAATCGCCGCGCGCCTCGGCATCAGCCCGCGCACGGTGGAAAAACACGTGGCCAAGGGCATGGTCATGACCG
>Ga0182745_1000574_pt1 | contig 39932 bp, 26 predicted proteins | sample eDN3rd30CKraftBY_FD_128523 | JGI IMG/M metagenome (GOLD analysis project Ga0182745, IMG submission 128523) | Enriched backyard soil microbial communities from Emeryville, California, USA - eDNA 3rd pass 30_C Kraft BY (version 2) (version 2) | ecosystem: Environmental > Terrestrial > Soil >...
CGACCACGGCGAGGCGCTGCTGAGCCTGGCGGAGACGCTGCTCGCACTGGCTGAGCACCTGGAGCCAATGAGCGCGCTCGTGCAGATGAACGCGTTGAGGATACGAGGGATTCTTCAGCGGGTTGGGAGTCTCCACCCGAGCTGGCGGAATCGTGTGCGTGGAGGTGGTCGTCGACGGCGTATTCGACACGGAGGCGGCTCCCTAACGATTGGGCCCGATCATCTCTCCCGGACCGAGCGGCTCGCCCGGCCCGATTCCCCTCGTCGGGAACCCATCCCTATTATTGCGTTGTGGAGAAGTTCGCCCATGTTACGAGGTTTCAAGCCGGTCGGTCAACCGATCCTGGGCCTTCCGACAGGGCGGATTCCCCCCGGAGTCGTCAAAACGCTCGTCGCAGTCGAGATCCATCGGAAGTCATGGATGACACGTAAAGACGCTCAGCGAGGGTCTTGGGCATGATAGCAACAACCGCTCCTTGACCGAACTCCTTGAAAGTCTTCACGATCCGCAAACCGCCTTGGGCAAGCGTCACCCGCTACCCGCACTGCTCAACTCTGCCTGGCCAGTCGACCGTCGCGATGCTCGCTGGCATGACCAGCCATTGGGAGCAGGCGGTCTAGATATGGCCCGAATTGATTCGGACGACTTCGACCAACCCCCAACTGGACGCCTTCGAGGCCGAGCACGGGGTAAGGCTGCCGACAAACGTAAGAAGCGGATTACACACAAACTTTCACTTTTGCGAATTCGAGAGACCCTCGCAAGGAAGACGGCCATCCCCCACTCGGCAGGAGCCTCGCTTTCCCAAAAATATGATGATAAATTAATTTTTAGAGAACGAGGCTCCCACCGAGCGGCGGAGGCTGGGGCCAAGCTCTCACCTCTTGTTCCTTCGTAGGCCCTCTGGAAGAATCGCTCGAAGTTCAGTGAAGTCCGAATTGAGAATGAATCGGCCCTTGGGACCACCGAGATCCCAAACGAGTCCAAAGCCACCTCATTGGTTCGTGGCATAACCTAAAATCTTCTATCCACGAGATTTGCGATGATCGTCCGGCTTCTCATCGGAAGCTCTCCCTCGGGCGGGGGCAATGACCAGGTGGCTTAAAATGCGGACCTCTTCCTTCAGCATCTTCATGACCCGGCTCTTCGCCATGTACACGGCGGCCAGGGTCATGCCGAATTGCTCGGCCACGTCTTCGGCTTGCCGGCGGTCCTGGGATAGCAACTGAAACACCTCCCAGGTGCGCGGGTCGACCCGCTGGGCGACCCGGCCCGCGGCCTCATGGAAGAGATCGCGTCGGAGCTCGTTTTCCAGGCAACGGGCCAGGTCATTCCGGGTATCCACGATCGCCAGCCAGTCGAGGAGGGGTGTTCCCCCCGCGGCGCCCCCTCGTTCTTCGATCGCCTTCAAGGCATCCTGAACGGCGTACTTGGTCAACGTCTTGAGATAGGCTCGAAAGCTCCGCCGCGGATCATAGTGAAACGTGGCCATGATCCGGGCCAATTTCACCAGGACCGTCTGCGTGACGTCGTCCACATCGGCGTCCTGCAAGCGCCAGGTTCGACACCACCGGCGGATTGCTGGGGCATAAGCCTGCACGAACTCTTGCCAGGCTGCCTCGTCGAGTGGAGTCTGACGCAATCGCTGGATCAAGACCAGGTTCGTGGAAAAAAACTGCGGCTCGTCCACTGTTACGGCCCCTTGCCCTTCACCGCATTTCGTCCCGATTCGAAGAGTTTTTTCGAAATCACGATTTTTCGCGTTAGGTTTCGCCCAATCCTACAGACTCACTTCTGTAACGCGAGCCTCGTGCATTCCTCAACGTTGAGATGAGCCGGACGATGGCTCGCCAAGAGTCCGGAGGGCTCTCCTTGAAGAGCCTCTGAGATCCGAACTCTCGCGGCAGATTTTCGATGCCAATCCGTTTTCACTCTCGGTGCGAGAACTGGGGATGTTCCCATGAAGGCACCGAGTTGGAATCGCTCGTACCCGGAGCACTCGTCATGGCTACGGAACCAACCTTTGAAATCATTGAGGCGGCAGGCGGGCGTTCGAGCATGGTCGCACGCATCGTCTGGGACACCACGGGAAAACTCATCGTCCTGGGTGGGTTGGTCGCATTGCTTGCGATCTTTGGATTTTCCTCCGATGCACCCGACTCGACCACAAACGCGGCGTTCTCCGGCAATTGCCCCGTTCGCATATCTGGCGAAAATAGTCATTATGACATACTCACTTCAATTTCTGATGGTTCCAGCAACACCTACCTTAACATCATAGACCCACAAGGCAAGGTCGCCTTAAAAATCGTATTCGACACTCATGGGATGTATTCATTTTTTTCATCCAAAAATTATAAGTCCACCGAAGCCAATACCGACAGCTTTCACTTCGGCTACGTACGTGAACGAGCCGATTCGGAGAGGCTGAGCGCCAGTTACAATAACTGCAACTATGGCATTCAACGCACGGCTTACGGCACGGTGATCGTCTCAGCGGAATCCGTCTTAAAAAGCCTAGACGAACCGGGCCGGGCTCAACACATTAATGTGGACCAGGAAGGCAATATCATTCGATAAAGGCAAGTTTTTCATATTATTGAACACATCCATGTTCTTCTCGACTTGTTTAACTTCTGACCGACTTCGAGGAGTCGCTCGCCTCAATACGAATCCAGACTCAAAAATCTTTCCATGCTTCAGAATTCAACCACCAGGGAGCCTCATTGATGAACTCACACCGCCCGGTTCCACTGGACAACTCTCAGAGAGCGCCATTCGCCAGTTCTTCCTCGGGGTCCAAGACCTTGAGCCACCTTCGGCAATTAAATCTAGTGCCTCAGTAATTCCAAGTAACCCAATATGAAACGGAAACGACTTCTTTTTGATCCCATAAATTTAACAACCTCCTAATTCGTCTGTATCTTAGAGAAAGGCTAATCGCGACAGGTAGGAGCAATTTCATCACCCATTTGTACAGGTATTGCCGCGATGGTGGATTCGCTACAATCCGGCAAACCGCAACTTGGGACTGACGGGGTTGCTCCTACCTTTGCTTTGCCCTTCTTTCAAGGTCCAGATCGCGATGCATCATCCTTGGTTAATCGGGGCCGTCGCCTTCTTGTTCGCCGTTCCTCCCCTGGCTAGCGGAGAGGAGCCGACGGCCCTCCCTGAAGCCGCCGAAGGGTGGAAGATCGCACTCGCGGTCGAGGCGCCTCGGATCTTGTTTCCGACCGCGATCGCGACGGCGCCGGATGGAACGGTTTATCTTGGTCAGGACCCGATGGACATGCCGGGCCCGCCGACCCAACCGATTGACTCGGTCGTCGCGATCAAAAATGGCCAGGTGAAAACCTTCGCCGACAAGCTCTGGAGCGTCATGGGCCTGGAGTGGGTGGAGGGGACGCTCTTCGTCGTGCATGCTCCGTTCCTCTCGGCGTTCCGAGATACGAACGGAGACGGTCAGGCGGATGAGCGGGTCGACCTGATCACGGGACTCGGCCCGCGCCTCCCTGGGTTCAGTGGAATCAACGACCACGTTCCATCGGGCATCCGCCTCGGCATTGATGGGTACTTGTACATCGCGGTAGGCGACAAGGGAATTCCCAAAGGGGTGGGGAAAGATGGAACCACGATCCAGCTCTTCGGCGGGGGAGTGATCCGAATTCGGCCGGACGGAACGGGGCTCGAGGTCGTTTCGACGGGGGAGCGGAACCCTTTATCGGTCGCCTTGACGGCCACGGACGACATCCTGACCTACGGGAACGACGACGACAGTAAGCGTTGGCCCAACAGCCTGACCCACCATATCGTCGGAGGGCACTATGGCTATCCTTACCAATTCCTCCTCGCCCCTCACCGCGCCCTGCCCATTGTCGCGGGAGAGATTGGAGGCTCAGGCGCTCAAGGCGTTTCCTACAACGAGGATGCCCTGCCCGACTCCTACCGTGGCAATTTCTTCTTCTGCGACTGGGGACTTTCCACCGTCTTTCGTTACGAGCTTGAGCCCTCGGGCGGAACCTTCAAGGTCAAGCGCAAAACACCGTTCGTCTCGAAAGGGAATCTTTCCTCGTTTCGCCCCTTCTCGATGGGAGTCTCAGCCGATGGGGCCAGTCTCTGGTTGGTTGACTGGGCCTACGACGGCTGGCTCGCGGATGGCCCGCGGACGGGCCGGCTCTACCAATTGACCTATGAAGGGGACGATCTTCCTAAGCCCACGCCAAGGCCCGCTGGCGATGATCCGGCGGAGCGAATCAAGGCCCTCGACCACCCTGCCCTCGCCGTTCGCCGGGAATCTCAGCGCGTGCTCGCCCGAACGGGGGAGAGTCAGGTCCAGCCCCTGGTTGCCAGGCTGGAGCAAGCCGAGCCCTCGACCGGTCGAATTCATGCCATCTGGGCGCTGGACGCGATCGGGACGGAGAAGGCCCGAACCGCGATCGGCGCGGCTTTGACCGACCCTGATCCTCTCGTGCGCGAACAGGCCGCGCGAAGCGTCGGAATCCGAAGAGAGCGGTCGCGACGAGCCCCCTTGGAAACGCTCCTCAAGGACCCGGAACCTACCGTGCGCCGGGAGGCGGCCATCGCTCTGGGACGCCTTAACGATCCTCAGGCGGGGCCCGCGCTCATGGCCGCCTTGGGAGACGCAGACGTATTCGTGGCCTGGTCGATCCGGCACGCGATCAAGAGCCTGAAAGCCTGGAATGAGGCCGAACTCACAACGGCCCTCCTGGATGAAAAACGCCAGGAAGACGCACTTAAACTTGCCGATGAGTCGTGGGCGTTGCCCGTGGTCCTCGCGCTGGTCAAGGCGCTACCTGAGTCGCGTTCCGAGTCGTTTCGGACCAGGCTCGTAGCCGCGTTGGGGGGCCTTTACCGCAAGTATCCTGCCTGGTCGGGTCAATGGTTTGGAACCAATCCTCTGGCCGGACGACTTCCGCGCACGACGGAAGCCTGGGATCGGACCGCGATGGCCCACGTTCTCCGGGGCCTGGCGATCGCCTCGGCCGACGCGGACCAAGGAGTTCGGAGCGAAGCGATCGCGGCGCTCAGCTCGGTTGGCTCGGAAGCCGCTCCCTACCTCCGATCAAGGCTGACGCGCGAGACCGAGCCCAAGCTGCTCGCGCAGATCACCGAGGGCCTGGCGTCATTGAATGATGTTCATTCGAGCTCGCTCCTCTCCGCCATGGCGCAGGACGCTCAGAGGCCCGAGGCCGTGAGGGGGGCCGCGCTCGACGCCTTGAGCAAACTCGGCGGCCCCGAGGTCTTGCGGGCACGGTTGACGTTCGTGTTCGACCCCAAGGCCCCCCCTTCGCTCGTGGCGCGAGCATTGACCGCCCTGGGGCAAGACGGCGTGCTCCCCGCGAACGATGTCGCCGGCTTTCTCGAAAGCCCCTCGCCCGAGGTAAGGCGCGCGGCACTGCTGGCCTTCAACCCGAAGCGAAAGATCGGCTCGGACCTGGTCCTGAGCTTGACCGACCGGCTCAACGACCAGGACGAGGGAGTCAGGCGAACCGCGATCGAGGTTGTGGCCAGTCTCGGGTTGCGAGAGGCCATCCCGCGCCTTCTGGCACTCTCGAACGAGGGGTCGGTTCGCCACGAAGCGATCCAGGCCCTGGCGAAACTCCCGAGCCCCCAGGCTCTGCCCGTCTACCTTGCGGGCCTGGATGATCGAAGCCCCGCAATTCGCTCCGCGTCGGAGGGGGCTCTGCTGGCAATCCGAGAACAAGTCCGCCCCGACCTCGAACAACGCGTGCGCAGCCAGGGGTTATCCAACCCCGCCCGGCTCGCGCTCGAGCGTGTGCTCGCCCGATTCCAACCTCTGGAGAACTGGAAGGTGATCGGCCCCTTCGCCAGGACCACGGCGAAGGTCTTCGTCGGCGAGCGGACGATCGACTTTTCCAAGACCCACAGTGGGGTCGAAGGGCGAACCATCGCCTGGGCCGAGCAAAAAGCCGAAGCTCAAACGGGGCGCGTGGTCCTGAATGATTTCAAGGCGGGGGCGGGTGACCGGGGGGGATTTGGCTACGACGTGAACGGTTCTCCAGACCTCTGCGCGTTCGGCTATACCGAGATCAGCTCGGCTGAAGATCGCGTGGCGTTGTTCCTGGTCGGGTCGAGCGGCCGGATCACCCTGACCGTCAACGAACAAGTCGTTTTGAATGAGAGCCCAGGGCAGGGTCGAGCCTACTCACCCGACTCGAACCTCGTTCGAGTGAAGCTGAGCAAGGGAGTCAACCGGATCCTGGCCGTGTCGCGGCAAGGGATTGGGGTCTGGTCCTTCAGCGTCCAGGTCTCGGAACCCTCCTCCCTGTCGAACCCGGTTGCAACCCAGCCGAAGGCCAATGCATTGGAGCGTCTGAGAGCTTTCGCGAACGACCACGAAGGGGATGCGAAGAAGGGGGAAGAGTTGTTCTTCGACGCCAAGGGTATGGGATGCGCGCGGTGCCACTCGGCGGGGGGCAAGGGAACCGCGTCGGCGGGGCCCGACCTCACCGGCCTGGCCCTCAAGTACGACAAGGCCGAGATCATCCGCTCCGTGCTCGAACCGTCCAGCCGGATTGCCACGGGGTACCAACCCGTCCTGATCTCGATGAAGGACGGCAAGGTCATCACCGGGCTGGTCCGTTCGGAGAGCGAGACGGAAATCGAGCTGGTCGATCAGGACCTCAAGGTCACGCGGATCGCGAAGAGCCAGGTGGAAGAAAGACGCATCGGTGATGTGTCACTGATGCCCACGAACCTCGTCGAAACTCTCACTCCCATCGAGTTCGCCGACCTGATCAGTTATCTGCAATCGCTTAAGGCAGCCCCTTCAAGCACCCCGGCCGAAGCGGGTTCCCGCTAAATCAACGGCCCGAAGCGCGCGGCGGATCGACGATCAGCCGCGCGCGTTCCAGCGTTCCACGAACCGGAGATAGTCTTCCGGCGTGTCGATCCCGACGCTCGGCTCCTCGATCACCCCAAGCGCGATTCGATACCCCGCCTGCAGGACGCGAAGCTGCTCGAGCTTCTCGGTCGTTTCGAGCGGCGAAGGGGGAAGCTGCGCCAGTTTCAAGAGGAAGTCGCGACGATAGGAATAGAGCCCGAGATGGAGATAGGCCAAGGGGGTCGCGGCACCCTCCGGCGGCAGGCCATCGCGATGATAGGGGATGGGGCTCCTCGAGAAGTAGAGGGCATGCCCTGTCGTGGAGGCGACGACCTTCACGCAGGAGGGATCGAGATAATCTTGTTCGTTGCGTATGGGTGTCGCCAGGGTTCCCATCACCGCGTCAGGGTTCTCCTCGAGGATGGTGACGACCTGGTCGAGGGCATCGGCGGAGACCTCCGGCTCATCTCCCTGGAGGTTCACAATGATCCCGGCGCTGGGGATGGCCTGGGCCACTTCAGCGACCCGGTCGGTTCCGCTCGGATGATCGGCCCGGGTCATGAAGGCTTCGCCGCCGAAGGAAACGACCGTGTCGGCGATACGGGAATCGTCGGTCGCGACGATAATGCGGCTCAGGCGTTTCGAGCGTTGAGCTGCTTCCACCACATGCTGAATCAGAGGTCGGCCCGTTTCGGATAGAAGGGGTTTGCCGGGCAGTCGGGTTGAAGCGAAACGCGCAGGAATCACTGCAATGATTTCCATGATTCGACGAAAACTCCCTCCGGTTATCTTCCGATACAAGGGTCACTGAAGGACAGTCGCCTTCGATTCGCTCGCCTTGGCGGTGAGCCAACACTATATCCGACTGCGTTCACCTGACAACTGGAGGGATCGAGTTGTCGGAAGCGCGCAACCTGATCCGGGATGGAACCACGGCAGGTCGTTCGGGAGTGAACCGTCTCATGATGAGACATGCACCGCCAAGTGTGAACCGGGTCGTACGTGCTCGCCGGAAGGCCGTTGGACTAAGCTGTTCGACCCTCCCCAGCAGGCTGCTCATCGGACGAATCGCGCCCGTTCGCCCATAGGTGAAAGAGTTTTCACAAGTTCTTTCGTTCAGTGGCGTGTCGGTTGAGGTTCAACACTCTCGGGACTCCCGTCGACGTGGCATTGTTCAGGTCGAATCGGTCTGTTTGATTCGCCGCGCACGACGGGTCCGTCGCCATCAACACTTGCTTGCGTTCCGTCTGCCGTCAGGGGTTGTTCATTTAATCCCGGCAGCCGCATCCCGCCAACGAGTCCGCCGGGCTCCTTGGTCTGTGATGCGCCATGGAAGGGGGGCGTTCACTCTCGAAATTGCGAGGCGGCCATATCCAATGGTATGGAGGCCGTCTGGGGAGGTTGAATACATGGGGTGGATCCGCCAGACCCGTCGCCAGGATCATTGTCATCGCACTCCTGAGTTGGAATCTCTGGAATCGCGCATGCTGTTGTCGGCGACCCCTCGGCTCCACAAAGCGAATAATGCCAACGCATTGAAATATATCGCTCCCCAAACGACGACTTCCACGGCAACGGTCCCCACGGTCTCGACCAGTGGAACCGACGCATTGATTGGTGCGACCGCGGCCCGTTCGACGTATGGCGTGGACGGCACTGGGATGACCGTCGCCGTGATCGATACCGGCGTGAATTACAATCACTCCGCGCTCGGTGGCGGAATCGGCGCGGGGCACAAGGTGGTGGCGGGGTACGACTTCGCCAACAATACGCCCGACCCGATGCCCAGCGGCACATCCCATGGCACGGCGGTCGCGGGCATCATCGGCTCGAACGACTCGAGCCATCTCGGCGTTGCCCCTGGCGTGAACATCGCCGCCCTCAAGGTCTTCGGGAATGATGGCAAGAGCGACTTCAACGACGTGGCCGACGCCCTCCAGTGGGTCATCGACAACCATTCCACCTACAACATCACCGCCGTCAACATCTCGCTCTCCGACGGCAACAATTACGGTGGCAACTGGTTCGCTCGCGATGGCGGGGTCGGTCAGCGCATCACCGGGCTTGTCTCGAAGCTATCCGACCTGAAGATCCCGGTCATCTCCGCGACCGGCAATAGCTATCAGGGCGTTCAAGGGTCGGGCTTCACCTCGATCATCCCCGCGACGATCAGCGTGACCGGTACCGATTCGAGCGATCAGCTCGCCTCGGATGCTCAGAGGCTGGGCTCCAAGGTGGGAGGTGTGTCGGCCACTGACATCGCCGCCCCAAGCCGAGGCGTCTCGGCCCCCTCCGGATCCTCCGGGTTTTCGGCGGGCGATGGGACAAGCTTCGCCGCGCCTCAGGTGACCGGCGCCGTCGTTCTGCTTCAGCAAATCTATCAGAAGCGATTCAACGCGCTCCCCACCGTCGAGCAGCTCGAGAGTTGGATTCGCTACGGTTCGGACGCCATCGCCAACCTCGCGTCCGGAATCAACATCGGCCGACTCGATATTCCGAAGGCCGCCAGCCTGATTCCGCCCTCGGCAACCACGACCCCACCTCAAGAACAAAACCTGACTCCGCCGACCCCGACGCCAACTCCCACTCCGACGCCAACGCCAACACCCACTCCGACCCCGACACCAACGCCCACTCCGACTCCGACGCCAACGCCAACACCCACTCCGACACCAACGCCCACTCCGACACCGACACCAACGCCCACTCCGACACCGACACCAACGCCCACTCCGACTCCGACGCCTGCACCGACTCCGACTCCCCCGCCCGTCGAAACTCCTCAGATTTCGATCTTCATCAATGGCCGCCTGGCGACCAATGAGTCGAGCGATCGTCTCGCGGGGCTGTTCTCGGAGAGCTTCATGGGTTCCGGGGCGAACAAAGGGACGGTCAAGCTTTGGGGTGCCAATGGAAAGAAGATCGAGCTTGGCGAGACTCAGCCGGTTGGCCGCTTGAATGCGAGGAAGGGACAATCGATCGAGACCGATGGCGAAGGCAATGCCCCAACTCGTACGCCACATGCTCCCGCCGGTCCCCTGGGACAACTTCGGCGACCATTGTTTGCCCGATTCCGCCGGGGCAAGTAAGATGAGCCTAACGGGTTGATCGCTCCTCGTGGCAACCCGAGCGATCGCGAGCCCCTCCGCCGCGTCTCTCAACCAGACGCGGTAGAGGGGTTTGCTCGTATTTTCAACCATCAAAAGAGAGAGGAGTTGGGCTTGGCCACCAAGACACAAACGGCGTTGATCACCGGGGCGGGCAGTGGGATTGGCCAGGGGATTGCCCAGGTTCTCGACGAGATGGGTATTCGGGTTGCCCTGGTTGGAAGAGACGCCGAAAAGCTCGAACGAACGCGGGGGCTGCTCACGCAAACGAGCGGGCCTGCCCTGGTGGAGTCGTGCGATGTCGCCGATCGCGATTCGGTCAACTCGATGGCCGAACGCGTGCTCAAGGCGTTCGGCGGGGTCGATATCCTCATCTGCAACGCGGGGACGAACGTCCGCAACCGGGCCCTCGACGTCCTCGACCCCGCCGACTGGGACCGGATGATCGCCACGAACCTGACCGGGGCCTTCAACCTGGTGCATGCGATTCTCCCGTCGATGCGCGAGCGCAAGGCGGGCCTGGTCGTGCAGGTGGCTTCCATCTCCGGCAAGCGGGCCAGCGTGCTTGGTGGCGGCGGCTACTCCGCGTCGAAGTTCGGCCAGGCCGCGCTCGGGATTTGCCTGGGCCGGGAGGAAGGGGCCCGCGGAATCCGCTCTACGGTGATCTATCCGGGCGAGGTCAACACACCGATCCTGGACGGGCGGCCGGTCCCCGTTGGGCAAGAGCGCCGAGAAGTGATCCTGCAACCCGCCGATATCGCGGCCGCCGTTCGCTTCCTGGTCGAGCTTCACCCGCGCGCCCATATTCCTGAGTTGGTCATCACCCCCACGGTGGACGATTACTTCTGATCAAGATTCTAACTTTTCAAGATGTCTTGCTCTAAAAAAGAAAGAAGGCCGCCCCACCCGAGGTTGTCGGATGAGGCGGCCTTTGTTGTCGTTTGTCATTCAGGCCAAGTGTTCGGAGGGCTTTTTTCCCTGGGAGCGCGGGCGTCTCGCCCGCATTTCGGGGCATGGGCATGGAGTAAGGGATTCACGGTTGCGAGAAAGGGACGGGTGTTCTGCGTAGCTCGGAGCACTTCGGCCTTTTCATGGAAATGCGGGCGGGACGCCCGCGCTCCCAGGGAGGGGCTTGGGGTTGGTGATAGCCACGATGTGTTCGAAAGGTGTTTTTTTTCCCCTGGCCTAATCGAAAAAATGCGGGCGGGACGCCCGCGCTCCCAGGGAAAGAAACCTTAATATCTCGCTATCCGCGACTCAATCAGGGTGTTCCGTTCCACTAGCCGTTCATCTGACCCGCCTCGATTTCACCGGTGGCGAACTGGTTGAACTCGACGTATTGCAGGTGACGGTACAGCTTACTCCCGCTCTGCAACTGCTTAGGTTGACCAACCGACTCGACACGGCCGTTCTGAAGCACAACGATCTGGTGGCACGAACGGATGGTCGAGAGACGATGTGGGAGGATGATCAGGGTCCGATCCTGTCCCAGGCGGCTGATCGTGTCGTCGATCAAGGGCTTTGTTTCATCGTCGAGCGAGTTGTTGGGTTCTTCGATGATCACGATGGAAGGGTCGTGGAGATAGGCCCTCGCCAGGGCGATCCGATACAACTCATCCACTTCGAGGTAGTGTCCGAGCGGGCCGATGATCGTGTCGTACCCGTGGGGAAGGTCCTGGATAAAGTGATGAGCGTGCGCGACCTTGGCGGCCTCGATGATCCTGGGAAGCGAGTAGCTTGCATCCCCAAGCCCGATGTTCATGGCGACCGAGTCGGTAAAGACGAGGTCGGCCTGAAGCACGATGGCGACCTGGGCTCGCACGGACTCGAGCGTCACGTCGCGTAAGTCTTTACCATCAATGCGAACCCGGCCCACCTTCGGGTCGATCAAGCGGGGGATCAAGCAAGCCAGCGCAAGCTTGGCGTCTTCATCCTGCCCCATGATCGCGGTTCGCGTTCCCGCTCGAAACTCAACCGAGACCCCATCGAGCAAGACACGGCCCGACCGGCTCTCGAGTGAAACGTTTTCGAGGGTCACACGCTCGCGCATCGGCGGCAGGAAGTTCGCGCCCCCATGCTGATGCAACTCGGGCTTGCGCTCGAGAAACTCGAAGATTCCTTCGGCCGAGCGATCGGCCTGCCGAATCAGCCGACGCATTCCCACCCACTTCAGCGCTGGATAGATCAGGCCGATGAGAACCCCAACCAGCAGGAGCGACGCGGCCATGGAAAGTCGATTCGTGACGACCACGTTGTAGGCCAGGAGGCCAACGGCCAGAACCGCGGCCGTTCCGTAGAAGAGGCTATTCGCGGGATTAAGCCGCCCCTCACACTTGATCCGTCGCGTGTCGGCTTCGCCGTACTGCTCCAGGTGCTCATCAAACCGTTGCTTATCGATGTTCTCCATGCCGAACACACGAACGAGACGGAGGAGTCCCAGGTCTTCGTGCAACCGGCAAAGCTGAAGCGCGACGTCGCGGAGGGCGCCATCCGACACCAACCGGCCATTGCGGATAAAGACACGAGCGGTGATCCAGACCAGGAGCCCCAGAGTCACCAGAAAGATCGTCAGCACCGGCGACAGGAAGAGAGCCAGGAGGACCAAACCGACGGCCAGGACCGGTGAGCGAACCGAAAGGTCGAGCTCGGCAAGCAGGGCGTCGCGGATATCATTGACTTCGCGGGTCAGCAGGTTGACGACCGGACCAATCCCTTCGGTGGGAAGCGCTGACTGGCCGAGCCGATACATCTGCCGGTGAATCTGTTTGCGAAGGGAAGAGGTGACTTCGCCCGCGGCCTGGGCAATCAGCGATTGCCGGAGCTGGAGAACCAGATTAATGGCCAGCAAAAGTCCGGTGGCCAGCGCCAGTAGGCTCGTGAGGGCGCCTAGGTTATTGGACAACGGCGGCACCGCGCGAACAAGGCGAGCGAGGAGGAGTGCCGCCTGGCGATGAACTCGGTTCGGGCTCTCCTGATTCGCCGCGACGAGCGGGAGTAACCCACCGTCTTCCACCAGCTTGATCTCGGCGGGCTTCCCTTCGGCCGTCGGCCTTGGGGCAAGACCCGTGGCACCTTGCGCGTCGAGCAAATAGAGCAAAAGCCCGATCGTGACGATCAGGCCAAGTACTAAAATTGAGTAGAGGCCCCCAAGGATGCGGGCCAACGCCAGCGTCCGGGGGCCGTTCTCAAGAAGCTTACGAGCGCGTGGATATGCGACCGCGTGCATACATCAGGTCCCGTCGACTTCGAGAGAGGGCGGTTGCCGGATCGAAGCGATCAAATCACCTACGTGTCGCCCGGATCCCACGTGGTTTCAGGCCAGGTCGCGATCTTCAAAGAGCAGGAACGCGAACAGCAGGCACACTCCACTGTACAACACACAATACCCAAGGACGGGCAGAACATATCCAATCCAAGGAATCATCGCCCCGGTGGAGATGGAGGGGCCCGCGTTGAAGAACTCCAGCCAGGGGAGCACCCACTCGAACAACTGGGCCATGAAGGTAATGAGCTCGTTCACATCGTTCCGCCCAGACACCTCCACCAGAACCGGCGAAAGGTGGCCCAGAAAGAACACGGCGATGCAGACGACCAGGTTCACCAGCATCGGCAATCGCGTCGAGATGGCGACGCTCAAGCTCGCCAGAACCGTCACCTCGAGAAACCCAAGGACCAATCCCGGCAAGACCTGCTTGACCTGAAGGATCTGCTTCGAGGTCTCGGCCACTCCCCCCGCCGACTCTCGGAGGTCATACGCGTACTTGTACCAAACCCCCGCGGTAAAGATGGTTCCGAGGATCAGGAACAACAAGAGCACGCCCAACTCGATCCCAAGAAACTTACCGACAATGAACTGGCGGCGGTTAATCGGCTTGGACAGGAGGGTGATGGCCGTCTTCCCCTCGATTTCCTCCGCCACGGTCGAGCTGGCGGTCAAGAGCGCCAGGAGGAGCCCGGCGAAGGAGATGGTGGTGAGCCCCGTATCCTTGTACATCTTGATGTCTTCACCGAACGTGAAGTAAGACACGAAGATGGAGCCGATCAGGGACGACCCGGCAATGAACGCCAGCACGAAGAAGGCGGGCTGCCTGACCGATTCCTTGGCGGTCGCGATCGCGATGGTGAAGGCTTTCATGAAGGCGAAGACTCGTTGGGTGTGAGCGGCTCTGGCCAGGAATCATCCGGCCGCGAAAAATTCGATAAATGAATGGTCAAACTCAAAGGCAAATGAACGAGCACTCGAAGCGAAGCAACGCGAAATCGATCGAAAAGTCGGGAAGCGAATCAGAATTCCAGAGGATTCCGCCAATAACTCAGGCCATCGAGCGATGTAGACAACTAGTACTGGATGGTGAACCCTTCGAATCCAGACTCATCCAAGGAGAGGTCTTCAGAAGCTTCGGAATGAATTTTATTGCCCAGTTCGGTTCGGACCGAGTTGAGAAACGCCTCGATCTCGGACAGTTCCCCTTCAACGACGATTTCGACGCGGCCGTCAGGGAGATTACGGACGTAACCCGAAACGGTTCGCGCCCGAGCCAAACGTTCGGCCGTGAAGCGAAAACCGACCCCCTGGACTCGACCTGAGTAGAGGATGCGCCGGCGTCGTGGCGACATGAGAAATCTGCTCGCGCAAGGCCAAAGGCGAAGAGACCGACCACGCGCGGCCTGTCGCGACTCACTCTTCAATTCGATCTTGATTGTATTCTAGCGGGCCTTCAAAGCACAAAGCAAGACGCCCCAAAGGTATTCACGGCTTACCTTTTCGATCCACCGGATTAGGCGCGACAGCGCGGGCTTCCCTGGATTTGGGAAGCCCGCGCCGAGGCCCATTTTCCCATCACCTTCACCAGTTACGATAAATTGGTGAAGCCGGATCAAGAGCGACTTACAGGCCGTTCAACTGAACCCGGTCGATCGACCCGCCCGCGGCCTGGATCGACACCTGGCCCGTGCGGGCCGGCCCAATCCCGAGCTTGGCGAACGGAGCGACTTCGGCTCCCGCCGAACCCTTCGGCTTGATGGTGACGGACGAGATCGTGAAGGGAAGTCGGTTCTCGACCTTGAGCCGCGTGCTGCTGGTCCCTTGATGCGCCATCTTAACCGAGACGAACGCCGAGGCCATCGCGCGATCCAGGGCTCGAACCAGGGTTGGCCCGTCGAGCACCGAGACGGACGAGTTTTCCACGAAGGAGGTCTTGCCGAAGGGAACCCAGCGGTCCTGCCCGGTCGATCGGGTAACCACGATCCGGCCGCGGGTCTCGCCGGTCTGGCTCGCGGTCAGGGTCACGTTCATGAACAAGGCGGGAGCCGAGGCGACCGGGCGTTCATCGCCGCGAACCACGCGAAGGGGAAGCCCCATCAGGTGCAGGCCGTCCAGCGTCTCCTCGAGGTGGCTGGCGTCCTGGGCCAGGTCCCCTTCTCCGCTCACGCGAATGAAGAGACGAGATTCCTTGAGGTAGGCAGGGTCGAGCATCTCCGATTCCGCCGAGGTGTCAAGCGCCTCGACGAAACGAGAGGCGAGGGCCACCTCGTGCGGGTTGACCACCGACCGGGCTCGGGGGAGCATCTCGTTAAAGGCCACGTCGTTGTACACGTTCCAAACGGCCGCCTGAGCGACCCCGTGGCTCGTGCCCATCGTCGCCAAGCTTCGGAGCGTCTTCCGAGCGCGGACGTCGGGGGTGTATTCGTCGACGTCCATGAGTTCGAAGCGGTCGCGAGCGTTCGGAGTTGGCAAGCCGTAGTTCAGGCAGACGGCGGGGAGGTCAATACGAACGGTCTCGCCGGCCGGGACCGTCAAGGCGCTCAGATCCGCGTCGGCGGGCTTGGTGGGAATGGATTGGAATCCGGCATCCCCTCCCGCGGCGGGCTTGAACTGGCCGAACCCGCTGGGCTGATTGGTGGGCGTGCCGAGCCCCATGCTCTGGAAACCACCTCGCTGTCCCGGAAGGCTCGAGGCGACCAGACCGGGGGGAAGTAGAACGTTGAGTCGCTTTTCGGACGTGTTACGGATCGCTAGACGGACCCGATCCTGACCCTGTCCGCGGACCTCGAGTTCAATATCGCCGGCCTTCCGCGCGTCGAGCACGCGAACCGTCTCGGTCACGGCTCCGGCGACGGGTGTTGGCTCCTCGGGCTCGGCAAAGGCCGAAGCTGCGAATATCAAGCAAGTCGAGAGGCCCGCGGCCGACCAGGCCCGGACCAGGCAAAGGTGTCGCCACAACATCGCGTTGGACCTTTCTGGACGGGGCCGCTGCTGGAGGACCCAATTCAAAGGGGCACTCTCCCTGGCCCTGAACTGTCATTTTTGCAGTGTTTTGCCACTGACTCGTACGAATGCTCGGCGTCTCAAGACGTTGGACGTCGCCGACGACCCGTTTATTCGAACGAGGCTTACCCTAATTCTTCGGCATCTCTCTTCCGCTCCATCGCTCGAATTAGAGAAACCTCCCCACGCCCCTGATCTGATATCCCGGCCTTTCCGATCATTCCGCCCAACCCAAGGGCCGGTTCCCTCGACAAGGCCATCCGCTTCGTCCCGCTGCTCGCGGATTCAAAGCCAACGCGTCAAGCCATTGTGATCCCCCCCACCGTTCGAAGGGAGGTGGCATGACACGGGCCCGATCGAGGGTCGCTTCCTCTTTTCGGTCGCTACTCAGGCGGTGGGAATCGTGCGCGAGGCCTCGAGCTTGTAGTGGAGGATTCCTTCCTCCCGAAGCTCGACCTTGCGGATTTTGCCGGTCACGGTCTTCGGAAGCTTGGTCACGATGCGAACGTAGTGGGGTATTTTGAAGTGAGCGATCCGCCCCCGGCAATAGTCTCGCACCCCTTGCTCGGTCAGGGTCGTCTGAGGCTTCGCGACGATCCAGGCTGAGACCACCTCGCCATACTTGGGGTCGGGAAGTCCCAGGACGGCCACGTCGGCGACCTCGGGATGATGGTGGAGGAACTCCTCGATCTCGGGAGGATAGATGTTTTCACCCCCTCGGATGATCAACTCCTTGGAACGCCCAACGATCCGGAAGTTGCCATCCTCGCGCTGGCGGGCCAAATCGCCGGTGTGGAGCCAACCGTCCGCGTCGATCACCTTCGAGGTCGCCCCTGGCTCCTTGTAATACCCCGCCATCACACAATGGCCCCGCACGCGAAGTTCACCCGCTTCACCCGGTGCCACCGGTACACGCGTCGAGGGGTCAACGATCTGCACCTCGACTCCTGGAATCGAGGAGCCCACCGTGCCGACCCTAACCTCGATGGGGTCGTCCACGGACGTCTGCGTGATGATGGGGGAAGCCTCGGTCTGCCCATACCCGATCGTGATCTCGTTCGCCCCCATCCGAGACATGACCGCGCGCATCAAGGGCAAAGGGCAAGGACTCCCCGCCATGATGCCGGTCCGTAGGTGGGAGAGGTCGAACCGGTCGAAGTCGGGATGGTCGAGCTCGGCGACGAACATGGTGGGCACCCCATAGATCGAGGTACAGCGCTCGCTGTCGATCGCCTTGAGCGTCAGGCCTGGGTCGAAGCTTGGCGCGGGCACCACCAGCGCGGCCCCCGTCACCGCGCACACCAGGGTTCCAAGCACACAGCCGAAGCAGTGGTAAAACGGGACCGGCACGCACACCCGATCGTCCGGGCCATACCGAACGCGCTGACCCACGTAAAAGGCGTTCATGAGCACGTTCGCGTGCGAGAGCATGGCCCCCTTCGGAAGCCCGGTCGTCCCCGAAGTGAATTGAATGTTGTACACATCCTGGTATTGGGCGCTCGCGATCCGCGAGGGCAGGTCGGGGTGAGGCGCGCCCTCGAGTTCACTCCACCTGAGCCAGCCCCCTCCCCCTTCCTCGCTCCCCACCGAGACCACCCGGCGCAGTTCTGGAAATCGAGCCGAGCGCCACGCGCGTGACTCCGCCTGGGCGACCTCGGGGCAGAGCGTCTGAACCATCTCAATGAAGTTCGACCCTTTGAACGAGCACCCCACGATCAAGGTGGAAATATCGGAGAGGCGTAAGGTCGACTCCAACTCGTGAAGCCGGTACGCCGGGTTGATGTTCACGAGGACCGACCCGATCCGAGCGATCGCGAACTGGGCCACCACCCACTCGGGCGCGTTCATCGACCAGATGCCAACGTGCTCGCCTCGCGCCACGCCCTGGCGGATCAGCCCCGAGGCCACCGAATCGACTCGCCGGTCAAGCTCGCGCCAGGACCATCGTAGGTTCAAACCGGGAAACACCAGAGCGTCGTGGTCGGGATAACGCGTGGCCGTGGTCCGAAGGGCCTCGCCCACGGTCAAGCCGTGGACCCAGGGGACCGGCGTTGTGGTCGGTGTTGGAGAAAGTGTGCCCATGGGCTTCGGCTCACTCCTCTTTTCTCTTGATCGTTTCGATTAGGCGCGTTCGGAACAACAGACCGCTTCAAGCCTCGCTCAGCCAGCGCGGTTCTCGCTTATTCAAAAACGCTTGCATTCCTTCTTCCGCTTCTTCGGAGACCCGGACGGCCGCGGTAACGGCCGCCGGCCCTCGCAGGTTCGACGGGCGGCCGAGCGTCTCGTCGATCATTCGTTTCGTGGTGGCAAGGGCCAAGGGGGCACAGGCCCTCAACGATCGCGCTAAACGCTGGGCCTCGAGCAAGCAGAGACCGGGCTCGACCACCTGGGTAACCAACCCCCAGCGTTCCGCCTCGCTCGCGGAGATCGACTCGCCTGAAAGTAACAGGGCACGCGCCCGCCGCTCTCCGACCTGGCGCACCAGGTCTTGCATGACGATCGTCGCGACCAGGCCCCGCCGTACCTCGGGAAAGCCGACTCGGGCGTGGTCCGAAGCGACCACGAAATCGCAGGCCAGGGCCAGGCCCGCCCCACCCGCGAAGGCGTCGCCATTCAGCGCCGCGATCGTGGGCTTCGGAAACCGATGAAGCTGGTCCAACAGATCGGCGATCGCCTGCACCTCGACGATCGCCCGCTTCTCCTGCTCGGCGGTTCGCACCTGGGCAACCGCTTCCTTCAGGTCCATCCCAGCGCAAAAGACCGGGCCGGCCCCCGTCAAAACCAGGGCCCGGCAGCCCGCGCTCGTCTCAAGCCGCGAGAGTTGTTCCCCCAGCCCAACCACCAACGCGTTCGAGAGCGCATTGCGCCGCTCGGGACGGTTCAGGGTTAAGGTAACGACCTCACCCTCCTCTTCGCGGCGGACGAAAGACTCTCTCATGTTCGCACCTAGATTTGATTTTTTCAGGACCTGCTCAAAGATCAGGCAAACGGAGCTCCAGGAGCGCGACGCCCAAAGCCTTCCCCTGCGAGTCGATTCGCAGCGATTGGCTGGCCCCCCCTCCGAGCGCATGATCCAGGACGAAGTTCAAGGCAAGAATGCCCGGGAGCTCATAGCGTCTCACCTCGCCAACCCCGAGCGGACGGAAGTATTCGGCGACCAGCTCGGCCGTGAGCCTCTGTTCCAGCAGGCGATAGGAACTCTGGCTGAAGGCGACGACCCCGATATTGGCACGGTTCCCCTTGTCGCCGCTACGGGCATGGGCGAGGTCGCCGACGCGAGTCCCGGAAACAGGGGGAGTGGAGGAGGGATCGGTAGCCATCTATGCAATCTCCCTCGACCATTCTTCAGCCGTCGCGACGCGGGTCCGGGCCTCGATGAGCGTCCGATCGACCAACGTCGGCCAGTAACCAAACGCGGGGCGAGCGGAAGGGCGACCCGTCGCATACCCCGCAATCCCCGAAGGTCCCGAGGTGACCAGGGGAGCGAACTCCCGACAGAAACGTTCGACCGCCTTGCGATTCTCATCGCGCACGCTAACGCGTAACATCACCTCGAGTGGAGGGGCCTGAGGACGAAGTAACCCAGGGACCACCTCTCCAGCCCCCAGGCATTCGACCAGGGTCTCGGCCAGGGTGAAGCCCGCCCGCCGAACGCGCTGAAGGAGCAACGCACCGGCGGCCTTGGCTTTCGCCGCGGCCCCCTGCCCCACCACGGCGAGCATCCCGCTGGCGGTCCAACCATTGCGATAGACGGCGGCTACCTTCAAGCGAGTGCCTGGCGGGCGTCCTCGAGCGCCTCGAAGCGCGACGCGGTTGGCCCCCTCATCATTGAGGCGAATGCCGGTGAGATCCACGTCCACGTCCGGAGTCCGGTAGCAGGTGGGATCGTCGATCTCATAAACGATCTGCTCCGCCACGGTCCCGGGAGTGACCAGCCCCCCCGACCCTTCGGGCTTCGTGATGACCGACTGACCGTTATGATCAACCTCGGCAATCGGGTAGCCGACATTCGCGAGGTCGGGGATCGCGTCCCACCGATGCCAGAGCCCCCCCGTCGCCTGGGCTCCACACTCGATCACGTGTCCCGCGGCCGAGGCTCCGGCCAGGCGATCCCAGTCGTCCCACGCCCAACCGAAATGACTCAAGGCCGGCCCTAACGTCAAGGAGGCGTCGGCCACTCGCCCTGTCAAAGCGATTCGTGCCTCGTCGTTGAGAACCCGGGCGATCGGCTCGGCCCCCAGGTAGACGTTGGCACTGACCAACCGGTCGGCCACGGTCGAGATCGGCTCGCCCGTCTCCATGTGCGCGAGGTCCACCTGGTCGGCGATCCACCCTGGAATTCGCTCGAGCAGGTCGTCCCCCGTGACAACCCCCAGGACCGTCTCTCCAAGTCCCGCTTGCACGAGCTTCCGAGCGCAACCGCGAGCGCAAGCCAAGGGGTTCAGCCCCCCGGCATTGGTCACAATTTTCAAGGCCGGCTGATCGCGCAGGCAAGGGACGAGCCGGGGGACCAGCTCGGGAAAGTCGGGAATAAAACCAGAGTCGGCATCCCTGGAACGGAGATGGCTGAGGATGGCGAGCGTGAGCTCGGCGAGGTATTCCAAAGTCAGGACGTCGAGATCACCGGTGCGCACGAGGAGCTCGGGCACGTCGAGGTTATCCCCCCAGAACCCTGCGCCGTTACCGATCCGAAGGGTCCGCTCGGCCGTCAAAGTCCGACCTCCCTTGGGCCCTCATCTCCTGGCCCATTTATATGATGGATCGAATCCGCTCATCTCTTCATGTTAAGAAATTCAATTTCCAAGATCCGCGTACGATTCCGATCAACCTCTTCCGCTCCGTTTGCAACACGGTTTAAACCTGAAAAACCCCTAGACGAAGTCCTCGGTCGGAAGCCTGAGGCCTCGTGGCCACTTCCAGGGCAAGGCAGAGAACTTCACGGGTACGGGTCGGATCGATAATTTCATCGACCCAGCCGCGAGCCGCCGCGTATCGGATATCGGTTTCCTTCGTGTAACGAGCACGCAACTGGTCGGCCATCTCGTTCAGCTCGTGGTCGTCCACCTGCTTCCCTTGCCGTTTCAGGGTGGCGAGTTGAACGTCGAGCATGGTGCGAGCCGCTTGCTGGGCCCCCATCACGGCATACCGCGCCCCTGGCCAGGCAAAGAGAAAGTTGGGATCGAACGCCTTGCCGCAGAGCGCGTAATGTCCCGCGCCGAAGGAATGCCCCACAATCAAGGTGAGCTTGGGCACCCGGCTATTGCTGACCGCGTTGACCAGCTTCGCTCCTCGCCGAATGATCCCCGATCGCTCGGCGTCGCGCCCCACATCAAATCCATTGACATCTTGAATGAACAGAAGTGGAACGTTCGACTGATTACAGTCGAGCACGAACCGAGCGGCCTTCTCGGCGCTGTCGGCGTAGATCACTCCGCCGAACTGGTAGGGGCCACCCCCTTCAGGGCGAAACCGAAGCCGCTGGTTGGCAACGATCCCAACGGGGCGATTCCCCAGACGCGCGAAGCCGCAGAGAAGCGACTTCCCATGGTGAGCGCGGTATTCATCGAAGCGGCCCCCGTCGACCAGGGCGGCGAGAAGCTCTCGGGTATCGTACTGGGCGGACGGGTCGGTCTTCACCAGGTCGAGCAAGTCGTCGGCGGGTCGGGAAGGGGGATCACCGGACACGCTCTCGCTGACCGGGGCCGGATCGGTGGGGAGCAGACTGACCAACCGTCGTAGCCGAGCCAGGCACGACTCATCGTTGGGCTCGAGATAATCCACGGTTCCGCTAATCGACGCGTGCATCGCCGCGCCTCCTAGCTCTTCGTGGGAAATATCCTGACCAATCGCGGCCTTCACCAGGGCGGGGCCGGCAAGATAGAGGCCCGAGCCCTCGGTCATCAGCACCGTGTCGCACAGGACGGGAAGGTAGGCACCTCCCGCGACACAATTCCCCATGATCGCGGCGATTTGGGGGATGCCCTGGGCGGAGAGCACAGCGTTGTTGCGGAAGATTCGCCCGAAGTCGTCGTCGTCGGGAAAGACTTCATCCTGGAGAGGGAGAAACACGCCTGAAGAGTCAACCAGGTAAATCAAGGGGAGCGAATTCCGCGCCGCGATTGATTGAGCGCGGAGCATCTTCTTGATCGTTAGCGGGAAACAGGCCCCCGCCTTCACCGTGGCGTCGTTCGCCACGACCATCACGCGACGGCCCGAGACCTGACCGACCCCCGTGATGACCCCCGCCGCGGGAGCCCCTCCCCACTCGTCGTAGACCTGGTAACCGGCCCAGAGACCGAGTTCGAGAAAGCTGGAGCCGGGATCGATCAGTCCATCAATCCGCTCGCGCGCGGTCAAACGCCCCTTGGCGTGCTGCCGCTCAATGGCGTCAGGCCCTCCCCCCTGGCGAATACGCTCCGCCTCGCGCTGAAACTCCGCCGTCAACTGACACAACGGAGGCTCGGGGAGAGGTCGGGAGTCCACCTGAGGGGTTGAGTTCGCCATGATGAACAGGCCACCACGCCAAAGGTCAATTCACGGTCATTTTCACAAAGTCTTTCCCGAATCCACGCGTTCCACGAGCAAAGCCACGGCGTTACCCCCTCCCAGGCAGAGAGAGGCGACACCGTACCGCTGCTCGCGAAGTGCCAGAGCATGCAGTAAGGTGACCAACACGCGCGCTCCGCTGGCACCGATGGGATGTCCCAGGGCGATCGCTCCACCATGGACGTTGACCCTGCCCGGGTCAAGCTTCAGATTCTTGACGCAGCCGAGGCACTGCGAGGCGAACGCTTCGTTGATCTCGAACAAAGCGACCTGATCCAGGGTCAGTTGCGCCTTCTTCACGACCAGGCGGATGGCATCGACCGGGGCAAGGAAAAGGTCGCGCGGCTCAAGCCCCGAAATGGCCGTGGCGAGGATGCGCGCGAGCGGCTTCGTGCCCAGGCGCTCGGCCATCTCTTCGGAGGTGACCACCGCCATCGCGGCCCCGTCGCTCAGGCTGGATGCGTTGCCGGCCGTTACGACACCCTCGGCCTGGAAAGCAGGTACGAGCTTCGCGAGAGCCGCGAGGCTCGCATCGGCCCTCGGCGTCTCGTCGACTTTGATTTGCGTGAGACTCCCCTTCTTACCGGGAATTTCCAAGGGGACGATCTCGCGATCGAATGCGCCGGTGTTCTGAGCCTCGATCGCGCGGCGATGACTCTCGAGCGAGAAAGCGTCGAGCTCCTCCCGGCCCAGGTTGCAAATCTGCGCCGTTCGCTCGGCCGCCATTCCCATGGGCCAGTGCTCGATCGCGCAGGTCAGGCCGTCGTGGAGCATGGAGTCGACCAGCGGAGTATCGCCGAGCCGCCATCCCCCCCGTCCGCCTCGGAGCAAGTGGGGAGCGTTGCTCATGCTTTCCATACCGCCAGCAAGCACGACCTGCGCATCGCCCGCTCGTATCAAGGAGGAGGCGAGCATCACGGCCCGTAAGCCCGACCCGCAAACCATATTCACGGTCAAGGCACTTGAGGTCGCGGGCACCCCCGTCCCAAGGGCTACCTGCCGCGCGGGGGCCTGCCCCAGACCCGCCGGCAAGACGTTCCCCACGATCACCTCATCGACCGAGGATCCGGAGACCCCCGCGCGATTCAATGCCTCGGACGCCGCCCGTACCCCCAGATCAATCGCGGAAAGGCCCGATAAGCCACCAAGATACCGCCCGATCGGCGTTCGGCAGGCGGAGAGAATGACGGGAACCCTTTGCATCTTGCAAGCTCCCTCCAACCTTGGACCAAGGAAAGGGTCATCGATACCAATACGGTCTTAGCTGTATCGATGGCACCCGCGAAGCCCGCCTCGAGCGGACCTCAAAGTCCCTGGCGAGCGTCGATGATTCCGCGCGGAATCCTGCCCCCTTTACCTGGATTCTAAGGCCGCCGTTACGCCAAATCAACGATGTGCCCCGTCCCCCCAGGGACGTTTCATGCTCAAGTCGAGCTTAACCGAACTTCGAGCGATTCTTCCGAATGACCTAAGTTTTGCCGTGTCGCGGCCGCCTCCCATCATCGGTGCGCAGAAAAACGATAATCCGCCCGTCCGCTTTGGGAGCGGGAGAATGCGGGTTCGAGCCCTGCCGCACCGACCCTACCCCACCATGCTAAAAAGTGCTTGCGCAAACGCGCAATCTGCATTATTGCCTTGGTGCAGGATAGGGAGACTAATCGAAAAGCGAACCTTCGGCGAACTTCCCGGCTCTTTGAACTTCGGAGGGTGGTGCAGATCAGGGTTACTTACCTTTGGGAGGTCGAGGTCGCGGGTTCGAATCCCGCTCGGTGGGGCAACCTTCCGGTAGCTCAGCGGTAGAGCACGAATCGACCTTGGTCGATGCTTCCCCCTCCACTTGAACCATTCGTGCGGTGGTGCAGGCAAGGGTTACTTCTCCTGTCACGAGAGAGATGCGGGTTCGAATCCCGCCGGTCCCTCGGGGCCGTCGTCTAACGGTTAGGACGCTTTGTACCTTTGTCGCTTCTTCCCCGCACGGCGTCCGCGACAGGGCGGTGGTGCCGGATAGGGATACTTCGTCGGTTGACATCGGCTTGCCGGTGGCGGGTTCGACTCCCGCAAGTCCTCTCCGCTCCTTCCCCGCCCGCATTGAGATTAGGTGAGTGATGGCGACACTGAACCGAATCCAGAAGGAGCTTACCCACGAGGGCGCCTGCGCGGCCCGCATCGACGCGCTGGCCCAGCTCGAACGTTCCGTCATGTCCTGCCTGCTGTGGGAGAGCGAGTTCTACGAGGACGGCCAGACCATCGGCCAGCGGATCGCGGCCTTGGTGAAGCAGGTTCCGGCCGAGGACGGCGCGCGCGTCGCGATCAAGGCCAAGGAGGACATGCGCCTGCGCCACGTCCCGCTCCTGCTCGCTCGCGAGCTGATGCGGACGAAAGAGGGCCGCGCTCAGGCCGCGGGCCTGTTCCCGCGGGTCATCCTGCGCCCGGACGACATCACCGAGTTCCTGGCGATCTATTGGAAGGACAACAAAGACGAACCGCTCGCCAAGCAGGTGAAGAAGCACCTCGGCGCGTCGTTCGGGAAGTTCGACGAGTACCGCCTCGCCAAGTACAACGGCGGCCAGAAGGCAATCAAGCTGCGGGACGCCATCCGCATCACGCGGCCGAAGCCGGCGACCCTGGAGCAGGCCGACCTATGGCGAAAGCTGGTCAAGGGTGAGCTGGCGAGTCCGGACACCTGGGAGGTTGAGCTGTCGAAGGGCGGGGAAAAGAAGGCGACGTTCGAGCGGCTAATGGCCGAGCGGAAGCTCGGCACGCTCGCGTTTCTCCGCAATCTCCGCAACATGAACCTGGCGGGGATCGCCAAGGCAACCGTCGCCGCGTATGCCGAGGCTGCCCGGATCGACCGCATCCTGCCGTTCCAGTTCGTCGCCGCCGCCAAGGCGGTTCCGGCGTGGGAGGGTATCGTTGAGCAGATGATGTATCGCTGCCTTGCCGAGCAGCCGAAGCTGGGCGGCAAGACCGTGTTGGTTGTGGACACCTCCGGCTCGATGACGGCTCGACTCAGCGCGAAATCCGAGATGAGCCGGATGGACGTGGCGGCAGCGCTGGCGATCCTCGCCCGCGAGCTGTGCGAGGAAGCGGTCATCTACTGCACGGCTGGGGACGACCTGAAGCGGGTCCACGCGACGATGCTCGTTCCTTCCCGACGCGGCTTCGCCCTCTCGGACTACATCACTGGAAACGAGGTGCGAGGCAAGATCGGCGGTGGGGGGATCTTCCTGACGCAGTGCATGACACAGATCCGCGAGGAGCAGTGTTCGGCCGACCGGGTGATCGTCCTGACCGATGAGCAGGACTGCGACCTGAAGCTGAATCCGGAGGCCGCGGACGCTTTTGGAGTGAGGAACTACCTCATCAACGTGGCGTCGGCGAAGAACGGGATCGGCTACCGCAAGTGGCTGCATATCGACGGCTGGTCGGACAAGGTTCTCGACTACATCGCGAAGTTCGAGTCTGCGTCTGCCAATGAGTAGGCACTTTCCCGGCAAGGAGGCCGCCCCGATCTTCGGCTGGACTGAAGGCGTCCCCGTCGATCAAAAGTCCATCAAACAAATAAAAGGCCAGAGAAATCTCAAAACACGACATACACTTTATAAAAATACATATTTATATAACTGACTATATGAAAGCGCATATCTTTTTGAGGCCATCCAAATTCTCGAAACGAAACCATGATGATATCGCAAGCGATCTCAGAACCCAAGTCCACCACCAAAATAATCATATTATATAAACTTTTTCATGCATCACCTGTTCATTGCGTTACGAAGTGATTGCTTGCTCCCGACGATAAAACTAGTATACATTCAGACGCGATTTCCTTAGCGCCTCGCGAACCTCCCACCCCGTTGTCCCAGGTAGCCTCGAATGGAATGGCTCATAGCGATCAGTGTCCTTGCCGTTATGATGGCCATGCTTGGTGCTTGGATCGCCGCGCAGAAGCGGCGAGATACTTCCGAGGGGGTCATCTTAGGGCTTCTGTTCGGGCCGCTAGGTGTGCTCATTGAGGCCCTGCTGCCGAACGGTGCAACTCAGTCGGGGTCTATCTCCGGCCGGTCCCAGCAGAGCCTCAACGACGCGGAGGTTGTCGCCTATATCGCCGATCGATACCGCACACACCTTGACGAAACCAACCCATATTGGCGGGACTTCTCGCCCCACCGAAAGCGATCGGTCCTCAAGCCGTTAGACAAGCATCTGCAAGCCGAGCTTAAGTTGAGCCCAACGCAGTTCTCAAACTATGCGGCTGCCGCCCGCCAAAGCCTCTTCGGCTCTCGTCAGATCTCGTGAACTAGACCTACACGCGCGGCCCTCCCCCAGTCACATTTCTGCGGGGCAAGATGCTCATGCCTGTCGGCCCATTCCGCAACTGCCAGGCGGATGCTCAATAAAAAAAGGATGGGACGCTCCGGGAGAATACCAGCCGGATTCTTCGAAAAGGCGTGGCGTCGGAACGGAAACGCTGGCGATCTTGAAAAACCTCATCGTGTATTTGTTCAAACGACCGGGACACAAGAGCACGGCGGCCACGGCACGGCACGGCACGGCACGACGCATGTCATCCGGAAGCATCGCTCGAAGTTCCGTGATGCCGAATCGAGAATGAACCGGCCCTGCCAGTCCCCTTCGCGTGCTTCGAGCGGTTGAGGTTGAGGATCAACCCCTGCTTGACCATGGCCTGAACATGCTTGCAACCCGATGGGTCAAGACCTTCCCGGCGGAAGATGAAGTCGGGGCAATCGCAGCAGGCGCCATGCCTGGTCTGTGAGACGTCGTAGCGGGTTCCGTCCCCTTTATTGAGACGGAACGCCCGCTCCACCGTTCCTTCTCCGCAGGCCAAGGGCTCAACCTGGTAGAGCTTCTGATTGATGGTGAGATACAAACGGCTCACTTCAATTCGAGCCGTCGTCGAACCGCGTCGCGCCTCACAAGCCGTTCCCGCACTCATCCCGGCCCTCCCCTTTTTTCTTAGTATACAAATGATACCTAACCATAGGGCAAGATCAAGGGAAAAGGGAGACAAACGCGGGTTTCCATGAGAGTGGAGAAGGGTTCAGGAGGTGAGGAGCCGATTCGGGTCGGATGCGTGGCTGGAATGGGCGAGCCGGGCGCACCCGGCGGCGCCAATGTAACCGGCAGCCCCACCGAGCGAGGCATATTCGATGCGGGTCTTCGCGGCGGGGATAGGGAATGCGAGCGACTTGACGTCGCGTTTGATGTCGTCCAGGAGGATGGAGCCCGCCGCGATCATTCCCCCTCCAAAGAGGACGATATCCGGGTCGATGGTATTCATGAGGCAGACGGCGCCGATGGCCAGGTAGCGCGCGGTCTCGCGCATGAGAGTCCGCCCCAGGGCGTCCCCCGCCTCGGCCGCCTCGGCGATGGTGCGACTGCTCAGGTTCCCCTTGGACCAAACCTCCTGCAAGCGAGAAGGGGTTCCCTCTTCCAGGGCCTCGACCGCTCGCCTGACCAGCGAAGTGGCGGAAGCATAGGCTTCCAGGTGACCGTAGGCCCCACACGAGCACTGGCGGGCGTTCTCCATCTGGATCACCAGGTGGCCGCACTCGGCGCCGTTGCTGTGCCGGCCCACGACCAATCGGCCGTGGTCGATAATTCCACAGCCGATACCAGTCCCGAGCGTGAACATGACGAGGCTTTCCGCATCTCGCCCCGCGCCAATCCAGAATTCGCCGTAAGCCGCGGCGTTTCCATCGTTTTGAAGTACCAGGGGCTTACCAAGCCGCTCGGCCAGTTTTTTGCGAATCGGAAAGTTCTGCCAGCCGGGCAGGTTCGGCGGGTCGAGCAAAAGCCCCTCGCCCAGGTCCATCGTGCCCGGCGATCCCAACCCCACCCCCGCGATGTCCTTCCAGTCCAGGCCGCTGGCTTCGACCGCCAGTCGGGCCACTTCCGCCAGCGTGTTGATCCCTGACTCGGGACCAAGCGTGGCCCTGGTCAACTGGCTGACGGAAGGAAAGGTCTGACCCGTGTCGTCCACGACGCCCCCCTTGACATTCGTCCCACCGAGGTCGAGGCCGAGGAAATAGGGAGGTTGATGGGCGGAGCTCATGTCGTTTGGTCTCTGAGATAGGTCGACGTGGAACGCGGGTCTCCGTGGATCGGTTCGCGAAATTCCAAGGGTATCGTCCTCACTCGCGCGGGTCGACTCCCTTGACGGGATCGCCCTTGAGAATCAGGAGGGCTGAGACCGGTTCTTCCGGGCGAGGATGAAGATCGTGTGCGGATCGCGCCAGGGGGAAAGCAGAACCGAGATCAGCTTCAGCACCGGCAGGCAGATTACGGTCAACGGGTCAATCCAGCGGCCGAAGAGCTTATGCTGAATCCGAGTCACGAGCGTCGAGCCAATCGAGCCGAACTTGAGCCGGTCGATCGGCTCGAATCCATTCTCCTCCAGAAGACGCTCGAGCTGCTCGAACGTGAATCCATTACGCACGTGCCAACCATCTTCAACCGGCGTGACGCGCAGGTGATCGGCGTTGCCTTGCCAGTCGCGGTCGGGAGTCGAGATATAGACGAACCCATCTTCATCGAGCAGATCGTGGATCTCGCGCAAAGTCTTGCGAGCGTCGAGGATGTGCTCGATCACGTCGAGCAGCAGCACCTGGTTGAATTGCTTGTGATTGGCGGGTTCTTTCGCGAGCTTCGAGAGACTTGCGACGCGGAAGTCCATCTGCTCCTCGGTAAACCCGAGGTAGTCGCGCATCTCCTCGCAGTTCCGCTTCTCCCACTCGTGGATCGTGATCCCGAGACAGGTTGAGCCTCGAAGGGCGGCCTGGTGGGTGAAGTAAGCGTTCCCACAGCCACAGTCGAGCGTACGGACCGGACGTTCACTCGTCGCGGTCATGAACATTTTGACTAGCCGTGACTTATCGCGACTGACCCAGTTGGTGCCGGGAAACATCAAGTATTTCAGCAGGAGACGATGACGGGACGGCGAGGCGGTGGTGGTCGTCAAGGTGTGGGACAAAGGTGTCCTCCCAGTTGATTACGTCACGAGCCAGGATCAATTCGAAGGCCCGAGACAACTCAAAGGCGATCCGTCGCGATCCGACAAGATACGATCCCGCGACCTAATCAGCAAGGGAAGTCCCGTTGAAGCTTGCGAGAAGACTTTGGACGCGATGGCCTAACACTCAAAGGGGACATCGCGGGATGCAAGCTTGGGCGGCGTGCTTAGACATTCCAAGGCCTCCCCATGGACTGACTCGCCTCGATATTGGATGAACACGCGCCAATCCGTCTTGGGGAAACCAGACGGCGACGACTAAAATGTTCTCTTGCAACCGTTCGAACTGGTTAGCGTGAAGCCGGAGGACCCTAGCCTTCCCGGCGCCCGTCCCTGGCCGCGCTTGCTTCGCGGCGGCTCCAGCAAACGGCCAGAGGCCTGCTCGGTTGAGGTTCCGTTGAGTTCAAACGACCCTGTCAGCATCCTACTCCTCAATGACCGGCCCGATGTCCGGACCGTCCTCGGTGGACCGGGCACGAAGCTCGTTCTCGCCAGTTCCGGCGAGGAGTTGCTCCAACGTGTTCTGGAAACCGACTTCGCCGCCATCTTGCTCGATGTCGAGATGTCAGGGTTGGTCGCCTTGGAGCTAGCCCGACTCATCCGCGCACGGAGTCGAGAGACTCCCATTCTCTTCCTTGGCACGGGTGACGACTTCCCGATTGACGAGGCCTACGCCCTGGGTGTGGTGGATCATCTGGCACGACCGATCTCGCTGGTCGCCCTCCGGGCCAAGATCAATATTTACATCGACCTGTTGCGCCGGACAAAGGAGGCGGGCGCCGCTGAGTTGGAGTTGGCCAAGGCGGCTGCGCGCGAGCAGCACGAGCTCTGGCGGACGACGCTCGCCAGCATCGGCGACGCCGTCATCGCCACCGACACCGAGGGCCTGGTCACCTTCCTCAACCCGGTGGCCGAGCATCTCACCGGTTGGCCGATGGCCGAAGCCCTTGGGACAGATCTCTCCGAGGTCTTCCGCATCGTGAACGAGACGTCGCGGATGCCAGTCGAGAACCCAGCCCTGCGTGCGCTTCAGACGGGAACCATCGTCGGGCTGGCCAATCACACGATCCTGATCGCCCGTGACGGGATCGAGCGTCCCATCGACGACTCCGCCGCCCCCATCCGTGACGAGTCGGGGGCCGTCTCGGGCGCGGTGCTGGTGTTCCGGGACATTGCTGAGCGGAAGAAGGCCGAAGTCGCCCAGGCTCGCCTCGCGGCCATTGTCGAGTCGTCCCACGACGCCATCGTTAGCAAGGACCTCGACGGCACGATTCGAACCTGGAACGGGGGGGCCGAGCGGATCTTTGGATATCAAGCCGCCGAGGCCGTCGGCAAGTCGATCACCCTCGTGATCCCGCCGGATCGCCTGGACGAGGAACATTATATTCTGGACCGCCTACGCCGGGGTGAACGGGTCGAGCACTTCGAAACCCAGCGCCTCCACAAGGACGGGCACCTGGTTGAGATCTCACTGACCGTTTCCCCCATCCGTGACGCCGAGGGGCATATCATCGGGGCGTCCAAGGTCGCCCGCGACGTAACCGAGGCCAAACGGGCCCAGCGGGCGTTGGCCTCGGCCCTCCAGGCCGGCGAGGTTGGCACTTACTACTGGGATATCAAGGCCGACCGGGTCACCGGCGACCGCAACTTTGTCAGGATCCTGGGGGTACTCGCCGATGAGCGTGCCTCGGCTCCGCTGGACGAGTTTCTTTCCGTCATCCACCCAGACGACCGCGATCGACTGACCGCCGAGATCCAGGAGACGATCGCCACCGACGCACCATTCCGTAGCGAATACCGGGTGATCGGGCCGGCCGGTGAACGCTGGCTGCTCGCCCGGGGGGCCGTCGAGCGGCTCGCGGGGGGCGAGCCAGTGGGGTGGTCCGGGGTGGTCGTCGACATCACCGACCGGAGGCGCGCCGAGGAGGCGCTGGCAAGAAGCCGTTCAAGGCTCGAATACGCGGTCCAGGCCTCGGGGATCGGGTTCTGGTACTGCGACCTGCCCTTCGACATTCTCCAATGGGACGAGCGGGTGAAGTCGCACTTCTGGCTGCCGCCGAACACCCAGGTCTCCATCGAGATGTTCTATGATCGCATTCACCCGGACGACCGCGAGCCGACTCGCGAGGCGATCGAGCGTTGCGTCTCGGAACGTAAGGGGTACGACGTCTATTATCGTACGGTAGATCCGGAGACCAGGGCCGAGAAGTGGATCCACGCGATCGGACGAGCGGCTTTCGACCAGGCCGGCGCCCCGATCCGGTTCGACGGAGTGACCCAGGACGTGACCGAGCAACGGCGGTCCGAAGCCGCGTTGCGTGAGAGCAACGACCGCTTCACCATCGTCGCTCGCGCCACGAATGACGCGGTTTGGGACTGGGACATAAGGACCGACGCGGTCTGGTGGAATGAGGGGGTGACCACCTTGTTCGGCCATCGCCGGGAGGATGTCGGTCCGAACGCCGAGTGGTGGTACAAGCACATCCACCCCGAAGACCGCGAGCGGGTAATCTCGGGAATTCACTCGATCATCGATCACGGCGTCCTGAACTGGTCCGATGAGTATCGGTTCCTCAAGGCTGACGACACCTACGCCACCATTCTTGACCGCGGCTACGCCATCTACGAAGCAAGGAAGATCATTCGACTGGTCGGGGCAATGCAGGACGTGACCGGACGACGGCGAATGGAGGAGCGATTGAGGGAGAGCGAACAGCGATTCCGCTCGCTATTCGAGTCGATGGACGAGGGGTACTGTCTCGTCGAGCCGGTGCTCGACGACGCCAACCGGCCGGTTGACTATCGCTACCTGATGGCTAATCCAGCCCTCGAAGCGCAGACCGGGATGGCCGAAATCATCGGCAAGACCGCCCTTGAGGTGATGCCCAACCACGAGCGTTGCTGGATTGAGGCTTACGCTCACGTGGCGGCGACGGGCGAGCGGGTCCGCAGAACCGACTGGGTGGCCGACCTCGGCCGTTGGTTCGACGTCTCCGCGTTCCCCGTCGGCTCGTCGGGCGACCGCAAGGTGGGCGTGCTCTTCAACGATATCTCCGAGCGCAAACGGGCCGAGGCGCTCCTGCGGGAGAAGGACGAGCGACTCAAACTCCTGGTCGACCGGGCGCGGGACTACGCGGTCATGGTCACTGACCAAGATGGCAAGGTAATCGAGTGGGCCGGAGGGGCCCAGGGGATCACCGGCTTCGCCCCCGAGGAGATACTCGGGAAGCCGGCCGACGCGATCTTCACTCCCGAGGATCGAGCGGCCGGAGTACCTGCCAAGGAGATGGAAAAAGCGGCCCGCGAGGGGCGTGCCGAGGACAAGCGGTGGCACTTACGCAAGGACGGTGACCAGTTCTTCGCCGACGGGGTGATGGTACCACTTCGGGGCGACGACGGCGCACTGCACGGCTTTGGCAAGGTGTTCCGGGACATGACCTCGCGCCAACGCGCGGAGGAGGCGGTGCGGTTCCTGGCCGAATCGAGCGCCACGCTGGCCGAACTCGTGGACTATCAGAGCACCTTGAACCGGATTGCCAACCTGGCCGTCGCCGGATTCGCCGACTGGTGCGTGATTGACATGATCGGCGAGGACGGCAAGCCAGAGCGACTGACTGTCACTGGGGCCGAGACGATTGGAGACGTGGCGGCCGCCCGCACCTATGACGCCGCGTTCCGCCGGGCCGACGGAGCGTCCGGGGCGGTGCCACACGTCTTGCGCACCGGCGAGCCGGAGGTGGTGGCCGACCTGTCCGAAGCCGACCCCGAGACCGCCCCCCAAGGTCCGGTGCGATTGGCCCGGCTACGAGACCTCGGCATCCGCTCTTACCTCTGCGTCCCGCTCCTCTCCCGCGGCCGGGTGATCGGCGGGATGACGTTCCTCAGCTCCTCCCCCCGGCGCCGTTTCGGTCCGGAAGAGCTACGGGTGGTCCAGAACCTGGCCGAACGGGTGACCGCCGCGATCGAGAACGCCCAGCTTTACCAGACGCTGCAGGAGCAGGACCGACGCAAAGACGAGTTCCTGGCGACGCTGGCCCACGAGCTAAGAAACCCGCTCGCTCCGATTCGCAACGGCCTGCAAATCTTGCGAATGGACCAGGTCAACGAGGAGTCGGCCCAGACCCTGTCGATGATGGACCGACAGCTCGGGCATATCACCCACCTGGTCGACGACCTCATGGACGTGGCGCGCGTGTCGAGCGGCAAGGTGGTGCTCAGGCTGGAGCGCGTTCTCTTGCGGTCGATCGTCGAGGCGGCGGTCGAGACCAGCCGGCAGGCGATCGAGATGGCCGACCACGAGCTCGGTCTACGGATGCCACGCGAGCCACTCACCGTCGAAGCCGATCGAACCCGATTGGTGCAGGTGCTGGCGAACCTGTTAAACAATGCCGCCAAGTACACGCCACAAGGGGGGCGGATCTCCCTGGAAGTGGTGCGCGATCACGGGTGGGCCGTGATCCGGGTGACCGACACCGGGCTGGGAATTCCGGCGGAGATGCTGCCCACAATCTTCGACATGTTCACCCAGGTAGGGACTTCTCTGGAGCGTTCCCAAGGGGGACTGGGCATCGGGCTGACGCTGGTCAAACGGCTGGTGGAGATGCACGGCGGGACAGTGTCGGCGGAGAGCCGCGGCCCCGAACAGGGTAGCACGTTCATCGTCCGCATCCCCCTGGCCGCGGAAGGAGCACCGGCGGCGAACAGCGAGCCCGTCGCGGTGGCCGGTCCGGCGGGACACCGCCTCGAGATTCTAGTAGTCGACGATAACCGTGATTCCGCCGTAACCCTCGCGCGATTGCTCAAAATGCAAGGCCACCTGGTTAAAACCGCGCACGACGGGCCCGAGACGCTTCGCCTGCTCGCCAACTACCGACCGCATCTCATCCTGCTCGACCTGGGCCTTCCGGGGATGAGTGGGTACGAGGTAGCCCGCCGCATCCGGGAGAGCACCGTACTACGCAACGTGACGATGGTGGCGCTGACCGGCTGGGGCCAGGAAGAAGACAGGCGTCGGACCCGCGAAGCGGGATTCGACCACCACATGGTCAAGCCAGCCGATCCGAATGAGCTCGAATCCATCGTCAGCAGCATTCAGCCAAAGGGGTAACGAAACGGACCTCAAACCGATGGTTCAACCCTGGATCGCTTTCAGGTAGCGATCCGCGGAGCGGCGGACCACTTCCTTCCCCCCTCTGGGAACGATCCCCTTGCCTCGGACGAAGAACGCCCCGTAAATCCGGTCGAAATCCAGCGGATTCAGGCAAGCCATCACATGGCGGATGGCCGTCGCATTCAGGGGAATGTAGTTCGGATAGCTCCACATGAAGCTGACTTGCTTCGGATCCATACAGATCTGTGGCTGGTCGCCCGCCATGAGTACGCCACGACCTTCCGCGCCCGCGGGCCAAAGCAGTACCTGGTATCCCTCGAAATGCCCCCCCGTGCGGATCAGCGGCAGCGTGCCGAGCAGGTTCTGGCTTTCGCCGCTCCAGAAGCGGACACAAGGATCAGGGCGCATCACCCAGGGCCGCTCAGCGTCGTGGATATGGATGGGAGCGTTCCCGAACGCGCGGCTCCATTCGATCATCGTCGTATAGTAGTGCGGGTGCGAAATCGCGATCTCCGCGATCCCGCCCAGGTCCTTGATTCGCGCGATCGTCGCGTCGTCAATCAGCCCAACACAGTCCCAGAGGAGGTTGCCTTTGGGGGTGCGAATCAGGAAAGCGCGCTGGCCGATGCCGAACTTGGGCTCGGTATTGATCGAGTAGAGGTTCTCTTCCTCCTGCTTGATCGTATTCTTGTGTGTCGCGCGGAGCCGGTCGAGCGTGGTCCACTCCTGGCCATCGGGACCAACGTACTGACGTTCGTCCTCGCAGATCGGGCACCGCTGGGGCGAGGTCGCGGATTCCGGGTATTGCGTGCCACAAGTGACGCAGAGAAAAGCGGTCCCCTTGTTCTCAATCGCACCGGCGCCGGCGGTGAGAGGCAGACTGGTCAACGCGGCCGCGGCGATCGATCCGTCACGCATGAACTTCCTCCGGGATGTGGTCTCACGCATCGCGTCTCGTCTCTCGATGTGCCAAGCATGCAGCCCTTGGAATACCCCCGACGAGAGAAAATGGACCCGAAACAGGGAAATGTCGCCGGTCCGCACGGCTTCCAACCGTGATTCTCTCAGGTGGATTCCCCTCTCTGTAGTGTAACGCGATGGCGGTGAGGTCGCGAGTTCGAACATGAAGTCGCCAGACCCGACTTGTGGGTCAAACACATCGGGCACGCCCCACCCCCTCTTTCTACAAGCCCGAAGCGCCAGCGAGTGAATCTCTTCAACTACAACCAACCACAAAACATCAATGCACCTATATACTCAATAATTCAGACATAAAAAATTTATTTACATTTTAAAATCATATGAGATTCACGTGCAAGAGATTCACTCGCTCGCGCTTCGGGCTTGTGGAGAATTAAAGAGATTCACTCGCTCGCGCTTCGGGCTTGTGGAGAATTAAAGAGATTCACTCGCTCGCGCTTCGGGCTTGTGGAGAATTACCGCTGAATGGGCTCTCATGGCCGCCTCCCGAATCGTTGGGCCACGCGAATCATGGCCCTGTAACCATGATTCGCGCTCGACTGGCCCCCTTGGGTTCTGAGTCTCAGCGGGCCGACTGGAACGGCGTACCGGTTATCTCCCCCCGTTCAAAGGCTTAATATCCGATCCGAACGTGGATACGTTGATTTCGGCATCTCCGAAGCCTGCGTCTACATAGACGATGACCACGGTCACCCCGGCCTTCTTCTCGAGAGAGATTGACCCAGCCATCGGGTCGAACTTCACGGACTTCCCCTTCCACCCATCCTTGACCAGGGTGGCGTGGATGGCCTTGACCGCGGCGCTTGCCTTGCCGGGGGCGAGTTTGAATTCGAGGTGGTCCTTGCTCTGTTTCACAGATTTGGCACCGTTGGGAAGGGGGATTGCGACGGTCACTCGGTCCCTGGCCTCCTTCTCTTCGGCCTTCCTGGTGGACTCCGCCGCATTGGCCTTGCGCTTCGATTCCTCGTCTCTGGCAATCCGTATGGTCTCTTCAAACTCGGCGGCGGTGCGTTGTTCGAGGGTCGCCCGCAGTTTGCCCTCAGCCTCGTGCATACTCAGGGTCAGAAAGTCCTGATTAATATTTCGAAAAATCAGCATTTCTCGAAAGTCGATCTTCATCGACTTCTCGATCGTGGCCCTCCATCCCGCCTTTCCCAGTACGCCCTTGTAATACGCCGCCAGAGCCTCGGCCTTCATGTCGACTCCGAGCGAGAGTGTCTTGGTGGTATCGGCGTAGGAAGCATCGAGCAGGCCGGCGGGGGCGGGGAGGTCGACCGACATCAGTTCGGCCGAGAGTTGGATCACGGTTTTCCCCCCCTGCCCTGGGGCAACCGATGGCCAGGCGGAGATCTTCACCGCGTTCCTTTTGAAGTAAAGGGAGTCCCCCGCCTTACCGTACGGTTCCCACGATTTGGCCGTGAGAAGCTCATGAAGGGCCTCGGACGTTTCCTTGACGGGCTTCTCGGTGACGTAGGCCGCAACGGCCGGAAACGAGTAGAGAGGCTTCGCGTCCGGTGGGACCGGCAGTTGATTGACCGCGACGTTGCCATGATTCGACAGATGGATTTCCACTCGGCCCTTGGCGTCGGCCCCATACGCGGGGGTGACCGCGACCGACACCGTGTAGCCGTCTTTCCCGAACGAACCGCTGCACGACTGGTCGCTCAGATAGGCGCCGGGTGCTTCCTTCCAACCACGCTCCTCGAGCGTCTTCTTCTGAAAGGCATAGGCTCCTTGCGGGTCGCTCTGGGCGCTGTAACTGAGGTGGGCCAGTCGCCGAGGCGACTTCGACTCACCGCCCGGGATCAAGGGGAAGGTCGCCAGGTCGAGAACGGCGGTCGCCTCCGCCACGGTGGCGGGCTCCGCGGCAAGTAGAGGACCAGTCGGGATGGCCAGAATCGTTACAATGAGCCCAGAGAAGCGAAGCAACGAAAGCATTCGTGATCCCTTTAATCGAAACGCGACCGCTCTGCTTGATATGAGTCCTATTAGTATGTCACGGCTTGAAGTTTGTGACCGGCATCTCCAGGCTCGTAACGCACCTGCCCACCGGCTTGACCATTGCAACGGGCCGTTCATTCCAGACGCCGCGGCCGTAGCTCGGTTCCGTTCGCGAAACCGCATTTTTAAAGCGATGCCGACCAAGGTCGAACCGCTCGGCCACTGATTCCCGCTGCCCGTTGAGTGAGGAGTCGGTATCATGAAGCGGAGATGGTCTCAATCCGTTCCAACCCTGGGGCGGCGCCCCTCGCTGAACGAACGATTAGGCGAGACTCTTAGCTTTGCTGGATGGTTCCATGAATCGAAACACGTTCATTCATTCCGCCCCACGGCCGGGAACCCGCCTCACCAGGCGCGGTTGGATGGCTGGGGCGGTGCTCGCGACCTTGAGTGGAAGCCTCCTCGAATCACAACTCCTCGGGGCGGAACCGCAAGGATCGATCGACGAGGCCCTCGCCAACATCCAGAGCAGGGCGAAGAAAGCGGGACTCAAGCGATTCGAGAGTCAGAGGTCGCCTGAAGAGCGCTTCGTGGGTATCGGTGACGCCCCCGCCACGTTCCGTGGGCGAGCCATCGAGATTTGTGAGGCCCTGGCGAAAGTTTATCTGGAATACTTCGAGACCAAGGGTTTCGAGGTTCAATACCCTCGCGTCCCTTTGATTCTGGTGATCCTGAAGGACCAGGATTCCTACCAGTCCTATGCGGGGGGAGCCCCAGGCGCAAGTGTGGGGGGACATTACGACGTGGAGTCGAACGAGCTCGTCATCTTCGACTTCCGTGATACCGACCTGAACCTGGCGGTGAAGGCCGAACGCGTCAACACGTTCACACTCGTCCACGAATCCTTGCACCAGCTAACGTACAATTCGGGACTCCTCTCGCGCAAGGGGGATGTACCGGTCGCGATCAGCGAAGGGCTCGCCACGTTCGGCGAGAACTGGCAGGCCTCGAACCGAAGATCGACCCTGGGGGCGAAGAACTCAGGACGCCTCGGGGTCCTCAGGCAACCTAATCTTCGAGCGGAATGGATCAAGGTGGAGGACGTGATCGCTGACGACGATCGATTCGACCCTGAGAAGAACGACGAGGACCAGGTCCAACTTGCTTACGCCGTGAGTTGGCTCCTGGTCCACTACCTCATTCGGACTCCCGCCCGGCTCCCAAAATTCCAGGCGTATCTCAAAGCCATCCAAACCCGGACCGACCCTTCGCACCGACTTGAGGATGCGCAGAATCACCTGGGCGACCTGGCCCGACTGGACCAGGACGTCAGGAAGTACAAGATCCGACAACTCTAGTGCGCAGCCTGCATGGATCCGCGGTAGGCGGTGGGATCTTCAAGGACCTCCACGAGCGTCTGCGTAAAGAGTCCTCTTAGCATCGCCTTCGGCTTCCTCTGCCGTACCGACCTTCCGTAGCGTGGCTTCTTGAATTGACCTGGATCGCGACGTGCCCCGGGGCAATCAACCGAGCACGGGGTTCAAGCCCATGTTCTTGCGCATCTCGGCGCGTTGCTTCTCATAATTCATGAGTAGTTTACGATCGCGGAAGTGCTGGCGTTCCTTGCGGGCCTGGGCGGTAAGCACCAGCCTGCGCATGGAAGTACTGGTGAGTTCGCCTCGGCTTCGGTAGCGTTTGCGGATCCGGAGGGCGGGTTTCTCTCCGTAGGCTTCGATGATCTCATCTTCAAGCGAGACAAAGAACTGGCAGTGCCCCCGGTCCCCTTGTCGAGCACAGCGGCCCGCGAGTTGGCGGTCGATTCGTCTCGACTCGTGCCGCTCGGTCCCGATGACGTGCAAGCCCCCCCCTTCGGAGACTTCCTTGGTGAGCTTGATGTCAGTTCCTCGACCAGCCATGTTGGTGGCGACCGTCACCTTGCCGGGCTGACCGGCCTGCGCGACGATCTGAGCTTCGATCTCATGGTTCTTGGCGTTGAGAATCTGGTGCTCGATATTGGCGGCGTTGAGCAGGGCGCTTAGCTTTTCCGACTTCTCGATGGAGCGCGTACCGATGAGGACCG
>Ga0182745_1000576_pt1 | contig 39890 bp, 59 predicted proteins | sample eDN3rd30CKraftBY_FD_128523 | JGI IMG/M metagenome (GOLD analysis project Ga0182745, IMG submission 128523) | Enriched backyard soil microbial communities from Emeryville, California, USA - eDNA 3rd pass 30_C Kraft BY (version 2) (version 2) | ecosystem: Environmental > Terrestrial > Soil >...
ACAAATCGAGCTTTCTCCTCCATGTCATTTATATGCTTCTGCGAAAGGTTCAACGCGAGGCCCGCGAACGGCCGAGCGACCCGGACCGTTTGCGAGTCGTGCCGATCATCCTCAACGTCAAGAATTTTGACCTGTTCTCCATCGACCGCTCCAGCACCCGGTACGACCCTGGACGCGATACTCCTACGTGGGCGGCTCTCGGCATCTCCGACCCCGCCCCCTTCACCAATGTCACTTTCCTCGCGCCTCAGGTCCGAGGTTCATCCAACTCCGTGGACACCGGACGACCTGGCGTTTTGCCTTATAGCTGGGGATTGGCCGACGTCATCGAGAGAGGCTTGTTCCCTTATCTCTTCGCCGATGACGATGTTCAAGACGATAACTTCGGAGCGCTCCTACGGGATCTTGAGACGCGTTTGACACGCGAGGACCGCCAACGAGGCGAAGTGCGGCGGACCCTTAACGATCAGGACGGAAAGGTCCGTACATTTCAGCAATTATTGGATTGGTTTGATAATGAAATCGAATCCAATGAGTTTAAAAAACATGCCATGCCGACACGACGCAAATTTCAACGTCGTCTCTTCAAGGTCGTTTACGACGGCGATGGCGTGCTGCGTCGCGATGAACCGGCTGGGCATCCATTGAACGTGATCTCCCGCGAAACATGCGACCCAAAGGTCATCGACCTCTCGGCGCTGGCCGTGGTCCCTTCCATGCAGCGGTTCGTGGTGGGAGCGATCTTCCGGCAACTCGTGGATGAACGGACGGGAGGACGCGCCAGACGAGGTCTGAGATACCTGGTCATGCTCGACGAGTTGAACCGGTTCGCCCCACGAGGCCAGAGCGACCCCGTCACTCGGCTGATTGAAACCGTCGCCGCGGAAATGCGGTCGCAGGGCATCATCCTTCTGGGAGCCCAGCAACAAGCCTCCCTCGTATCGACGCGCGTCTTCGAGAATTCGGGCATCAAGGCGATCGGCAAGAGTGGCGCCATGGAGATGAACCGCGAGATCTGGAAGTTCCTTGGCGAGTCGGCCCGTCGCAAGGCCGCCGTTCTCGAGAAAACCGAGAAGCTGCTGGTTCAGGATAGCTTTCGTGAACCCATGCTCGTTCAGGTTCCCATGCCCCCCTGGGCCCTGAACCCTCATGAAGCCGGCCTCTCCACCTCCGAATCACGCGTTCGAGATGAGTTTGATTGATCGATGAAGTTGAACCTGTAAAGTCAAAGGAGTTGTGACCATGAGAATTCTTCATACGGCGGACTGGCATCTCGGCAAGCGACTTGGCCCGGTGGACCGGGCGGATGATCTCAATCGGGCGGTTGATCGTGTGATGACTTACTGCGAGCAGGAAAATGTGGATGTGCTTTTGATCGCGGGTGATTTGTTCGACACGAAAAAGCGATTCGAAGACATTTGCGCCGCGATCGATCACCTGAAGGAGTCCGCTCGGCCCTTCCTGAGCCGGGGAGGAACGATCCTCGCGACCACGGGCAATCATGACAGCGAGACAACCTGCAAGGCGATTCAGCATGTCTTGTCTCTGGCCGACCCTTCATCGATCGACTTCGGGAATCTCCTGCCTTCCGGCCGGTTCTACCTGGCGACTCGTCCCACGTTCTATCGGTTGGCGGATCGGTCGGGGCATGAGGTTCAGTTCGTACTCATGCCGTATCCGCTCCCAAGCCGCTACCTGGATGACGCGGTCACGTCGTACCAGGGGGGCGCCGAGGGAAAGAATCGGAGGTTGCGTGAGGAGTTCTCGGGAACGCTCGCCCGGATGCGGGCTCACGCGAAGTTCAACCCCTCGCTCCACTCGGTTCTCGTGGCTCACCTGTTCTTGCAAGGGGCCACCTTGCCAGGTGGATATGTGATCACGCAAGAGCATGAGAAGTCCGATGTGGTTTGTCCGAGTGAAGACCTCGGCGCCGGCTGGGCCTACGTCGCGCTGGGGCATATTCACATGCCGCAGCAGCTTGGTGGGTGCTCCCACGTCCGCTACAGCGGTAGTATCGAGCGGCTTGATTTCGACGAACGCGAGGACGAGAAAGGGGTCGTGCTGTTCGAGGTGGGCTCGGATGGTCGCCGAGGTGAGCCCACGTGGCTCCCTTTGGAATCCACCTCGTTTCTGAATGTCTCAATTCAGAACCCCTCCGAGGAGATCCCTCGGCTCGAACTCGACTACCCCAATGCCGCCCAGGCTATCGTCCGCTGTGAGGTCAGGCTCACACCTGGAGTCGATGATCAGGATGAGATTCACCGAAGGCTCAATCAGGTCTTCCCTCGTTGCTATCAACGTGTCTTTATCAAACCGACTCTTCCGGATTCCGCCTCTAGCTCGAGCATTCACCTGGCGGGACGGAGCTTGCGTGAGACCGTGTTCGACTATCTTCGATCTCGGCTCGAGGGGCATCCGAACGAGGAGGCCGTTCTCGCCGAGGCCGAGGCGCTCATCGCGGAGGTGCACCCATGATCCCTCGACGTATCGCTCTTTCGGGCTTCCTTTGCTACCGGGACGAACAGGTGATCGACTTCGATGATGCCGATCTCTGGATCTTCTCGGGGCGGAACGGAAGTGGGAAATCCACGATTTTTGATGCCATGACCTTCGCCCTCTTCGGTGCCCACCGAGGCGGGAAGAAGGATGCCCTCAAGCTGATCAACGCTCAGTCCAACGAGCTTCAGGTTGTCTTCGACTTCGACCTCGGCCCCGAGACCTACCGGATTCGGCGCAGTCTGCCTCGGAACGGCCAGACCGAATGTCAGCTCTACCAGTGCGAGCGAGGGAACGAAGACGAGGTTCGTTGGCCCGCCGTACCCGACGCCGGTTCCGTGAGAGCCGTCAATCAATGGGTGGTGGAAAACCTCGGCTTGAGCTACGAGACCTTCACCGCCTCGGTGTTGCTCTTGCAAGGACAGGCGGAGAACCTGCTTGGCGCTCAACCCAAGAACCGGTTCGAGATCATCTCCCGCATCGTGGATCTCGATCGTTATCGTGAACTCCACAAACGGGCGGAAGAGCGCTGGCAAGACAGCAAGATTCAGGTTCAAAATTACCGAGACCAGCTTCAAAGTTTATCCAAAATCACGGATGAGTTGATTGATGAAGCCAAGGCAAGCTTTGACCAGGCAAAGTCGGATCACGTCGCTAAAGATTCAAGCTATAAAAATCTCATGAGACTTGAGCATCTTGCCAGAAACTGGAAAGACCTCCGCTATCGGCGCGATCAGGCCCAGAAGGAACACGATCAGGCGCAGGAGCTACTCGCCGACGCCGACACAATCCGTCGGGACTGGGAGCGGTTGCGGGAACTGGATCAGGTACGGCCGATTCTCCGTCACTCCCTCGACCGCCGCGGCGAGTTGGCCCGGACGCAAGCCGATGCCCGGCGATTCCAGGAGGAAGAGAAGGCGGTTGGCCGCAAGCTCGACCTCATGCACAGCCTGATCGTGGAAAACAAGACGCATCTGGAGGCGCTGACCGAGGAGATCAAAAGCGACGAGGCGAGAAAGCAGGAGATTCAGGAGCGGGTCGTCTCTCTGAGAGAACCGATCACGCGGAACCAGCAGGCGAGAGCGTTACGTGAGCAGGTCGCCCAGCTACGGAACGAGCTGGCAGCCTTTCCACCCGACCTGGAAGCCGAGGTTCAGAGACTCGAAGATGAAGTCCGCCACGCTCAGGACTGGTGCGCGGCCATGCCCCATCTCACGAGCTTGAATCGTCAGCGTTCCGCCCTGGCGGACTCCACGCGGCAACTCGCTCAGGCTGACCGCGCCATCCAGGCTGGTCAGGGCGAGATCGAGCGGGTTGGGACTCGTCTGACTCAATGCCAGGACGTGTACGCGGACTCTCTCGAGGAAGAACAATTTCGGCAAGATCAACGCTCCCAGGCGATGGGGGACTACCGTCGAGCCGTGGAACAACTGAACGATTTCGAAGCCCTTCAAGGTGCCTCCACCTGCGACCGTTGCGGGCAGCCTCTGACCGAAGCCCATTACGAGTCCGAAAAGGCCCGACTCCTCAGCGAACGTGACGAGTCAGCGCGGAATCGTGACGACGCCTCCCAGGCTTATGAGTTGACGAAAAGGAACCTGACTTCCGTCGAAGCCGCGTTGCAATCCTGGCGGGAGCAGCGGCAACAGGCTCTCGCCGCGATGGAAACGGCGAAGCGAGATCGTGAGGAAGCGGAGCGGAACGCGCGGCGTTGCCGTGGGGAGTGCGACGAGGCCTACCGAAGTCTCGCCCAGCCCTTCCGATCCCTTGTCTCCGAGACGATCCCCGAAGATTGGCTCACCACGGTTTTCCCCGGTACGGATGACCTCGATGAGGGGCGTCGACAGATCAAAGGGTTGGATCATGTCCGATCGAAGTGGAAGGATGGAAATAATCAACTTGCATTATTGGATAGGAAAAAGGGGCTTCTGGAACAGACCGTTCGCACTCTGGACTCCCTCGAGTGGCGGGTGGAAGATCAGGCGGCGGCCGACGAGGAGGCGAAGTTGTTGTTGGAGAAGGATAACCTGACGCATTGCCTGAAAGGTCACGAGACCGAACGAACCCTGGCCTGCGAAACACTCGACCGCTTGACCGAGCTTCATACGGAGCAGTCACATCTCAAGTATGAGATGGAGAAGAACGCCGCCGGTGCCCAGTCGAGGATCCTGACACTGAACGAGGAACTGGCGCGAACTCGCTCCCCCCTCCCCGCCCCTTGGCAAATCCCGTTCGACACCCTCGGCGCGAATGAGATCGACCTGTTGGATGCCGAAGCGGAAGCTCTGAGAGCACGAGGCCTCAAAGCACGCGTCGAGGCGTTACATGGGGTGTCGGGTGTGCTTGAACGAGCGAAGACCGAGATGGCCGACCTGGATCGGCAATTGGCCGAACTTCCCGAGGACGCGCGACGCGAGCCCTCTGAGATTGAATCGCTTCGGATCGAGACGGAAGAGCGCGTTCAACAGGCCCTCGACGTCTGCAACGAGCGCCAACAGCATTGGAACGATCTTCTCAGGACTCGGGCACAACGCGCGGACCTGGAGTCGGAGTTGCTCGCGGCGGATCAACGGAAAGAGATTCTCACATCATTGACCGACCTACTGAGTCGTCGCGGCCTTCAACGGGAGCTGATTCGCGCCGCCGAGCAAGGGATTCTCGACTGCGCCAACCCCATCCTCCAGGAGATTTCCGAAGGCACGCTGGAGCTTCGGCTTCTCGGTCGCGAGGAAGGAGACGACCACGTCTTGGAGTTGGAAGCCATCGTGCGGATCGATGGAAAGTCCTCTTGCCACGATGCGATTTACCTCAGCGGTAGTCAACGGTTTCGCGTCGCGATCAGCCTCGCGCTGGGGATCGGCCAGTTCGCCTGCGGCTCGCTCCATCGCTCGATTGGGTCGGTGATGATCGACGAGGGCTTCGGCTGTCTCGATCGCTACGGGCTCGACGCGATCAAGGAGGAGCTGACCGCCTTGAAGGGACGACTGCGGCGGATCATTCTCGTTTCTCACCAGGAAGACCTCGCCAACGCGTTCAATGATGGTTACTCCTTTGAAGTCATCAACGGGACAACCGTGGCGCAGCCGTTTCATCGCTGAGGTTGGCCCCGTCAACGATGGGGTTATCGAGTTGCGTGAGGAGCCACCTCCTCGACTGAGCGTTGCGAACGCCGATGCCGCCGGTCGCCCGATCCAGAGGCGTTGCGCCAAAGAGCGTGTCCAGGTTGGGTAAGACGCTCAGGTAGTCGCGGCCGAGATTGACATGGACTGCCCGGAACGAGTGGTTGAGCACCACCTCGCGGAGTTGTCGCGCCCAGAGATCACCGTGAAGTTGGGCCACTTTTGAAGTGAGTCGTTCATTATAAGTGGAAATGACTTGTTGTGGCTCGATCAATCCATAACGTGCCGAGACGATTCGCACCGTGATGGTGGCCTCCCACTCGGGCCGGCCTCGAAGAGCCTTTTTGAGGACCTGGAACAATGGACCATCGTAGAGATCCCAGGCCGGCCCACGTTGAAGGTGGGGAGACTTCTTGCGAGAGCAGCCGATTAGCAAGAGGGCGGGCCGCTCGCGATCATGCCCCTTTGAATCGAGGCTCATGCGTCCACCTCAAACGCGAGCTCAACCAGCCTGGCCATGCGGTTGTCGCGAATCCGCCGGCGCGACCAACTTGGGAAATCACCGGCCTTGCGGTGGCGTTCGATCAGGGCCGCCTCGTCGAGCAGCATGGCGAGGTTATGCACGGCGCGCTGGGCGAAGCCATGGACTCCGACCGATTTGAGACCTTCGATCCCGTGCCTTCGGCATGCGGGGCATCGGCAGCGCTTCAGCTCGGCCCACTCGCTTTCTTGCAAGGTCCGCCCCTTCCACGACCCGAGCTGGATGGCCTGCCGTTCTCCGCGGGCTCGCAACACGATCAAGCCTCGCGCCGCCCGCTGTCGCCAGCCGGACGAGTCGGCCGAGTCGAAGCCGAGCGCGGCGGCCAGGTGGAGCGTGACCAACCCACCGATGCCGAACGCGTGGATCGTGCCTGGAAACGCCTTGCGAACACCGCGCAGAGCCTCAATCGTCTGCTTCCTTTGAGCACCCGCGCTATTGAGCAGATGCGGGACCAGCCCCCCAACGGCGAGTTGCGTGGTCAGTCCGAGCCGCTGAATGACATCCAGGTAAGGTCCCAGCCAGGGACCGGCATGAATCACGGGGCAGAAACCGTTCCCGACGTGGGCCTCGAGCACGGCGACGGTCTTCTCGAACAGCTCTCTCTGCCGGCGCAGCGAGTCGCTCGGCCTTGGGATGAAGTCCGCCGGGACCGGATACCAATCGGGCTGGGTGGACTCGACGAACCGCTTGTAGGCCTCGACCGCGGGCTCACGGTTCTTGACCAGACACGCGAAGGCTCCGTTGTCCAGGTAGATCTTGAGGTTGGGGGCGTTCGTGCCAATGACGGCGGAGAACCCCCCTGCCTCGACCCGCCGATAGATCGCCGGGCAATTCCCAAGCTCATCGTGCGAGAGCATTACCGCTCGGAGCCTGGGCACATGCTCAGGCGACCTCCGATCCCAAACCCGCGGCCGGAGGTTCCTGAGACTGAGACCCGCGACAACCTCCACATGATCCTCAATGTGCAAGCTTAGGTTAATGATGTGGTTATTTCATTGAAACCAGAATATTTCATCCTAATGGAGAGATGAAATCCTACTCGATTACAGGTGATTTCGCAACTCAAAGTGAGTTTCAGGAGCCCGATTCCATGAGCACCGTCCAGCAGGATCTTTTGATTCCCGTCCGCGCGTTGAATCAGGTCAGTTATTGCTCGCGGCTCTACTACCTTCAGTACGTGGAGTCGGTGATGCCGACCAATGAGTTCGTCGAGGATGGGATCTTTCAGCATCGCCGCGTCAACGACCCCGCTCTGAAGAATCGAACCCGCAAGGAGGGAGAGGTTTTCCATACGCGCAGCGTCTCGATCAGCTCCGAACGGCTTGGGATCACAGGGACACTCGACGTTTTGGAGGAACGGGACGATGTGGTTCGCCCGATCGAATACAAGCGTTCTTCCGCGCCGACGGGCGATGACGGTAAGCCGACGACATGGGAGAACGACGCGATCCAACTCTGCGCTCAGGGAATGTTGCTGGAAGAAGAGTACGGCAAGCCGGTCCCTCGGGGCGTTCTTTATTACATGGGGTCGAAGTCCAGGGTCGATGTCCCTCTGGATGATGCGTTGCGGGCCAAGACGATTCAGGCGATCGACCTGATCCGCGAGTTGGCGGTAAGCGGGACGCTCCCACTCCCCCTGCCCGAGGCGTTGCGGCATCGCTGCCACGGCTGTTCGCTCGCGACCGTCTGCTTGCCCGAAGAGACCCTCTACGCGATTCAATGCCCCGAGCCGAACGAGGATTTAGGGCCGACCGCACCATTACATCAGGTGATGCCTCGGAACGACGACGGCGCGGTCCTCTATCTCAATGAGCCGGGCGCGCATGTCGGCAAGCGGAGCGAGCATCTGGTCGTCCGCCGCAATGGACAGGAAGTCAATCGAGTCCCGATCACCTCGGTTCGCCAGGTCGTGATTTTCGGCAATGTCCAGGTCTCGACCCAGGCCCTCGAATGCCTGGCGCTGCTGGAGGTGCCCGTGGTCTACATGACGGCCTATGGCCGGTTCATCGCGTCTCTGATGCCGGCCCCAGCCAAGAACATCAATTTGCGAGCCAATCAGTATCGTGTGTTCGCCGACCCGACCCGGGCACTCGAATTGGCCAGGGAGGTGGTGCGAGCCAAGGTCGCCAACCAGCGCACGCTCCTGATGCGTTCCCTGCGGAGCCGCTCGGGGGGCGACCTCGCGGAAGGGAGCATCGAGCCCTCCCCTTCGCGAGGAAGTGACGAACTCGCCGCTCGAGGGATGGCGGACCTGCTCGCTCGACTCGATCGGGTCTCGGACCTTGGGTCGTTGCTGGGGACCGAGGGGCAGGCCGCTTCACTCTACTTCGGTGAGTTCGGGCGAATGCTCAAGGCCCAGGAACCAGGTCGCGCGTTCGACTTTAAGTCCCGAAATCGAAGGCCTCCGCGTGATCCCGTCAATTGCTTGCTTTCGTTCGCCTACGCCATGCTCGCGAAGGATTGCTTCTCGACGGCGTGCGCGGTGGGCTTCGACCCCTATTACGGCTTCTTCCACGCGGGGAGGCACGGGCGGCCGTCGCTGGCCCTCGACCTCATGGAAGAGTTTCGGTCGGTGATCGCCGATAGCGTGGTGCTCAACCTCGTCAACAATGGGATCCTCGCCAGCACAGACTTCTTGGCCTGGCGCGAGGCCTGCCAACTGACCCCCGAGGGCCGCAAGAAGTTTTTCGAAGCCTACGAGGCGCGCAAGGCCACGATCGTCACCCATCCGACCTACGGCTACAAGATGAGCTACGGTCGGATGCTGGAAACCCAGGCGCGCATGCTCGCCGCGTATGTTCGAGGCGAAACGCCGCGCTATACGGGCTTCACCGTGCGTTGAGGATGAATCCGAATATGGACACTTATCTGGTCGGTTACGATATCGCCGACCCCAAGCGGCTCCGCAAGATCGCTCGAATTTGCGAGGACTTTGGGCTGAGAAAACAGTTTTCAGTGTTTTTTTGTCGACTATCGGCAACGGACCTGGTACGACTACGAAGTCGCCTCTACGACGTCGTAGACCAGGACCAAGATCAGGTTATGTTCGTACCACTCTGCCAACGATGCGCGGATGGGATCGAAACCATTGGGCGGCCGATGGAGCCGCATGACGCGAGGGATGCGGTCATCGTGAGTTAAATGATGAAATTTGATGAATTTTTTGCACAAATAACAGGGACATCTCCTTATCCCTATCAACGTCGATTGGCAACTGACCCGGATCTCCCCGAGTTGTTGCGCGTTCCCACGGGGGCGGGCAAGACGGTTGCCGTTGTGGGTGGGTGGCTTTGGAGGCGTTTCTTCGCCGGCAAGGCCGTGCGAAAGGCGACCCCGCGCCGGCTGGTCTATTGCCTGCCGATGCGCGTGCTGGTCGAGCAGTCGGCGCGGGAAGCTCAGAAGTGGGTCGGCCGGCTCAAGGAACACCACCCGGAGCTCGGTGACATCAAGGTCAGCGTGCTGATGGGGGGAGCCGAGAAGGACGAGTGGTTCCACGACCCGGAGCAGTCGAGAATCCTATTCGGCACGCAGGATATGCTGCTGTCGCGAGCGTTGAACCGGGGGTACGCCGCGAGCCGGTTTCAATGGCCCATCGACTTCGGCCTGCTGAATAACGACTGCCTCTGGGTGTATGACGAGCCCCAACTCATGGGCAATGGCGTGGCGACCTCGGCCCAATTGGCGGGGTTGCGGACCTCTCTGGGGACGGCCGCCCCTTGCGCATCACTCTGGATGTCGGCCACCATGGAACCGGCCTGGCTCGACACCGTCGATTACGCCAACCGTGCGAAGGGGGAATCGCTCGAGCTCGCTCCCGAGGATCTTGCCCCGGGGCTCCCCTTGCACCGGCGCATGACCGCCGCGAAGACGCTCCACTCGCTCGGGGCCGTCGCGACCAGGGACGCCAGGGAGGTGGCGAAGCTGGTCGTGGAACAGCACGTCGCCGGCACCAAGACGCTCGTCGTTCTCAATACCGTGGAACGTGCGAAGGAGGTGTTCAAGGCGATCAAGAAGCTCAAAAACGCTCCCAATGATGTCATGCTCGTTCATTCGCGGTTTCGTCAAAAAGAACGGAAACAATTAAATGAGAAAATGATTGAACCTGTGGAGGATCGAATCATCGTCGCCACGCAGGTGATCGAGGCGGGGGTGGACCTCTCGGCCCAGACGCTTGTGACCGAGCTGGCTCCCTGGGCCTGTCTGGTCCAGCGCATCGGGCGCTGTAACCGTACGGGGCTGGATGACCTCGGCCGTGTCTTCTGGATCGACCTCGACCCCGATAAGCAGGCCGCTCCCTATGAGGCGGACGAGCTTCGATTCGCTCGCGAACAATTGATCAAGCTCGAAGGGAAAGATGTTTCTCCGAAGGCGCTCGATGATTTTCAGAAGTTCGAGTCGATCACGCTGAAATATGTACCAACCCATGTCCTTCGTCGTCGCGACCTGATCGACCTGTTCGACACGACGCCCGACCTCTCCGGCAACGATGTGGATGTGACCCCTTATCTGCGGAGCAACGAACGAGAAAGCGACGTCCAGGTCTACTGGAGGGATCTCGAGTCTGGCCTCCCCGACAGCGACGCCAGGGCACCGAGCCGTGATGAGCTCTGCCGAGCACCAATCGGCCTGTTTCGTTCGTTTCTCGCGAAGGAGAAGAAAGGGAAGAAACCTTCGGCCTTTGTGTGGGATCACCTCGACGGTAAGTGGCTGCGGATCCGTGACCTCGACCGCGAGGTTCGCCCTGGGATGACGATCTTGCTGCCGGCCTTGGCGGGGGGATATTCAACGGAGCTCGGATGGGACGTGAATGAAACCGAGCGTGTCGAGCCCGTCCTCCCCCCCTACGACCAGGTTCGTGAAGAGGGGGTTGGCGATGACTTCAACTCCACGCGTGCCCAACTCACGATCGCCGAGCATACCGACCATGTCTGTGACGAGCTCGAGTCGATCCTGAAAGAGGTAGGCCATTTCTTCACGGAAGCCGCGACGAGCCACTTGAGGCGGGCCGCGCGCTGGCACGACGCGGGGAAGGCGCATGCTGTGTTTCAAGGGGGCCTTCGAAAAGCGAATCCCGCGCTCGATCCCAACTTCTATTGGGCGAAGTCGGGCCGATCGGGACGTTTGTTCTTCGATCGCCCCCGGTTTCGCCATGAATTGGCCTCGGCCCTGGCCGTGCTCAAGCACAACTTGCCGTTCGAGGTGGCTTACCTGGCCTTGGCGCATCATGGCAAGGTGCGTTTGAGCCTGCGGTCGCTTCCCGACGAGCTGCCGCCCGAGAACCCGGAGACGCTTTTCGCCCAGGGTGTTCATTGCGGTGACCTCCTTCCCGAAGTCGATCTTGGCGGGGGCGAGCGGTGTTCCGAGACGTCCCTCGACCTCTCGCTCATGCAGCTTGGAGGCGAGGCAAGCTGGACCGCTCGGGCCCTCACCCTTCGCGATGCGCTTGGGCCATTTCAATTAGCTTATCTCGAGGCCTTGCTGCGTTCCGCCGACCTCCGCGCGAGCAAGCGAGAACGAGGAGGAGCGACTCCGTGAATACCATCGACCTGCCCGGCTGCACCCCCGAGCCGCTCATTAGCTATCTCAAGACCCTCGGTCTCTTCCGGCTGGTGGTCGAACAGGCCGACCCGTCAGCCACCATGCTCTGGCACGGCGGGTCTTGTCGTCTGCGCACGAAGCTGGACCGCGAAGGGCTCATCGACTTCTTCGTGCATCACTATCGGCCGACCCCCATCGTCGGTCCCTGGGGGGCCCGGTCCGGCTTCTATCCGGGCTCGTCCGAGTCCTCCGCTCGCGCGGCCTTGAATCAGATCGTCGACGCCGCCCCGGCCAACCCCCGGCTCGCCCCGTTCCGCGATACGATCGAGGCGATTCTCAAGCTGTTGCAAGCGAATGGAATGACCGAGAAGGTGACCGACGACAGCGCCAAGCTGGGCTTGATGCGTCTCTGTCGAAACGAGTTGCCCGACAACGCCCTGACCCCTTGGTTCGACGCCGTTTTCATTCTCACTTCCGACTCTCGTAAGTTTCCTCCTCTGCTCGGCACCGGGGGGAACGAAGGAAGCGGAAGTTATGTCTCCATGTTTGCCCAACTCGTGGTGTCGCTCTTGATCGACGCCCAGGACGACGGGAAGGTGGCCAACGCCCTCTTCGGAGATTTTACCTCGAAGCTCGAGTCGATCTCGGTCGGGCACTTCAGCCCAGGGGCTCTTGGCGGTCCCAATTCATCGCAAGGGCTGGAGGGGGGCGGAGGAGCGAACCCCTGGGACTACCTACTGGCCATCGAAGGGACCTTGCTCTTCGCCGGTGGACCGGCTCGACGATTGGGGAGCGATACGCCAGGCCGAGTTGGTGCCTTCCCCTTCTGCGTCGAGCCCGTGGCCGTCGGGTATGCGTCCGAGTCGGATAACGAACAGGAGAACGGGACCCGCGCCGAGCTCTGGCTGCCGATCTGGTCGCAAGAGCCCACCACGCTTGCCGAGCTTAAGTATTTGTTTAATGAAGGCCGCGTTCAACTCGGTCGTCACCAGGCCCGGAACGCCATCGAATTCTCGCTCGCACTCAACTTGCTGGGGGTGAATCGAGGGATTGGTGCCTTTGTTCGGTATGCCTTCGTCATGCGGAATGGGCTTTCGTATTTCGCGGTGCCCCTCGGCCGGGTGCCGGTGACACCCAAGCCGGAAGCCCGACTGCTGGATGAGCCCTCCCTGACCTCCTGGTTGGGCCGCTTGCGTTTGGCGACACGGGATAAGGAGAAGACCCCTGTACGCTATCGCGCCGCGCTTCGGCAGGTGGATCGGACAATCTATGAGTTTTCAACTAAGAATCAGGAGAGCTCGAAAGTACTGAACAACGTTTTACGCTCTCTGGGGCGGGCCGAGCAAACTCTGGCCTTGAGCCATCGGTTCCGTGATGAGCACAACATTCGTCCCCTTCAGCGTCTTTCTCCCAAATGGCTTGAACAGGCGGACGACAAGAGCGTCGAATTTCGGCTCGCCGCCTCGCTCGCGGGCCTTGCGGGTGTTCGCGAGGTCGGACCATTTCGGGCGTATCTCGAATCGGTCGAACCGACAAAGTTTCCCGACCAGTATGAGTGGCACTCCGATCAGAACAAGTCGGCGGTTTGGTCGAATCGGAGCGTCGCCAACAACCTCTCGTCGATCTTTCTCCGCAGGCAGATGGAGGCGTTCCGCGACAATCAGTCGTTGATCCCGATGCGGTCGCCTCGTCCAGCCTCATTGTCAGATGTTGTTGAATGGATCTATGAGAAAACCGATGACGAAAAGCTCGGAGAGTTGATTTGGGGGCTTTCCGCGTTGGCCTGGTCGGAGGTTGAATTCCGGGCGCGGAAGTTTGAACCCACATCAATTCCGTTTGAATACGGAGTACCCCGGCTCCTGGTTGAACCTTGGGATCTAACGGTCGACCCACGCTGGGGAAATTGGCGTCTTACCAAGGAGGAGAGTAACGGATCAAAGGGGGCGTTCGACCCCGCCATCTTCCGAGTGCTCGCCTCGAACCAGCCCAACGCCATCGGCCGGTCGGTCGATCAGGCCGCCCGCCGATTACGGGCGGTTGGCCATGTGGTTCAAGGGCACCGCAACCAACGTTTGGCATCGCGCTCGCTCGCCGTCGCGTCGTCACTCCGAGCCGACCGACTGCTCGCCGCAATGCTGTTCCCACTCGCTCCACTCGACCTGCAAGCCGTGGCCAACGCCGTTCTTTATCCACCTGAAACTGAGGAATAAGTCGATGACTTTGGAAGAAACCTTGAAGACCGCTCCGCGTATTTTGATCGAGGCCCATCTCAAGCCGGTCATCGGCACGCGCATCCAGCCGACCGGCTTCCCCGACCTGGGCGCCGCGGTCTATCGTGCTCCCCAAGGAGAAGGTGGGAATGTCGAGACGCTACTCGTCGAGTCACCCCAGTCGATGGCCAACCGGCTCGAGGCGGTCTGCTGGGACGATGCCGACGAGGATCTCGTCCCTGAGCTCAAGGGCTTACCCTATGTTTCCGTGACGCTCCATGGCATTACCGACGAGACCAGTACGACGAGTAGCCTCCTGGAATTCCATCGCCTGAACTCTCCGTACATCATGAACGGTTCCAGGAATGGCGATGGCACGTTCGCCGACGAGCTTCGCGCGGAGCTTGGGCTCGGCCTGGTATCGGGTAAGAAAACCGCGAAGGGAAAAGGCAAGTCCGCTCCCGCGGAAGAGGAGGCTGGGGGGGGCAAGGAACGGAACGAGGTTGCCGGCGTGGTCAACCTTCGTAAACTCGCATCAGTCTGTTTTAAATATGATCCGAATTCTCTGGTTCACGGTATCTTTCTCGAGAAGATCGCCGGGCGGCTACGGCACCCTCGGGCGCTCTCCGCGTTCATTGAAGCGCGACACGTCGAGTCCGCCGATAGCGGCGGGGTGAAGTTCGATCGAGTCATGCCCAGCCCCAAGGTGGCCGGAGTTTCCGCGAAGGAAGGCTATGGGAATGTCCCATTCCACCGCGCCGAGTACACCGCGCGAACGATCTCCGCGTTCTTCTCGCTCGACCTGGTGCAGATCCGAGGCTATGGGCTTCCCGAGGCCGCGACCCGGCTCTTGCAGGTCCTTTCGCTCTGGAAGATTCGCCGCTTTCTCGAGTCCAACATGCGGCTCCGAACGGCCTGTGAGCTCGAGCTCGACGAGAGCGCGGGAGGGATTCAGGTTCAACGGCCCGACGGATTCGCGTTGCCGTCCACCGAGGAACTCACGAAAGAGCTCGCCAAGCTGATCGCCGCGTGCAAGTCGAGCTTCGCGGAACCGGCGACCACGGTTCTGGACTGGAACATGCCAACAACCGGCAAGGAGTGAGTGCCGATGTCCGTCACCATCACCTTGCGCTTTCCGGCCGGGCGCTACCACGCGACCCCCTGGGGCCGCCACGTCAACGAAGGGGTGCCGGAGTGGCCGCCGTCTCCCTGGCGGCTCCTGCGCGCGCTCGTCGCCGTCTGGAAACGGACCTGCCCCGACCTCGTGGAGCCTCAGGTTAAACGAGTTCTGGAAGCGCTCCTTCGGCCGCCGAGCTTCCACCTTCCTCGGTACCAGGTCGCCCACACAAGGCATTACATGCCGCGCGGTTCGGGCAGGCCGGAGGACCGTGCTCTCGTCTTCGACACCTTCGTCACGCTCGATCGCGCGTCGTTGGTTTCGGTGACCTGGCCGGAGGCTGAACTCTCCATCAATGATCAAGAGGTGCTTGCGCGATTGCTCGCGAACCTGACCTCGCTCGGCCGCGCGGAGAGTTGGGTCCAGGCTGAGTTGGCGAAGGCTCCGTGTGATACCTTGAACTGTAGACCCGCCGCGGCGGATGATCACAACCCGGTCGCCGTCCTCTGCCCTGACCCGGTCGCCGCGTTCAGCGACGAATACTACCCCACCCCCCCCCCCCAGATGACCAAGAAGGGGGGCCAGCCGAAGGATTACCTCTTCGACGCTCCTCCCTGGCACCTTTGCCTCGACACCCAAACCATTCACGACCAGCGCTGGCCTCAAACACCAGGAGCCCGATGGGTGAACTACTCGGCACCGACATCACAGAAGCCGGAATCGCGCCGCTCATCTTATGAGGGGTTTGGTACGACCTTCGTCCGGTACGCGCTCGACGGGCCTGTCCTTCCGCTTGTTACCGAGACGCTCCCCATCGCGGAGCATGTTCGTGCCTGGCTTCTCTCCGCCTGCAAGCGAGCGCATAACCGAGATGATCCTCGGATGGCGGTGGCGGAGTTACCCACCATCGCCCCCGCGCTTTGGGGTAAAGACGAGGAACGCCGGCCGCTGACCGGACATCGGCACGTCCACGTCCTCCCCGTCGATGAAGACGAAGACGGCTTCATCGATCATGTCGCGCTCTTCTCCCCCATGGGATTTAGTGAGAATGAGCTCAGAGCCATTGAAAATCTTCGATGTCTTCGAAGTGACGAGTATGAGTTGCATTTCGTTGTTGTGGGCCGGGGCGTACCGGAAGATTTCGCGAGGACGCGGCTGCTGGGTCCATCGGAAGATTGGGTTTCCGCGACCCCGTTCATCGCGCCCAGGCATCTGAAACGCCGAGGCCGGAAGCGCGACCCCCTGGAGTGGACCCATGGTCCGGATGGTCGAACCGAGTTCCTACGTGCGATGCTGATCGAGGAGTTGGCGCATCGAGGGAGGATCGACCCAACCTGGACTTCGGGTGTGAAGATTGAGCCGTTCGAGGCCGGTCCGCGGCGGATTCGCCCCTTGGACTTCGATCGCCGTCGCCGGAAGCCAGGCGATGACGGCCATCTCCGTTCGCACGGCTTCTTCCGCATCCGCTTTCCCAAGCCCGTTCGCGGTCCGCTCGCTCTCGGCCACTCCTCTCACTTCGGTCTTGGCCTCTTCCTCGCCAAGCCTGGTTAGCCAACGCGTTCAATCACGCCACCGTCCAACGTCCGATCACTTCGACCCAGGAACCAGAGGAAAAGGGCGACGAAGGCTCAAGCCCGCGTCGCCCAACTCCAATTCCGCCGACTCACCTCCCTCACCTCGCGCTCATCTCATTTTGACCCCATTCCATCCATTCTCATATTACTTTGAATTAACGAGCACGTTGTTAGGAAAGCCGACGAGGCCGACCGAGTCAAGTGGCTATCACACAGCCATTGATCCTGTGATTTGAAACGATTTTGATCACCGCGATCTCCAGGCTCGCAAACCGATTCCCGCACGGATAAACTACGAGTCGTGCTTCGTTTCAATTTCATTTCATCCTCTGTTACCCTTCCCCTTTCCTTCGTTTGGGGTGCGAGTGCCGAGGTGATTGAAATCCCCCTGACGCCGTAAATCGCTTTAAGCTCTTTGGCAATAAGGAATTATGCGTAAAATTGGTCGTAGACCCCTCTCGCGTGCTGTAACTCCTTATACCCTAGTTGCTTCTGGCAACACCTCCCCCCAGCACGCGAGACTTCACGGGCCGGACCTCGCCACCTCTCGCAAACCCATACTCAACCTGTTATCCTCTAACCAATTACCGAGCCGGCCCCCTTCCACGACTTCACCGTCGTGGCTCCATTGAAGCGCCAGCGAACCTCCGCAATGTGGGACATCTTCGAGTTCCCTTCCACGACTTCACCGTCGTGGCTCCATTGAAGCCCTAGGAGGACACCATGGCTAAGGCCGAAAAATTCCCCCTTCCACGACTTCACCGTCGTGGCTCCATTGAAGCTCGGCGATCCCAACCAATTGCCTCCAGTCGGGCCGGCCCTTCCACGACTTCACCGTCGTGGCTCCATTGAAGCCTCGCGGTTGGCAAGATCGCGGCGAAGAGATTCGATCCCTTCCACGACTTCACCGTCGTGGCTCCATTGAAGCACCGGCGTCTATGTCGTGATCGCCAAGCTGGCCGAACCCCTTCCACGACTTCACCGTCGTGGCTCCATTGAAGCCTTCCCCTCGAGGGGCCAATCGGGGCCCCTTCAGCCCCCTTCCACGACTTCACCGTCGTGGCTCCATTGAAGCCAGTATGGGATCGGCGGTGTCGTCAACAACATTCCTGCCCTTCCACGACTTCACCGTCGTGGCTCCATTGAAGCGCGAATGGCTCCCATATCGCTGATTACCACTCGCTCCCCTTCCACGACTTCACCGTCGTGGCTCCATTGAAGCTCATGGAAATCAGGTCCGAAGGCTGGTGCGGTTGCTTCCCTTCCACGACTTCACCGTCGTGGCTCCATTGAAGCGCGTGATCAGTGCGGCCCAGGTCACCGGGGTGATCCAACCCTTCCACGACTTCACCGTCGTGGCTCCATTGAAGCGCTCGGGTGGAAGGTATTGAGGTTTTGGAACAAGGACCCTTCCACGACTTCACCGTCGTGGCTCCATTGAAGCGTCAGGGGCCACGGTCAGTTTCGCTCGCGTACGAGTCCCTTCCACGACTTCACCGTCGTGGCTCCATTGAAGCCCAAACGCGCAGTCCTCCACCGGTATCCATCTGAAGGTACCCTTCCACGACTTCACCGTCGTGGCTCCATTGAAGCTGGCTCGTGTCGTCACCGATGGCGGTTGTGATCGCTCCCTTCCACGACTTCACCGTCGTGGCTCCATTGAAGCCCATCGCCAATCGTACCTCTACCCGAATGGCTCAGCCCTTCCACGACTTCACCGTCGTGGCTCCATTGAAGCGGGATCGCTTCAATGATCACTCGCGTCCATTCGCCGCCCTTCCACGACTTCACCGTCGTGGCTCCATTGAAGCCCGGAGCCCTCGCAAGTCATAGCGGGGGTTGCGGCCCCTTCCACGACTTCACCGTCGTGGCTCCATTGAAGCTTGTCACGATGTCTAACGCATCGCCCGGCCCGTCCCCTTCCACGACTTCACCGTCGTGGCTCCATTGAAGCCAGTCGATCGCATCCCGCAGGTCAGGCTCGATCCGACCCTTCCACGACTTCACCGTCGTGGCTCCATTGAAGCCGGATATGTCAATCTGTTCTCGCCAGACGGACAGGGCAGCCCCTTCCACGACTTCACCGTCGTGGCTCCATTGAAGCCGGCTCATCAGTCCAACAATCGTCTCGTAAGCTACCCCTTCCACGACTTCACCGTCGTGGCTCCATTGAAGCTATAGTGCGTTTGGTCGTCCTTGCCGCCTTTTTTTACCCTTCCACGACTTCACCGTCGTGGCTCCATTGAAGCTCCGCGTATCGCCTGGTTGACTGTTGGCGTTGCCGGACCCTTCCACGACTTCACCGTCGTGGCTCCATTGAAGCCAAGTATTGTGGTCTAAATGGCGACCAGTACCTTGCCGCCCTTCCACGACTTCACCGTCGTGGCTCCATTGAAGCCGGCTGAGTAGGGCAGTTCGCGGGAATCAGTCAAATCCCCTTCCACGACTTCACCGTCGTGGCTCCATTGAAGCGGTTTCGGCTTGAAGCCGTGAAGGTGAAAGATTTCCCCTTCCACGACTTCACCGTCGTGGCTCCATTGAAGCTGGTCCGTCTATCAACAGTCCTGGATCGGCCGATGCCCCTTCCACGACTTCACCGTCGTGGCTCCATTGAAGCTCTGGGGGCTAGAGGGATTGTCTCGGCCAGTCGGAGCCCTTCCACGACTTCACCGTCGTGGCTCCATTGAAGCCCGCGATCCCCGCCAGCAATATCCCGCGCATTGTCCCCCCTTCCACGACTTCACCGTCGTGGCTCCATTGAAGCCTTGTAGCGGCCCGATTCCTCATTGAAACTCATCGTTCCCCTTCCACGACTTCACCGTCGTGGCTCCATTGAAGCATGTCCGCCCGCGCCCCCAGCGCGCGGGCCACATCCCTTCCACGACTTCACCGTCGTGGCTCCATTGAAGCCGTAGCGCGGGGGCCACCATGAGCGGCCGCATCGCGCCCTTCCACGACTTCACCGTCGTGGCTCCATTGAAGCCTTTTGGATGCTCCCGATAAGCATCCTCGCTAGGCGTCCCCTTCCACGACTTCACCGTCGTGGCTCCATTGAAGCCATCGTTCGAACGGGATGACGGCCTTGGCCGAGACCCCTTCCACGACTTCACCGTCGTGGCTCCATTGAAGCAATGTCCTCTTCAATGAGGTCGAGCGAGAGCCCAACCCCTTCCACGACTTCACCGTCGTGGCTCCATTGAAGCTGTAGACCTTGTTGTACTGAAGATGCGTCCGCCCTCGCTGAAATCCAATCCGAGTCGTGGCTCCATTGAAGCTGTAGACCTTGTTGTACTCCTCCAAAATGCGATCCTGCCCTTCCACGACTTCACCGTCGTGGCTCCATTGAAGCACAACTTGCTTGACGCCCTGGCCCAACTCTTGGAGACCCTTCCACGACTTCACCGTCGTGGCTCCATTGAAGCCTGATATTGCTGGGCTGCCTCCCCGTCTTTCCCCTCCCTTCCACGACTTCACCGTCGTGGCTCCATTGAAGCGTGATTTGCCGTGGCCGGGATCGCCCGGTCTATGATGCCCTTCCACGACTTCACCGTCGTGGCTCCATTGAAGCCGTAACGGCGACTTCCAGGTAATGAGTAACTGCAGTCCCTTCCACGACTTCACCGTCGTGGCTCCATTGAAGCTTGTATTCAGTTGTGCTCTGTGCATACGATGACGTGCCCTTCCACGACTTCACCGTCGTGGCTCCATTGAAGCTTGCCAATTTCGCAACATTCTTTCACGAACGCGGAACCCTTCCACGACTTCACCGTCGTGGCTCCATTGAAGCGCCTTGTAAGCATTGCCGGGATGACATGGAGTTCCATCCCTTCCACGACTTCACCGTCGTGGCTCCATTGAAGCTCTACATCGATAATGTCTCCTCTTCGCAGAGGCCGGTCCCTTCCACGACTTCACCGTCGTGGCTCCATTGAAGCTCGACCTGGGGCCGCGCAAGCCGCCCGTTCTCATCCCTTCCACGACTTCACCGTCGTGGCTCCATTGAAGCATTTCGCATCGTTTGCCCGTCTCTCGACACTGTTCGACCCTTCCACGACTTCACCGTCGTGGCTCCATTGAAGCGCTGGCCTCAAACAAGACCCCGCCGAGTGCGTATCGCCCTTCCACGACTTCACCGTCGTGGCTCCATTGAAGCAGCGCCTGGTGAGAACAAGGCCCCGATCAACGATAACCCTTCCACGACTTCACCGTCGTGGCTCCATTGAAGCAGGTCGGTTTCGCATAACCACGCCGCCGCAATCAATCCCTTCCACGACTTCACCGTCGTGGCTCCATTGAAGCCCAACGGTTTGCAAACCTGGTGGATATGGTGTTTGCCCCCTTCCACGACTTCACCGTCGTGGCTCCATTGAAGCACCTTCTCTTTGCCAGTGCCGAAAAGGTAGTCCTTCCCTTCCACGACTTCACCGTCGTGGCTCCATTGAAGCGAAGACGACATGAGATTGTTGGTTCCGACCGTTAACACCCCCTTCCACGACTTCACCGTCGTGGCTCCATTGAAGCTTGAAACGAGACGAAATCGGGGTGAACCCATACGACCCCTTCCACGACTTCACCGTCGTGGCTCCATTGAAGCCGTTGCATCTCCAAGGCTTGGACGAGATGTTCCGGCCCTTCCACGACTTCACCGTCGTGGCTCCATTGAAGCCAGGCCACTTACTTCATGATCAGGAAGGCGGATGGTCCCTTCCACGACTTCACCGTCGTGGCTCCATTGAAGCGATTTCCTCTTTTGTGTATGGAACCTTCCTAATCTCCCCTTCCACGACTTCACCGTCGTGGCTCCATTGAAGCTACCGAAGGGGCGGCAAAGACGTGAAACGAGCCGCGCCCCTTCCACGACTTCACCGTCGTGGCTCCATTGAAGCGATGAAGTTGCTGAACACGGCGCCGCGCGCCTTGGGGCCCTTCCACGACTTCACCGTCGTGGCTCCATTGAAGCGAGGAAGCGCTCCGCCGCCGTATTCGCCAGTGATAGGCCCTTCCACGACTTCACCGTCGTGGCTCCATTGAAGCCGGTCAACCTCGTACCGGAGTGAGAAGTCCTCGATCCCCTTCCACGACTTCACCGTCGTGGCTCCATTGAAGCGCGTACTTCAAGCCCTCGTTGAAGATCTCGGCGTCCCCCTTCCACGACTTCACCGTCGTGGCTCCATTGAAGCGGGAGAATCTCCGCGCTGGGCGTGATGGCTGGTTGACCCTTCCACGACTTCACCGTCGTGGCTCCATTGAAGCCCTGCGCCGGGGTCAAGACTCCGACCAAGGTTACCCCTTCCACGACTTCACCGTCGTGGCTCCATTGAAGCCTCGACCAGCTTATTACAGCCCGCGCCAAGGCGATCGCCCTTCCACGACTTCACCGTCGTGGCTCCATTGAAGCTCGGAGTACGCTGATCCGTATACCTGACCTAGGATGTCCGTCCCTTCCACGACTTCACCGTCGTGGCTCCATTGAAGCGTCCGCGAAAAGAACCGCAACCGCTGGCAGCATCTCCCCTTCCACGACTTCACCGTCGTGGCTCCATTGAAGCGATTCGGCCTCCCGACCTCGTGATCGTGGAGCCAGTCCCCTTCCACGACTTCACCGTCGTGGCTCCATTGAAGCGACCAGTGGCGGTGGCGAAGCTCGACCGCCACCGCGTTGCCCACCCTTCCACGACTTCACCGTCGTGGCTCCATTGAAGCCGATACTGAGCATTGGTCAGATTGTCGCTTGCTGATCCTCCCTTCCACGACTTCACCGTCGTGGCTCCATTGAAGCTACCAGTCGTCCGAGACTTTAGCGTGGCTATCGCATTCCCTTCCACGACTTCACCGTCGTGGCTCCATTGAAGCCCGATGTTTCCGAGATGAACTTTCGGCACTCGTCTTCCCCTTCCACGACTTCACCGTCGTGGCTCCATTGAAGCCCCCAAGGCATAAGCGTGTCTTCACCTGACGAACTGCCCCTTCCACGACTTCACCGTCGTGGCTCCATTGAAGCCGTCATGGCGATCGACGCGTGGCCCATCCATCGCGACCCCTTCCACGACTTCACCGTCGTGGCTCCATTGAAGCTGCCACGACTAAACAGGGTAATTTGCTGGCCTTTGGCCCTTCCACGACTTCACCGTCGTGGCTCCATTGAAGCACCGCGCGTAACCCACGTCAGTAACCACACGCAAGAGCCCTTCCACGACTTCACCGTCGTGGCTCCATTGAAGCCAGATTGCTATGGGTCGTGCCCTAAAGGGAAAGGGTCCCTTCCACGACTTCACCGTCGTGGCTCCATTGAAGCGTGTGAGGCTAAGCCCGCCTCTGGGGCCTTGAAGGAATCCCTTCCACGACTTCACCGTCGTGGCTCCATTGAAGCGTGGATCGAAGCGAGCGGTTGACGGATGAAGGCGGAGTCCCTTCCACGACTTCACCGTCGTGGCTCCATTGAAGCCATGGCTACCTGCCAGAAGTCCCCACCGCCGACCTGCCCTTCCACGACTTCACCGTCGTGGCTCCATTGAAGCTGTTGGCGAACCTCGTAGCCTTCCTCGTCGAGCGAGCCCCTTCCACGACTTCACCGTCGTGGCTCCATTGAAGCATGTAGTGATGTCGGCATGCGAGGCGGTGTCAATTGCCCCTTCCACGACTTCACCGTCGTGGCTCCATTGAAGCGGCGGCAAGCACCTTTCCTGACCTCGAGGTCAGTCACCCCTTCCACGACTTCACCGTCGTGGCTCCATTGAAGCGCATTCTCTGGCGGCAATCCCAGTTGCATCCTTCCCCTTCCACGACTTCACCGTCGTGGCTCCATTGAAGCGATGAGCCTGCTCCCATCGAACATCCCGAGCGAACCCCCTTCCACGACTTCACCGTCGTGGCTCCATTGAAGCACCTCCCCCCTTGTTCCCAGCATCTGCGTCCTCCCTCCCCTTCCACGACTTCACCGTCGTGGCTCCATTGAAGCCAGATTTGGTTGGGACTCAAGACTCCCAGGTCGCGCCCTTCCACGACTTCACCGTCGTGGCTCCATTGAAGCATCGCTTGGGCCTGAACGCCAAACCCTTCAGGCGGCCCCTTCCACGACTTCACCGTCGTGGCTCCATTGAAGCTCATCCCACAACTTAGCTTCACGTAAGTAACCCTCCCCTTCCACGACTTCACCGTCGTGGCTCCATTGAAGCCAGGCGCATACCAAGCGGGTCGGTGTGGTCGTGTCATCCCTTCCACGACTTCACCGTCGTGGCTCCATTGAAGCACGGAATGCTCCTCGAGCCGGATAATCTCACTGTCCCCTTCCACGACTTCACCGTCGTGGCTCCATTGAAGCGTGTCAAGGATGGCCTCATGTGGGGATTCATCCTTCCCTTCCACGACTTCACCGTCGTGGCTCCATTGAAGCGGTTTCTATGCGGGATGGATGGAATGTTTCGCTCGCCCTTCCACGACTTCACCGTCGTGGCTCCATTGAAGCCGCGTTCCGGCCCTGGAATGCGGCCCTCTGCTCAATCCCTTCCACGACTTCACCGTCGTGGCTCCATTGAAGCTACTATCCCACGTCGAAGCGAATCGAAGAGATCGCTCCCTTCCACGACTTCACCGTCGTGGCTCCATTGAAGCACATGATCGCGCACGGGGCGCTTGATCCGCTCCCAGCCCTTCCACGACTTCACCGTCGTGGCTCCATTGAAGCCTCACAATAGTCAAATGGAATGTAAGAAAAGGATGTGCCGCCCTTCCACGACTTCACCGTCGTGGCTCCATTGAAGCGATCCTATCCGGCATCGAGGTGAGAATCGGGCCAACCCCCTTCCACGACTTCACCGTCGTGGCTCCATTGAAGCTCCGACTATTCGGACAGGAATCGCGGATACTTGCCGCCCCTTCCACGACTTCACCGTCGTGGCTCCATTGAAGCAAGGGCGATTAGAGTTATACTGCTTTAAGTGATTCTACCCTTCCACGACTTCACCGTCGTGGCTCCATTGAAGCATGTATTGGCGAAAGCCGCCACAATCGGTAACTATCCCTTCCACGACTTCACCGTCGTGGCTCCATTGAAGCATCTCAGGCTATCATACAAGCGTAGTTCAACATCGGCCCTTCCACGACTTCACCGTCGTGGCTCCATTGAAGCCAACGCGAGGACACGTCTTGGCCAACCAACTTGTCGCCCCCTTCCACGACTTCACCGTCGTGGCTCCATTGAAGCTCGAGCTTGGGGGAATCAACGGCGGAGGCGACTATCCCTTCCACGACTTCACCGTCGTGGCTCCATTGAAGCCACTCCACCCAGTAGCACCCACCCGGACACGCTCGATCCCCTTCCACGACTTCACCGTCGTGGCTCCATTGAAGCATTACCCGATCTCTCATTTACATCGTTTCAACTGTTCCCTTCCACGACTTCACCGTCGTGGCTCCATTGAAGCACCAGCAATGGGGCCTGAGTTTTGGCCATGGCCTCACCCCCCTTCCACGACTTCACCGTCGTGGCTCCATTGAAGCACCAACCTTGCGGCCTTCTTCCAGGCCGCAAGCTTCCCCTTCCACGACTTCACCGTCGTGGCTCCATTGAAGCGCCAATCGTACAGAAGCGCTCGACGCGATCCTCGGTCCCTTCCACGACTTCACCGTCGTGGCTCCATTGAAGCCCATGGCCTGGCCGGCGCCCAACCCCATGTCGAGCCCCTTCCACGACTTCACCGTCGTGGCTCCATTGAAGCCCACGGATGCGAGCCTTGCCGTCGTAATTAGGCATGGTACCCTTCCACGACTTCACCGTCGTGGCTCCATTGAAGCGTTTAGAAAATCTTTATGCTTTGCATTCTATTTATCCCTTCCACGACTTCACCGTCGTGGCTCCATTGAAGCTCGTTCTCATATTATGGCTGATACTGGAAAAGGAACCCTTCCACGACTTCACCGTCGTGGCTCCATTGAAGCCTATCGGATCTTGTATAAACAATCATCCCTTCTCGCCCTTCCACGACTTCACCGTCGTGGCTCCATTGAAGCTAAAGAAAATTCTTTCTACAAAAATGATTATACAGTCCCTTCCACGACTTCACCGTCGTGGCTCCATTGAAGCTTTTAAGCAGTGGGGACTGAACCAGATCCGCTCCCGGCCCCCTTCCACGACTTCACCGTCGTGGCTCCATTGAAGCCTCTGCGCATAAAAAAATGGGGCATCCAGCCATCATGCCCTTCCACGACTTCACCGTCGTGGCTCCATTGAAGCTATTCATAAAGTTACTGGAGCAACAGTGATTGTGATCCCTTCCACGACTTCACCGTCGTGGCTCCATTGAAGCACCTTCCAGGTTGGGAAATCCAACCGGTTCTCGCACCCTTCCACGACTTCACCGTCGTGGCTCCATTGAAGCAGCTTGTATGTTGATGCGAAGCAACAGTGTAGGCTCACCCTTCCACGACTTCACCGTCGTGGCTCCATTGAAGCGGGGTCGGGGAGTACCTCTACCCCGATGGCGGCCACCCCTTCCACGACTTCACCGTCGTGGCTCCATTGAAGCGCGTCCCTGGCGCACAGCTACCTGACGGACAAGGCGCCTCCCCTTCCACGACTTCACCGTCGTGGCTCCATTGAAGCCTTGCAATTCTTTAGTCGTTATTGTTCCACCTGAAGGTTCCCTTCCACGACTTCACCGTCGTGGCTCCATTGAAGCTATGAGGAAGGGGATGGTCGGGCAGATAAGGCAACCCTTCCACGACTTCACCGTCGTGGCTCCATTGAAGCATGAGATATACACTGAACTTGCTCAACCTCTGGATCCCCTTCCACGACTTCACCGTCGTGGCTCCATTGAAGCGCTGACGCCCTAGCCCGACTTCCCCTGCAATGGTCTTCCCTTCCACGACTTCACCGTCGTGGCTCCATTGAAGCCCGCTATTCGCTACCGCCAGGGCACCAATAATGTCCCCCTTCCACGACTTCACCGTCGTGGCTCCATTGAAGCTTCCCTAGCCTCTTCGGAACTTTGCCCGTTTTTGGCCCTTCCACGACTTCACCGTCGTGGCTCCATTGAAGCACGTACGCTCGCAACACGATCTTCCAGTTCGCGAAACCCTTCCACGACTTCACCGTCGTGGCTCCATTGAAGCGCACGACCTCCAACCTCAGTGATGTTGCAACCGTTGTCCCTTCCACGACTTCACCGTCGTGGCTCCATTGAAGCCCGGAGCCTCGCCCGTTGAGCGCGATCGAACTGCCCGCCCCTTCCACGACTTCACCGTCGTGGCTCCATTGAAGCCTCGCCTCGAGGTCCGCACCGGCCGACTCGTTCAGCCCTTCCACGACTTCACCGTCGTGGCTCCATTGAAGCCCGCCATTGCACCCGCACTGCAACTGCACGGCCTTCCCTTCCACGACTTCACCGTCGTGGCTCCATTGAAGCCTTGATGCGTTCTCTGAGCCTGGTAAAACCGTCCTGGCCCTTCCACGACTTCACCGTCGTGGCTCCATTGAAGCAGTAACCGATAAAGCGGCGTGGCTGGCGGAACGCCGGCCCTTCCACGACTTCACCGTCGTGGCTCCATTGAAGCTGGGCGGCATCTGGAAGTGATCTTCAGCGTTCAGTGCCCTTCCACGACTTCACCGTCGTGGCTCCATTGAAGCCCACCCTTGCGGATCGATTCTGGGGCGAACAGACGCCCCTTCCACGACTTCACCGTCGTGGCTCCATTGAAGCATGGCGAGGGATGGTCAGGGCGTCGCGGAGCAGTTCCTCCCCTTCCACGACTTCACCGTCGTGGCTCCATTGAAGCCCCGATCGGTCGATCCAGTAGCGAAAATTGGGAGCCCCCTTCCACGACTTCACCGTCGTGGCTCCATTGAAGCTAAATTAAGCATATGATTAAAATCAGACGTAAAACCCCTTCCACGACTTCACCGTCGTGGCTCCATTGAAGCATTTTCCACCTTTTTACAATATTCTTGGAATTTTTCCCCTTCCACGACTTCACCGTCGTGGCTCCATTGAAGCGGATTTAGAAAAGAAATCAATTGTTAAACCTGTGAAACCCTTCCACGACTTCACCGTCGTGGCTCCATTGAAGCTGGCCACCGCGCGGCGGCAAGGGCACGGCGACCCCGCCCTTCCACGACTTCACCGTCGTGGCTCCATTGAAGCACCCTTTGCAAGTCAGGATTGGAGGAATAGTTGTTCCCTTCCACGACTTCACCGTCGTGGCTCCATTGAAGCCACAAGTCCTATCAGGCTCTGACATCGACCTGGTGCCCTTCCACGACTTCACCGTCGTGGCTCCATTGAAGCACCAACCTTGCGGCCTTCTTCCAGGCCGCAAGCTTCCCCTTCCACGACTTCACCGTCGTGGCTCCATTGAAGCAATTCACGCTCGGAACCGGCGTGATCACCTATATCACCCCTTCCACGACTTCACCGTCGTGGCTCCATTGAAGCTGAGGCCAGGAATGACTGACCTCGAGGTCCGTCACCCCTTCCACGACTTCACCGTCGTGGCTCCATTGAAGCTCCTTACCAAACATCTCCCAACCTGGCGGATTCTTCCCTTCCACGACTTCACCGTCGTGGCTCCATTGAAGCCTCCTGGATTACGCCGGCGAGAAACTCGCCCGCGTCCCCTTCCACGACTTCACCGTCGTGGCTCCATTGAAGCACCTCGAGCGCGCGAAACGGGGCACCGACGAACCTCCCTTCCACGACTTCACCGTCGTGGCTCCATTGAAGCCGCCTCGAATAAGGACCACCGTAGAGCGGAGTCGGTCCCTTCCACGACTTCACCGTCGTGGCTCCATTGAAGCGAGGATCTCGCGTGGTGATCGGCAGTATCCGTCGACCCTTCCACGACTTCACCGTCGTGGCTCCATTGAAGCTTCCTCGCGCCGGTGTAGATCCAACACGCCACTGCGGCCCCTTCCACGACTTCACCGTCGTGGCTCCATTGAAGCCGAGCCTCAACTACGAACCAACGGATGTCGATCGCCCCTTCCACGACTTCACCGTCGTGGCTCCATTGAAGCCGATGAAACCTACTATGTCAGTCCGACCGGCCGGATCCCTTCCACGACTTCACCGTCGTGGCTCCATTGAAGCCGTACCCATCGCCCGCCCGTAGCTTCGGTCTAGCCACCCCTTCCACGACTTCACCGTCGTGGCTCCATTGAAGCTCGACCGGCTGCGTCATGTCGGTCAGCAAGCTTCCCCCCTTCCACGACTTCACCGTCGTGGCTCCATTGAAGCTTCGTTCTAGGCGCAGACGATGTCGAGATGAGTCACCCCTTCCACGACTTCACCGTCGTGGCTCCATTGAAGCTACTTCTTCCAGGTCCGGGAATACCAACCTAATGGCCCCTTCCACGACTTCACCGTCGTGGCTCCATTGAAGCCAATTTGATAGGAAACCTTTTCCTCTTTGTTGTCAGCCCTTCCACGACTTCACCGTCGTGGCTCCATTGAAGCTGCTTCTCCAACGGCATTGGCGTCCAGCCCCTCATCCCTTCCACGACTTCACCGTCGTGGCTCCATTGAAGCAGCTGTGCGGCACAATTCCACCGAACGATCGCCATCGCCCTTCCACGACTTCACCGTCGTGGCTCCATTGAAGCATCCGCTGTTCATTGGCGTTCGGCTGGCGCAACCGGCCCTTCCACGACTTCACCGTCGTGGCTCCATTGAAGCAGCCCAGCGAACCCGGCTGGAATCTCCACGATCCGTTTGCCCTTCCACGACTTCACCGTCGTGGCTCCATTGAAGCGATCACGTCCTCTGACTCGACGTCTTCCCCGAAATCCCCCTCCACGACTTCACCGTCGTGGCTCCATTGAAGCGCGACAAGTCATCGGAAGATGATGCCTACCCAAAGCCCCTTCCACGACTTCACCGTCGTGGCTCCATTGAAGCCCATAGGGGTGAATGGGGATTAGGCCACCTTGGGTTGCCCTTCCACGACTTCACCGTCGTGGCTCCATTGAAGCGCCGGAACCGACCGCCCCTTCGTTGGGTGGCCAATCCGCCCTTCCACGACTTCACCGTCGTGGCTCCATTGAAGCAAATTGAGCAACCGGCGTTGAGTTGAGTTCGCCACCCCTTCCACGACTTCACCGTCGTGGCTCCATTGAAGCCTATTTATTTTATGAAGATTTTAGAAAATGTTCAACCCTTCCACGGCTTCACCGTCGTGGCTCCATTGAAGCATTACTGGAGGCGCAACCTTCGTTTCCCGCACTGGGCCCCTTCCACGACTTCACCGTCGTGGCTCCATTGAAGCCTTAAGATCCCTGTGCGTTGAAATGCTTGCGGAGTCGGCCCTTCCACGACTTCACCGTCGTGGCTCCATTGAAGCGCCCCAAGCTTCGAAGTCCCCGACCTGGGCGGGTTCCCCTTCCACGACTTCACCGTCGTGGCTCCATTGAAGCCCTTTCGATTCTTCCATTCTTCCAGCACAAGAATCCCCTTCCACGACTTCACCGTCGTGGCTCCATTGAAGCGCCTCCTCTCGCGTCGGCGGGGGCGGCGATGGACCCCCTTCCACGACTTCACCGTCGTGGCTCCATTGAAGCCGCACCGATGATTCCGACGTCGGAGAGATGCTTACCCCTTCCACGACTTCACCGTCGTGGCTCCATTGAAGCGGCTGATGCCCATGGCGCCGGCTCTTGGTTCGACGTCCCCTTCCACGACTTCACCGTCGTGGCTCCATTGAAGCGCGTGCGATCTTCAGGAAGAACCCCGCGTCCCGGACCCTTCCACGACTTCACCGTCGTGGCTCCATTGAAGCAAGGCCAAGCCCGGCCCGCGCATCCCCGCCGATCGGTACCCCTTCCACGACTTCACCGTCGTGGCTCCATTGAAGCGCAATATTTCTTGGGCTTTACTTGACTTATACATATCCTCCCTTCCACGACTTCACCGTCGTGGCTCCATTGAAGCCAGAAAAATTGTGTCACCAGGGTTGACGTGTTACCACCCTTCCACGACTTCACCGTCGTGGCTCCATTGAAGCTTTTGGTGCCATGCTTTATATCCATTGGGATATTCACCCTTCCACGACTTCACCGTCGTGGCTCCATTGAAGCTCGAATCGACCGCTAACCGACTTGATCTGGTTGCCCCCCTTCCACGACTTCACCGTCGTGGCTCCATTGAAGCGGACGAACCAAAAATTACCCCGATGACCGTCCACACCCTTCCACGACTTCACCGTCGTGGCTCCATTGAAGCAACTCGCCAACGCATCAGCGCGTCGGGATCAATCCCCCCCTTCCACGACTTCACCGTCGTGGCTCCATTGAAGCCCGCCGGCTCCACCAACTCCACCAGCGCGGCCCTCGACACCCTTCCACGACTTCACCGTCGTGGCTCCATTGAAGCGATACTTCGTCGGCGTCGATGTCTGTACTGCATTGTCCCTTCCACGACTTCACCGTCGTGGCTCCATTGAAGCTTCAATCACGATATTTTGAGAATAATTTACAATGACCCCTTCCACGACTTCACCGTCGTGGCTCCATTGAAGCTTCTGGTCGGGGGTGACCTCGGCGAGCTCGGGAAGCCCCTTCCACGACTTCACCGTCGTGGCTCCATTGAAGCGGTGTCCGAGAAGGCTGGACACGATTTTTGGTTGACCCCTTCCACGACTTCACCGTCGTGGCTCCATTGAAGCTTCACTTCGCGGTTGCGAGGGAGCTTGTCCACCAGCCCTTCCACGACTTCACCGTCGTGGCTCCACTGAAGCCAGTACAAGATGGGGCCGACCGACTTAAAGACCGGGTCCCTTCCACGACTTCACCGTCGTGGCTCCATTGAAGCGTCTAGGACGCATCAGCCTGTAGCTATTCGTCCCCCCCCCTTCCACGATTTCACCGTCGTGGCTCCATTGAAGCATCGCGTCCCGCAACAAGCGAGCTTCCTCTTTGATCCCTTCCACGACTTCACCGTCGTGGCTCCATTGAAGCCCGCAATTCCGGATTGCGCAGGGGGGCGTGATCCGCCCCTTCCACGACTTCACCGTCGTGGCTCCATTGAAGCAAAGATCAATGCGATCGAGCAGGCCCGGCTTGCCCGTCCCTTCCACGACTTCACCGTCGTGGCTCCATTGAAACTATCTCCAGCTCTGCGGACAGAAGGTGACCGCCGATCCCCTTCCACGACTTCACCGTCGTGGCTCCATTGAAGCAACCCAACCTTCGTCGAGAAGCTGAGCCGCAAGGCCCCCTTCCACGACTTCACCGTCGTGGCTCCAGGCACGCCGTTTTTCCTTGGACACGAGTTTGGGGCCGATGTCTAATGCGTGTTGGAGAGCGCCGGGGGGTATCATGACCGATGAGGTCATCGCTCCTCTGGGAAATCCTGGATAAATCTCGTCGAATGTCAGCTCGACAAATGCTTTTGTACGGGCTGCGTGCTGATTTCGGCTGGGTTCGATTCGTGAGTTATTGCCGCTATGTGTAATAGAGAAGTTGTTCAAGGTTGTGCATGTGGTTTGTTAAGTGTGATTTGTCTTTTCGCGATGGTCGCGGAAGTGCCTGGAGCGGAAATCGCGCTGACTCCAGGAATGGACGTCGCGGCGAAACTCCGAAAAGCTCGGCCGGGTGATGTCTTCGTGCTGGATGACGGTGAGTGGAAGGATGCGAAGTTCGACCTCAAGGCCGAGGGCTCGGCCGAGCGGCCGGTCACGCTTCGTGCGAAGACTCCAGGGAAGGTTCGACTCACCGGGACCTCGCGCGTTCGGATCTCGGGGCGATTTGTGGTGGTCGATGGACTTGCCTTCGAAAACCCTCGGCCAGAGGACGATGTGTTTTCGTTTCGGACGAGCAGCAAGCAACTCGCGAGCGACTGCGTTCTGCGAAATTGCTCGATCAGCGACAACTCGGAAGTTGACGCGACGCGGGCCTCTCGGTGGGTGTCAATCCACGGAAGTCGGAACCGCGTTGAGAATTGTTCTTTCTCGGGGAAGTCCGACGTCGGCGCGACCTTGATCGTCTGGGTTGCGGGTGAGACAGATGAGCATCTGATCCGACGAAACTGGTTCGGGCCACGGAAGCCGCTCGGAAAAAACGGCGGCGAGACGATACGGGTCGGAACCAGCGATGTCTCTCTGCGGAATAGCCGGACGATTGTTGAGGAAAACTATTTCGAAGAGTGCGATGGCGAGGTGGAAACCATCTCGAACAAGTCGTGCGAGAATATCTACCGACATAACGTGTTTGACCGATGCTCAGGGACAATCACGCTACGCCACGGTAACCGCTGCCTGGTCGACGGCAATGTTTTCTTCGGTAAAGGCAAACGGGGGTCGGGGGGCGTACGCGTGATCGGCGAGGATCACCGCGTGGTCAACAACTATTTCGAAGAACTGGCCGGCACCCAGGCTCGCGCAACGCTCTCCTTCATGAACGGCGTTCCGAACGGTGAGCTCCACGAATATGGCCAGGTCAAACGGGCCCTGGTCGCGTTCAATACCGTTGTCGACTGCAATGTGCCGATGGCGATCGGGATTGCCGGAATGAAAACGGCGACGCTTCCTCCCGAGGGCTGTGTCATCGCGAACAACGCATTCGCGAATCGGAATAAACCGCTCGTCAACCCAAAGGGGCCGATGCCGGGATGGAAATGGGTCGGGAATCTACAGCAGTCGGTCGAAGGCGCCAGGTCGACCCCGGGCGTCGACGTCGCGCAATGGAAGCTGGTGTCTCAGGCCGATGGGCGAAAGCACCCGGAAAAAGGGAGTGCCCTGATCGACCGAGCACGGGATCTTCCGAAAGAATTCAAGGCGCCGACGACTGATATCGACGGCCGGCCAAGGGGTGAGCGGCTCGATGTCGGCTGCGAGGAAACGGGCGAAAGTCCGGCAATCGTGGACTGGCCGACGCGCGGCACCGTCGGTCCGATCTGGAAGCCGTAAATGTCGGCATGCGTTGAACACACGGCTGCGTTGATCCTTGACGGGTTCGCGGTTGCCGATGCCTTGCGAATCCCGTTCTGGGGGATTTGATGAGGCCTGGCTGCGTTGCCCGCCTTTCGTGACCGCGGTCAGCCACGACGTCCCAACCTATGTGCCGCCGTGGGGGCTGTCGATCCACGCTGGAGTGGTTCCGCAAGGAGACGCTTGCCGGACGATCGGTCGATGACCAGGTGGAAGGAGGGTCGCACCCCCTTCCACTCTGGAAAACGATGAAGCGGAGAGGAAGGAGGGGCGTCTGGTTGGATCGCGATTGGCAGTGGCTTACCTCGTGAACCGGCGTGGTGCCGATGCGACGGCGAGGGCGTGGGCCCGGGCGAAGGCGTGGCCGGCTCGTTCGGCCGAGTCTGTGTTGGACGTGGCGCTCACGGGGAAGAAGAGGGTCTTGCCCTCGCGCCGAACCAGAACCCGCTCGACCAGGATGGCGCGAAGCAGCCAGACGGCGGTTTCATCGTCCTGAGTCTCGATACCAACCCATCCCGCATAGCGGTCGGGCTCGATTGGCAGCCCCGCCTCGGCGAGTTGTTGCTTCATCTGGTCCTTCGCGGATGCGTGGGAGGTGGGGTTTTCGGCGGCCTCGGCCGAGGTCGTCGCCTCCCAGATATCCTCCCCCACAAGCGCCTGCTGGGTATCGCTCAGATGGCCGTCCCAGTAGTGGACCGACTTGGAGAGCGCCACGACCACGTTCTTGATTTCCTTCTCGACGCGAAAGTCGGGGCCCGCCGGGAGTTGAAGAACGTTTTCTCGACGGCGAGCCGACACGTTCTCCGCCGTCACGGCGAACTGGAGCCAGCCCGCCTCCGCCAGCGACTCGCACCGAATGCCAACCCACCCGGGAGCGTACCCGTTCACCACGGGAAGGCCGGTTGTCAGCCCGATCGCGCGGGTGATCTCCGCGACCACCTCGTCGTAGCCCGTGGGGTTGGCCGCGATCTCCGCTTCGGTCGCCGGTTCCAGGAGTTTACCGCGGTGAGGGGGGCCACCCGCGAGGGCCAGGTCGCAGAACGTGGTCCAGATCTGGTCCCAGGCCGCTTTGCCGTCAGGACCGTATTTGACCCCCGCCGAACCCATCGAGTCGGGCGAAACATCCGTGTAGCAATGCTGGTATCGAGGCGGTAGAAGGGAGTTGATCTTCTCGTCGAGCGTCGCCAACTCCTTCGTCACCTCAAAGCGATTCTTGAATTTCATGACTCTTTCTCTTGGCGGGAATCCGTCGAGGCCGGGACTGGCGGCGCAAGCATGGAGTCTCTGGAAACTCGGCGCGTGAGCGATGGCTCAACGATCTTAGCCTTCGCAACTGGAGATGCGAAACGCGCTGACTGTGTTTGGCGTCGCTCGGCTCTCGACCGGGTCCGACGTTGGGGCTCTCCTTGAATGTTATGGTGTTCAGAGAGGTAATACCAGGCGATTCCGTGGAGGGATCGCGGCGTGTCCGTCAAGGAACGTCACGGCGACGCGAGATGGCTCTGACAGGTCAACCCTTTCGATTCCGGGCGTTCTCGCACGCGTTGAGCAGGGCCTGGAGCGGTTCGGGGTCGGCCAGTCGGTGGTCGTTGCCCACGGGGATCAGGGCCGACGAGGGGAGCCCACTCGCCTGAATGAGTTCCTGGCTTTCGGCGAACGGGATCACTTCGTCGTGTGGAGAGTGCAAGATCACCGTGCCCACCTTCGCCGTCCTGGCCGTCCCCCAGCGTTTCCAGGCGGGACAGAGTAGGACAAGCGGCGTTTCGCCGGCTGACAGGTTCAACGCGATCGCCCCGCCTCGCGACGACCCCACGACCACGTCGGGGCGACTCTGGTCGAAGTGGTCCTGGGCGGACTTGAGGGCGGCTGCGAAATCCTCGTCGTCGAGCGCGGGGTTGATCACCTCGTGGCCGTGCTGGGTCAGGTAACTTGGTTTGACCCCTCCCGGCACGGAGTGCCAACCGTGGAGAAAGAGGATCTTCATGGGGCTCGGTCCGTCCGGGATGGGATAAGAGGATACGTCCTTCACGCGAAGGGCTCAGGCCGACTGATCGTGGGGGCGAACAGGAGCACTCACGCGCTGAAGGGAGCGACGAACGAAGGCGATCACGGTCCAGCCCGTGAGCATGCCCAGCAAATAGATGATCACGGCGAGGATCGCGAAGGGGGCGTTGATGCTCCAGGTCATGAAGTCGACCGTCACCGACTGCATGTTCTGGATCGCGAAGAGACCGATCAATCCGAGGAAGATGAGGAGCAATCCCGCTTGAACGTAGCGCATGGGGGAATTCCTTGTGGTGGTGACGTCGTGGTTGGAGAACGAGCTTCGTCTCTAACCCAAGCGCCTGGCCCTCGGTGTTCGATCATCTGGGGCTCGCACCGATGCCAGCTTGATGGAGCGACGACTCATTTGAGTCTAGCGAATTCCGGGCCGACTTTCGCATTTTGCATCGCCGTCCCTTCTTGATCCAGTCCTGGACCTACCGCGAGGCGCGGATCGCGGAATAGGTGAGTCTGAGCGATTTGCAATACTTTAATATGGGAAAAAAGTTGAAATAATGATGTGATCAGATTGAATTGATGGGGTACTTCCGTGGAGGATTCGAACCGAGAGAGATTGGAAGCTTGGTGGTAGGGGGACCGATCGATTCCGTGGAGAGGTCTACGTTCGAGAGTGAAATAGGCTCGTTGTGATCAAAGCATGTTGGTTATCGAGTCAAGAGGGGATGGTCCGCACTCATGTCAGGCCAGGTCCCAGGGGGCTTCACCTGGCCTGAGACTTGAGGGAGTTGACCGATTCACTGTTGACCTAGCGGGCAGCCCGCATTGATCCGCGGGAGCTCCAGGCCAAACGTCGCGCACCCAGGAAGAGAAACCTCAATGTCTCGTGGTTCGCAACTCAACTGAGGTGTCCCGCCTAGCGAGTCAAGATTGAGGTCTGGGCCTGGACTCACTTCGTTCCTTCGGCTTTAGGCGCAGACTTGAACTCGTCGGCGGTTAGTTTCTTCACGGTTGCTCCGTCTTGCATGAGGACGTAGCCACCTGACTCGGGCACCACTTTCTCATAGGCGATGATGGTGTCCGCCTTGGCTGGGTCGATCTTGGCTCCGTAAATCAGGACAATCTCGCCGTCCCGAACTTTGGGATAGGAGGCGCTGTAGAGCATCTCGTACCGGGCAAAATCCTTTGCCTTGGTCGCTGGCTTACCGCCTGATTCACTCTCTCGCATTTTGAGCAAGTCGAACAATTCGATCATGGCCATCTTGCGGCCTTCGTCTTCGATATTCTCGGGAGGTGTCGGTGCGGGGGTAGAACTACCGCAGCCAGCCATTGGAACCAAAACACAACAAAGCATGAGTGAGGCAAACCCGGCACGGTGTCTCAATTTTTTAGCTCCGCTTGGAACGAATTGGCCAAATATTGGGAATCAGACAACGAAGGACTCGACGGTGAATGGGACACCGTCGAGTCCTTCCTTCGGAACTGGAGTGTTTGAGTGAATCGTTGGGTCAGAACGCGTCGGAGCTGATAATTTCTCCGCCAGCCTTGGAGCCCAGGCTCGCCCAAGTCTGTTTGTTGACGGCGTCCTTGATGAAGTGGACCGAGCCATCGGCAAAGGCGACGTTCACTCCACCAGTGTGCCAACTTCGAGCGGCAACGAAGGCCGCCGTGATGGCCGAGTCACCACAGTCGGGCTGTTTCGCGTTCGGGGTGATTGCGTGACTATAGTTGGTGCATTCAGGAATGAACCGATAGTATTGCAACCCGCGATAGTACAATAGTCTGTTGGTTACCGTCAGACAGACCGCCGGAGGAATCTGGAGAGGGGCAGTCATGGTGCCCCCATTCTGGATGGGGTCGATGTGGTTAGCGCCAGCGAGAGGCGGCCAGTTGGCCGAGCTCTGTGCGTTAGCGACACGAGACCGCACCGTTTCGGCGAACATTGCCGTATTCGATGTTCCATCCTTAACGGAAGCCATCGTAGCGGCGATCAGTTTCAGATAATTCGGATTGGTCTGGGTGTTCGTGGGGGCATCAAGGTATTGAGGTTCAGTACGGTCGTACTGAACGTTAAACAAGCCGATCACCCCGACGTTGGTTTCTTGCAGGCCAACCGAGCTCGAATAAAACTGAGCACCGGTGTTACCAATGCTGCCAAAGTAATTCGCCTGAGCGGTGGGAACACCTGCTCCAGATTGGTCAGCACAAGAACCACCACCTGGGTCGGACGGACAGAGGTAACCACCAAACTGAGTCAGTCGGGCCGTCTTATTTTGGGTGGAGTTGTTCGTGTCCAGACCAAAATTCCAAACGTTGTATAGAGCTCCCTGTTCCATGAAGGGCATGAGCGCGGCGAGAAAATTGGCGCGACTCCCTCCTTTATTGATATGGGGATAAGGGGCCCAACACGGTGGAAGCGTGGAGTAGGTCGACTCGAAGTTCAAGGCGGCGAGCCCCATCTGCTTCAAGTTATTCACGCACTGAGAGCGACGGGCCGCTTCACGGGCCGCCTGCACGGCGGGCAAGAGTAGCGCGATCAAGACCGCGATAATCGCGATCACGACGAGCAGTTCGATGAGGGTAAACCCCCGGCGGGATCGAATCATGGGAGGCAATTCCTGAAATCAGTTCTTGTTCTGGAGATATAAATAGACGTAGGTATGTAGCGAGGGAGGGTCCGCTGAATCGCAAGGTTCCTTGGGCAGGAACGATGAAATCAGGCGTAGCCCAGGCCATCGCCAGAACGAACTAAGACAAGACGGGCGGCCGATTCATGACCTGAGCGGCTCAACGGGAGAGCCCGGTGAGATGGAGAGAAGTGCCAGGCTGGGCCGGAGAAACCGAAGAGCGATGAGGTCGAGGTGTTTAATATCGGGGGGTGGGATCTCCGAAGGTTGTTAAATAATGGAGTGGTCGTATGTGAACGTTGGGAATGCGAGCGGCATCGCTCTAGAAGAGTCCTATCTTCCATCCATGTTAGACATCACAACGGTTCAATTGAAGGATTCTATAAGGTGGCCTCGGGGAAATCAATCAACCCAGCGTGCAAGAATAATTATTCTGCCTGGATAACAGGTGGTGTTGCACCTTGTGTGAAATCAAGGGGAACTGGCTTCGCGCAGTCCGCGATTGGCGGCAATCCTGATCTGGTCGAGGGCTCGGGAATACCCCATCTATTGGCCGGTTAGGGTTTTGGATTTGCCGCTTCGAGACGAGCCGGGTTGACAGCGAAGCGTTGATGCTCTAGATTGGCCGGACTGTTCGGACTAGCGGTGTTGCCCCGCGCGCTTTTACCGCGATTCAGAACGCGGTGGCGGATTCTCTTTCCGCCTTGGTTGTCGCCGTCTTCTCTCATCTAGGTGCTTAGCCTCCATGGACACCCCGATTCAGGTTGACCTGGGCCGAATCGCGCAGGACCTGCAGATCCGGCGCGTGCAGGTGGAGAGCGTCGTCCAGTTGCTCGACGAGGGCAACACGGTGCCGTTCATCACTCGCTACCGGAAGGAGCGAACCGGTAATCTGAACGAGGTGGCCATACGCGAGATCCAACTTCGCGTCGGTCGACTTCGGGAACTTGCCGAGCGTAAGGAAACGATCCTCAAAACGATCGAGGCCCAAGGTAAGCTGACCGACGAGCTTGCCGCCGCGATTCGCCAGGCCGATAATCCCAAGCGGCTGGAAGACCTTTATCTTCCGTTCAAGCCCAAGAAGAAAACGAAAGCCTCCGAGGCCCGCGACAAGGGCCTGGAACCGCTCGCGCTTCGGATCTGGAACCGGGATGAAACCCTGACCGATCTGAACGCCGCCGCGGCCGAGTTTCTCAACCCCGAGAAAGAACTCGACAGCGCCGAGAAGGTGCTCGAAGGCGTCCGTCACATCCTGGCCGAAGCCATCAGCGAAATGGCCCCGATCCGCGACGCCGTTCGCCGGATCGTCTGGAAAACCGGGAAAATCGTTACCACCAAGACCGAAATCCCCGAAGGTCAAGGGTTGGAGTACCGCGACTACTTCAACTACTCCGAGCCGATCTCCCACATCCCTCCCCACCGGGTGCTCGCCATTAACCGAGGGGACAAGGAAGGGCCGCTCAAGGTCAAGCTCGACGTGCCCCGTTCCGACGTGGAAGCCGCAACCTGCTCCCAGCTTCCTCTGGAAGGGCATCCCCATGCCGAGGTCTTTCACGCCGCGGCCATCGACGCGCTCGACCGACTGCTCATGCCGAGCATGGAACGCGAGGTCCGTCGCGACCTGACCGACCTGGCCGAACGCCACGCCGTCGACGTCTTCGCTCGCAACCTGCGCAGCCTTCTGCTCCAACCCCCCATCCCCTCCCAGGTGGTCCTGGCGATCGACCCCGGGTTCCGAACCGGGTGCAAG